>Ga0265594_1000120_pt1 | contig 63249 bp, 67 predicted proteins | sample saktaG_11_FD_190147 | JGI IMG/M metagenome (GOLD analysis project Ga0265594, IMG submission 190147) | Saline water microbial communities from Sakinaw Lake, British Columbia, Canada - sak_2011_5_24_80m | ecosystem: Environmental > Aquatic > Non-marine Saline and Alkaline > Saline ...
GGGGCGCGTCGTTTCGGTAAAGAAATTACACTCAAAACAAGAAAGGAGGGAAAAACAAGGAAAATGGAACTACGCTACGCAATTCCTCTGCGGGCTAAAGCCCGCAGTATCCTTGCGTGTTTGTAATAAAACGCATTTTTAACTTTTTAAGAAAAAAGAGTTTATAGGTAATATGGAAGACAGAAGCGAAGACCCGGAAATCAGATTACTGAACAAGGTCATGGTAAGCTTCGACTACATCTCCGTAAGGTTCTCAGTCCTAATTGTCGTCCTCTTATTTTCTATTGGCGTGACACTTGTGGTTTATGGTTTATTTCTGCTTGTTGAATCATGGGAGCAAATGCTCAACAATCTTGGATTCTCATGCCAATTTTTCCCGCTTGTTGCGGAAGGTGATCTTATCACAGTCATCATTGGGGCAATCGGAGCCACTGCTATAGGATATGCTGTAATAGACTTGGGCCGGTCGATTCTGAGGGAGGAGATTGCGGAAGAGCGGGTTATGGACGTTCAGCACAGGGCTCGCGACTTCGTAACCCGGATTTTATCAGTGATTGTTATCGCTCTTGCAGTGGAAGCTTTCGTAAACGAGGCGAGGTACAGCGCAATTCAGCCTGAAATATTGTGGCAGGTGGCGACAATCGGGGTTTCAATAGCTGCTATTCTAATTGGGTGGGGGATTTACCTCAAACTTTCAAGGGCATGACCCACACCATAAAAACTAGTTGAGAGGTATTATAAGAATTATTAACCAGACACTGCACTCCTAACTGGTTCTAGAATTGTTGAGATGCCTTCCGAAACTGCGACCTTTAAATCCGCGGGATGGAGATTGTTTGAAAGATAGTCACCCTCAAGTTCAGCATATGATTTATAAGACAAATTCCCGCCAAACTTTTCGGGTCGGTTAACATCAATGCGACCCAGCTTGGGGAATAAAACAAGTTTGGCTACCCCGAGTATGGGATTACCAGTAAGTTCCTTCGGACAAAACGCACCATTTACCTTCGATTTAATCTCTTCAATAGAATCCTCTACCGCGATCAATGAGTCTGGAATAGAGGAGCTCATCTTCACTTCAGGACCCTTCAGAGAAGTTATGAGTGGAGTGTGCACGAAAACCGGTTTTTTATATCCTATTTGGGGTAGGATTTCACGGGCGAGCATGTGAATTTTCCTCTGCTCAATCCCGCCGTATGCGACATCCACGGAAAGAGCTTTGATGTCTGCAATCTGCATGAGGGGGTAGATCATCTGGGAGACGTGTGCATGCTCGATATCGCGTGCAACCTCCTGCATGCTCCTTATTGCGCGGTTTAAGGTTGTCTTCAAACCGATTTCTAGGACGTCGCGGACGTATTCTTCGTTGAACTGGAAGTCGGATCCCTTAATGTATTCGGCTTTTGTTAGTCCGTAGGATGTAAAAACCTTCTGCCAGTAGGCAACCATTTCCTCAATATTTACATCCTTTCTGTTTAGCTTGGTGTGGACGTCTGCAAACAAAACCTTTACTTTGAATCCTTGGTCGGCAAAGTCAATCATCTTAGAGACTGCGACTAAGTGTCCGAGGTGTACTGAGCCTGACACTTCAAATCCACAGTATACTGAGGGTTTTTTCTCTTTCGCAATGATTTTAGAGAATTCCTCTTCAGTTACGACTTCCTCGACGTTTCGCATTAAAATGTTTTCGTCCATTACGAGGTCTTCAAACTCTCAAGTGTGCTGATAATGTCCCAGAGGATTGTTTTAGCGTGCACGGAAATGTTAACGTCGTTTGCAATCGCCTCAAGCTCGTAAATCGCGGAAGTAACTTGCACTGCACTATCCTGACCAGTAAGCTTTAAATCATCTGCAACCTTGGCTAAAGCCTCCCTCACCCTACGAGGAAGGGAGCCCTCCTCGCATACTTCACCAATCTCTGCGATAATATCATCTAAGTCCATTTTGTAGAGAATAAATTAAGGTAAAACCAATAAAAATACGAAGAAAAAAATAAAAAACCATCTTCACTGTCCTTGAAGGTCTTCAGCCGTCATATAATCACTCACTAATGAGGATTTTTATCTCGTCTGAGAGCTTTTTCACGCGCTCGACTCCGGGATGGTTTTTCCCTAAGCGTTTTTCAAAGAATTCGGTTGTCTCCTTAAGCGAGACGGCTTCGCTGCCACGCACCATATTGTCTGCGTGGGCGATGATTTTTTCCTCAATGGTTTCAGGTAGAAAGTCTTTCTTTGGAAGGCCGAGCTCTTCAGCCTCCTCTTTCGTCAAGCCTGCTCCAATGTGGCGTTCACAGACTCGTGCAAAGCCGGGATGATCCGACAATATTTTAGCACCGGCTAACCCGTGATCGATCCCGTGCGTTTTGGAGCGGCCGACGTCGTGGAGTAATGCCGCGACTTCAATGAATTCGACATCCACTTTGTGTCCCCGATCCCGGATTTTACGGGCTAAGCTAACTGCGTAGTTAGAAACCGCTTCACAGTGTTTGATAACCTCGGGCATACAACCAGAATTATTGAGTAGAATTAATGCCTTTTCCCGGGTTATCGGGCTACTCATCTTTTTTGGGAGACTGTGCAAGAAGGCTGTTTAAAGTCGAGATATTACCGACCAGCTCATCAATTTTCTCTGAATTATCGTGTGCAAGCAGCTGATCCCCGCACTCATTGCAAATGAAATCTGATTCCAACGCATTTTCAAAAGGCAGTATTGCACACCGGCAACTGAACTTTATCCCCTGCTTCTCATTCTCAAGCTCGGAAGTAAGCTTTACCAACTCAGCCTGCAAGTAATTGTGTATGTATTCATCCACCTTGTCGTCTCTCCTATTCCAAACGTAAGTGTACCACCCAGTCTTCTTGTTCTTGGACCGGTCATAATCTACAAGTGACGCTGAATGAAGGTCGTTTAGCATTGTACGAACTATAGTAGCCTTGATTTTGAGCTCTTCAGCTATGTCTTCATCATATCTGGGTTTAGAAAGAGATTCTATGACGCGAACGTGATCTTCACTTAAACTATCGATTAAAATGTTGCGAGTTAACTTATCCCTCTTATTACTCATGCATATATAAGGGCATTACAAGCTTAAATATGTTTAACAGAATATGTATCCTTCAGACAAGCTCCAGGTCAGATTCATCTTCGCGTCATAAAAGTTTGCAACTAATGGAGCGATAAGATACGCTAATTCCTCGTGCGGACCCCCTTCAGGGTACTCCAACAAGAATTCGGTGCGGTTGACACCCTCATAGTTTAAGGTCCGAATCTCCCCGGTCTTGTTGTATAAAAGCATTGCCCTTGCAACCCATCCTCCAACAGACTCGTTTTCCTTCAAGCCAGAAGCCATCCTAACAGCACGCGTCTCCTCCCGGGCAACTTCCCGCTTAGGCCTGTCCGTAACAGAGCCATCCAGATCAGTGGAATAGACAATCTGATCCCCGACAACCAACGCATAACCCATATGTCGAGGGACAAGTGGATCTAAAAACTCTTTAGCAATCTGTGAAGCACCCTTAATCTCACCAGCAGCAAGCTCAGTATTATTCGAAAAATTACCCTTTGAAATCTCAATACCAAGCTCATTTACTGGACCTGCCTTGTCGAGAATGTCAGACACATCCTCCACCACATAATGAACCCGCTCGAAACCAACATCACCTGCACTTAAACTCCGAAAATACGGTATGCTTAAAAAACCTGCGAGAATCATCAAAACAAAAACGAGTGCTATTACTGCATCCCAAGTGAGAACATAACCTTTTTTCCCTTTACGGATTGCTGATCTCATATTAAAATCCACTTAAGTGACGGGCCCCACAAGCAGGTATACCACCCCCTTACTCTGAGGGTACTGCGTTCCACTTACAGTGTTTGTATAATTTATTGTAGTTAATGCTTTTATTATATCACCGTCATTAAAATTTTGAAGCTCTTCACAGTATACTACGGCAGTAAAGTTGCTTCCAGGATCGATTAAGACGTCCGAAGTCGGATATAACGTACACTGAGATTGCCTAACCGTAATATTTAATCCTCCAGAGGGTATTGTAATTGAATAACCACCCTCATTTACCAATCTCATCCTAATCTCATCTGAAATCGATGATGCGAAAGCATCCGTTGGGCGAATCTGGGAGAAGCCGATGACCTCAATCGCAGTATTTTGGCTTTGAAGATTAGGCTTTAATACCCCCATCTTCCACACAGCCAACGCCCCGATGATTATCACGAAAACAACGACAGCATAGATGATTGTAAACTCAAGTGAAGTCTGACCCCCACGGAATCGAGGATTCATTTGATACTTTATTCGTTTATTAATAAATAATACAATTTTTTTGATATGAAAAATAGGAAAACCATTGCAATACTAGTCATTTTATGTTTAGCATCAACTCTAGCTTCGGCGGGAGTGATAAGGATTATGCTAAAACCAATCGACGTTAAAGTCGAAGAAAGCGGCACAGTGAAAGTAGATTCCCAGCTAGTGAATATGGGAGATGAAGCCGCTGAAAATGTTAGAGTAATTTTAATATTGGATGATGAATTCACGTCAGAGACTTTTGTGGTCGGGACCCTTCCGATTAACAGCCCAGTCAACATAAGCTTTGACGTGACAATACCTGAAGGACTGCTACCCGGAATCTATCCAGCAGTCGTAGTCACAGACTACACCGACCTAAACAACTACCCCTTCTCATCCGTCACGCCAGGAGTCATAAGATACAAAAACAGTTCATACCCTCTAATAACCGCTACAATGAAGGATGTATCAGTTGAAGACGGAAGTAAGGTAACACTACCATTAAACGTGAGAAACATAGACGAGAAATCACACAACCTTAAAGTAAAGCTTTACCTGCCCCGAGAAATCAAATCCGAAACAAACGAGATAGAGGTTACAATCAATGGTAAAGACGAGCAGACTATTGGTTTTGAGGTTTCTCCTTTCGGAGCCTTGCCTCAAAGCAGTTATCTTACTTTCGTTTCCATCGAGTATGAGGATGATGGTGAACACTTCATGGTTTACCCGTCTAAACCGGGGCTTGTGTCGATTGGAGGGGGCGTGTCTGAGCAGCAGGCGAGGAAGGTTGTTGCCGATGATGATAAGACTAAGCTGGGAGAGTCTTGGGCAGTGAAATTAATTCCTTACGCCCTTATTTTATTCTCTATTGCCGTGATTTACGTAACCTTTAGGAAAGGGGATTAAGTAGTGTTTTTCCGGCGGTAGACTTCGAAGGGCTCACTTTTGAATCCTGGAGGTATTTCTTGCGCGTAAGTTTGGTTTACGTATGCTAGGAAGGGGGCAAGTTTCTTGTTGGTAAATCGGGATTCTATGACTATGTAGACTGGTCTTTCATTTTCGCTAAGCTCTATTAATCCGTCAGCAGTTACACTGTCGTACATTATCGTGGCTTCGCTTATGTCTACGAGATTGCCCGCCTGCTTTCTGTTTGCGATAAAGGGTATCATCGCGTAGTCTGAGAGGATGATGTCGTCTTCCCCAGTATTATTGGCTACGTATCCAGCCACTTTTGAAAGCTTGAGTTCACGAGGCCCCATCTTAGCTTTAATGTCTTCAAAGTTTTTCTCATTCCAGAAGGAAAATATGATTAAAACCACAACTACCCATAACAGAGGGTTTTTCCACTTAAATCCCGCAGCCAAAACTCCAGCAGACAAGCCGAAGACTGGCACCATGAAGTAGGTGTGGTGGCTTATGCCATCCGGCATAATAGTGTAGAAGAAAAGGAAAGTCGAGAAAGTCCATAAAAAAATCATACGATTCTTCCTAAAAAATAGGAAGGGCATTGAAGCGAAAGAGATGTAGGGGAGGGTCTTCCAAAACCCCCATAACGGCTTGGTTTTTTGAAGCCAAGTCCACCTACCCCGGCCCGCCTGAAAGAGCAGGTTTTGAAGGGCTTGCTCGGAAGATGCGAGTTGTATGAAATAAGGCAGCATGACTAAAGTGAATCCCAGGATGTAGTATTTCAGGACTTTCCTGTCAGTCCAAATAATATAGAGAAATGATGCTAGGATTGTTGGAATCGCCCAAAATTTCAAGAGCATGGCGACCGAGCCCACCGCCCCTGAAAGAAGTGAGAAATACATGTTATTTTTCGAACGGATTGCAGCGTAAATGCAAACGCAGGAGAGGAAGGTGACGAAGGGTTCTATGTAAAAGACTCTTGAAAAAGAGTTCATAAGGGGTATGACTGCAAGGGGAATTGTTGTAAGAAGGGCTGCGAGATGAGTCCTCCAACCGGAACCTAATGTCTCCCGGATGATGAAGAACAGGAAGATAGGGGTTAGCGCACTTGAAAGGATTGCTAAAAAGCGCAAGTTCACAAGGCTAACGCCCACAATGCTCATGTAGTAGGCTCCGATAAAGGGCATGAAAGGGGGGTAAACGTATCTTACATCATCATAGATTTTCTCTCCTTGAAGTATTAGAAGGGATGTGAGCGCGTGTATTCCCTCATCGTTTTGGTAGTCGTCAGTCCATATGATGTTTACAAACCGTGGGAGGAAGAGGGAGAATAGGAGCAGGCCGAAAAGTAGGTCGATAGGAATCTTCCTTTTTCTCTTTTTCTTTCGGGTCATGTTAGGCTTCTTGAGTAGACGTCGATTTTTTTCCCGTAAAGTTTTACAGACTTTTCGATATTAAAGCCCATTTTCCCGTAAAACTGGTTTGCATAAGTGTTTGATTCATCCACAATAACCTTAACTTTCCTTGCATTTTTACGGGAAAATTCGTCTAGAAGATGGGTTAAAAGTTTTGATCCAATGCCTTCTCCCCTCACATCTTTGTCAACAACGATTACGAGGAGTTCAGCGTCCTCGCGTATCTGAGTCTTTTTAGAATAAAAAAGCGTCTCAAAACACGAAAAAAGAATCTTCGGGTTTGTTAGTAACTTGGGGATGATAATTTTAGTAAACCTTGCGAGCTTGAGAAAAAATATTTTTTTTAAAAAACCCTTTGGATGATTTGTACCGCATATGAGCCCCCGCACAATCCCATCTTCACAGTAAACGAAAGTTTGGGCTAAATCAGATTCAACAAACCCCTCATGAAGGACTTTGAGAAAATCCACACCTAAAAGAGTCAGAAATGAGTTATCAATGGATTTATGATGCAATTCCGCCACAGCATCCACGTCTGAAATGCTGGTTTCTCTAATCATGTTTTCCCAGATTCAATAGAGAATTCCAGTAAAGATATCTTAACACCCACTTTTTCATCCTGAAATTATTTTTTTATTCCAACAGTTAAATAATAATCCTGAAATGACAGTCAAATACTCAATTATTGTTCCAGTATACAACGAGGAGGGTGTTATAGCTAGATTCCTCAAGGACTTGAAAAAATTCCTCGAAACATCAAAGCTAGACGCCGAAATAATAGTAGTAGACGACGGAAGTTCGGATAACAGCAGCCGGGAGGCTGCGAAGTCTGGATTAAACATCATAACCCACCCTTACAACAAGGGTTATGGAGCGGCTTTGAAAACAGGGATCAGGGCTGCCTCAGGGAGGTTTATCGTGACTATCGACGGTGACGGCCAGCACAGACCTGAGGATATTTTAAAGCTTGTGGAAGGCGCTGGAAAATACGACATGATTGTCGGGGCGAGACTGTCTGATAAGGGGGCTACCTTTTCTCGTAAGGTTGCAAAGAGGATTTTGAGGGCTCTTGCGACTTATCTGTCTGAATCTGATATACTCGACTTGAACTCTGGATTCAGGGTTATCAGAAGGAGCCTTCTTATGAAATACCTTGATTATCTTCCCAATGCCTTCTCCTTTACTACAACGATTACGGTCATTTGCGTGAAATCTGGATTCAACATGAAGTATGTGCCAATCGAAGTTGAAAAAAGGGTTGGGAAAAGCAAGATTGATCCAATGGCAGATTTCACACGCTTCATAATACTTATCATCCGAACGACCATGCTCTTCACTCCGCTCAAGGTTTTTCTCCCGATAAGCCTCGTCCTTGGGATTTTAGGTCTGATTGATCTTTCCTACGGGCTTGCAACCTCCTTTGACATATTCGATTCCTCAGTATTTTTAATTACGACAAGTATTCTGATATTCTTTTTTGGATTCCTCTCAGACCAGATTTCCACTCTGAGAAGAGTGAGGGAGTAGGTTATGAGAAAAGACGTTTTAGCCCTTATCGGTGTGTTCATACTGTCTGTCGCCCTGCGTTATAACATGGTGTTAACGCAAGTTCCAGACAATATGATGATAGACTGGGGTGATAACTGGAGTTTTCTGACAGTAGTGGAACTCATTAAGGCCAGTAAACACTTGCCAGTGCAAGACTTGTTTTTCGGAGGAATCCCATACGTTTACCCACCGATCTCTCTTATCACTTACGCACTAATATACATGATTCTGCCGGTTTCATACGTTTTCATATCAAATACCCTCGCACCCATCATCGGAAGCTTGACCGTGTTCGGAATATACTTTCTAGCCTACTCCATAACAAAAAACCGGTGGGTGGGTGTCCTCGCAGCCTACCTGAGCTTGTTTTCCCCGAGATATCTGGCGCTTTCAAGCATTCCCATACCTGAAATGTTCGGACACCTCCAAGCCCCGATATTCATGTATCTTCTTTTCAATGCGGCAAGGTCCGGTAAGAGAAACCACGCTCTCTTAGCAGGCTTGTGTGGTGCAACCCTTTTTCTCAACCATCATCTTACTTCTGCGATACTCTTTTTGACTGCGATAGTATACTTCGTATTGTTGACATTCATAAGGTTTGATTTGAAATTCATCCGCCTTCTAGTGATTGTTTTGGCAGTGAGCTTTTTATTTTCCAGTCCATGGTGGTTTGACACTGTGAGTAAAAACATCATGAATCTTGTGGTGCGAGAGCAAGAGTATGCTATACCGCCGTTTAGGGATTATATTTCAATGTTGTCTCCCTTCACTTTTTATTTCGGGTGTTTAGCCGTGATCTTCATTTTACTCAAGGTGTTTTTAAAGAGGGGTGAAGGCGAGATTCTGATACTTGCTTGGGCTGGATTCACACTGCTTGCCACTCAATCAAGGCATATAGTGAGAATCCTTTTCAGTGATTTAGTTGAAAAACACCCTAACCTCCTATTGGTTTTAGCACCCATCTACGGTGAACGCTACTTTGACTATATGGCACAAGGATTCGCAGTGATGAATGCCATGTTTCTTGGGGCAGCGTTCTACTGGATTGCTTCAAAGGTTTCCCTGGGCAAGTCTGCCACCAAGATTTTTGCGATATCTTGTGGGGTTTTGCTGGTCTACCCAACATTAACATTCGGTTTTGGATTATCTAATCCGCTAACTGAGGCGGTTGATTCAGCCGTTATCTCATCTGGACTGGGAGATCCTTACTTAGACATCTCGAATTGGGCTTTATGGAGGATGGAACCGGACGTGAGAGATGTTGAAGAGTATGAGGCCTCACTTTGGATGCGAGAGAACTTAGCCCAGAACGCAAACATCATCGCCGATTATCCGAGCGGGGAAGTGATCTCTGCAGGCGCGTTAAGAAAAATTGCGGGTGGGGCGGAACTTAGGGTTACAGTTGATGTTGTTGGCGTTTACTCCGACATCCTCGTAGTCTATTACACGGATGAAGTTGATGAAGCAGTAAAGCTTATGAAAAAACGTAATGCGACCCACGTCTACATAAGCGAGCGAATACTTGAGCGTGGCTGGCTTCCGATAACAAGCCATGCACGGTTTCCAAAGTATAGTATCGGGTCGGGGATGAAGGACACTAATGAGGAGAAATTCATAAACAGCGGCTGCTTTAAAAGAGTCTACAACAAGGATGAAATCAGGATTTACGAACTAATTTGCTAGTCGAAAAACTTTTTCTCGCGAGCCTTTTTCACAAGATAATATGAGACTCCTCCCGCCAGAATCAATGCAAGGTACAGGTGTGCCCGGAGTATCATCGAGTTTCCGAGAATGATGTAAAATATAAAGATGAACGCGAAAATGTATAGGAGTTGCTTCTCTTCAAGGTATTTTGCCAATTCCATGAAATAAATAGTGTAAAGGAGATATAAATAAGGCAATGAAAAAATCAAAGTCTAAAAAAGTTCCGATGAAAAAACCAGAAAAAAGCCCTAAGAAGGCTTGTGGTGGAGGGCATAACATTAAGTACGCTCTCATATTGCTGGGACTGATATTCCTACTCTCATACATGATTAAACTCCATATCGTGGAGACGAACGTGCCTGAGGGAACGGTGATTGATTGGGGTGACGTCTGGAGTTTTCTGACAGTTATTGAGACTATTAGGATAAAGTATCACTTGCCTGTGCAAGACTTGTTTTTCGGGGGTATCCCTTATGTTTACCCGCCTATCTCTCTCATAACCTACGCGATTTTATACAAGATTGTGTCCCCGGTTGGGTTCATATTCTTCGCCAACAAAATAGCACCCCTTATCGGAAGCTTGACTGTTTTCGGTATCTTCTACTTCACTTACAGGCTGACTGGAAACCCTTGGACGGGGGTTTTAGCGGGGTATCTTTCGATGTTCAGTTCGAGGTATATGGCGCTTTCAGGGATTCCCATCCCCGAGATGTTCGGACACCTCCAGGCTCCGATATTCCTATACCTAGTCTACTTGGCGTCGAAAACCCAGGAAAAAAATCACGCCCTTCTAGCAGGACTCTGCGGGGCAACAATATTTCTAAACCACCACTTGACGAGCGGAGTAGTGTTCCTAGTAGCCGGATTCTACCTGCTTTTACTCACGATAGTAAGGCTTGACCTGCGAAACATTAGAGTGCTCTTCATAGTGGTTGCGGTAAGCCTTCTTTTCTCAAGCCCCTGGTGGTTTGACACGATAAACAAAAACATTATGAATCTGATCGTAAGCGAGGGTGAGAGTCCGATTCCCTGGACGCGCTACATAGATACGGGCGGACCCCACATAATCTATCTGGGAGTCTTGTCGGGAATACTTTTTGGCACTTTAGTGGTAGGATTCTTCCTGGTAAACCTGGGGAGAAAACTTGGTCTGGGAGAAAAAGTAAAGATTCCATCCATACTAATCAATAGGCAAGAGGCACTAGTTCTCATATTCTCGTGGTGTTTCGTGCCATTCGCAGCCATAAGAAGCAGGCAGATAGCACCACTACTTTTCAAACCAATCATCGATAAGAATCCGATGATGCTCTTCGTGTTCTCACCGATTTACGGTACAAGATTCTTCGATTATATCGCCCAGCCCTTCGCCATCGCTTCCGCGGTAGTGATCATGGCAGTATTATGTTTTGTAAGCGGGAAGATTGCGGTAAAGCTTAAGGGCAGTATAGGGAAATTCGTGTTCCCAGTATTGTCCATCATTGTTCTGTCACCACTGGTGTATTCAACAATCCTTTACGGTTTCGGGGAGGATGACCCGATTCTCTACTCGCTCGACGAGAAAATCCATGAGCTTGAGATAGAACAGGAAGGTGCTTTTTATGAAAACGCCGTGAAACTTGGGTTTTGGGATAAGAGCAGGAAAAGGCTAGACTTAAACCTTGACGCGAAAAACTGGGCGCTTCGGAGCCTTTTCCCCGACGTAAACGCATCTTATGAATACACTGGCTCACTCTGGATGAGGGATAACCTGCCAGAAGACGCAAACATTATAACCGACTACCCTGCCGGTGAAGTAGTGTCTGCAGGATCGCTCAGGCTTATTACCACTGGAGCAGAACTGCGTGTTACTGTCCCAATTTCCAGGATTTACGCGGACGTAATCACAATCTATTTCACGCCAGACGCAAGTGAAGCTGTAATGCTCATGCACAAGTGGAAATCAACCCACATCTACATTTCGGATAGAATGAAGATTCGGGGATGGTTTTCTATCGAGCGAATGGGCCGTTTCCCCAAGTTTGACAACCACGGTTTAGACGGGGCAGAACTTGAGAAGTTCGAGGAAAGCGCTTGCTTCCGAAGGGTTCCCATGCCCTCTGAATTCGACGGAAAAATATGGCTTTACGAGCTTGTCTGCTAGAATCCGAAGTGTGCTCTTAATGGTGGGCCTAGGATTTTTGAGGCGGGGAGAGGTATCAGCTTACGCCATAATGGGGCCAAGCTTGTGATTTTCGAGCTTGAGACTTTTTTATCGGGATTCAAAGCCTTGTAGTAGTAGGGTAATTCCTTTGGTGTTCCACCCCAGGATTTCTTGAAGTTGAATACTCCTTCCCTCCGAGTCCTTCCGAAATCGAAAGTCTTTAAGCCTGATTTTTGCGCGATTTTCAGTCCCGTGTAAACGAGAAGATTGTTGGGTGAGAGATTCTGGTTTCGATGAGGGGTTACTCCGGCAAGGTAATACATGGTTTCTCCAAAGCGAAGGAAGATTGCCCCACCAAGAACGACATCCTCCTTTTTTGCGAGAAGTATTGACGCGCGACCCCCCTTTACCATGAACTTTAAAATGTTCTCATAGAAGGATTTAGGGTAAGGGGGAGTGCCCAACTGTTTCATGGTTTCAGCGTAAACATCCCAAAAAAAAGCAACATCAGAAAGGTCTGTACATTGCTCTATTTTAACGCCATTTTTAATGGCCTTCCGAACTAGATTACGATTCTTCTTCCCGATAACCTTTAAAAGATCGTCCTCGGAGTCGGGAACATCCAGAAGGAAAGTAGAGTACTTCTCCCCGACAAAATAGTCTTTCTCTATGATAGGTCCCTTAAGCTCAATGAATTCACAGGATAAATCAACCATAAGCTGTTGGGCACTCTCAATAAGCTCGCTAACAGCATTTGGCGTGCCGACAGGCCCTCCAAGGTCACTTACCGGGAGCGAGACGAGCCTTTTCGGGGTGAATATTTTCTTGAGATAAAATAATGGCAGAATGCCTTCAACCTTACTCTCTTCTTCTGCTAGAAGATAAATTCTTTTATAATTGAAGGTGTGTTCGATTACATCACCCCAGGAATGTGAGTGAAAGACGCTTGCACCATTATCCCGTGCAAACCCATCCCATGCGTCAATATCATGCAAGCCGGAAACCCTAACTTCCATACCTTAAATTTTAAGTCTTTAAAGTAATAAATTCATCAAAGGATTATGAATAAACGATACTCACTAGTGTTTGGGATTCTCATTTTAGGATACCTTGCATACAGTCTCCAGCCTGCAAGAATAATAGACCTTCTCCTAAATATCAATCCAATCTACTTTATTGCAGCACTCATTATAAACGTATTTGACGAGGTCGTCGCTGCAAGAATACTATACAAGCTTTTGAAAAAACCAGGACTCAAATTCAAAGACGTGTTCCTATCCCACATTTCAGGAATGCTCTATTCTGATGCGACACCCGCAAAAGTCGGATACTATTATACGGCAATTTCCCTTTCAAAAAAATTCGGTTTTAGCAAAAGCGAGAACATAGGCGTTTTAACTGCAATACAGGGAGTAGTCTTTTTCACAAAGGGTGTAGGCTGCTTGATAGGCTTGTTATATTTTAGCCGATACATTGGGGGAGTGACTTCGACAGGGACCATAAGCCTCGTCTTTCTCGTCCCACTTGTAGGAGTGGTAGGAACCATACTAGTCTTATACACACGATTGCCCCAGAAACTCCTTCAAAGACTTCCCATTTTTCAGGGAGTTGCAGGATATGTGACGAGCATGCAGGATGCCGTGAAAAAATTAGATCGAAAAGATTTTTACACCATACTATCTCATACACTGTTCATATGGTTTTTAGTGGGCGTCCAATGGTATCTGATAGCCCATGCGATAGGTGTGGACTTAAAGCTTGTTGATGCTATACTGCTTCGGCCGCTCATCACTGCAATAGCATTCATTCCATTAACGCCGAACGGTCTTGGGCTTGCGGAGGGAGGGGGTGCGATACTTTTCACTTTGATCGGATTCACAGCCTATGAAGGCCTAACATTCGTTCTCTTGACTCGGCTAAACCAATTTATTGTGAATAGTATAGCATTGCTTGACCTTAGAAAAAGCTAGGTTATTATTCCGTCAGCGTAAATGTTGTTGGATTCGTCAACTTCACTATGATAGTTACTAGTGTAATTACACAAGTTTGGCCCCCTGTCAATATCAACTGCTATTGTTTCCCCCGAGCTTGCGGGCTGGATATAACGTGAGAAAGTGTAGTTGTACTCCTGGCCTGGATTGAGTCCACCACCATAATAAATCTGGTAGCATACTGTATTTGGGATGTTATAAGCCATGTAAAGATAGTTTGAAGCCCTGACTCCCCCAATGTTTTTTATCGTAACGTTAAAGTTGTTTGTCATCCCTGAGGAGGGAGGGTCAGGGTGGGTTTGAACGTTGGTTACGACAAGGTCAGCCCCATCAATAAATATTGTGTTCGCGTTCTTGTTGTTGTTTAATTCATTCGACTCTGGATTAGTGTCGTGATACCATGAGCAAGAAGCTATGTCAGAGTCTGTTACTGCTATGAGTGTGCGGGAGCCAGCTCTTGATACAACCCAGTCGTAGGGGGGGAAGGTATAACTTTCTCCTGGGAGAATGTTTGTGAGAGTGTTCTGGGATGCTATGCAAAACCCGTCGTCAAGCACTAAGTCGGCGTAGATGGTGTAGCCCGCCGTGCCCTGGCCAATATTTTTTACCGTTACATTCAATTGCATTGTATCCCCAACTTTTGGATTGGAAGGCCCACCCCAAGATACTTCCTCAATGATCAAGTCAGGCGGAATAATGTTAAACCGCTCAGAAGTCAAATTGTTGTTAAACTCGTTTGACTCAGGATTATAGTCGAAATACCATCCACATGAGGGGATGTCATTGTCTGTAACAACAGTTACTGTTGGAGAGCCGATATCATTTGTAATCCAATCGTATGTGAAAACCTTTTCCTGCCCGTAAGGTAAGTCGTCACTTGTAGATTTGTATGTTAGACAAGTTCCATCCTCAAGAATGTAGGCGGCGTAGATACTATACCCTGCAGTGCCGGAACCCACATTCTTTACCGTCGCATTAATCTGTATGGTCTGACCAGTACCGGCGTTTAAGGGATTGATCGTAATGTCAGATACAATAAGGTCTGGGAGATTAATGGTAACAGTTCCAAGAGTACCATTATTGTTGCTCTCATCCTCCTCAACATTATAATCATGGCTTGCACAAGGATTATCAGAGTTTACGCTGTCAACAGTGGCATTAATATTGTGCACGCCAAGATCCGACGTAACCCAAGGATAAGAGAAAGACAGTTGCTGGCCACCCAAAAGATTAGCCCCAACATAATGATTAGTAATACAAAGTCCCTGATCCGAAATAAAGCTTACGTAAACACTCCCCAATGTTTTGCCGGAACCAATATTCTCGACCTTGCCTGAAAGAACAATAGTCTCCCCAGTACCTGCATCAGAAGGATTCACCTGCAAGTCCAAAAGAATTAAGTCAGAGCCTGCAACGGCAAACAAACCCGAAGTCAGATTATTATTTAATTCATCCGACTCGGGGAAATTGTCGTGATAATAATCGCATAATGGATGTTCATTGTCAACGCTCGCAGTAACCACAAAAGAGCCTATTTTGTTCACATCCCAATTAAAGGGGAAATATTGAGTTTCTCCAGGACCAATATTCACATAGAGATACTTATTCCCGATACACGTACCGTCGCTTAGAATGTGGTCGACGTAAATGTATCCAAGGCCCGTTCCACCAGGCCCTATATTGCGTACCGTCGAATTAATCTGAAGTGTGTCTCCAGTATCCAAGGAATTCAAAGATAAAACAAGGTTTTCAATGACTAAATCGGGCCCGGCAACGTTCATGGGACCTACACTCAGATTGTTGTTTGACTCATCTTGCTCTGTATTAGAATTATGGTTTGGACACTGGTTGTCAGAGTTTAGGGAGTCAGTCACTGCAATTATATCAAAAGTACCTGCCTTGTCAACAGACCAGACATATGGGGCAAATACATAGGAATCTCCGGGAAGAATATTGAAATAAGCCGAACTCGTACCCAAGCATTCCCCGTCGTCTGCATGAAAGTCAACGTACATCGTTTTGCTTCCAGTTTGCGCTAATCCAATATTTCTGATCGTTGCGTTAAGCTGGACTTTGTCGCCGAGTGAAGCAGAGGTTGTGTTCATACCTGCATACGAAACGATCATATCCGGGGCTGCCACCACGCCGTCTGAATACTCGTTGTTTGATTCGTCAACTTCAGAAACATAGTTATAATAATAACCACAGAGATTAGGACCTGAATCAACATCGAACATAAGTGTCTGACCAGCGCTCGAAGCAGATATGGGATAATAGTTATTGAGTAGGGTGTAGTTGTCACCTGGATCGAGATTAGTATAAAAATTTTGGGTGTAACAAGATGAGCCCTGTGCCAGCATTGAAGCGTACATAGTCTTCAATCCTGTGGCTTGTAAGCCGATGTTGCTGACAGTAATGTTTAAGTAATTAGTCCCTGCAACAGGGGGGTCTGGACTTGAAGTGACATTAGATATTATGAGATCCGGGCCTGAGCCTGTGATGATTATGGGGCCGACAAACATCTCATTGTTTGCTTCACTTTCCTCTACATGATAATCGTATGAGTTGCAAGGATTCCCTGAATTATCAGTGTCTGTTCTCGCTATGACCTGGAATGAACCTGCAGTAGTAGCAATCCAGTCCTTAGTGAATGTATAAGCTGCACCCGAGTTTAATTGATAACCAAGGTATTGGTTGAGTATGCACGTTGAACTATCATTGAGCATAATAGTGATATAAATTTGCCCCATAGCCTTACCTTGACCTATGTTTCGAACAGTACCATTGATTCTCAGAGTGTCACCCAGAGTAAGGCTTGTTTTGTCCACTTCCAGGTCTTCAATAACCAGATCAGGTCCTATGAAGGTAATTATTCCACCAGTAAGATTATTGTTCATCTCAACAGACTCGGGATTATAGTCGTGATAGTAATCACAAGAAGGAATATCGTTGTCTGTTATGCCATAAAGCGTGTAGGTTCCGACCTTGTTCACGTTACTGTAAGTGTAAGTCAGATTAAGATTTTTACCCGGGGAAATATCAGTAGCTGAGGAAATCGATCCCTGGCATGTGCTATTCAGTTTGAAGTCGGCGTATATTGTATATCCAGCCGTCCCAGTCCCGATATTTTTTACGGTCGCATTGATCTTGAGAGTATCACCAGTTTTTGGCGTCAGAGGACTCCAAACTATGTCCTCAATAATCAAATCGGGTGGATTAATGTTCACAATTCCGATTGATGCATTATTGTTTGTTTCATTAGATTCGAGATTGTAGTCGTGGCTTGCACAAGAGTTGTCCGAGTTGTTGCTGTCGACTGTAGCGTTTATTTCATGGGATCCAAGATCTGAAGTAGCCCAAGAATGTGTGAATGGATACTCTTGTCCCGCTAACAGATTGCTTCCAATATATTTAGTAGGTAAACACAATCCCGAATCAGTGTAAAAGTCCACGTAAACACTAGATAATGCCTTCCCTACCCCAATATTTTTTACTTTTCCAGATAGTACGACATTCTCACCAGTACCAGCGTCAGTTGGATTAGCCTGCACGTCTATTAATATAAGGTCTGGGCCGTCAATGTTAAACGAGGCTGAAGTCTCATTGTTGTTTAACTCGTTAATCTCAGGCACATTATCGTGTGTGTAACAGGTGTTTTTCGTGTCTGCTATGGCCGTTAGAGTGTGAACTCCCAACTTATTCACACTCCAGGTTTTTGAGAAATTATAATTTTTACCAGGAGCAAGGTCAACATTTACGTTACTGTATCCTATACAGTAGCCGTCGTCTAGGGTGTAGTCAACATACATTGTTCTTAATCCAGTACTTACGGGACCAATGTTTTCGACTGTGGTGTTTATCTGCAGTGTATCCCCGGTCGCAATCGAATAGGAGGATAAAACCAAGTCTTGTATGAATAAGTCAGAGCCTGAGATGTTTATCACTCCGGCGACCAAGGTATTGTTTTCCTCGCTTAATTCATAGTTGGAGTTGTGGTTTGCACACAAATTATCGGAGTTTAAGCTGTCTGTGACAGCATATACTGTCCTCAAACCTGCCCTATTCGACACCCAATTAAGAGTTGGGAAATTATAGCTTTCACCAGGTAAAAAATTCCTGTAAACGTTACGGTAACCTAGACAAGTGCCATCATCGAGGACGAAATCGACGTAATGAGTTTTTAAGCCGGTCTCAATTGGTCCGATGTTTTGAATTGTCACATTTAGAATAACAGTGTCCCCCGCATTAAGGAATGTGGAATTCACGCTGGCAGAAGAGACTATCATGTCAGGCCCTCCAACAATGCCTACTGAATAATTGTTTGAGTCGTTTGTTTCAGCGACGTATTCGTGATTGTATCCGCACAAATCAGGATTAGAATCCACATCGACCATAAGAGTCTCCCCAACACTAGAAGATGAAATCGAGTAATATTTGTCTAGGAAAGTATATTCTTCACCCACGGAAAGATCTTCATTCACATTATTGTAGTTGCATCCAGAACCCTCCGCCTTGTATGATATGTAGATATTTGTATTTCCTGTAGCAACCTGGCCCACATTTTTGATGGTAATGTTTAGATAGTTACCTCCAGGGATGGGGGGATAAGGATTGGTTGAGACACTTGAAACAATCAGGTCGGGGCCGGGAACGTCTATTACACCCGCAACTTTCTCGTTGTTCGTTTCATTAGACTCGAGGTTATAGTCGTGGTTATGGCAAGTCACACTGTCCACAACCGCAGTGATTGTTCTCAATCCTGAACGATTCACAATCCAATTGTATTCAAAATATTGTGATTCCCCACTTAGAAGGTCAAAGGTTACATACTGGTATCCAATACAAGAGCCGTCATCAAGTTTAAAGTCGACGAAAATACTATATCCGGCTGGCTCGCCTCCAGTATTTTTCACAGTGCCGTTAATCAATAAAACATCCCCGGGATAAGGATTCGAATCATTTACGGAAACAGACTCAACTATTAGGTCGGCGAAACCCGACGCCCCGATTATGCCATCGGAAAAATAGTTGTTTGACTCATTTTCCTCGGGATTACTGTTCGAATCACCCCCACAAATATCCGGGTCGGCGTCAACCGACACGTTCAACACCCTTCCAACAGCACCTTCACTCAAATAAAAGTCGTACACCTCAATGATCTGTGACTCACCCGGATTCAATCCCCCAGGATGTACGGTCTCATTGCATTCCGCTCCAAAGGCACCGTATCTCACAGGTATTGGAGCTACAGCCCTGCCAACACCGATATTCTCTATTGTAATAAAGATGTCATTTAAGCCCGGAGCGGGAGGATTCGGATAGGTTGCTACGTTGGTTAATACCACATCAGGCCCTGCGACATCGATAACACCAACCCAATCATTATTTAGCTCATTAGATTCGAGATTGTAATCGTGTTGACCGCAACTTGAGTTTTCATCCACAGAAACGGTTAGAGTATTGTCTCCCATATTGTATGTTGAATTCCACGGGAAATTAAATGAGAAATTGTCGTTGGGTGCGATGATTGCGGAAGTATTTACGGTTCCGCAATAACTACCCCATTCACCCGTGATATTGAAGTCTGCGAAAGTCGTGTTGTATGTTGCTTCCAAACCTATATTCATCACTGTTGCATTTATAAAAATCATATCTCCAGTGGAGGGACTGATTGGAGTCCAGTTCACACTCTCCACGATGAGGTCTACTCCGGACGTACCAATGACTCCGTTAACGTAATAGTTGTTGGACTCGTTTTCCTCGGGATTCTGGTTGTAGTCCTCACCACACAAGTCCGGGTCCGCATCAACTGAAACATTAACAGTGTTTCCAATATCTGTGAAATCAATGTCCCAGTCCAGTATTTCGAAAGTGTATGATTGGCCCGGCAAAATCGGGCCAATTGATTCACTTACATTACAGTCCACTCCGTTACTCGTATAGCTTACAAATACATTGTTAACCGCTTCACCCAAGCCGACATTTTCAACAGTAACGTTCATGTTGTTTTTGCCGGGGGATGGAGGATCCGGATGAGTTGAAACATTAGTTATGATGAGATCCGGTCCGGCAACATTTATGACGCCAAGCCACTCATTGTTCCCCTCGTTTGCCTCGGCATGATTGTCGTGAAATCCGCAAGTAGTATTTTTATCGACTATTATAGTCAGGTCGTTCAATCCCATATTCTCCCAAGAATTCCATTCGTAAGAGAATACATAGGATTCACCAGAATTCAGCGGGGAAGGGGAAAACACGCTTGCGCAACTGCTACCCCAGTCACCAGTAATATTAAAGTCAGTGTATATCGTGCTTGAAGCAGTGGTCGAACCTATATTCAGAATAGTCGCATTAATCTGGACTAATTCACCAGTAATCGGATTGGACGGTGTGATTGTAACTGACCCGACAACTATATCTATCCCATTCACAGCAACGTATCCGTCAAGATAATAATTGTTGGATTCATTCTCCTCCAGATTCCTGTTACTGTTCACACCACAAACATCAGGATTCACGTCAACAGAAACGTTAAGCCTTTCACCCCCTCCCGCCCCGGTTATTTCGTAATCCGGAAACTGGAAAACATGCGACTCTGCAGACGCTAAAACACCCTGATACTCAGATTCATTACAATCCTCCCCTAGTACCCCAAACTTCACAGATATGGGGGATATTGTGCTTCCACCACCAACATTAGATACAGTTACATTCACGTGGTTTAATCCAGGAACAATGGGATTAGGGTCAGTTGAAACGTCAGTGATAATCAGGTCAGGTCCCGCAACATACATTGAGCCGATTATTATGTTATTGGTTTCATTTGACTCGGCATTAAAATTATGGTCCCAACACGTATTGTTCGAGTCCGCATAAACCGTTATGAGATTGCTCCCAAGATTCCTACCCGCATCCCAGTTAAAAGACATGTTAATACCTTCCCCAGGGCCAAGCCTTTGTGTTGTGCTGGCTGAACCACATGATTCATTATAAGTTCCAACAACCCTGAAATCAGCGTATATGTCAGAACTTGTAGTCCAATCACCAATATTTTCAACTCGAACAGTAATTTTCACAGTATCCCCGGTCTTGGGATTAAGGGGAGTCCAGTTCAAGCTTGAGACTATTAAATCCGAAAAAAATTCAGCCTCCCGGATTGAAACACCATAACATCCTATAATCTCCTGAATGTCAGACTCATCGATCAAACCATCGTCCGTCACATCAGCTAGGGGATACAAGGCATAAGTGTCGTGGTAATGCCTTGAAACATAAACCAAATCCCAAAAACTTACCAACCCGTCCTTGTTGACGTCATGGCGTTCAGTACACTGGGCAGAGGAAGAAATTGAGAGGAAAATGAAAAAAAGTATTATAAAAGTTATCTTGTTAATAAAAGCCGGTGGGTTTGTTCGGTTCATTTTTCCTCTAAAGTAAAATAATGTATTTTCAAGGCAAAAAACGTGTTTATAATGATTTTCAATAGGGTTGTTAACGAAATTTATGCTATGCAACCATCTGACCGTAGCATCTGACTAGCTCCTAGATATCTGCTTGGTCAATTAGACCATTGTTCGTCACATCGGCTCTGGGATACAACACATAAGCCTTAACTTTCATTCTATCCCGCCTTCACCAGTTTTTATAAAATGTGAATCAAGTTACTGTGACGTTTCCGATGCAAATTGTGAAAGGTAATCCCTTTGGTTGGGGGCTGCTTGAATCAACAATCTTAGCATCCCGAAGATACAGGGGTGACGTGGAAGTGGCATTCAAAGTGATGGTGGCTATAGTCCCATTCCCACTACATCCGGGTACACTACCCTGCCTTGTCGCAGTGTACATGAGCCATCCCTCGCCATAATCCCAGAAAGAAGTTTTTGGGTATCCCATGCACGTCAAGAAATTCCCGTCTAAAAGGGTGGAATAATTTAAGGCGCCTGGAGTATAAGTTAGATTGAATTCGATTGCATACATGTCAACGATATCAGTTGCGGTAATATCAAAGGTTACTTCCTTATCCTTTGCCACGGTCATTTCAAGCGGGTCAATGCAAAGCTTCGATGGAATACCCCCAGTATAGATAACTACCTTAAACTCGATCTCCTTGTCCAACACTTGTTCACCGAAAAAGAAGATGTTACTCACATTAAGCTTTTCACTGAAAACCGCGTTTTTCGTGCTGTGGGTGATGTAGGTTGCAGTTTGGGGTTGAACATACCTGCCGATAATGCATGAAGTGCCGTCTACTTGCGTGATGTGGTCAGTAATGTGAAACTTAAACCCGTTATTACATGTGTACAGGCCAGAAGCCTGGTCCACGTAGATGTCGTTAAAGCAGCCACTCGTCCCGTCCTTGCACGAAACCTCAATATAAAAATCATATTTTGAAGTCCCCAACAATACCGCCCTCACAACAGAATAATTCATGTAACTCTCGTCAACTAGGTAAAGTAATTTATCTAAATCAATAATCCGGCCAACCGAAGAGTCAAAGCCCAAAATATCCTTGCTATCAGCTAACCCATACACCCGGACATTTGAACCACTCCAATCCTGAGGGCTTCCAGTAGTCCTTACCAGCTGCTCTCCCACAGTAGTCGCAATCCACCCCATCTCATATATTAATTCAGCATCATGGATTTCAGATACTGCGGAATCCCACATGTAAGCGATTAAGACTAGTATTCCTATGAATATTCCCATCCCGAAAATCATATCCCACGTAAAAACTTGCCCGAAATTCCTACCTTTCATATTATCCCAATCCAGTCAGTGATACAAGGACCATGATCTGCAAGTACAATAACTCCATCAACGTTTGAAACCCAAACGTCAATAGGTTTGCCCGTGGTAAAGGATTCGCAGGGGGGGTTAATCTCGCATGAAACATTTGGCGCTGATATGGGTACAGACAGAGTTAAATCCTCAGTCTCTAAGAAAACCATTGGATTGTCAGTGAAAAAAGAGATGTTGTAACCCCGACTACCATAGATTTCACCAGGCAGAGTGAAGCATTTATGATAGCCGGAGCCTACAGTGACCATCTCATTGATGTTTTTTGCCACACTGTGGATAATCCTTTTCGAGTGAGTGTGAGCCTTAAACTCTGATGATTTTATGATCTTCTGCTGTATTATGATTCCCATCACGATAAAAACTATTAGAACCAAACCTAAGACTACAATAAATTCGACACTAGATTGACCTTTCGAACTCATTTCACAGTTATTCTCGCTCTTGAGACCCCGTCCGACTCGATCTCTAGCAGATAATATCCTTCACGAGTGATATCGTTTGATAGATCCGGCGCGCTAATGTTAGCCCTAGTCAACGCGTAAATATCGGTGTATGCAGGGTATACGTCAAGCCTAATATTTACTTCACGGTTTGTGGATGTGGAGTCAGTAGTGATACTTTGGATGTTTGGAGGGATGTAAACGTTTATCTGTGTTTTTGAGGGGTCACCGTGAACGTAGATGAAGTCAACACCCTCCTTGATCTCTTCGACAGCGCGGAAGGCTGCGTTAGTCCCGATCTGCGAACTAGAGCTTGATACCATCGTATTTATGACGTATAATATCGCCGTGAATACTCCAAGTGATATAGCAAGCATTACAATGTATTCAACTGATGATTGGCCTTTCTTCCGCATTTTTACTTTAATTTATTGGTTTTACTTTATTTTTAACTGATGGATTGGCCTGTCGAGCCTGGAGAGTTTGTTGTGTGCGATCCTAAAGCGCATATTGCGGTTGTGACTTTAGATGATGATATTAGTCTTCCAGCTAATTTAATCGCATTGTATGGGAAAAGCCGGACTGAAAATTTAGGGGTGGAAAGAGTTGTCGTAAATACTGTTTCAAATCAGAATATTCGAGCTCTAGTGATTTGTGGAAAAGAGATCTGCGGACACAATGCAGGTCAGGCGATACTTGCTTTATGGGAGAATGGAATCGATCAGGGAAAGCGCATTGTTGGGGCGGAAGGGGCGATACCTTACATCCAGAATCTTCCAGTGGAGTTTATCGAGAGATTTAGGTTGCAGGTTGAGTTGGTTGATTTGATCGGAGTAGTTGATGAGTTAGTGATTGGAGATAGGATTGTTGAGGTTTCCAAGAAAAATTTAAAGGCTTTTGAGGGGGATGAACTTGATTTTGAAGGGCATTTTATTAAGGCCGAATCTGCTTTGACTGACACCCTGGATTTGTCTGGATGTGAGGTGAGTCTTTCCCCGGAATACGACATCAAGTTTAATACGATTACTGGAGAAGTTTACGTATCCTAATCCCGGATTAATACTCGTCGCCCCTCAATCTTGAGTTTTCCTTCGGCGTAGAGTTTTATGGCTTCGGGGAACGCCTTGTGTTCTTCGGCGATAATCCTTGTTGCAAGCGCTTCGACACTGTCTCCTTCGAGGACGGGGACTGGCTTTTGGATTATTATTGGACCGTGGTCAACCTGCTCGTCTACAAAATGCACTGTGCACCCTGAAACCTTGACACCGTATTCTAAGGCGTCTTTCTGTCCGTGGGTTCCTGGAAAAGATGGAAGTAATGCGGGATGAATGTTTATAATCTTGTCCTTGAATTTTTCCACGAAAACCTTTGACAAAACCCGCATATAACCTGCAAGACATACAAGCTCTACCCCGGAATTCTCAATGACTCCAGCAATCTTTACGTCGAAATCTTCCCGACTTAAGCTTGAAGGATCGATAAAAACGTCCTTAATACCGTGTTTTCTAGCCCTCTCAAGGGCGAATGCACCCAAATTATCTGAAACAACAACCACGACTTCACCCGGAATAAACCCACTCTCACAGTTATCGATGATGGACTGTAGATTGGAACCCCTTCCAGAGGCAAGCACGCCAATTTTCAAAACCATTAAATTCACCTTCAAAGTGGTATTATATTAGTCAAGTAAAATATTAAGAAGAAAAAATGATTTTCATCTCCCTTGTGATTTTGATTAGTATCGCATTGCTTGCACTAGCAAGTATTGAAGACTTAAAGACTGGGGAAATCCCGGAAAAAATAAGCCACAGCCTGATAATTAGTACACTGGTTATTTCAATACTAGCAAGTATTATGCAAAAGACTCCAACACCATTTTCACAAACCATAGGTCTTGGATTCCTATACTTTACATTCGCATACATAATCTACCGTCTAGGACAGTGGGGCGGAGGAGACGTAAAGCTCATGGCAGGGATAGGTTGTGCATTAGGCCTTATCGATGCCATAGGATATCAATGGCCAAACGTATCCATCATGCCCTACTCACTAACATTCATAATCGACATGGGTTTTCTAGCCCTACCGTACGCCATAATATACTCGATCTTTATCACCGTAAAAAAACCAGAAGTCCTGATAGAGCTAGCATCATATGTAAGAGACAAGAAAATAATTTTATTAATGGCACTATCCTTCATACCGACAATCGCTTCATACTACGGGGGATACGAAACCTTATCCCTCGTCTACCTTATCATGCCAGCAGTACTGCTCTGCCTAACATATCTTAAAGCCGTTGAGGAAACAGCACTGAAAAAAGAAATCCCCGTCAAAGACCTCGTGGAAGGGGATGTGTTGGTAAATGCACCCGAAACACAAAAATCAAAAATCACGCTAAAACACACATTCGAAGGACTAAGCCAAGCTCAAGTAATCGAACTAAAAAGACTAGTAACTGAAGGATTAATCCCTGAAAAAATACAAATCAGGTGGGGCATAAAATTCGCTCCAATACTACTCCTATCATTTGCAGCATCAGTATGGCTTGGAAATGCCTTAGAAATAATATTTTCAAACCTACCCAAAATATAAAAAAAACTAGTCCTTGACCACCAAAACCTTCTCGGCCGAAACAATATCCTCCCTTCTAATAATCTGTCTTCCGACCTTAACCGCAGAAAGCTCACCACCCTTAAACAAGACCCCTGAAACCTTGCCTAATCTGTCGCCAGACATTGTGAAAACCTCCTTCTCGGAATAATTCTTGATAGTATTTTCCATCAACTGAACTTCGCTTAAAAACAAGAGGTTAGTCACCTTAACCCACAATAAAAAACCAAAAATGCCTAAAATTGCGGACAACATGAAATCTCCCAGACCATGTTCTTCACTCCAAAACCGAGCCCCAGAGGTGAGCATCCAATTAAAAAGCACGATGAACGCAAATAAGACCATGTGTCTTCTAACCTGAAGGTATTCCTTTGATGCTAGATCATCAATCAATTTCCCGATCAGAATGATTGTTACAGTCAACACAAGCAGGTTAATCGCCTTGGTATTAAGCAGGAAGAGAGACAATGAATCTAGAGTCGACCTAAAGTCTGTGAAATCCAATGGATTCTCAGTTAGATCACTGTACCCAAAACCCAAACCAATTATGAAAACAATCACTGCAAGAAGATAGGTTAAAGCACTTATTTTTCCAAGAGAAATCGACTTGATGAATTCTGAAGTCCTGTCGAAAAACTCCTCTTCATAACCCAAACCCTTGATAATAAGATACACTCCAACGATTCCGAGAATGAGATTAAATGCTGCTGAACCACCAATGGCTAGAAGAACAAGGACGATGCCTGGAACCGCGAAAAGAAGCCTTGCGAGATTCGGATCCTCCGAAACCTCCCTCAAAAAATTAGTCATGGTAAAATACGCCTTCTCAAGCTCTTTGCTCTGGCGAACAACAATAGTCTTAATAGACGTGATTTTGATGCGAGATTGAATTAAGGGTATTATTTGATCGTCTTCAGCCCCGTCAGTCACAAGGATGACTGAAGAAGGTTTTAAATCATGTAAAAGTTTTTCCAACTGTCTAGTCAGTTTCTCGTCGGAAATCACCCCAACATGCGAGTCTCCGGTAATCGTTGCAACTTCGGCATTAATAGTCCTAGCAAGCTTCACAGCACCAAATATTGCATTAACATCTGAGTCCTCAGGATCAACCAGAGCAAGTGATTGAGCTACTTCAACGTTTTTCTTCCATCCGACTATCGGACCATGAACCTTTATTTTGGTTCCGATGTCGTTGTCCCTGTCAATGCAAAGTACTAGAGGCTTCATAGTAGGAGGGGTTATTTATAAGTTCTTTGCATATTTAACTAAAGGTGGTGGTATGACTTACATGGAAAATAGGTGTCCAACAGGGATATCGGAGTTTGACAAGCTTGTTTCAGGCGGCTTTCCAAGAGGACGAACTATTCTTGTTTTAGGTGAATGCGGTACGGGCAAAACAATCTTTGGAGCACAATTCGTATACAATGGCGCGTCAATCCATAATGAGCCGGGAATCCTGGTTTTGCTCGAACAGAATCCTTCCGAATTCAAGTCGGATATGGCTGCTTTTGGCATGGACTTTAAGGCTTTGGAAGCGGAAAGTAAGGTCATAATAATTGATGCCTCGCTCGCAAGGCTTGGAGTTGAGGCTATTGTTGGAAAGCTTCCCGTCACTTCCGAGAGTTTTTCACTTCTTCCCGGGGAGACGAATGTGGAGCATTTAACGGACGTGATTATTCGCGCTGCAAAGACTATCGATGCAAAGAGGGTCACTATTGACAGTCTCCCGGCTTTGGAGCTTATGGTCGACGGGGAATTGACGGTTAGAAAGCTTCTTTTACGTATGAATTACAGGATCAAGGATGCAGGACTTACGACCGTGATAATCTCCGAGCTGGATAATAATGGAGTCCAAGTTACTCACGGCGTTGAGAAGTATGTTGTGGATGGTGTCGTGTCGCTCCACTACACGAAGGTGGGGCCTACTGCAGGAAGAACTCTTACTATTGATAAGATGAGAAACACAGCCCATAGCGAGGAAATCCACACCATAAGGTTTGTTGACGGTGAAGGCATTGAAGTAGTCGAGGAATAGTTTAATCAACTTTCCCAAGATAATAGGAGATTAAGTGAACGATAGTCAAGTGAACATCTTCTACCATACCCATGTGATTACTTTCAACAACAATGGGAATCTGGGCTAATTTCTTAAGCTTTCCACCACCCATACCGGTAAGACCGACTGAAATCCCCCTTTTTTCATTGGCGTATTCAATCGCCTTTAAAACATTGTTGGAGTTACCGCTTCCTGAAATACCGATGACTATGTCACCAGGATTCAAAAAATTTTTAAGCTGCTCGACAAAAATGTCGTCGTAGTGAGAATCATTAGCCCAAGCCAACATTAAGGGTATGCTGTCTGACAGAGATAAAACCCGAAACCGCTTCCCCTCACAGGATATCGCCCCCTTAGCCAGATCATTTGCGAAATGAGATGCAGTGGCGGCGCTACCGCCATTTCCGAAGACGAACACTTGTTTTTCAGAGCCGCAAACTTTCGCTAAAAGTTCTGTTAGTTTCGCAATCTCTTCTTGCGGAATCTTTGAAAGCGCGGTTTTCAATTCAGCCAGATAATTCGTTGAATAAGCATTAAAATCCACTTTAATCACCCACGTAAATAATCTTACTGCCCTGTGGTTCAAAGCTTAAAGGAGTATACCTTAAATCAGAAAGCCTTTTTTTAACAGCAGCCTGCTTGCGCTTCTCGCAGTAGAGTAGTAGGAATCCGCCCCCGCCCGCCCCAAGGATCTTGCCGCCTAATGCTCCAGCCCGTTTAGCTGACTCATATAGTTTGTCAATCTTTTCGCTTGAAATGCCTGAAGCAAGCTTTTTCTTCAAAACCCACCCCCTATCCAATAATTCCCCAAACTCGGTTAAATCCCCGCAAGACAAGCTGGCCTTAATTTTTTTCGATAAATCCACCATTTCAGCCAAAACACCCATCCTCTTCCCAGTGTTCTCCCTCTGCTCAGTTAGAATTGAACTGGATTTTCGAGTGAGTCCTGTGTAAAAGAGCATGAGATCTTCCTGAAGGCTTTCTTTCACTCCGTAAGGACAGATAACAGGATCTACAAAAACAGATTCATCTGGATTGAATTGAATGTGCTGGAGACCCCCATAAGCTGCGATGTATTGATCCTGCTTCCCAATCGGCTCACCAACTTTCTCAATCTCGATTTCGCAAGCCTCACGTGCAAGCCGTCCAGCAGAAACGTTTTTACCAGTGAAAGCATACAACGCATTTAAAAGCCCTACGGTGAAAGAACTTGAAGAGCCAAGCCCAGTACCCCTGGAGGGTATGTCCGCAATGGATGTAATCTCGACTCCCCCACTTATCCCCACAAGCTTTAAAGCCTCCCGCACAATCTCGTGAGCTAAATCATCGGGAGAGTCGACAATCTCTGTTTTTGAGTAACTTACCCTTAATCGGTCATCGAACTTCGCGTTTACCGTGATGTAGACGTACTTGTCAATGGCAGTCGACGTAACCGCCCCAGGCTCATTCAAGTAATAAGCAGACAAGTCTGATCCACCACCAGCAAAACTCACCCTAAGAGGCGTCCTCGAGATAATCACATTAAACCACCATTAATTGAGGATATATCTTAGATAACCTTCGAATTAAATACAGATTTACAAACTACCCCCCTCTAAATAATCCTTAAAAACCGAAAGCCCCTGCGAGGTTCCAATATCGAAAAAAGGCTTTGAAGTGAGATACGCTGAAAGATCCCTACTCCGTGCTAATTGAGGGTAGACTTCTTCTTCAAGTGCGAAAACTTGTTTTTCCGGGAAAAAGTCGAAGATTCTCTTTGAGAAAACAGACACTCCAGCGTCGATAAAATTCAATCCCGCCCCCCCATCATACCTTAAAACAAAATCCTCGGTTGAAAGATCAACATTTCCGGAATAAACGTCTGAATCTGCTTTTCGCACAACCATGAGGGATAAAACACCAAGAGCCTTAAACCGCTCAAATACATCATGATAATCAATATTTATGAATGTGTCCCCGTTTAAGAACAGGAAATCCTCTTTAATGAATTTTCTTGCATTCCGCAAAGCACCACCAGTGCCTAAAGGTTTTTTTTCGTGGGAAAACTTGATTTTTACTTTACTGTCAAAATCTTTCTCAAAGAAGGATTCGATGACACTGCTTAAGTGACCGGTACACAAGACGACCTCTTTTACACCATAATCCTCAAGGACAGCAATCTCATACTCGAGAAAAGGCTTTCCCAAAACGGAAACCATGGCCTTCGGAGTTTCAGAAGTTACGGGCAAAAGCCTAGTCCCAAGTCCACCGCATAAAATCACAGCCTGCATTCAAGCATCCCCGCAACTCCGCGTCGAACCGCCTCGGAAGAAGAGTATTTAGCCTTCCAACCCAGCTTGCCTATTTTTTCAACCGCAAGATTCATGACAGTCACGTCTCCCGGCCAGCCTCGTTTTGACTTGCTGAATTTAAATTCAACGTCAGACAAGCCCATCTCATCGCAGACAATCTGCGCAATCTCTCTAACGCTTACCTGGTCACCGCAACCCAAGTTGAAGTAATTAAGGTTTTCATCCGAATGTTCAATCGCATGAAAAACCCCATCTAAAAGATCATCAACGTGTAAATAAGATTTCTTTTGCTCGCCGTCCCCCAAAATCTCAAGCTCACAATCATTTTTACAAAGTTTTTCAATGAAATCGTAGGATACGCCGTGAGTCCCCCTACCACCGACAATGTTTGCGAAACGAAAAACCCAAGCGCAAAATCCGTAAGTACCACAGAATGCTGAGACAAGAGCCTCGCACGCAAGTTTTGAGGCGCCGTAGAGGGAGATTGGGAAAAGCGGGCCAAAATCTTCAGGTGTTGGAATCACGTCCGGTTCCCCGTAAACGGCTGAAGTCGAAGGGAATACAATACTCTTAACACCATTAACGCGCATAGCCTCAAGAACGTTATAAGTCACTATCGTATTCTGCTTAAGATCCCAGTCAGAGTGCTCTATCCCATAACCTATGTCAGGGTTTGCAGCCAAGTGATAAACAAAGTCATGGCCCAAAAGAGCTTCCGTAACGCTTTCAAGGTCAAGAAGATCAGCCTCAATCATTGAAACACTACCCTCGTCAAGATGCCCTCTGATAAAGTCCAGGCTTCCAGAGGATAGATTGTCAAAGACTGTTACTTCATCACCGCGAGAGATAAGCCTGTCAACCAAGTGACTCCCGATAAAACCCGCCCCACCAGAAACAAAAACCTTCATCTTCCTAAAATTAATTTAACAGCCTCAAATAAATCAGAGGCGACAAAATCGGCGGGAACACTTAAGATTCCGTCCCCCCCAGCATATCCGGTTTTCACGAGTATGGTCGAAAGCCCCGCCCTCTGCCCTGCCAAAATGTCGGTTGACTGATCCCCAACCATAAAAGAGCCATGAGGGTCAATATCATGCTCCTTCATGGCTTGCTCGATCAATCCGGGCTTAGGCTTTCTGCACGAACAGTTCTCGTCTGGAATGTGAGGACAATAATAAAGCGCATCCACCCGCAATCCCTCACCTTCAATAATGTCGAACATGCGCCCGTGGATTTCATCTAAAATATCCTTTGTGAAGTAGCCGCGGCCAATACCTGACTGATTTGTTACGACGATAACCTTAAACTCGGAATCCTTTAAAAGCCTTAAAGCATTAATCGAAGATTTTGGAATGCGAAGCTCATTCGGATCAGAAAGATAGTGTGCGTGACCAGTCAAAGTCCCATCCCTATCCATGAAAACTGCCTTATTCATTTCAATCTCCCGATAATCATTTCAGTAGAGCAGCCAGGAATCTCGTGGACAATCACCACCTTCCCACCCAACGATTCAACCAACTCCCTCTCAGGAAGATCAGTTATATCATAATCACCCCCCTTAACATGAAAGTCTGGCCTCACAACTTCGATCAAAGCGTTAGGAAGCTCTTCATCAAAGACGACAACATAATCCACGAAAGACAAGCAGGAAAGAATCTCAGCGCGTTCTGCTTGGGGGGTTATTGGTCGGTTAGAACCCTTAAGCAATCTAACCGAATCATCGGAGTTTACTCCCACAATAAGCTTGTCTCCAAGCGCTCGTGCTTGAGATAGGTATCGTGTGTGTCCGACGTGGAGTAGATCAAAACAACCGTTTGTGAAAACGATTTTCTCCCCCAAATCATGGAGCCTCTTAGCGAGTTCACGTATCTCCTGCCTTGACTTTACTTCACCCATCTTTACTCGTCTTCGGTTATCTCATTTAATATCTCTTCGGTGGAAACCGTCGCAGTCCCGATTTTTCCAACGACCACCGCTGCAGCATAATTTGCAATACGCGAAGCATCTATTATGCTTGCATCAGATGCGAGGGCAATTGTGAGGGTGCTTGTAACAGTATCTCCCGCGCCAGTGACGTCGAATACTTCACGGGAGTGTGCAGGGATTTTTGTAATATCACCATCTTTTTCAAAGAGCATCATTCCTTTTGATCCTCGTGTAATGAGGACTGAGTCGCATTTAAGATCTGATAAAAGCTTTAAGCCAGTCGTCTTAATATCTGAGTCTGTTTTTATTCGAACGCCCAATGCTTGGGCTGCTTCTGCTTCGTTAGGTGTGATGACGGTTACTCCTTTATAGCTTGGAAAATGGTCGAGTTTAGGGTCTACGACAACTGGAATCTTGGTTTTTTTCGCCTGCAAAATGAGATGATCCAGAAGTTTTGGACAAACCACGCCTTTTCCGTAGTCTGAGATTGTAACAGCATCCATTTCACCCAATACTTCCTTTATCCTTGCGAGCAATGACTCAATAATTGTGGTCGAGACTATTTCAGTCTCTTCCGTGTCGACTCGGACTACGTGCTGGCTTTTAGCGATAATCCTGGTTTTAAGTGTCGTTAAACGGGATTCATCAGTTATGATGCCAGTCGTATCAATGCCTTTTTTCGCAAACAAGTTGATCAATTCAGACCCATCCGAGTCCTTACCAACAATTCCAATGACATAAACTTCGGCTCCAAGGGCTTTCAGATTGCACGCTACATTCCCAGCACCTCCTGGAACCCGGGTTTTCTCTGAGACAGAAACAACAGGTACTGGAGCTTCAGGCGAGATTCGAAAGACATCACCCCACAGAAACTCGTCGACCATAAGATCACCTAAAACAAGGATTTTTTTCCCATTGAAGGACTCAATAATTTTGTTAAGGCTCATTTTTCAATCCTCTAAAAGCATTTTATATAAAAGGGGTAGGGTCAACTCATGGTGTCCTGTAATAAAATGTGATTTTCCGCCGGGTCTTTTCAAAACGTTTTCAAACGCACGATACTGCCTCTTAAAGTCAAAGTTCGCGCACGTAAAATCAACAAGTTCAACTCCAAGATTTCTGGAAAGAGAGACTGCCTTAAGAAAAACTTCAGGCAGGATAACAGCCGATCCCACGTTAAGATAAACTCCACCACCAGAAAGCTCTCCCACCATTGAGGAAAAAATCCTGAAGTCTAGGTGAGTTGCTGCCCCAGTCACTTTAGGATCGAATGTTGGGTGAGAGTGGATTATGTCAGTGCCAATTGCAATGTGTGCTGTCGCGCAAATATTATTTTTCCTGCAGGCTCCAAGCAGACTTTGTTCAAGATGTTTTGGATTTTCACGAACTAATGCTTCTCCCACAGATTCAGCAAATCCGAGATTTTTTTCATATCCCATCTCTACTGCCTGATTTATGAATTCTCCCGTCTCTCGGACCATGCCAAAGCTTCCATCCCTGATTGCGGAAGTCACATCCTCCGATGTTTGTCCGAACAATGCCACCTCAACATCATGGATGACTCCACCCCCGTTTAACGAGATTGAGGAGACGAAACCTTTCTCCATTAAATCGATTAAAAGTGGGTTGAGCCCGCATTTGATAAAATGGGCTCCACAAGCCCACATAACTGGTTTACCGCCCGCCTTCGCAGACACAATAGCCTTAGAGACCGCCCGAATTTCCCGTCCTGCGAGAATATTGGGGATGCAGTCAACAAAGTCACTGAAATAGCCTCCTTGAGCGGGTTTTGCGAAATCTTTTACTGATACAATACTTTCTCTTTCAGCTATCGAGTGAAGTGTTACTTTCGATAAATCAACCGGTTTTATCTTTTTGGACATGAACCACCCCTATTAAAATGGATATTAATTTGGATTAAGGCTTGAAAAATGTATTTAAATACCTTGACGGAAAATAATTTGATGCAGGGGTGTAGTGTTGGAGTGTTGTGTAAGAGGTAAAAATAAATTCACTGCTCTTTAGGGGGCATTACGAGAATAAATGGATGTAAGAGATATCGTCTGGATAGCCTCCTCTGTAAGCCTTGCTGCAGTCTACGTTTTATGGCACTCACATAAAAGCAACAGGCCCGCAATTGACGTAATTGACCTTGATTTCGACAGGCACAGCCGAAGACTTGAGCTTACCGTAGAAAATCCCGGGAGAATACCTCAGCATATTAGATCATGTCTTAGACTTGTGAAATACATGCTCGGTGAACAGGAGTTTCAGGCTGAAGGAGTCCCCATGATGGCGGCAAGACTGCAATCATCCGACGTGATAGGATATGACCTTCTCGCTCAAGACGACCACAAAACTTTGGTTAGAGGTAACACCCAAGAAAAGTTCGTCTACATTGTACCTGAAAACATAATTCTTAGACCACACGACAAAATCAAGGTTGAAGTAGACTCAAATCAAGGATTCTTTTCAACAGTAATACCATTAAAACCTAAAAAGACGCTAGTCGACTCAGTAGTGGAAGCTGAGGAAGGCATTGAAGACCTTATCGCGAGTATCGATGATCGGATAAGCAAGATTGAAACCCAAGAGCAGAATGGAGGAGACGAGATTGAAAAGACCAGACTCAGAGGGGAGGGGGATGTTTTGAGGGATATTGAAGAGGAACTTAAGGTCGAGAAGGCTAAGATCGACGATTCAATAAAACATTTGATTGGATACAGTTTTGGAGTTGGATTGTCGGTCGAAACCGCTTCTTAGTACTACTTGTTCTTCTCGGTTTTCGCAGCCCATTTTCCGAATAAGTCAGCCATTAAATTAAGCCTCTCCCTCTCGGCGGGTGTTAAAGACTCATTTTTCAAACGTTTCTTAGATTCATCAACTGTCGTGCGAGCTATATCCAAAACTTCCTTAATCCCATTCTCATCCCCTGATTTCTCATACTCGCCGTAAAGTTTGTTAAGCTTTCGAATCCTCTCCTCAACAACACTTTTAAGATCGGTTTTTGTCTTCCGAACTTTTTTAACGGATTTTCTCCCGGTTGATTTACCTGACGGAATTGGTTTCTCAGGAACTCCATGTTCAATAGATTCAGCACGCTCACAAGCCTCATGAATGAAATCACCGTCAATAGACAATACACCCTCAGTCGTCGCGGAAGTGACAGTGCAGTCACACAACTTAATTATCTTGCGGGGATTGCCGTAAGTCAGATTGAAGAGTTCATCCAAACCATCATCAGTAAACGGTTCGTGACCCCAGCCACCCACATTCTCAATCCGCTTCACAACCAAATCCGTAGTATCCTCCTCGCTTAAATTGGAAAGCTCGACTTTAGAGACAATCCGATCATATAGTGCAGGCCCTTCCTTCCGTATTTTACCATCCAAGTGGGGCAATCCCGCTAGCACGAGATTGACATTTTCAACGTCTCCGAGAGTTTTAAGTGATTTATTCAGCGACAAGTCCAGTTCATGGGCTTCATCAATGAGTATCACAACGTTTTTGTTCACTCTCTGGACGAGTTTGTCGATATTGTATATGTTGTATTCACTTGGTTTAACACCTCTTGAAGAGTCAAGACTGTATGCTACAACATCGATCAATTCAGAGAATTTGTCTGGCGGCCTGAAGACGTAAATGGGATGGAATGTTTCAGGCAGGTTAAGTTCAAGCCATCTTAAAAGCGTTGTTTTCCCGGTCCCGAAATCTCCTAAAATCAGAATGTTGCCGCTTCGAAGACTGAGTTTTTTCAAAATTTCCTCCACTTCATCCTTGTATCCCGTAAAAAGCGAGGGTATCACGTCGGGTGTGAACGGGTTTTTAATCCAGTTAAACTGTCTAAACCATTTCCTTTGAGTTGCCGAAACCTTAAGATCCTTAGGGCGAGTCAGCTTTTTACCGCAATTAGCGCAGAATTCCGCGTTCATGGAGTTTTCTGACAGGCAATTACGGCAAACCCTAAATTCCCCCCTCCCAACTGTTGCAGGCGACTCAAACTCGAGTAGGGGTTGGGTAGGTGATTTGATTGCCTGTGATTCAGGACGCTGTGAGTCTCCTCGGCCTCCCTGATTCTCTAAAAGACCGGTGGACTTAAGGAGTACTATCGCCCCAAACAACACGATTACTCCAAGAATTATTAAGCCAACATCCATCAATAATAAGATTTACCGGCACACAATAAAAATCGAAAAAACCACTATTTTTTCCCGAGTAAACCATGAAATCCAATGTCTTGAGTATAGGCAAGGTGGGCTAAAATGAGTATTAAAACTCCAATAGGTAGGATGAACCAATAGCTGTTTTCTGGTGTTTCAGAGACGGCAAGCCTAATGTTTGTGGAGTTGTAGCCTCGCTTGGAAACCGTGATTAAAATGTCTCCAGTATCGATTGCAGGAATAATTGCAAGCCCCCCCACATCCGTTTTAGATGATTGAATCTTGCCCGATGAATATGAAAGCCTAACTTGAGCGTCGGGAACTGGAGAGCCCTCATCCAAGGCTTTCACAAGTAGTGTCTGATCCTTAAGCTGTACTGTAGCGTCAATTTTAGGGGATACGACGTCAACCATAAGTTGGTCGGATCCAGTAACAGTTCCGTTGGCAGTAATCAATATGTTCAGTTTCTCAGACGTGGGTTTTTGGGAGTCAGGTATTTGAAGGAGCATGACAAGCGGAACCTCATCACCTATCACGAGTTTTTCGACGAACACATCCTTAAGATGCCATCCAAGCGGGATGTCAGGCATCGAAATCTGTATGTTCTCCTCATCCTGAGTACCAGTGTTCATAAGGCAAATGTGAAGCTCGGCAATTCCCCCAGGCCTCACTCTTGCAGGATTGTGTTTAAACCTCTCACCGGATTTACAGTAAATATTGAAAAACTCGATTCTCCGATATCCCCTATCTTTCACAATATAGAAAGAACTGTCTGCCTGAGTTGAAACTGTCTGGGAACCATTTTCAACACAACTAATATTCCATATTCCAGTCGGGTCATAATAATAAAGTCTCACGCCATCAAGACTAGTCCACACATCATCCCCGCTTACCTCATCCCCGTGAGTGCCATCATTGTAGAGCAAAATATTATCATAAACTATTTTCCCGAATGAATTCGTAATATTGCATTGTATTTTAGACACCCCAGAATCATGGAGGATAGACGCTTTAATGGGTATCACACTCTGATTTTCAAATGCCACATCAAATATGCTCTCAGGATTCGGCTCAATTACTTTCAGCATATTCTCCTCCATGGAGGCTACTTTAACGCTGAGAGGTGATTTAAACATCGCATTCTGTCGGAATTCATCACTTGAACCTGCCTCAACTAGGACGTGCCTGATTAACACAGACTTTTCGGTATTTGAAGCCAAGTGTATTGTTTCACCAAACAAGTCGTATTCAATTTCACGGTCTTCGAAATAAAGGTCTGCGTCCCCCTTCGCAAGCAATTGAAAATAAAATCCAGACGCAGAGTCTAGTGCTTTAAGGTGTGAAACCTTGTTTTCACCAACACCCTCAATTAAGAGGTTATATTTACCGGTCTCATTTGAAAAAAGGGGGTTGACGATATCGTAGATAACCCACTTCACATTAGAGATTAGGGGGCTCTTCTTTCGAATGATGTTTTCAGTATCATAAAAGGAGTTTCTAGAGTAGAATGTGAATTTCTTTTCTACTTCAAAGTTTGTTGAAGAAGACTCGCACGTAAACTTAACGCGGATCGGCCCGCTTGCAGTCTGATTACACACCCAGTTTTTCTCGTATCTTATGAAAGTCTCATTGGATTTTGAGGATTCAATACTGTAACCGTGGTCTAAGCCAAGAGGGTTGTAAGGCAAGTTAATATCCCCGTATTTTGCTTCCATACGATATATGGCAAGATATCCAGTGATAAAACCTCCAATGGAAAGGCGGTCATTTTCAAAGACCATAGTCTTCGCCCCGTCGTAATCGGATTTAACATCAGTTGTGAGAACCTCGTAAGCTATCCCCGACCCGGATAGAGAATAATAAACGTAGTAAGTCTTTTCAGAGTAAGCGTCAACATCAGCTAGAAAAGACAATTCATCATCCTTTGACAAAACCCCATCTCCGTCATCGTCCAACTGAAAAAGTCGAGTGTGACCGTTTAACTGGTCAATCCTCTTTCTGTCAGGATCAACAATCCGAATGGACGACTTATCGATAACACTCAGATTCATGTCCTTAAAAATAGTGGACATGTTAAGCGTGACCGGTTCCTTCACCCTACCCACGCCTTCCGACTCCTCAAAAATGATTGGAATACGGTGAGTCCAATAGAGGGCGTCCGATTTATCCGAATCATAAAAGGATAATGCTGAGACAAAACCCATGTTAGAAACCAGGATTAATGCAAGCATCCATGCTAAATGCCATTTAAAGCCATTCCTAGAAAAAGCCTCCATTTTATTAAACCCGTAAATAAATTAAAGTATATAGATAAAAAAATAAGATGAATGCCAAATTCCAAGCCCAAACAGTCTTCATCGGAATTCTTTTACTATCCCTACTTTGTAGTGCGGAATTGGAGGCATCACAGATTAGAATTGATGTAACAACAGACAAGCCTTCATACAATCCGGGTGATAGGATGAAGATTTTTGTAAACATCACAAACTTGGGGGGGGAGGAAGTGCTTGCAAAAGAATTACACGCCATAGTAGTGGCAAAAAGCTGGTTTGGCATAATTGTCCACGAGGAGTCTAAAAGCTTTAGCAGAAACTTCAATGCCAATAAAACCAGATTCGGATACGTTGAAGTTCCAATACCCAGTTACACACCACTTGGAAAATATGAGATTGAAATTTGGGCGACATACGGAAGCCCTGAAGGGTTAAGGCAGATTGTTGAAGAAGAGGACTCAGACAGCAATCCAGGTAAAGCCGAGATTGAAGTAAACTTGGGGCTGGTATTCCTGCTATTGATTTTGGGTTTTTTAGGATTGCTGGTATACATCTTGTCAACAATCTATGGAGGTAAGAAACCGGCGAGAGCCCCAATAAGGCGGATGAGAAAAGACGCCACAAAAATGACGGACGTAACAATAGAATACGCCATAATAATCGCGCTTATCGTCTGCATTGCAATTTCTCTAGTATACGTTGGATACAGTAAAAAAGAGAAGGAAACATTCTCCGTACTCTACGTCAAACCAGGATCATATTCAAACATCGTTAAGGACGGGAGCTTCACATTCACCTACGGAGTTGAATGCCATGAAAAATACCCGACAGACTACGAGCTAATGATGTATTTAGGTGGAATCCTCATTGACAAAGAAGCTTTTGAACTGTGTAATTTAGGATCCAGAAGCATTCAAAAGATCGAGGAGAAAAAAACACTCCACATTCCATCCGACACGCAGTACCCAATCCAACTTAAGTTGAAATTGAAGTCTTGGGATCGAGATTACGAAAACTTGATATGGCTTAGATCAGAGGGGGATGAAGCGTAAAAAATGGGCAAAGAGGAGTTAATTAAGTCGACTCGTTTCGCAAAGGTTTTAAGGGCTTTTTTCGTTGTTTTGGTATTGGTTGGAGTGTCCATGGTTATTTACGGTTTATTCCAGACCAAACTTGTTTGCACGCATCCTGAATCACGGGTTGGTGGAAAGTGTTGTGTCGACAGGAACCAAAACGGCATTTGCGATGATGGTGAATGCCTTCCTGAAGTAACTTATGGCAGAAACGCCAGTGGCCACTGCATTGAATTCACAAACACTTGTCTTCCAGAAGGCTTCTCCCAAGTTGATTTATGCCCGAAACCCTCATGTTTTGACAAAATACAAAACTGTCATGACGGTTCCTGTGAGACTGGAATAGACTGTGGGGGGCCGTGCACTGTTAAGGTGATCTCAACCTGCCTGGACGGTATTAAAAACCAGGATGAGGAAGATGTTGACTGTGGGGGATCATGTCCACCATGCATTTTAAAGCAAAAAACACCCACCTGCTTTGACGGGACAAAAAACCAGAATGAAACTGGAATCGATTGCGGTGGGCCGTGCCCGCCTTGCCTTCCATCATGCTTTGACGGAGTAAAAAACCAGGGTGAAGAAAAAGTAGATTGTGGAGGGCCATGCCCTGCTTGCATAACCCAGCCTGAAAATAAACTGGTTTGGCTGTTCAATACATCCGAGGCGGTGTATGGCGTATCCGTCTCAAACAACGCGTCTAGCGTATTAGTCGGCTCTGGAGACGACTACGTTTACGCTTTGAAAAACGACGGGAGCCTTCTTTGGAGGTATAAGACGCGGGGGAGTGTAATTTCCGTGGGTGTTGCAGATGACGGTTACAGAGCTTTAGTCGCATCTGAAGACAACTACGTATACTCTTTCAGAAATATTTCTAAAGTCTTGCCCACCACAACATATTACAAAAGATATCGACTAGGTGATATTTCAGCCATGGATGTGGCCTCAAACGGCTATGGAGTAGTCGCTGGAGCTGCATACGATGGGAATGTCACTGATGAGGGAAGCTATCGGGAAGACTACCTGTATAAGCTAAACAATCATGCTGAAGTCATATACAGCTACCAGACGAAAAGGGATGTGACTTCGGTTGCAATCTCACCTTCGGGAAATATCATATCAGGGATAAGCGACGACCGGCTATTTGTAAATGGGCGGGTAATCGACATGGGCTGGCTGTACACGTTCGACTATCTTGAGTATATAGACACTTCAGACTCTGCAATCGCGGTCGGAAACACAAACAACGTTTACTACGTACTCTCAAGAGGTAGCGAAGTCGAATGGATATACAATACCACTAAAACATTGGACGTATCCATCTCAAACAACAATAAGATACTGGTCGCAACCCACAAGGCAATAATGTTGGACGGCTCGATGAACGAATTATGGTCTTATGACATAGGACACCCTGTATTGAAAGTGGAAGTTTCAAGAAGTGGTAACGTTGCAGTAGCCTTCTTCGACAACAGATACCTTTACGTGTTCGACGGAAGTGGTGTTCTCAAGTGGCGTTATTTCACAGGGGACAAGATTATTTCGATGGACATCTCCCCCGATGACAAATACATTGTGGCCGGCTCTCACAGGGGAAGTGTTTATCTATTCAGGATTTAGTTGTGCATAAAAATATTTCCTTGGCTTCACCTATCGGGTAAACTTTAAGATCCCCGGAAATCCAATACTTTAATATTTCCGCAATCAATTGAGTCTTAGTCTTGTTAGAGTACAAACTCAAATAAAGTTTCTCTGAGACAGTTTTAGAGGTACGTACCCATATTGATGCATTTTCTTGTGGATCGGAAGTGATATTATTATCTTCTGAGATAAAAATTTTTTTCTCCCAGATGTTATCACCCTCAATAACAGCGACCACATAAACCCTGCCACTACCACAGGATAATTCAGGGCTCCCATTAAGATCAGTTACAACTCTCTCGAATTGCTGGTCTAAAGTGTTTTGAGAGATTGTTTTCGGATTCGACAATCTTTGAATTGATGTTGAAGTGATGTCTCCACCCCCAAAATATTTTTTCCCCGCCACAGATATTGAGGTTGAAGAAGTCGCGATAAATGAGGTGGTCGAAGTTGATCCAACCCCACTTGTTTTTTCACGCGCAGCAATTATCTCGGTCTTCACAGTATTTCCGAAACCGATTACTTCCGAGGCTTTCTCTGAAAACAGGGTTTTTGCGTAATGGAGTTGAGGTACCACTCCAAAAAATTTGAGAAACAAAAATAAAGAAAAACAAAAAAAAGCCAAGCCCACCATCAAAACCTTCCTAGATGTTTTCATAAAAAAAACCTAAGCCTTAATACCGCTCGATTATGAAGTCAATGGGAAAAACATTTTTTTCCCGCAAGACAAGCAGGATATTTCAACTCGATTATTTTTAGAGTCAACTCTTGTTTTAGACCTTGCCTGCGATTGGATGAACTTGTAGCAGTGCTTGCAGTAAAGTCGCTTGTATCTGGCTGGAAACCGGATAGTGTATTTCATCCCAATTTCACGGGCAAGCGAAATCAAGTAATCAGCTTGCTCAAAATCGTTCTCACTAACGGCCTCACCAATCTTTGAAAAAAGAATGTCTATTCTCTCAGACGCGATTTTCCTTTGGTTTTCCTTATCTTTCTTGCGTTTAGCCATTTAAAACCGGGTCAACACTTTAGCTCCATTTTTAGTGAGTAGTAGCGTATCTTCGAACCTCGAACCGAATTTCTTGGGAATGTAGATGCCAGGCTCGATTGTGAAAACCATACCTTCACAAAGGATTTCCTTTGAATCTGGTGAAAGCGACGGCGCCTCGTGAATTGAAATGCCCACTCCGTGACCCAGGAAGTGGTAGAACTTGTAGCCTAAACCCTCGATGCGCTTTTGAGCGAGCGTGCAGACTTCTGATGCGAGCACTCCCGGCTTGCACGCGTCGATCGCCTCGTCCTTGATGTTTTCCACTTCCTCGATAATCTTCTTCTCGGTTTTAGTGAGATTGCCAACTGATAATGTCCGTGTCATGTCAGAGTGATATCCCCTGTATTTCGCCCCCAAGTCCACGACAACAGGACCCCTGCCAATCTTTTTAAAAGAAGGGTGGGCGTGAATGTCGGCCCCGTTTTTTCCTGAAGCCAGTATCATGCCGGCGTCGAAGGGTGCAGACTCAGACCCCCGCCTCCGTATTTCAGCCTCGATTTCCGCGACTGCGTGAAGCTCGGAAACACCATCCTTGACAACTTTCCGGGCGGTCTTCATGCCGGCGCACGCTATCTTAGCCGACTTTTCCATGAGCGACACCTCTAATGGAGACTTGATTTTCCTAAGCTCTCCCACAATGTCCACACACACTGGTCGCATTAATTTGAAGCGTTTTTTTAGGGATTTATACGAGTTGTATGAGACGTCTTCAAAGCCTACCCGCGCAGGCTTGGATCTTTTGAAATACGATTCAATCCCGCCGCGAACATACTCTCGGACTTCATAGGGAACTCCATTGAAAAAGTTTTCGTAGACTCCGAGGTACAGGTCCCTCACCCAGAGAATGCATGAACGCCGGGTAATAACTCCTCTCCCAGATTCAACACCATAGATGTAGCGGAGGTCACTCTCACTGGAAACAGTCAACGCATCCAGGGTTTTTTCCCTTAAAATCCTCTGCACACCTTTAATCCGATCGCTTAGCTCTCTATTAAAATCCATATCAACCTTTTATAAACATTAAATGTAGATATTATACTTACAATTTTTTTAAACGTGAATAATATGAAGCCCTTAGATGCCTTAAATGGAATGATCGGAAACCAAGTTCTCGTTAGACTGAAAAACGGGATGGATGTAAGCGGAACGCTAAAAGCGTTTGACATACACATCAACTTGGTGTTGGATGACGCTGAATACACCGAAGACGACGTGAAAAAGAAGGTGAAAACCCTGTTCATCCGAGGAGACATGATTCTGTTCGTCTCTTAACAACCTTTATTAAAGGTTGATCAAATGAGGGGCGTGCACTCCTTTCAGTCGCTTAGCCCCTCTGACCGAAATTAAAAATAAAAATGTCGAAAGGAACTCCATCGCTTGGGAAACGCGGTAAAAGAAAAACACATTCACAGTGTCCGCGCTGTGGGTCAAAGTCAATGCACGTCCGAAAGAAAGAGTGTGCCTCCTGCGGATTCGGAAGAAGCAGCAGACTCAAAAAATAGACTGTTTTTAGAATTCTAAACACAATATAGTGTATGGCTCAAAGGCAACACTCGTTTGGTGACTTTCAAGGCAAGGCCATACAGGAAAGCCGGAAACAAGCGCGAGATGAATTAACCCGGGAGTTTTCACACCTGCGAGACAGATTTTCATTAGCCGACTTTCGAGGAGCCACACTCGATCAGTTAGGGGAATTTGAGACTGCCCGGGACTTTATGGACGATTTCCGGGATGCGACCGGCGAAGTACTATTGATGTATCAGGAGCGCGGATTCGACGTTAATGACATCGGCCGCGAGTTCGACGAGTACCGAGGGTTGGAAGGTGAAGGCGAACCAGAACTTCAAGTTAACGAATTCTTCGACCATCTTGGCGGGATATGGAGCAAGCTTGAGGAGTCCGTCGTCGCTCAAGCTGAAGACCGGGCTGAAGAGCTCCTTCAATTACCTGAAATGCAGGAATCTGTTTCCGAGCGTGTCTCCCGAAACCTGGGTCAGGTTTGGCGTAAGCGAGCTGAGGAAGTGATACTCGGCTCCCGCGGCGAGGAAGTGAGGGCGAGGCTTGGGCTTCGCACGTTCCCGGCATTGTGCGAGCGGTGGTGGCGGATGGAGGAAGCTGGGATTGAGCAGGCAATGCCTCGCGCCTGGGCCTGGACTGAGCGCGCCTACTGGCTTACGAAACACTCTATAAGAGGGCTCCAGGACAAATATCCAGAACAAGCAACCCAGCTCGGTGGATTAGGGATGGAATTCGAGCAATTAGGCGACCAAGGCCTGGCCCGAGGTGAAAGCCAGTTCCCCCCGGGCACTTCCGGCTGGGACGTGATAAACCCGGCTAAAGAAGTAATACAGGATACTTGGCGGCGGGTGAAAGAAACCATCACCCCGAAAGATTAATCAAATTTTTATAGCACTACCCCCATAATCATTACCCAACCAGTAAAGACGGGCTTGTAGTCTAGCTCGGTTATGACGTCGCCTTGACGGAACCTTTTTCTTTCTTTAGGAAAGAAAGAAAAACGTTCACGAAAAAGAAAGAAAAAAATCGTGGACTAAGCCGGTTTCAAAATGGCGAAGATCCCCGGTTCAAATCCGGGCAAGCCCAAAAGAACCCCTTTCTTTCTTCTAGATTAAAAAAATCTCTTTTTTTTTTACGCTCCCAGTCCTTCGTCTGCGAGCTGGGTCTGGCTTAGAGCGCTTCCAGTTCCTCCTCCAAGCCCTATTCCACTTAAGGCCCCCCGGATTCCGCCTTTGAACAGGCCTCCGAGGAACCTGAAGAGCAGGCCGAAGAATTCCTTCACCCCGGTCACGGCCGCGCCGAGATAGTTTCCCTGCTCGAATTGTTGCATCATCCCTGGCATGAGCTTTTGGGCGAGCTGGTACATTGGGGATGATTGGATTGCGCTTTGCATTTCGGGGGATACATTTTACTGGGTTGTGCCTTGAATATTTTGCTGAGTCTGTGAAGCCGCCTGTGTTTGGGGTGCTCCCGCGGTTTGCGGTGTCGCCGCCTCGAAGAGGATTTCCTTTGGATTCATCGCATACTATCCAGGTTGATTGCCTTGTCCAGCCACCTGCCGGCTATCCAACACTTTGCTTCGGCCATTAAGCCTTCGTGTGAATTCGGGGAGGGTTAAGGATTCGTCCTCCCCGACTTGTATTCTAAATTCCGGATAATCCTTGATGTCTGGTAATTTGTTCACCGGGCCGTCAACCGCCTGGAATTCTCTTTCAGTCTCTTCCGTGAAAAACGGGTGTTCTTGTATGCTGTCTACACTCCTGAGGATTTTTTCGGGTAGGGGGTTAAGTCCCTGATCGTTTGCTACTTAATCGAGGACTTGATTCAGTTGCCCCTTGTTTTCAAGTTTAAGCCCCACCTGTGCGGCACTCTTGTTTTGGTCTACGGTGATCTCATATTGTGCTTGTTTTATCGTAATCGGTGCGTAAGCCATTTCCATCACCAGTAGAGTATGCGAACAATCAAAGAAAAATGCTATTTTTCCTTCCCTGTTTCGTCTAAGTATTCCGCAGCTTCGAGTATTTCCTTGATGTTACCCCAGTTTTTATTGACGATGAATTCTTCAAAGCGCATGTGCAGGTTAAGTGTTTGCTGTGCCTTGAGTATTAACAGTGCGGCCATACAAGCGTAAAAAACTGCAATAAAAAGGAGGATGAATGCCTTCTTCAAAGTTAAAGAGTCAATTGAAGCAAGATATGGAATACTCACAACAATGATGATTATGCCAAGAATGCATGCAAGTGAAACGCTCCGTTGACTGTGAATGAACCTGTGAGACCTTTGAACTCGCCCACGCAAGGCATCTGAAATAGAGTTCGAGTAGAAAAAATACTCCCACACATTGTAAGCCTGGGTTTTCGTGAGGGTGTGACCGGTTTCGGCGACCTTCTCCATTATTTTTCGGCGACCACCCCGCTCGACACCAGTGTATCCACCACGCTCGTAGGGCCAGCGCTTGCCCTCAAAGAGGAACAAGTATAATTGGTGTATGAAGTAGCCAATGGTAAAACCCATAACGAGAAATATAACTCCCGTAAATTCCCCTACTTGAGGATAGAGAAATAAGATTATTAAGGCTACTGGAAACAAGACGACGTATCCGGGTATGAAGTAGCGAGTCAATACTTCAAGGTCTTTAACTTCCATGTTAATGATTTAAATGCGATACTATTAAATTTGAGGATGGACGAGATTACGACCATAAACGTGGGGAAAAACGGTTTAACCGACGCATTGATCGGGGAGATTAGAAGCCTGCTCCATAAAAAGAAGAAGCTTCGAATAAAGTTTCTGAAATCCGCGCGAGCAAGCTCGGACAGGAAAAGCCTTGCAGAGGAAGTGGTGGCCAAGTCTCGCGGGAAGAAAGTCTCATTGCGTGGAAACATACTGCTATTATCGAAAAGATGAGTGATACCGTAAAGGGGAAGGTTGAGGAGTATCTGGCGAAGGCTAAACCTCTTTTTGAAGGAGTTGAAGTTACGGTGCCTGAAAAACCGGATCTTGAGAGCATCGCCCACGAATTCAAGGAGATGGCCTTCGGCTACCTTTCAGATGCCAAACACTTCTTTGAAGACGGAAATTACGTGAACTCGCTCGCAGCCCTCGAATACGCCGAAGGGTGGTTGGATGCGGGAAAAATGCTTGGAGTCTTCAAAGAGAAGTAAGACGGCAGGGTCGTCGAACGAGCTTGTGCGAGCGAAGACGGCCCCCTGGTGTGAACTGACAGTGGCAGTTCAAGGGTGGCTTGATGCGGGAAAAAGAGTGGGAGTATTCAAGGAAAAGTAACACATTTTTATAAGCCACTCCCCTATAATCTTGGAATCAACCATGGATGTTATAGGTGGTATTCGGGATTTTTTATCCACTGACTTTAACAAGGCCCTCGTAGTCTTTCTGTTGGTTTTAGGTGGATTAGCCTACTCGTTCTCTCCCGCGGAGCCTGCTCCCGGCTCGGATTCGTTCATCCATTTCTTCTTTATGCCCACGTGCCCCCACTGCCAGGAGCAGCATGAATTCAACGAAAGGATGGAAGACAAGTTCGGCATCAACATCCTTGAGCACGATGTGACTACAACTGATGGAGGGAAATTGTTTACGGGCTTGTGCGGGCAATACAATCTCGCAGGACTTGTGCCAACCACAGTCATTGGAAACAGAGTCTACGTAGGATTCAACGAGGAAATCGGGGTAAAAATCGAGAATGCGATAAAAACGTGTCTAAGTGAGGGATGCCAGTCTCCCGTAGAAGAACAATGCGGGGAAAAAGAAACATTTATTGTGCCACTACCCTTCCTTGGTGAGCGGGATTTACGCGAATACTCGCTTTTAACACTCTCAGTCATGCTAGGACTCATTGATGGATTTAACCCGTGTGCAATGTGGGTTCTCGTTTACTTGATCGCTATTGTCATGGAGCTTAAGAACAGAAACCGTGCGTGGCTTCTGGTTTTCACGTTCGTCGCAGCCTCGGGAATCCTCTACTTCCTCTTCATGACCGCGTGGCTTAACGCCTTCCTCATTATAGGATACCTTAAGATCGTGACCATCCTCGTAGGACTTGCAGCTTTGGGTGGGGGAACCCTAAATCTTAAGGAATACGTTGAAAAGAAGGGGGCCATCGAATGCAAATTAGGGGACGCCAACTCGAAGAAGAAGACGATGGGCAGGATAAACGAACTCCTGCACTCGCCTTTAAACCTTGCCACTATCCTAGGAATTATTGCCCTCGCATTCGTAGTCAACTCCATCGAATTCGCATGCTCGGCGGCTCTTCCCGCAGTTTTCACTCAAGTGCTTGCGTTAAGCAACCTAAATACCTTAATGTACTACGTTTACATCGCAGTCTACGACGTATTCTTCATGCTCGACGACTTCGTAATATTCAGCCTAGCAGTGCTTTCCGTGAACTCGATTGCAAGCAATGAAAAATACATGAAAATCAGCAGAGTCCTTGGAGGACTTCTCATGATAGGTATCGGGATCGTGCTCCTATTCGCCCCGCAGATGCTCAAGTAGTCTTATTAATCAGGCTTGGCACAGTCGTCGCATACTTGGTTTCCATCCAAAACCCAGTTAAGCCACTTGTTTTTACCGCATGAAAAACAGAGGGAGTTTATCGGATACTCTGCCTTATCCACGACAGCCCGAGTCTTCCCGAAACCAAATTCGAACAGTCTTGATTGTTTGCCTGCCTTCATAATCAACCCTTATTATATAAGGATATAAAACAATATGTTTTCACGGGGTGGTCGGATGAAGAAGGCCAGACACAAAATATTCGACGATTTAGACAAGCTTCAAAGGCTGAAGATTGACAAAGAGCGGGGCTTGCCGGGGAAGATGTGCACTGTCTATACTCCGATAAAAGAGTGTGTTGGAGGAAAGTGCATCTGGTACGATACCGGTGATGGAAGCTGTTGGGTACTCAACCCGAAGCCAAAGAAAGCAAGAATATAAAACACCAAATAGACGGTGAAGTCAACTTCTATCCTACTGTTAACAGTATTAGTCCTAACATTAGGGTGTATCGGCGGGCAAGTCAATGAGACTACAACAACCACGACAATACTCTGCAGTATAGAGGCAGATGGTTTTGGAAAAACGCAATGCATTTCAGATGAGGCCGTAATTAGGAATGAGCCGGATCTATGCGACCTTCTTTCAGAGAGGATTTGGATTGAAACTTGTCTCCGCAAAGTCGCTGAAGACGCGCTTGACGCTGAAATATGTGAAAAGATTGGGTCTGAGAGAGTTCAAGTTGAGTGCATCAAGGAGATTGCTGTCAAGAGTAAAGACGGGAATCTGTGCGATAGGATAGAGGATAATTCGAATAAGGACGCATGCTTTTACTCTGTTGCAGTTGGTTCCGCTAATTCACTTTTTTGCAGGAGTATTTCAGTGGGAAATTCAAAATACAGGTGTCTTGCAATAACAGAGAGAGATGCGAGTGACTGCGGAAAAATCGAAGAAGTTTCAACTAGAGACTACTGCTACTTAATGATTGCTGGCATAAAACCTCTAAATGATTCATGCAGTGTTATTGAGACTGAAAAATTGAAAAACGATTGCTTCACAATTCTCGCAGAGAAGATGTTGGACTTGTCTTTTTGCGGTGAAATAACAGAAACCGAGGGAAAAACAAATTGTGAGGGTAAGGCAAGGCAGGCAATCACAAGAATTCAAAACATGCAAGCGAGTTTCAACGAGACAGTGAAAATCAATCCGCAGTAAAAAAAAGTGGACTATAAAATACTTCTAAAAACGGCATTGGTTTTTTTTATTGTATCAACCTCAGCATGCATGAACGGGAAAACCAGTGAAATCCCAGAAACTGAGGAAGAAAAAGTAATAATTAATGTACCGGAATGCGCGAACATAACTGATGAATTCCTCCGGGGAGAATGTCTTCTAAACCAAGCACGGGAGAAACTTAATGAAGACATTTGCAATGACATAATAAACGAATTAAGCCAAGTTAACTGCTTCAACATTTTATCGATCGAAAAAAAAGACTCGAAAATCTGCAATAGAATCAGAATGATAGAACAAAAAAACTCATGCCTCAACGCATTAGCACTTAAAACCTCAAACGAATCAATCTGTAATATGATTGGAGATGGAGATACAATGTTTAAGTGCACAGCCCAAGTCAGACAATCACCCATTTTCTGTAAAAATATCAAGGATGTTAAAACACACGATTGGTGCCTGCTAAACCTTGCACTAAAACTATCTAACGCAACAACATGCGAGGAGATTATAAATGTTTCTTTTAGGGACAACTGCTATTTAGACTACGTAAAGGAACACAAGTTAAGCGCCCTAGTATGCAACAGGATTATAGACGACGACGTTTGGGCTGAATGCGAGTCAGAAGCTATCAAACTAAGTTGTGAGGCTGAAAACTTCAGGCCAAAATATGGAAGCCCAATAGAGCCAAGGCGCAAGGAAAGCTAGCTTAAATAAAATAAAAACACTAATAAAGGTTAGATGAAGCGAAAAAACATCCAGATAGTCTTAATAAGTTTGGTGATAACAGTACTTCTCTGGTTTCTTTTAGGCGGGAAGACAACTCCCACAGTAAATGAAACAACCCTTCAAAATGATACAACACTTCTTCAAACCACAACACAAGGACCATTTACATCAACAACAATAAAGCAGCATGCGGGAGTAATCACTTCAACTAGCAAACCAGGCGAAAAAATAGTCTTCGAGCCGAATAGATTCCAAATTGATCCTAACGCAAGGGTTTGCGCGAAGGGACAGTGGGTTATAGTCAGGATGTACTCTAACTCGACTTGCAAGGAGTGTGTTTGGGTTCGAGAGATCTTTGATGAAGTGGTAAAAGAGTGGGAGGAGAAAGGTAGGATACACCCCATAAGATGGGATGTTGACACTGGAGATAACAATTATACAACGGAGGTGGAGGAGAGTATACCCGCCTCGGATAGAAAACTATTTAGGATGTATAGCCCTGAAATGGAAATACCGACCTTCATCTTAGGATGCAAGTATTATCGTGTTGGTTCTGGATACTATGAAATTCTAGACAGGGCATCGGAGAAAAGAGATCTTGAAGACGCAATCAGAGAAATCGTAAGACAGTATGAAAAAGACACTCGCATAGTATCAAGGATTGATGTGGATCCCCCGAAAATCATGGATTACGCCACAACCAGTAGCTTATTCACAACCTCGACATCAACATCCACAACCACAACAAGCTCGAGTACAACATCATCGACTTCAACTTCAACCACAACTACAACAACCACAATCCAGACTGCGGGATTAACAACGATTATCCCCCATATCCCCCAAATAACCCCAATGTTTTAAATTCGAAAAATACACGAGGTGTAAATAATGACAACTAAAGTAGTTTTGTACGAAAGCATACCCGAAGGTATGAGAGTAATTGAAGCCTTCCCAAGCAACGGTTTCGTCAGTACGATAGCAGCGCAAAGAATTATTGATGGATTAGACATGAAGGTTGTAGGGCATATTGAGTCTGACAAAATCCAGGGTATTGTCGTAATCCACAACTCAGTACCATTAAAACCCATCCGAGTGTATGCTAAAGACGACTTGTGCGTCATATACTCTGAAGTAATGATCCCCTTGGAATATGTGAACGAGTTTTCCAAGGCACTTATTGACTGGTTCAACCGTTTAAAACCCAAAGAGGTTTTCGTGTTGGCGGGAATATCTGGAGCTGAAGTATCTGGGGAACATGAAATCCTCGGTATTGCCATAACTGATGAGATGTCTAAGAGAATGAAAAATGCCAATGTGAATAAAATCGAAAACGGCATGGTTTCTGGCATCTCAGCCGAACTTTTAATGCATTGTAGTGGGGAGGGTATTCCTTGTGTTAGTCTGGTTACAGAAACTCATTTTGTGCCGGATCCAATGGCTGCAGCATCCATGATTAAGATTCTCAATACTCTTCTTTCAGTTAAAGTAACCACTGACGAGCTTGTTGCCGTTGGGAAAGAGATTGAATCTCAGGTTAAGGATATTTCAGAGCAGATAAAACGTGGTAAGGAGAAGTATAAGCAGATGGAGTGTTTAACACCCATGTATGGGTGAAAACACTTTTTTATTAATTATTATCAGACTAGTACGCAGGTTGCTTCAACTGAATTCACAGTCACATAATATTTTGTCGGTTCATTATAGGTTTTTCCGTCTAGACTCCAGGACCCTCCCGGTTGTTCCTCTACGTCAAAGCCTAGTTTAAAGCTCTTTTTTATGTACCTGTTTATCACCCCCTCACTTGATGTTTCAGGTGAAGTGTAGGATCCGCTACAATAGTATTGGTCGCTTTTTTCCCCGATGTTTTTCCCCCACCAACAGCTTAGGGTGTAGTCTGAACTACCGGTTTTCGAGTTTAAAATATCGTCTACATATGCTTTTGCGAGTGGTGTTTTTAGTATGTCGGCAGTTAGTTGACTCCCAGATGCCTGAACGAGTATGTTTTCTCCTATGATGTTGCAGGGATTTATATATACGGGTGGGATAGTGGTAGTAACCGACCCCCTGTTAAGGCAACCTGTAGTGAATAATATTAAAAAGAGTGATGCGAGTAAAAGCTTCTTCATCATTTAAATTAATTGTATGTTTTATATTAAAAGCGATGGAGTATGCTGATAGAATTAACAGGATTCCTCCGTACCTCTTCGCGGAGATTGATAAGACAATCACATCAAAAAGGAAGTCCGGAGTCGATGTAATAAGTTTGGGTATTGGAGACCCGGACATCCCCACCCCTAAAGAAATTGTTGAATCATTAAGTCTTGCAAGCCAAAAAACAGTTAACCACCGCTACCCGTCATACGAGGGAATGATAGGATTCCGGGATGCTTGTGCAGTTTGGATGAAGAACCGGTTTAACGTTGAATTAAATCCAGAAAGCGAGGTCCTAACTTTAATCGGATCAAAAGAGGGGATAGCTCACATGCCCCTCGCATTTGTCAATCCTTCGGATGTCGTCTTGTACTCGAACCCAGGGTACCCTGTTTATGAGGTGGGTACTATTCTCGCAGACGGGATTCCGGTTCCAATCCCACTTGAAATTGAAAACGATTTTAAGCCCGACTTGTCTGCCATAGATATAAAGACTGCAAGAAAAGCCAGGATAATGCACTTGAATTATCCGAACAATCCGACAGCAGCTACAGTTGAAAAAGAGTTTTTCAGTGAAGTCGTCTCGTTCGCTAAAGAGCACGATATTATCGTCTGTCATGACGCAGCCTACTCTGAAGTCTCATTCGACGGGTATAAAGCACCGAGTTTCCTCGAAGTCGACGGTGCATTGGATGTTGGAATAGAATTCCACTCATTATCCAAGACTTTCAACATGACGGGATGGAGGATTGGATTTGCTGCTGGAAATCCAGAAGTAATTGCCGGATTGGGTAAAGTAAAACAGAACGTCGACTCTGGAGTCTTCCAAGGCATACAGGAGGCGGCAATAACCGCCTTAAACTTGCCGGCAACAATAATTGAGAAAAACAACAGGATAATACAGGCGCGAAGAAATCTTATGGTTGACGGACTCTCAAGATTGGGTTGGAAAGTCCCAAAACCAAAGGCAACATTCTATTTATGGATTCCAGTCCCAGACGGAAGCCCTTCAATAGACTTCGCCAAGAAAGTCTTGGATGAAACGGGAGTCGTCGTAACACCAGGAGTAGGGTTTGGAAAATACGGAGAAGGATACATAAGAATTGCATTAACACAATCAGAGCAACGACTTAAGGAAGCGTTAGACAGGCTTGAGAAACTAGAATAATTTTCTTTTTCCCGAGGCTTTTTCTTTTTTAAAAAGAAAAAGGCTCCGCGGGAAGGATACGTGAGGATTGCATTAACCCAGGATGCAGAGAGACTGAAAGAAGCGCTCGAACGACTCTCTAAACTAAAGTAAGAAAATTAGAAAACCGCTTCTAGACGGCTTCCCGGAAAAAATTATTGGAGAATCATCAACCGAACAAAGATGCGAGTCCGCTTGCAGCGTCTTCCTCACCCTTCTTCTCTTCTTCTTCGCTTTTCTCTTCCTTCTTTGCCTCTGCTTCGGGAGATGCACCTTCAGGTACTCCCGCAGGTGCGGCAGCAACGGGTGCGACAGTCTTTATTGCCTCTTCGATGTCAACGTCCTCAAGGGATACTACCATAGCCTTGATCTTGGATTCATCGGTTTTGACACCTGCAGCAGTCAAAACCTTCTTGACGGAAGCCTCGTCGATTTTTCCCCCAGCAGAGTGGAGAAGCATTGCAGCATACACATATTCCATAGTCTAATACCTCATTAAAATGATGGCTAATGTATAGGAAACAAGCCTATAAAAACCTTTTTAATTCCCTTTTCCCCTCTTGTTTCATTTTTTCGACACGGTGTTTCAATGAAACTTATCCCCTGTTTCATCCCAAAGCTTACTAGAGGAATCATTCCTCGCAATAAAAATTGGAGGTGAATCAATACGTGAAAACAATATATTTGTTAGCCGGGTTGACCGCGCTTGCAGTCTTAGGACTGTTGGTTGCGGGGGATGCGACAGACGATGGAGGAAAGCTTGGTCTTCAGGCCTTTAAGGGAAAAGGATTTATGATGGGAGGCCACCGAGGCATGGGCCCCGGAGCAAACCTGGGAGAGTTAGGACTCTCTGAAAACGCAACCCGCCAGGAAATCCACAAAGCCATGTGGGAGAAGCGTCTTGCCGACCTCGGCTTGACCGAGAGTTCGACTATCGGCGAGTTCCGACAGGCTATGCAAACCCAGAGACAGGCCATGCAAGCCCAGATGCAGGAGAAGTATACCGAAATGCTAGGAAAACTAGGTCTAGACTCTGACGCAACACCCGATCAGATCCGTGAAGCCCATAAAGCCTACTGTGAGGAGAACCCAGACGACTGCCCAACCAAGTTGGGTTTCCGCGGAGGCTTTGGACGAGGCATGAGAAAACCCTGCGGAGGCTAGGGACAAATTGGGTTGTCTCCTTAGGAAGTGGCGGCATAAACGACTAAAAGAGTATTGAATTAGCGCGCTAGGAAGGAGACACCCAACGAACTTTTTTTGTGTTTCAGTTTTTGTTACAGCTGTTTCACAAGTATATTAGCTTTGTTTCAACAATTGATTTTTCAAGCGTAAAAAAAATTATGAAAAAAATCCTTGTGTTAGGAATATGTATTCTAATTTCAGGATGTGTGAGTAAGGATCCTAACAAAGATAATGTTCAAGAAGGTGAAGGCCCCCCCAAATCAGGTACCACAGGAGGGTATGCGAGAATTTCAGCGTAGAGGAGAAGTAGCTCCCCGAGAGTCTGGAGAAATGATGAGATTAAATAATTTCACTGGAAGAATGCCTCCAGGAAATGGAAGTGATTTTAGGGATTTCCAAGGGAAGGGTTTGAATGCTTGCAAGGGCAAGTCTTTAGATGATGAATGTAAATTCGAAGTAAATGGGAGAAGTATTGATGGAAAATGCACGGAAGCGAATGGAACACTTTCTTGCAGGCCTGAAACGCAACCCAGACAAAATAGAGGTGAAATGACATGAAAAAAATATTTTTAAGTATTTTATTGGTATATTGTATCTCATTTGATGTGCTTGCAGCCGTAGGCACTGCGCCCACCAACATGGTCGTCGACTTCGACGACACGGCGGTAACCTCCACACTCCATGCGGGGGAGGGTGGCATCCTCAACCTGGTGGTCGCAAACACCGGCGGCTATCGCGCCGAAAACGTGGGATTATACATTACAGGCCCCCAAACCCTTGAAGTGGAAAAACGCTTTACTATAGGAACCGTAAACGCGGGCGCATCGAAAACACTCACCGTCCCGCTTAAGGTAGCGGCAAACGCGAAGGCAGGTTTTAAGACCATTCAGGTCGTAATCGACTACGACGGCTACGACTCAGACGGAGACCGTCAAAACGACCGGCAGACGAAGTGGGAGATACCCATAACCATCCAGGGGAGCCCCAACTTTGAGGTCTCCCTCGACAAGACGACGTTTTACAAAGATACATTGGACAGGCTCACAATCACGGGATTCACACGAGACGCCGTTCAGGACGTGACTGCGACACTATCATCTAGCTGCGTAACATTTATAGGATCATCCCGAAAATACGTGGGCAACCTCGAGGCAGACAAGCAGTACAGCATAACATACGAAGTAAAACCCACAGCCTCTGGAGCCTGCCAAGCAACACTTACGATCGCCTATACCGACGCATCAGGTGCTGCTGTCGCAGACACCATGACTCTGGGACTCAACATTGAGGATGCTGGAGTGGACTTCAAGGTGATGAACGTAAGCTACGGTTCAGCCGGTCCCGGAGAGACGGTGCGTGTTAACGTCGCGCTCAAAAACGTTGGGAAGGCGAAAGCCGAGGACGCGACAGTAAGCCTCTCCCTCTCAAGCCCATTCGTACCAGTGGACACGACCGAGCGATACGTCGGCCCGGTCGGCGGCGGAGAAATCGTCGAGGCCTCGTTCGACGTGGCAGTAGGATGGGACGCGGAGATAAAGCCGTATTCGATACCCTTAAAGGTTACCTACAAGGTGGGCGGTACATCCTATAATATAACAAAGGACATCGGTATTGACGTCACGGGAAAAGTCATTCTAGAAATCATAAACATCGACACTTCGCGCGGCCTTCAGATTGATGTCGCAAACATCGGAACCCGGACCGCTGAGGGAGTAAAAGCGATACTGACTCCCGCAGACGGCGGAAACTTCACGCAAAGAAATATGACTCAGTCCCAGCAAGCCGGAAGTCCCACGGGAGCGCGCCCGCAGCAGGCTGCAAACCCGATGAGAATGCTTGCTGGCGGGGGGTCTGGCAGAGCCGGCGGACAGGCATCCTCTACTTCAGGCACAGGCGCTTCGGCAACAGCCGGGGTGAGCGGACAGCTTATTGAATACAAGTCCAACATCAAACCCACTGCACAGACGACTTTCACCTTCGACAGCGCCCCGCAGGGTGACGCTATCCTGACTCTCGAGTACACGGGACCGAACAACGAGCGTGTGACGCAGACCGAAAGGCTCACCGTAGGCTCAGCGAGTCGGACATCAATAGGAACGGGTGCTACAGGGTTCTCGAGTGCAAATAGCGGGACAAGCACGTCACAGTACGTCCTCTACGGTCTTGCCGCCCTGCTAATCTTATGGGTTGTCTACCGGAAGCGGAAGCGCCAGAAAATCGTACCCGACGCCTTCCGGAATAAAATCAAACGCAAGTAAACAACAGCCAACATGCTCGACATCGCGCTTAAAAACGTGTTCCGGCAGAAGGTTCGCAGCCTGCTTACCGCCCTTGGGATAGCCATGGGAATTGGCTTAATCCTCACCCTTGGGGCTATCGGCGAGGGTTTGAACCGGCAGATACAACAGTCTTTCGGGGATATGGCTGCGGTCGTCGACGTGAGATACCGGGGTACTGACGAGGGTATAACCGAGGACATGATAGCGGACATCCGGGATATCGAGGGTGTGAAGAGTGTCGCAGCAATCGGTGAGTACCGGATAACCCGGGGGGGGAGGGACTTCGGTTTCGGGGGGCATATGAGCTTTGCGATGGGCGGCGGCTCATCAAACCTCATGTTCACCGCCCTTAATCCAGAAGACCAGGATTATCTCATCGGCGAAAATATCGCGGCCGAGGAGGGGCGCAAGCTTGACACTTCAGACGACGGCCAGTACGTGGTACTGCTTGGGGCGACGACCGCTGAAAACCAGTACCTTAACGTCGGGGACGAAATAGAGTATCAGCGCAGGGTAGAAAACGACGACGGGGAATACGAGACTGAAAGCTTCTACTTCGAGGTCGTCGGAATACTCGAGTTCGCAGGCGAATCAGACGTCGACGAAGCAGCGTTCGTATCGCTTTTGACTATGCAGGAGCTTGAGGATGACGAAGAGATAACTCAACTAAAGGTTAGGCTAGAGAACATCGAGAATGTGGAGAACATCACTAGTGACATAAACGCGCTAAACGACGAGATATTCGCGATGTCCCCTCTTGAGATGGTGCGCCGGCTCGAAGACACCCTCGGGACGATAACCATGGCAGTCTATGGGATAGGGTTAGTCTCAATAATCGTCGGCGGTATCGGAGTTATGAATACCATGATCATGAGCGTTATGGAGCGTCGGCGTGAGATAGGGGTTATGAAGGCGATTGGCGCGACTACGGGAAATATTTTAACCCAGGTACTTCAGGAGTCTGCTGTATTGAGTTTTTTCGGGGGATTTATAGGCTTGCTACTTGGTTACGGGTCGATGACGCTTGTTAACACTTACACCACTTTCGTAACGGTTTTAACTCCGGAACTGATTGGAATCGGATTTGGTTTCTCGCTTGTTCTTGGAATGGGTGCTGGGCTCTACCCTGCTTGGGCGGCTTCACAGCTTGACCCCATCGAGGTGTTGCGCTATGAGTAACGGGGAAATAGTCTGCGAGGACCTGTTCAAGACTTACAACATCGGAAAACCCAACGAGTGCAGGGCAGTAAACGGTATTAACTTGACGATTTCGGCAGGGAAGATCGTAAGCATTATCGGGCCTTCAGGAAGTGGGAAATCCACGCTCCTAAATCTTATCAGCTGCCTTGACACACCCACTAGCGGGGAAGTATACATTGAGGGTGTTGGAATAACCCCTTTAAACCAATTCGAGAAGGCGCGGCTTCGGAGAGAGAAACTGGGTTTCGTTTTTCAGCAATTCAATTTGATCCCGACCATGAGTGCGGCTGAAAACGTTGAGCTTCCAATGCGTTTTATGGGAGCCTCGAAAAGTGAACGTAAAAAGAGGGTAAGGGAGTTGTTGGGGCTTGTAGACCTTGAAGACAAGGCGGGCAACAGGCCCTCACAATTATCCGGCGGGCAGCAGCAGCGTGTCGCTGTGGCAAGAAGCCTGGTAAATAATCCCCAGATAATTCTAGCAGACGAGCCCACCGGCAACCTCGACACTAAGACCGGTCAAAACATCTTGGATTTGCTGCTCAAACTGAACAGAGAGCAGAACAAGACTCTTGTGATGGTGACCCACGACCAGAGGATTGCGAAGATGGCGACTCGCACCATCAACATCATCGACGGAAAAATTTCCAATAAAATTTCACAGAAAAGTGAGTAGTGCGAATACTGTGACTCCCAGAAGGAGCAATCCAATCAGAAGTAGCATTGATATCCTGTGAATCTTCTTCTCCTTTTCCGTGAGGGGGCGCAACTCTTTCTCGTGTTTTTTCTCAAGGTGCGCCCCTATTGCAATGCCTATTGCCAATCCAAAGCCTGGGCCTAAGGTTACTGCGAAAGCGATGTTTCCAAGCGCAATCCCCAGGGGAAGCGTTACTGCGAACCCTAAAGGTAGGCCCAACGCCATTCCCATTCCAACAAAATGGCCTTTAGGGTGTTTGCCGGTTTTTCTGAACTCTTGCCTTTGAACCTTAAGGGTGGAAAAAGCAATTACAACTCCGGCGATAGCTAGGACAAATACTGTAAATCCAATCCAAGGAATCAATGCCATAGAAAAAAATTAGTTTGACATAAAATAAATAGAAAAAGAGGGTTTGATTAATACCGTTTAAATGTAATTGTCTTGAATGCTTGAATCCACGTTCCAACACGTTCAGGGGGTTGGCACAGTCACGGAGAGAATGCTTTGGAAGCAGGGCTGCCTTACCTGGGAAGACTTTCTCACCGGAAGATATGAGTGTTCACTGAAAAGCAGGAAGGTCTTGAAGGCGGGGATCTTGGAGAGCAAAAGCCGCCTTGAGGTATTCGATCACACATACTTTCGGGAGGCTCTTTTCGGAAGCCTGGTTTGGCGGGCTTATGGAAAATTTCGGGATCACGCCTGCTTCTTGGATATTGAGACTACAGGACTTTCCCCAAGGGAGCACATCGTAACGACAGTGTGCGTTCACAGTCCCAACGGAACACGAGATTACGTGGAAGGTAAAAACCTAGATGAATTGAAAGAGGACTTAGATAACTTCAAGTACATCATCACATTCAACGGCGCCCGATTCGACCTACCCTTCCTTTCAAAAAAACAGGGAATAAAATTTCATCAAATCCACTTAGACTTAATGTACCCGTTATACAAGCTGGGTTTTAACGGCGGACTCAAATCCATTGAGAAACAAGTAGGCTTAGACCGGGACACAAGCGGAGTAACAGGCTTTGACGCGGTTCGTCTTTGGAAGGCTTATAAGAAAAACAAGACCGTCGAAGTCGCAGGGAGAAAAGTCGCAGGAGAAAAAGCACTCAAACTGTTAAGAGAATACAACCGGGACGACACAGTAAACTTGGAACAACTGGCAAAGCTCACCATTAGAAAACTAACTGAGATAGAAAAGACTCAGATGACTGGGGAAAAATAAGGGCTTAAAGGGGGGCACTGACTTTGAGTTAGGAACGTCTAAAACGTAAGTAAAAAGTTAGGAGATTGAAGACACGCTCTTTTTTACAAATATTCGATTCGGCGAAGGCGAAAAAAAGTAATCTTTATACAATTAACGGGATTTTTATTGAAATGTTCCGTAATATTAAGTACAATGGCCGAAAGGATTACTAGTAAACCACCAAAGGAGAAACCACCGAATTATTTTAATGATGATTTAGCCGGCCTTACCGAAAGATTTCCCGTAGCCGAGGTTTTAGGTAAAGACTTGGAATCTTGGAAGGCTGGAAATTATACTGGACGAGACTGTATGAAGATGTTCAACAGCTCACCCGCAAATAACGCTGAATTCGAAGCCTATCTAGGTCAGGTAGTCCATGAGGCAGCACAAGAAGGAAAATGGGTTGGCATCGACACGGGCTGGACCCCGGAGCAAACAGACAATTTTTTACAGTCAAGGGGAGGTGCGAAACCACTGACTGGCTATGGACATGGACTGGATAGAGCCTTGAACAAGGGATTCATAGCACTGACCCGAGACGGAAACAAAACCTTCCTAACACCCACAGAAGGGACAGTCGAGTTCATAAAAGACAGGCTTAGCTGATTCATCCAAAAAAAAGGGCTCGAACTTTCGAATTAGCCCCGGGAGGATTCGAACCTCCGTCGCTCGGTTTCTTTCGCGCTTAACATGCGCGACCCCCTAAAGTGTTTTTCTTTGGGGGTGAAGCACCTTTCTTTTTTTGAAAAAGAGAGGGGCTCCTCCAAAGCCGGGCAGGATTGGCCACTACCCTACGGGGCTGTTTTTTGTTGTTTATTTTTTTCCATTAAGGTGTATTAACCGGTTAGGTTAATACGCCCCGCTTGTGCACGGGGCGTGACCGTGCAGCCACTACCCTACGGGGCTGTTTTTTGGTTTTTGTAATTTTTTTGTTTGTTTTGCGCGGCTATTATATGGGGGTTTTGTTTATTTAAGCTTTTTTATTTGAGTCTTCATATTATCAAATCCTTTGCGAGGTGTATGTGTTGTGGAAGCTTCAAGTGTTGCTAGTGTTGAATTTCAGATGAGTTTGCTTTTGTTTGTTTCCTTGCTGGGTTATTTGTTGGCTTCTCGGATTAATCAGTCTGTGGTTATTGGGGAGATTTTGGTTGGTCTTTTGATTGGTCCTTCGCTTTTGGGTCTTATCACGTATACTGATTTTGTCGAAGCGCTCGCGCATTTGGGTGCGGTGATTTTGTTGTTTGTTGTGGGCTTGGAGTTTGAACCTGAAGGGTTGTTTAAGCCCAAATATGCGGTTATTGCTTTGGCTGGTGTGATTGTTCCGTGGATTGGAGGGTACTGGCTTGCCGACTTCTTTGATTTTCCGTTTAATGAAGCGGTCTTTATCGGGACGGCTATGACTGCGACCAGCATTGCGATTACTGCGAACGTCTTGAAAGAGTTGGGCAAGCTCGATACTTTTGCCGCGCAGGCGGTTATTGGAGCGGCAGTAATAGACGATATTTTAGGGCTTCTAGCACTCGCTATTTCTAACCAGCTTGTTCACGGGGACTTGCACGTTACGGTGGTCTTGTGGACTCTCGTCAAGGCCTTGATTTTCCTGGTTGCTGGAATCTGGCTTGGGAGGACTGTTTTTTGGAAGATGCTTTTGAGGATGGATACACACCCTTTAAGCAGGCGTTACCCCGAGTTCCTGTTTATTATGGCGATGACTTTCGCATTCTTATATAGCATGGTCGCAGAATACATTGGTTTGTCAGCGATTGTGGGTGCTTTCATCGCAGGATCCGCGTTAAAGCGTGAGAGGCTGATCCACGCTAAAGACTTCATTGAGGGGGCTGACTACTTGCACATCATTTTCGCGTCCATATTCTTCGTCTCCCTAGGGATACTCGTCGACGTGCACATCATAACTTCCAAGATAATCGTATTTACAATCCTTTTAACCATCGTCGCCGTCATAACCAAGGTCGTTGGATGCTACGTCGCCTGCATCGGCCAGAAGATCAAGCACCACGATTCTCTCATCATCTCCTTCGGCATGAGCCCCCGCGGCGAAGTCGCCATGATAGTCGGATTAATAGGGCTGACCGCAGGCATAATCGGCCAAGAAATATACATCGCAATAATATTCATGAGCCTGCTCACCACAATAATAACGCCTATAGTACTCACGAACTGGCTGTTTAAAGACGACAAAGAAAAATTATCTAAGTGGTGAAGTTTTCAACCTCACAAGAATCATCGTACCGTCGTCTAGCATCGGTATGTCGTGTGTAGCGTCGCATTTCGGTGCTTCCCTTGCGAAGCGGGATGCTATTTCTGAAAGATTTGGTTTACTGTCCTTTGCTTCCTCGATTAAACGGATTGCAAACTGAGGGTAATGGAGGGCTGAGAGAATCGCACTCTCATGAAATTTAGGTTGCCGAGGTAATCGACCAACGGATTCCCTTAATTCCTAAAGCATTTTTTACTTCGCTTTAAACATCAAGCCAGGACACGAAATCACGGTAAGTCTTACGTTCCCTGAAACGCAAAACCAGCAGGATTACATGCTGGTGTAAGGTGTAGTCTTTCCGGTTGAAACAGCTTCCATACAACGGCACAATACCCTTCAAAACCACCCCCAGTTCCTTGACCAGCCTTAAATACTGGTTCTCAAAATTAACTGAGGGCATTCTAACCACTAATCTATGGGGGATAATCCCGTAGATACGCCCTCAACCAACGAGGAATTCTACAAAACCACATAATTGAGAAAATATGCAAGAAATGTCAAGTTGAAAAAGCAATAATCGCAATGTAGCGTCGAAGACGCCACCGAATTCAGAAACACGAACAAAGTGGCTAAGCGATCGCTAGGGAGCGCACGCCACTTCCTGGCGTAAACGGACAGTGTCGGTTTGCGTCCGTCGGGATTCGAACCCGAGCAATCAGCTTGGAAGGCTGAGGTCATACCAGGCTAGACTACGGACGC
>Ga0265594_1000121_pt1 | contig 63122 bp, 59 predicted proteins | sample saktaG_11_FD_190147 | JGI IMG/M metagenome (GOLD analysis project Ga0265594, IMG submission 190147) | Saline water microbial communities from Sakinaw Lake, British Columbia, Canada - sak_2011_5_24_80m | ecosystem: Environmental > Aquatic > Non-marine Saline and Alkaline > Saline ...
TGTAAGATAGCTGCCGGTATTAAAATATTTTCATCACCTTTTTCTTTTTCTAGCAATATTTCCATACTTTTAATTACCCATTTGGTATGTATAACAAAATCTTTATTCTTCCCCTTTTTTAAAAATGGAGTTGCTTCCTGGAGCATTTCAATATAGATTCTTTTCATACTTTCCAAGTTTAACATAAAAAGCCCCTAGTTAGGGCTATTTCATAAACAGTGTTAAAATTAAAGCCTAATGAGGTTCTTTTTTTTGTTTTTATTTTTTATCTTCAGTTTATTTTTCCCCAAACAAGCTTTGGCTGCTTTTGATCGGATTGACACCGTTAATAATAAATTTGGTGTTCATCTGGCTTTACCCACAGAAGAAGACCTAGAAAGTACGGCCAAGTTAGTTAATTCCAATAATGGAGATTGGGGCTATGTAACCTTAGTTATGGGAGAAAAAGATCTAGATTTAAATAAATGGCAAGCTGTTTTTGACAAAGCAAGACAGCTCCATCTTATTCCTATTATTAGATTAAGCAGTAGCTTTGAGAATGAATATTGGCGAGCTTGTAAACCTGAAGAGGCTCAGAAATGGGCTGATTTTCTTGACTCTTTAAACTGGGTAGTTAAAAATCGTTATGTTATTCTTTTTAATGAACCTAACCATGGCAGTGAATGGGGTGACAAAGTTGATCCTGTCGGTTATGGCCAAACCGCTTTGGCTTTTGCCAAGTCTCTAAAAGCTAAAAATCATGAATTTTTTGTAATGTTGGCTGGTTTTGACAGTGCCGCTCCATCATCAACCCCACAATATGAAGATGAGGTTAATTTTTTAAACCAAATGATTAATTCTATCCCAGGAGGTGCTGATGAACTTTTTACCTATATTGATGGCTGGGCTTCTCATTCTTACCCCAATCATGGTTTTATCAGTTCACCAACAGCAACCGGTAGAAACTCAGTTAGGAGCTATCAATGGGAGTTATCTTTACTCAAAGTTCTGGGAGTTAAAAAAGATTTACCTGTTTTTATTACTGAAACCGGCTGGCCTCATAAAGAAGGAGTTAATATTAACAATAGTTTTTATTCAGCTTCTCAAGTTGCCAATTATTTTCAAACCTATTTTAACCTAATAACTCAAGACTCACAGATAGTGGCAATCACTCCCTTTATTCTCAACTATCAGGGTGAGCCCTTTGATCATTTTTCCTGGCAGAAACTAAACAGTAAAGAATTTTATCCGCAGTATTACCAAGTCCAGCAAATGTCTAAAATTAAAGGTCAACCAACTCAAGAACATAAAATTAGCCTATTGGAAACTTTACCTAAAAAGCTGATTAAAAATTCAACTTACCAATTTGCTTTAAAAATCAGGAATCAGGGCCAAGGCATCTGGGAGACTAATCAGGGTTATAAATTAAAACTTGAAGAATTACCTGATGATTTCCAGTATTTTTTCTCTGATTTTTCTTATCTTGCTCCTAGGGAAGAAAAAACCATTTATCTTTACTTTAAAACCGGTGATCGTTTAGGTAATTTTAAGGTCCCTTTAGGAATTAGTAAAGATGATCAAATTATCACCCAGGAAAATAATTGGGATTTGGAAATTGTTCCTCAGGTTGATGTTGATTTTACCGTTAAACTTTTCCCTAAAAGACTTAACCAGGGTGATAACTTTCGTCTGCTGATTTATGATTCCAAAAATGAAATTGTTTTTGAGAAAAATAATATTAAAGTAACCAAAGGCCAAGGACAAATTAAACAAATCAATAATCTGGTAATTGGTGAACAATACCGCTTAGTTTTACTAAACCCTTATTATTTACCAAGACAAACATTTCTAACAATTACCCAAGAAAAGAACGAAGTTTTCTTCAAATTTATGTTGCCTTTTGATTTAAACAAAGACGGTGATTTATCTTTAAATGATTTTCTTGAAGTTTTCAAAAAGCCAAGCTTGTTTAAGCTTTGGTGGATACATTGATAAGACAATTTTTTGTTTTTATTCCTGCTTTTCTTTACCCTTCAATTTAACCAAAACAAAAGCTGACAAAAGGAAAACAATTAGATTCAAAGAAGCCGGTGTCGTCATTTTATTCATATAGCCATCAATTACCAAAAGCAAAGCTCCTAAAACATAAGGGGCTACAAATAGCATTTTTATTTCTTTTTTACCCTGTAAAACTGAAGAAAACTGGAAAACCCAGCCAATAATAATTAAGGTTAAGCCTATCGTCGTTAACATTTAATCACCCCCTTCAATCGGTGGATTTTTAAACTCTTCAAAAAGGCCCTCTGTCTCATCCTCATAATCTCTGACCTGTTGTAAAAAATTTTGATGAAATTCATCTAAATCCATTTGGTAAACAGTCTGAAAAGCTTGTTCAAATGAGGGACTGGTCTTTGATTCCCAAATTAAATTACGAAGGTTATCTCGACCATATTCTTCAACTAAAAAGCGGACTAAAAAGTAAGACTGAGTGTAAGCTTCCAAAGGGCGCGAGCGAAGATCTAAGACCAACCAACGTAAATGACCACCAAAGCCATTCCAATAAATAAGGTCTTCCTGATATAGACCTCTATCTAAAGAGTTTTTTAAAACTGAGGCTTTAGTAAACTTAGACATTGAATCCATGCTTCCTAGATAAGTAGCTAGGCCTTCGTCAAACCATCTGGGAAAATAAAAAGCAATCCTACCGGTAGTTTCGCTTAGATAATGATGGGAAAGCTCATGGGTTAACACCCCTTCATCCATTTTATTGAAGCGAACATTAATACCGGCCAAGCCTCTGGCAGCGGCTACTGCCGGTGGACTGCCGTAACGAACCATATCTATATCAGAATCAACCAAAAGGAATTTAACCGGCACGATTTCCTGATAAACATCAAAAACATTGTCCTGAGCTTTTTTAGCTAAATATAAAAAATTGTCGTAATCATAAGCCAGATTATTAGGGTAAACCAAAGTTATTTGTCCATCCTGCTTAACCTGATGATTGATTTTAATTGGAGAAAATAAGAAAAATGGACCAAAAAACAAAAAGAGGACAGTAGTAAGAGCATAAACCGAAAGATTGGTAGTTAGATATCTTAATAGGTCATTGGTTCTTCTTAACCCGATGACAAAATCAACTAAGATGATAAAAAACAGAAAGCCGATAAAAATAAAAACAAGATTCATCCTTATTTTAAATATAGGGCTTTATCTTTAAAAAGTAAAATTGTTTTTCTCTTGACCAATGGTTGTTTGAGGCCCATGACCTGAATAAACTACCGTTTTATCTGGTAATTTAAAAAGTTTTTCTTTAATTGATTTTTTAAGATCAGTGAGGGAGCCATAATTATAATCGGTTCGGCCAAAACTATTATAAAAAAGAGTGTCACCGCTAAACAAAACTCCCCTGCTATAAAATGATACCCCGCCAGGGGAGTGACCTGGGGTTGCTATTACCTTTAATTGTAAATTTTTACCAATAGAAATAATGTCTTTTTCTTTAATAAACTTGTCAGGATAAGGATTAAATCCTTGGGTATCCCCTACAAAATAATCAGCCGTTCGAACTGCTCTTTTAACTAAAAACAGATCATCTTTATGAAGTAAAAAAGGAATTTTAAAAGCTAATTTTAGCTCTAAAACCGCCAAAACATGATCAAAATGACCATGAGTGGCCAGAATAAACTCAGGTTCTAACTCTAAATCTTTAATCTTCTGAATAATAAAGTCAGCATCATCACCAGGGTCAATAATTACTGTCTTTCTACTCTTTTGATCATAGGCCAAATAACAGTTAGTCTGTAGTTGACCAACAATTAAAGTTTCAATTTCCATTAAGCTTATTATAATATAAATTACTTTTTAGAAGTTTTTGACTTTTTCGAGGATTTCTTGACAGTCTTATTTTGATTTTCCTTGATGAATTTTAGTTTTTTAGGAGCTGTTCTTAGAAAGTAAAGTTTGGCTCGTCTTACCTTGCCTTTTTTAACAATCTCAATCTTATCAATCCAAGGGGTATTTAAAGGCCAGATTCTTTCAACACCGATATTCCCAGCAGCTATTTTACGAACGACAAAACTTTTGTTTTCTCCGGCTCCACGAATAGCAATCACAATCCCTTCAAAGGGTTGATTGCGGACTTTGTCACCTTCCTGTATTTTCTGTAAAACTTTAACTTGATCGCCAACGCGAAAGATAGTGTCTTTAAGTTGTGCCTGTTGAGCCATGTGGTTATTCTAGCAGAGATTGAATTAAATTTAAAGAGTTATTCTTTGATAATAGCTTTAATCTCTTTTTTAATCTTATCAGAATAGTCAATGCCAAAAGGAAGATTTATTCTTTTTTTATTGCCCATCTTATCAATAAAGGCCAAAACCACCTTATCTTTGCCCTGACTTTGTTTAAGTAGTTTGTTTAACTCAACTAGTTTACGGGGAGAAATTTGTGAAGACAGAAATACTTCAAAATCGAAATCTTTTTTTTCACTAATTTTTTGTTTAGCCATTTCTTCCAAATCCTCTTCATCAAGAAGCTTGGCTTCATCCACCACCAAATTTTTACTATCATCACGTTTCTGTACCCGGCCTTTAATGAAAACAATGCCATCTTTAATCCAACAGTTTTTAGTTCTGGAAAATACTTTAGGGAAAACCACCACATCAATACTACCGGTATCGTCTTCGATCTTAACAAAAGCCATTTCCTGTCCCTGACTTTTGGTTAAAACTGTCCTGATTTGGGTAACAATGCCACCAACTTTAACCAAATCATTTCTATTTTCAACTTCAAAAAGATCTTTAATCTGATGTGATCTTTTACCGGCAATCATTTTTAAAACCTGGTTTAAAGGATGTTCGGTTAAGTAAAAACCAAGTAAACTTTTTTCTAAAGAGAGTAATTCTTTTTGAGAAAATTCTTCCATTTCCGGTAAATCATCAATCAAAGTAATTTCTTCTTTGTTACTGCCGCCATCAAAAAGACCGGTTTGTCCATTGGCTTTCTCTTTCTGTAACAAATTACCTTTACTCCTGATTTTTTCCAAAGAGGAAAGCAAGGCAGCTCTCTTGCCAAATTTATCCATAGCGCCAACTTTAATCAAACTTTCTAAAACTTTCTTATTAGCCTTCTGTTGATCAACCCGATGACAAAAATCAGCCAATGATTTGAAATCACTACCTATTTCTCTGGCTTCCAAAATAGAACTAATAGCGGCTGCCCCGACATTTTTAACGGCTGAAAACCCGAAACGAACAGCCTTTTCCTCTAATGAATCCTTATCCGCCTCAATCGTAAAAATAATCTTTGATTTATTAATATCGGGTGGTAAAACCTTAATACCGGTTTTCTGACATTCGTTAACAGCCAAAGCCACCTTTTCATCCTTGTTAGCCCCAGTTCCTCCGGCTTCAGCCGTTAGCAAAGCTGCCATAAACTCAACCGGAAAATGAGCTTTCATATAAGCTGTTTGGTAAGCAATCATGGCGTAAGAAGTTGAATGAGCTTTGTTAAAACCGTAACCGGCAAATCTTTCAATCAAACCAAAAACTTTTTCGGCAATTTCCTGTTTGTAACCTTTTTCAATCGCTCTTTTCATAAACTTGTTTTTTTCCTTAGTCATGATCGATTTTTTCTTCTTACCGATAGCTCTTCTTAAGATATCGGCTTCACCTAAGCTGTAACCACCCATAACATTGGCAATCTGCAAACATTGTTCCTGATAAACGGCAATCCCGTAAGTTTCCGATAAAATCGGTTCCAGATCAGGATGAGGATAATTAACTTTTTTCGGATTTTTCTTACCGGCGATAAACTCATCAATAAACTGCATTGGTCCCGGCCGATACAGGGCAACCATAGCGGAGATATCGGAAAAACGGTTAGGCATAAGCTTCCTGGCTAGCCTTCTCATACCTTCACTCTCCAACTGGAAAATACCGGTTGTTTCCCCCCTAGCGATAACCGCCAAAGCCTCTTTATCTTCTAAAGTAATATCAGAAAGGTCTATCTTTTCACCACTGGCATGGTGGACATAATCCAAAGCTTTTTCTAAAATAGTTAGGTTTCTTAAGCCTAAAAAGTCCATTTTTAAGAGTCCTATGGCTTTTTCAGAAACATTCAAATCCAGGGAGTACATGTCATACTGGGTAATAATTCGTTCGCCTTTTGTTTCTTTTTGCAAAGGAGTGTATTCAACCAAATCTTTGTCGGCAATAACCACTCCAGCTGCATGAGTAGAAGCATGTCTAGAAACACCTTCAACCTTCCGAGCTAATCCAAGTAGCTTTTTAAACTCTGGCTGACGATTAAAATTAGCTAACTCCGGAACAGCTTTCAAAGCTTGGTCAATCGTCATGTTAAGAGGAATCAGCTTAGCGATTTTATCAGGGTCAGTATAAGGCATCCCCAATACCCGACCAATATCTCTAATTGACTCTTTGGCTTTCATGACATTAAAAGTAATAATTTGGGCTACCTTATCTTTACCATATTTTTTAGTTACGTATTCAATAACTTCATCACGCCTATCATCAGCAAAATCAAGATCAATGTCAGGCGGGGTTGGTCTTTGTGGGTTTAAGAAACGCTCAAAAGGTAAATCATGATAAAGCGGATCAATAGAAGTAATCCTTAAAACGTAAGAAACTAAAGAACCAGCAGCTGAACCTCTGCCCGGACCGACTCTAATCCCATTTATCTTAGCCCAGTTGACAAAATCCTGAACAATTAAGAAATAAGTGGCAAAACCCTTAGAACAAATTACCTCAAGCTCATAATTTAATCTTTTAAGAACTTCCTTACTGGGTTTAGGAAAACGGTCTTCTAATCTTTCCAAAGTCAATTTTTTAAGATGTTCATTGGCAGTTTCCCCTTCCGGCAGAGGATAATTGGGTAAAATCCACTTGCCGATAGGAATTTCCAGATTGCATTTCTTGGTAATCTCCCTAGTGTTTTTAATCGCTTCAGGATAAGCTTTAAAAGCTTCTGCCATTTCTTCCTGAGAACGTAGATAAAAATCAGGCGAAGATAACATTGACAGGCGGTTTTCATCTTTAATCATCTTTTGAGTTTGAACCGCTAACAAGGCATCTTGGGCTTCGGCATCATCGGCTTCAACGTAATGAACATCATTAGTCGCTATCAAGGGGATACCTAACTTACGCGACAGGGCTACTAACTTCTCATTAGCCTTTTTTTGATCTTTAATTTTGGGATGATGTTGAAGTTCCAGATAAAAATCCTTGCCAAAAATTTCCAACATCTCTTTGGCTTTTTCTTCAGCTCTTTTTGGATCATTTTTGATTAAGAGTTGAGGTATTTCCCCTTCAATACAAGCAGAACTGCAAACTAAACCCTGGGAATACTTTTTCAAAAGTTCCATATCAACCCGCGGTTTGTAATAAAAACCCTCAAGATGGGCTAAAGTAGTTAATTTCAGAAGATTTTTGTAACCGATTTCGTCTTTAGCTAATAAAATTAAATGGTAACGGTCAGAATCAATATTAGCCTGTTTATCAAAACGGGAACGAGCTGCCATGTAAGCTTCCATGCCAATAATTGGTTTTATTCCAAACTCTTTAGCAGTTAGAAAAAATTTAACTGCTCCGTACATCACTCCGTGATCAGTTAAAGCTAAGGAATCCATTCCCAGTTCTAAAGCTTTAGAACAAAGGTCTTCAATCTTAGCCAAACCGTCCAGCAGCGAGTACTCCGAATGGACGTGAAGGTGAGTAAATTTAGCCATGCCCTTTTTATTTAATCATTAACAACAACAAATCCGACAGGTTTGATTTTGTTTTCAATTTTTTTAGATTCTTTAACTTTGTAGACGGCTTTATCCACTTTACTAAAAAATTGGTTCCATCCTTCATTTTGCCGCCATTCACCAACACCAATACTGACTGATAACTTTTTATTAGCAATAACGGGTGGTTTCTTCAACCTTATCCAAAATTCTTTTAGCCACCAACGTTGCGTTCTCTTTGTCGCTACGAGGTATAATTACTAAAAACTCATCGCCTGCCCAACGAGCAGGAAAATCAGAGTCTCTAACCCCTGCTTGAATAGCCTTAGCAGTACTCTTGATGGCTTCGTCACCTGTAAGATGACTTTCATCCTCATCATTCCACAATTTTAGTTTATCAACATCAACAACTAAAATACTTAATGGCTCAGAATAACGTTTAGCGTTTTTAATTTCCCACTTTAAATTGTTTTCAGCATATTCCCTATTGGGTAGACAAGTTAAAGAATCAATCAAAGCATTTTCTTTCAAAATTTTGGCCAACTCTTTATTAACCATGGCAATTTTTTGTTCCTCTTTTATTTGTTTAGCCAACTTGGTAGCTAAATCCTTTTGATCTTCTTCTGTCTTAGCTTCCTTAATTTCTTGAAAGATCTGATTTGCTAAACCATTTTTTTCCTTGTTGGGTAATTTAATTTCTGAAGTATTTTCTGATTGATCAGATTTAATTTCCATCAATTCTAATATAAACAAAAATAGTTTATCTTTCAAGCAGACTTTAACTTTTCACGAAGGATTTGACGAGCCTGATTAGGGTCAGCCTGACCTTTGGTTTTATTCATCACTTGACCCACTAAAAATTCAATAACTGCCTCTTTCCCTTTTTTAAATTCTGCCACTGTTTCCGAATTTTCAACAATAGTTCCAATAATGATTTCTGAGATTTCACTCTGGTTGATCTGGCTTGGCTGTTGTTTTTCCTTCAAAGTTTTAATCAATTCCTCAGGCTTAGTTTTAACAACATTAACCCTCTTGTTAACAATTAAATTGATAACATCCTCAATTTTAATGCTTTCTTTCATCGCTAAGGGAGCTGTGCTTTCAAAAAGGCTGATCATTTCTTTTTGGGAAAACAAAATATCAAGATTTTTTTCAGGATAATCTTTTAAATTATAAGTTTTAATAATTTTTTGTTTTTTGTCTTGAGTGCTTTCCGGTAAAGCATTTTTAATTTTTTCAATTTCTTGTTTGCTTAATCTGATCGGGGGTAAATCCGGTTCAGGAAAATAACGATAATCAGCGGCTTCTTCTTTTTCTCTCTGTAGGACAGTTTCCTGTTTCTTTTCATCCCAACCTCTAGTGGTTTTATTGCCATCCTTTTTTTCAACTCCATCTTTTTCAAACTCTTTTAGCTGTCTTTGCATCTCGTAATCAATTGCCTTTTCTACGAATTTAAAAGAATTAATATTTTTAATTTCTGCTAAAGGAGTATAAAAAGTTTTCCCGTCTTTTTTAATCTGTAGGTTAACAGTTGGTTCACAGCGCATTTGTCCTTTTTCCATATCAGCATCGGAAATTCCCAAATCGCGTACATTTTGTCGTAGTTTTCTTAAAAAATCACCTGCCTGCTTGGCACTTCTGATATCGGGTTCGGTAACAATCTCCAATAGAGGCACACCAGAACGATTAAAATCAATCAGACTAACTCTCTCGCCGTTAACAACTTTATGAATCATTTTACCAGTGTCTTCCTCTATATGAACTCTTCTTATTATGACCTTTTCAAACTCACCTTTGCCACACAAAGGCAAATCATACTGACTGATTTGATAGCCTTTAGGTAAATCAGGATAAGAGTAGTTTTTCCGGTCAAATTTGGAAAAGAAAGCAATCTGACAATCCAAACTCATTCCCGCCATAAGTGCATATTCAATTGCTTTACGATTGGCAACCGGCAAAGCCCCTGGTAAACCTAAACAAACCGGACAAGTCTGAGTATTTGGTTTTTTACCAAAATGATTGGCTTGACAGCGGCAAAACATTTTGGATTCTGTTTTTAGTTCAATATGGATCTCAAGACCGATAAAAATTGTCATTTTGTTTTTTGATAAAAATTTGTTTTTTGTTCGTATTGAAAACCAGCCTGGAAAAGCAAATCTTCACTAAATTGTAGTCCTAATAACTGAATACCTGTTGGTAACCCATTAACAAAACCTGATGGTAAGTTTAATCCTGGGATGCCAGCTAGATTAGCCGTCACCGTAAAAATATCGGAAAGATACATTTGCAAAGGCTGTTTTGTCTTTTGACCGATTTTAAAAGGCAATGTTGGCGAAGTCGGAGTAAGAATTAAATCGACTTTTTTAAAAGCATTTTCAAAATCATCCTTAATTAACGTTCTAACCTGCATGGCTTTAAGATAGTAAGCATCCCAATAACCAGAAGACAAGCTAAAAGCACCCAACATGATTCTTCTTTTGGCCTCATTACCAAAGTAGGTCCTATCTAAACCATATCTGATTCCATCGTAACGAGCCAAATTGGAAGAAACTTCAGCTGGCTGGATAATATAATAAACAGCTAAAGCATATTTGGTGTGAGGTAAATCAATTTCAACAATATTGGCTCCCAAATCTTGAAAAACCTTAATGGCTTTTTGAGTTTGCAGCAAAACTTCTTTATCTAAACCATCTTGAAAATATTGTTTGGGTAAGCCGATCTTCAAACCTTTAATTGATTTGCCCAGATTTTGGGTGTAGTCAGGGACATCAATCTTAGGAGTGGTGGCATCAGTTTTATCTTTACCAGCCGTAATATTCAAAAGCAAAGCTGAATCATAAACTGTTTTAGTTAAATGGCCAATCGCATCCAAAGAAGAAGACATCGCGATAATTCCGTATCTGGAAACCCGGCCATAAGTTGGTTTTAAACCCACCAAATTGCAAAAAGAAGCCGGTAATCTAATTGAACCACCAGTATCAGTCCCGGTAGCCGCTGGGGCTAGATCAGCAGCGACACAAGCTGCAGAACCACTACTGGAACCACCAGGAACAAAACCTTTCTGCCAAGGATTTTGAGTTACACCAAAATCAGAGTTCTCTCCTGATGAACCATGAGCCCAAGCATCCATATTGGTTTTACCTAAGATAATTGCCCCTGCCTCTTTAAGTTTAGCAACAACCGTAGCATCATAAACCGGGATAAAATCAGACAGAACTTTACTGGCAGCTGTTGTTTTAATTCCTTTAGTTAAAAAGATATCTTTAATTGCTAAAGGAACTCCTAACAAAGGCTTTTTTATTCCTTTTTCTAAAAGCTTATCGGCTGTTTTAGCTTGTAATAAAGCCTCTTTTTTGCAAACAGTGATAAAGGCGTTAATTTGAGGATTTTTTTTGTCGATCTGATCCAAATAAAATTGGGTCAGTTCAACCGAAGAAAAACTCTTTTTTTCTAAACCCAAAATAATATCTTTAATGGTTAATCGTTCTTTTTTCATTTTTTCAAAACAGCTTTCACTTTAAAAAAGTTATCATATTTACTTTTGGCGTTTTTCAAGGCCGCCTCAATTGGAAGCGATGCGGTTGGTTTATCAGGATCAAAAACATTCTCCAAACCGGTTACCTGGCTGGTAGCTTTTATTTTTTTAGTATTTATCTGCTTTAGAATTTCAAAATAATCAAGAATCTCTGAAAACTGTTCAGGAAATTTTTTAATTTCGTCACTGATTAATGACAAACCCGTCAGTTTAGCTAAATGTCTGATTTGTTGTTCGCTAATTTTTTTGTTTTTCATTTTAGTTTTTACTCTAAGTATTATGACATACCTTTCAATGCCTTAACTCTTTCTTCAATCGGTGGGTGAGTACTGAAAAGACTGCTCATCCAGTTTTTAGCATCTTTCCCTTTAAAAGGATTAACGATATATAAATGGGCTGTTGCTTTATTGGCACTCTGGAGCGGACTTTTATCACTGGCTATTTTTTCTAAAGCTCTGATTAGCCCGTCCGGGAATCTGGTGGTCATAATTGCTGAAGCATCAGCCAAAAACTCTCGTCGACGGGAAATCGCCAATTGAATAATTTTTGCAATCAACGGAGACAGTAGGGCTATTAATAATGCCACCAACAATATAATCGCTCCAGCTGCTCCTTCTTGTTTATTCCTTGATCTACCGGTCCAAAAAGTACGTCTTATAAAGAAATCACCTAATAAAACAATCATGCCAACCAAAATCGCCACGATGCTCATCAATCGGGTATCATAATTTTTAATGTGAGAAAATTCATGGGCGACAACTGCTTCCAGTTCACTACGGTCCAATTTTTCAATCAATCCTTGAGTGGCACAAATTACTGCGTGTTGTGGATCACGACCGGTAGCAAAAGCATTAGGGGCAGCTTGATCAATAACGTAAAGTTTAGGCATTGGCAGATGATTAGCCAAAGCCATGTTCTCTGTTACTGTATAAAAAAGAAAATCTTTTTGCCTACTGGCTGGTCTGGCTCCAGACAAAGAAAGAATAATTTTATCGGACCACCAATAACTGACAAAACTTAAAAATCCCGAGAAAATTAAAGCAAGACCAATAAAGCCAAGACCATAATCCAAAGCAAAAGATAAAAGCCAAACAACCAAGACGATGAAAATAACAAAAAAAACCATAATCGCCCAGCTTCGGCGCTTATTACTGTCAACCATCTCATAAACATTAATCATAGTTCTACTTTCGGTGTTTTTGTCTCAAAATCTTGAACTTTGACATGATCTCCATCTTCTGAAACGGCAAGACCAGGTTCCTGTTTAAACCTAAAAATACTGGCTACAAGCTTCGAAGGGAAGGTTACAACCTTAATATTATAGTCGGCGGTTAAATCAATTAAAGTTCTACGGGAATACATCACCTTATCAGCCGTATCCCTTAGTTCATCCATTAATTTACTGGCTGAACCGACAGCTTGAAGTTGCGGGGTTGATTCCAAAACAACTCTGATCGGTGCTAAAGCACTTTGCATCTGGCCGCTAACATCAAGTAGTTTCTGAGGATTAGTAGCTCCTGAGACCTTCATCACGGCTTTTCTGGCTTCAGTCAAATCCTTAAAAATATCTTTCTCATGCTTCATATAACCTTTAACTGAAGCTATTAAATTAGGAATTAAATCGGCTTGTCTTTTAAGCTGATTACCTATTTCCTGGATTGAAGCCCGGATTCTGGTTTTAGTAGTGACGAATTGATTATAAAGTGACCAAATATACAAAATGACTAACAGAACAGCAACGGCAATTACAATTAAAACTGGCATTTATCTTTCACCTCCTTTCTTTAATCCAAATAAATCAATTAATTTATTATAACTTAAGGTGTTAATAATGTCATCGGTCGTTACCCAACCACGTCTGGCTTGAGATAAACCATATTTAAGATTATCCATGTGTCTAGCTGCATGAGCATCAGTGTTGATTACCATTTTCACACCATTTTTCACGGCATCACGAATTAGAAGATCAGGTAGATCAAGCCGGTCAAACCAGGAGTTTACTTCCAAATATTTATTATTTTTCTTACAAAAAGAAAAAATTTGATCCCAATCTAAATCATAGCCATCCCGCTGCCCTATTTTCCTACCGGTAGGGTGGCCTAAAATCTTAACCTTGGGATGGCTCAAACCCAATAAGACCCTTTTAGTCATTTGTTTCTTATTAAGTTTAAAGCTGGAATGAATCGAAGCAATGGCAAAATCTAAAAAGGCAAAGGCCTCCTCGGGTACTGCCAATTCACCACTTCTTTTTATATCTATTTCAAGGCCATTTAAAACAAAAAAGAATAATTTATTTGATCTAGAGTAATTTATTTTATCAGAAATATCTTTTTTTCTCTTTAATATCTGAATAACTTGTTTTTTGTTATGTTGAGAGTAGACTGGATTATGTTCGGTTAAGCCTAAATATTGATAACCTAGACTTTGGGCTTTGGTAACTAGATCTTCTGCCGAAGATAAACCATCATCATGACTGCTTTGGGTGGGAAAACTGGAATGAAGATGTAAATCCCCTTTGATATCTTTTTGACTAATCAAGACAGGTAGTTTATTCTTTAAAGCCGCCTCTATTTCCCCGCTATCCTCTCTTAACTCCGGTGGAACCCAACTTAATCCCAAATCATGATAAAAAGACTGCTCATCAGGGTACTCTTTAAGCTGAAGCCTGCCTTTCTTTTTAAACTTAATTCCGTATTCAGAAACACTTAAATCTTTCTTTTGAGCGATCTCTCTTAAGTGGATATTGTGATCCTTTGAACCGGTAAAATGTTGAAGTAAGGCCCCAAAAGCCTCAGGTTTCATCGTTTTTAAGTCAATCTGCTCACCACTACGATGAATCACTCTGGCTGTATTCTTACCGGCAACAACAACCTTTTTAGCTTCAGGAAAACAAATAAAACGTTTAATCACCTTTTGGGGATCATCAGTAGCGACCGCGATATCAACATCCCCAACTGTGGCCGACATCCTTCTTAAGCTGCCTAATGGTTCAATTTTGATTATTTTTTTGTTTTCATCTTTTTCATTAAGGTATTTAATAACCTTTTGGGCCAATTCCCAGGCAAAAGGTAAAGTCATTCTTTTCTGATCTCTGGTTAGTTTTTTAATCCCTTCTAAAATTTCTTTTTCAGACTGCTGGCCAAAACCCTCTAAAACCGCTATTTTACCCTTTTTGGCCGCTTTTTTGAGTTTTGTCAAAGCACCTAAACTTTCCTTAATATTTAAATCGTTAGCCAGTTTATAAGCAATTTTTACCCCAACACCGGGGATTTTAATAAATTTAAAAACAGATGGGGGTAAAATCTTAAGAACTTTATTGAAATGGGGAACTTTACCTTTGGCAAAAAGTTCAGTTAGATGAGCGGCAATTGAAATTCCAACTCCAGGGATTTCTTCCAGCTTGCCTTCTTCCCAAAAATCTCTGGCCTCAATAGCCAAACGCCGCATAGCCAATCCTGCTTTTTGATAAGCTACCACTTTAAACTGATTATTGCCTTTAATTTGGTAAGCAGCTGCTACTGCTTCAAGCAAATCAGCTATCTGATCATTATTCATCTCCCGATGAATTTTCATTGTTTTTATAATAGCACAAGCGTTGACTTGGCCTCAATAATTTGCTATCCTAACTCAAACTTATAGGTTTCTGTAAGGGGTCGTAGCTCAACGGTTAGAGCGTCTGCCTGTCACGCAGAAGGTTGCGGGTTCGAATCCCGTCGATCCCGCCTATTCCTGCCTGGAAAGGAGGTAAAACTCCTAATTTAATGAATAACGGAAAACTTAAAAACTTTCTTAAAAAAATTAAGCTTAACGAATCAGCTATCAGCATGGTTTTGGGGGCTTTGGTCATTATTGTTGTTGGGGTTTTAATTTTCAATTATTTTAAAGGTGTTGGCAAAAAAGAAACTGGGCAGATCACCCAAAATCAAACCGAAGAAGTTGTCTTGGTTGAAGAGGAAGGGAAAATAGTCCCTCAAGGTTTGCCTACCGCTTATAAAGTCGAAGAGGGTGATAATTTATGGAAAATTGCCGAAAAATTCTACACCTCAGGCTATAACTGGGTAGATATTGCTAACGCCAATAATTTAACTAATGCCAATTTGCTCTTTGTTGGTAAAGAATTGACTATTCCTAAAACTGAGGTTAAAGAACCAATCATGGCTGTGGCTGAACAAACTGATCCGGCTATCACTGGTAATCAATACATCGTTCTTAAAGGCGACAATCTTTGGGGAATCGCCCTACGAGCCTACGGAGACGGTTATCAATGGGTGAAAATTGCCAGTGAAAATAATCTGGTTAACCCTGATTTAATCCATCCGGGAAATGTTTTGACATTGCCAAGATGATTTAGTTGCGGGATTAGTTGAGCGGTTCAACACCACCTTCCCAAGGTGGAAAGAGGGGTTCGACTCCCCTATCCCGCTCTGCACCTTAGGCCGATGTAGCTCAGTTGGTAGAGCGTTGCTTTCGTAAAGCATAGGTCGTCGGTTCGACTCCGACCATCGGCTCATCAATAAAATGAGAAGAAATAAATCGCTTTTAACCAAAAAAGAATCAAAAAGAAGCCTCAAAAAGGCCATTGTTTATAGTTTGCTAACTATTATCCTAGGAGTAACTATTTACTTCCTAGGAATACCGGCCTTAATTAAATTGGCTGTTTTTTTAGGCAATTTTAACTCTGCTTCCAAGCCGGTTGAACAATCAGATAAAATTCCACCAACGCCACCAATTTTCAATTATGTAATCGAGGCTACCAATAGCGGCCAAATGACTATTTCTGGTTTTTCAGAAAACGGTTCTAACGTCCAACTTTTCATTTCAGGCAATGATAAAAAAGAATCGATAGCCGATGCCCAAGGTGAATTTTCATTCCCGATAAAACTTGATCTCGGTAAAAATGAATTTTATGCCATCGCTGTTGATAATGAGGGCAACCAAAGCATTGAATCGGAAAATTTGATTGTTTTATATGATAATGAAGCTCCAACTTTAGAAATTATCGAACCGGAAGATGGAGCTACCTTCTGGCAAGATAAAGCTCAAATTGAGATTAAAGGGATTACTAATCCTGAGGCGACTGTTTTAATAAAAGAAGCTTTTCTTATTGTTAATCGGGATGGAAAATTCAGTTATAAAACTAATCTCCAGGAAGGCTCTAACGAATTTACTTTCACCGCTACCGATCCGGCTGGCAACAAAACAGAAAAGACAATTAAACTTAACTATTCTCCTTAGCTAACAGCAACCAAAACCAAATCATAACCCAAATATAAAATAAAGAGTTTAAAAACAAACTATGGACCAAAATTGGTACCAAACTAACAACGATAATTTCATTCTTAAAATTACCTAAAGATTTCAATAACAACCATAAATAAGTAGCCAGCCCCAAAATACCGGTAGTTGCCAAAACAAAAAGCAAGCTGTTATCAACACCCGCTCCTGACAAGCTCTTTTGCCAGTCATAATCTGTATTATCAAAAAACCCTGATTGTTCCTGAGTATAACGATAAGTATTAAAACCAACCCCCAGGATTGGTTTCCTAGAAAAAATTTCAAAGGATTGTCGGTAAGATCCAAAACGGGAAACAACCGAATAAGTCCGCTGTAAATTACCCCCCTCACCACTTGGCTGAGGAACAAAAATCCAGGTTAAAAACAAAAGACCGATAATTAAAAAGAAAAATTTAAGAGATTTCTTATAAAAAGCAAATAGGGCTCCAAACACAAAAAATGACAGCCAGGAAGCTCTTGAATAGGTTAAAGCTAAAACTATATAAAGAAGACTCCAAAGTGCTATCCAGACTGCTTTTTTGCCCTTATTTGACCAAATCCTGAAGGTAATCAAGATAATGGTTAAAAGCAAAATAATCCCGGTAAAACCAGGGTCAAGGAAAGTCCCTGCTGTTCGATAAAAATGAGGATCATATTGTAAATATTCCAAGACCTTAAGGTTTGGCCAAATTAAATACTGGACCAAAGCAAAAAAACCAACCATGAAACCAATAATAGTTAAAAAACAAAACAAATCCTTTTTAAGCCAAACAAACTTTTCTTTTAGATCAGCGATAACAAAATAGAGACCGGCATAAAAAAACCAACGTAGCCAATACAAAAAACCAACCAATATTTGGTTTAAAGAAAAGTTAAAAAGATTAACCAATAAAGATAAAAAAGAAACTAAGGAAAAAAGAAAGATTGGTCTGGCTAAAGACGGTAAAGTATAAGGTTTTTTATTAAAAACAAAACGCCAAACCAACCAAAAAACTATTAATAAACCCAAAACGATATCTATTAGATAAAGATGAATTTCAGGAATACCTAAAAAAGACAAAGGCATCTTAGTTAACTGCCCGAAAGGAAATAAAACTAATAAAATAAAAAAAAGACTGATAATCAATTTCATTTAATCTTTTTTTCTTCTTTTAAATAATCTTTAAGGAATTTCTTTTCATCAGATTTTCTTAGAGTTTTATAGAAAAGATAATCATCAGCACCAAAATAAGAATCAGGAATCATACCGACTAAAACAAAACCTCTTTCTTGATAAAAATTCAAGTTCCTATTGTCGGTAAAAAATTCCAGTTTATGTGCCCCATCCTGAAAAGCTCTTTTCTCCCAAGCTTTAAGCAGCAAAGAGGCTATCCCCTGTCTTTGATACTCTTTCTTAACTGCAAACCAATCTCCCCAAGCTACACCGCCAAATTGCAGTTTGGCAAAAAGAAAACCAACAACCTTTTTTCCTGAAAAAGCTAAAAATATTTCTATTCCACCCGTTTTAATACCTTTTCCAAATTTATTAAAACTGTAACCTTCTTCGACAATGTATTTTCTAGTCATCAAAGAATATTCAGGAAAATTTTTCCCGATACAATGTTCAAAAAAATTAAAGAAAACAGGTAAATCTTTTTCTTTAGCAAGTCTGACTTTAACTTTCATACATTCTTATTATAAACTATTGATTATTGTGAAGCTTGGCTCTGGATAAAAAAGAGTGGAAACTCATCATCAAAGCCATTATCATCCCCTGTGTGCCATCTTTGAAACCACCTTTAAGAAAATAATTCTGGATAAATTTAGCTTTAGGATAAGCAATCAAACGCCAAAGACTAAACTTTACGCCTTCTTTTTTTAAAGCCTGAGCGTGTAGTGTTGAATAAAAATTAACCGTCTTAACAAAATCACTTAATGTTCGATGAGAATAATGTTTTAATGGGTTTTCTAACTGACCTATCTGTTCTTCTATCTGCCAGATTTCGTGAACTTTACGCTGCCATAAACCTTTATCTTTTCGACCTAGTCTTAAACTTCTAAATCCGGCAGTTTCTCCGTGCTTTAGCCATCTTCCCAGAAAAAAATCATCTCTTTTTAAATAGAAGCCATTATAATTATTTTCTTTTTTGATCGCTTTTAATATTTCTTCCTTTAAGTCTTCAGAAACTCTTTCATCAGCATCGATAAACAAAACCCATTCGTTTTTGGCTTTTTTCAAACCAAAATTATGTTGAGCGGCAAAATCATCATTTAGACCGTGAGTAAAAACTTCGGCTTTTAGCTTTTGGGCGATTTCTTTAGTCTTATCAGTGGAATTATCATCAATAACAATAATCTCGTCAGCCCAATCGACTGATTTTATACAATCTTCAAGATTGTTTTCTTCATTTTTAGCTAGGATGATGACAGTGATCATTCTCTTATTTTACAACAATTAAAATAATTTATTAAAAATAATTTTTATTCCTAAAAGCAAAAGATAACCATAAGCTAATGGTTTTTTATGGAAAGGCAGCCATTTACTAACAAAGATAAAATTACTTTTAAGTATCTGATAATGATAAAGCCAACCTTTTTTCTTACCTTCAGATAATTTATGCCAAACAATTACATTACTACTAACATCTACCTTTAAATCTCTCTTTTTAACTCTAAGACAAAAATCGACGTCTTCAAAGAAGAGGAAAAATCTTTCATCAAAAAAACCAATTTCATTAAAGACTTCTTTTTTAATCAGCATACAGCAGCCGGAAACATAGTCAATTGATTTTGGTTTGCCTGTTTCAGGATTATAAGATTCCTGATGATAAGGGCGGCCAATCAGCCAATTAATCTTTCCGCCTAAATCATAAACCCAAGTCTCTCCCCTTTTAAATTTTAAGATAGGGGAAACAATATCCGCTTGTTTTCTCAGAAGTTTTTCTAAAAAATCTTTTTCAGGTAAAGTATCAGGATTTAATAGTAAAACTCTTTGGGCTCTTTTCTTTAAAGCATATTTAATACCAATATTACAGGCTGTACTAAACCCTAAATTGCTTTTATTTTCAATAATCTTTACCTGAGGAAATTTTCTTTTGATTAAACTTAAAGAATTATCAGTTGAGACATTATCAATAACTATTATTTCTGCTCTTTCATATTTAAGACAGGAAAGGCAGTCAAGAACAGTTTTCTGGCTGTTAAAATTAACAATAATAATAAAAACTTCTTTCATTTTGATAACCCAAATAGTCTAACTTTTTTAGGGCACAACCAATTTTCTATATACCCAATGGCGACTTTTCTTTTTGACTGTATCAGTGATCTTTTTCTCAAAATTCCAGGTAAATGAAATAATATCCATAAATCTGCCATTATTGCTTCTTTTAAAAAACCCTTAATAGTCATATAAAAAATTGTATTTAAATGAATCAATATCATACCAACAAAACGGCCTTTTCTTAAAAATAACTTCTGGGGGAAACATTTTAAAATTGTCAAGATCATATTACGAAACTGAAGATATTCGACAATTTTAGGCATATCTTTACTTGTAGCTTTGCAATGATGGTAAGCTATTGCTTTCGGTTCATAATAAAACTTATATCCAGTAATTTGAGCTCTAAAACACCAATCGGTATCCTCACCATAAACAAAAAAATCCTCATCGAAATAACCAATTTTATCAAAAGTTTTTTTTCTAAAAATACTAGCACCACCAGTAACTAAAAAAACTTCTTCTGCTTTATCCCATTTTCTAATATCATCACCTAAACCCCTAGAAAAAGATTGTCCAAAATTATTCATCATATCACCAGCAGAGAGTACAATATCTCTATTCTTAAAATCAATCATCTTAGCCGTACAAGCACAATAATATTTATTTTTATCTAAAGACGCTACAAGGTATTTAACAAAATTTTTATCTACCACCGTATCGTTATTAAGAAGAATTATATATTCAGTTTTGGAGACTTTAATACCTTTATTTACCGCTTTTGAAAAACCTAAATTTTTGCCCAGTTCAATTATTTTAACATTTGGATAATATTTGTTAAGAAATCTTACCGTCCCATCTGAAGAAGCATTATCTACAACAATTATTCTAAAATTATTAAAGGTCTGCTTTTTAAGTGATTTTAAACATTCCTTCAATAATTTTTTTTTATTCCATGTAGCTATAATAATTATAACCTTCACTTCATCAGTCTTCATTTTACCATCTAGTCTTTGGCGTCAAACCTAAAGTTTCTTTGGTTTTTTGCTTTAGAAAACGCGCAGCTTTTTTAGTTTTTAATCTTGATCTACCTAAAAGTGATGGAATATTTTTATAAGAAACACCTAAAATAAATAATGCATCTCTCCTTTTCCCTACAAAAATACCTTCTTTTGTTTGGCTATACCATCTAATATATTTACTAAAATTGGCTTTAATAAGTTCTTCAATAGATCTCCATGTATAATCTTTCTTATGAAATGAATTCAATGGTTCATTAATGGGTACTGAAAAGATAAAAATTCCCTCATTAATTAAAATATTGCTGATATTTTCTAAAAAAAATTCTGGTTTCTTCAAATGCTCTATTGTCTCAAAAGATACAACACAATCAAATTTACCAGTAATTTTATCCTTTTCTAAATTTAGAAGTTTGAAGTTTACAGGTGAATAAAAATGGTTATTTGATTTAGCCCATTTAATTGTCTTTTTATCCACATCTATTCCTTCTACAGTTTTTGCCACACTTGACAGAAGAGCCATTCCATAACCAGTACCACATGCTACATCAAGAATTTTTTTATTAACAGAAAAATTGAGTGAAAAAACGTATCTTTGGATATGAAGCATCCAATTTACTACATCTTTATACATTTTATCCGGAACCACCCTTTCACCAGTATATTCTAGATCTTTTTTACTCATACTCAAACGAGTTTATCAAATTTATAAAAAATTGTCATTTTTGTCTATAGTAAGTCTTTTGAAATACCTTTCCTTTCCTAAGTGATACAATTATACCCAATGAAGTGTATTTTTTGTAATTCACCAGCGGAGAAAGAACATGTTTTCCCTAAATGGTTATTACGTGACAAAGCATTGTATAACCAAAGATTAAATTTACTTAATGGCACATCTATCCCATATAGGCAAGCAACAATACCACTTTGTTTCGCGTGTAACAATATAATCTTATCAAAAATAGAGAAGAAAATTAAAAATGGTAATGCAACAGCGTTGGAATATTATCTTTGGTCTCTGAAAATTTATGTTGGTATTTTATTTAAGGAAACAACATTACTGCTAAATCGAAAACTTAAAAATAATACAACAATTCTCAAAAAAGAAGAAATCGCTTTTGAGCTGACGATAGCTAAGAATATTTTTAGTATTTACAAAAACAAAGGTTCGTTTTACCCTAACCCACCAGGATCAATAATAAGAGTTCCAAGAACCGGGGAAAATAGATATTTTGATTGCTCAAATATTTTATTAACTCCCATCTTAGGGATTGCACTGCCTAACGAATTTATTTTTTCTTTACCTTTTGATAAAGGAAGAATGGCAAAAGCTACTGACATTAAAAAAATTTCGAAAGATATGGATGAACTTATGTTTAGATTTCTTATAGCAGACATGGGATATCTTGAATTTCGTTGGGGAGAAGGATTCCCAAGCTTAACAGTCAATAATATAATACATGTCTCATCCGAAAACTACTTGGAACAACCACCAAGGCCTTTTAAAGACAAAGAATTCAAAGTCTTCCTTAAAATACTAAAGATAAAAGGCTCTAAAAAGAACGGAAAATGGTATCCAAAGTGGTTATCAAATTGAACTAATCGGACAAAACCTAAAATACTAACAAAAAAAACAACCCCTTTCGGGGTTATTTTCTCCGGTTTGCCTAGAAGTTAAACTTCTACAAAGAAATATCTTCTAAAGAATAGCCGCCATTACTTTCGATATACCAAATTCTTTTATCTGTTGGCAATTCTCTTATAATTTCTTTATCCTCGATAACAACTCCATAGCCTAGATAAAAAGGTATCTCACCTTCAGGGTAATATAGAAACACTGGTATTGTTTTACCAGACCTTTCTACATAAAATTTTGTTTCTAGAAAATTTAGTATATCCCTAGGAATAATGACATCTTCCTTCTGAGCTTGAAATAAAACTTGATGAACAGCATAATTAATCGGTGGTTTCGTGGTTTTTCTTAATATTTCTTCACTCGCCTGCCAACCAAAAAGCAAATAAGCCACTCCAAACGATAAAACCAAAACCATCAAAGATGTTTTTATTTTTGAAAATTTATACAGAGAATAAACAATAAAAACAATAAAAAGCGGTAAAACTGGGATTAGATAGCGCTCATGATAAATTGGAATCCAAAACCAAGAAACTAAATAAGTAACTAAAAAAGGAAAAAACATTAGAGACACCGTAAATAATGCTTCTCTATGTTTAGCAACAAGCTCTTTTAAATTAACTTTAATTATTTCCATCAACCAAAAACCAAAAGTCAAAAACAAAAGAACAAGAGAAATATTATAAAGCATCCCCTTACTTGGGTAATCAACCGTTCCCATAGCATATTTTCTAAAAGCCTCTACAAAAATAGAAGAAGTTGAGTTTTCAAGCCAAAAACCAGAAGCAACTTTTACCCATTGGTTCCATAAAAAAGATAACCAAAAACCAAAAACAGCCAGAGGGAGAAAAAATAGCTTTATTCCTTCTTTTAGTCTCTCTTTGCCATTAATTTTCACCGCCTGAATAGCCCAATAAACTATAAAGGGAATAAAAAATAAAAAGGCAAAGTTATGGGTAAAAAGCATTAAAGCAAGAAATATTGAAGAGATAATATATTTTCTTTTAAGGAAAAAAAGTAAAGCTGTAACTGTAAAAAAGGCAAACATTGAGTATGCTCTAAGTTCAAAAGCGTAGCTAATTAAAAAGGGATTAATTAATATTGCAGCAGACCCCAAAAGAGAGGGACGCCAATTTTTTAAAAGATGTAATAAGAGAAAGAAAACAACTAAGACCAGTAAAAAATGAAACAAAAATGGAAGTACTCTTGTAACATACTCATAATTACCAAAAAGCTTCATCCAAAAATGTAAAAAGTAATAAAAAAGAGGTGGATGAACACCCTTTAAGGTTAAAGTGAAAATATCAGAAAGGCTTTTTTGAGCCAAAAGTACGCTTGCAACTTCATCTCGCCAATAGCTCTGATGGAGAATTGGTAACATTAGCTAGATTATAACTCTAAATCTATAAAATTATCAAATTAAACTAATTGAAAAAACATTAAACTCTTCTGATAAATCTCCCCTGGATAAACCTATTCAAAAGTTCGGAAATCGTCTATGACTCCCAGCACTTACTTGTGGCCGTTAGAGGATTCGAACCTCTGACCTCTTCGATGTGAACGAAGCGCTCTAACCAACTGAGCTAAACGACCTAATGTCCAAATTTTAACAGATTTCCTACTTGCAAGCTAATATTAATTAAACCATAATTAATTATGAGTTTCTTCAAGAAAGTTGGTTCTCTTTTTCTAGATATTATTGAAACAGTTGTTATTGCTTTGGCCATTTTTGTTATCATTTATCTTTTCTTATTCCAACCCCATCAAGTCAGAGGCAACTCTATGTATCCCAATTTCCACGACAGCGACTATCTTTTAACTGATAAAATTTCTTATCATCTTAATGAGCCTAAAAGAAACGACGTTATTATCTTTATGGCTCCAAAAAATGAAGAATATGATTACATTAAAAGAGTTGTTGGTTTACCTGGAGAAAAAATTAAAATCCTTGAAGATGGTATTTATATTGATAGCCAATATTTAGACGAATCTTATATCCCCAGCGATGTTGAAACTTTTGGCAGTGCTTTTTTGGGGATAGGTCAGGAAGCTGTTATCCCTAAAGACCAATATTTTGTTTTAGGTGATAACCGTACTCATAGCTCCGATTCCAGAGATTGGGGTTTTGTGCCGAGAAAAAATATTGTTGGCAAAGCCTGGTTCCGTTACTGGCCACTTGGACAAATGGAGTTAGTCGCAAAAATTGACCCAGTCAACTAGTTTTTAGCTATCCCTTTGCGGATTTTTTGAAGTTTCTCTTCGGTTTCTTCAGTATTCCCTTTTAAGACAATAACGATCCTTGTTTCCATTCTTGAACGGGTCACTCTTATTGTAGTTTTATTATCATTACCTAAAGCCTGATGAATTTCATCACGAACCTGGTCGGTTTCATCAGAAATAATATGAGGTGGTGTTGATTTAGCTCTACTTTCCTGACCAGCTGTTTTCTTCATCCTTCTTGAGATTTCCTCAGCCCTTCTAACCGAACCTGATTCTCTTAAAATCATCTTATAAGCCTCAACCATTAATCTTGGATCATCGACACCAGCTAAGGCTCTAGCGTGTCCTTCACTAATAAGATTGGAAAGCAAACCATCTTTTAAGGCGTCAGGTAGATTTAAAAGCCGGATAGAATTGGAAACAAAGGAAGGACTTTTGCCAATTCTCTGGGAAATATCTTTATTGCTTAAACCGAACTCATCCATCAATCTAATAAAAGACTGAGCTCTTTCGATTGGATTCAAGTCTTCTCGCTGCACATTTTCCACAATCGCCATCTCCAACATTCCCTGAGGGGTAGTTTCTTTAATAATTACCGGCACTGTTTTTAAGCCGGCTAATTTTGAAGCCCGCCAACGACGTTCACCGGCAATAAGCTGATAACCAGCCGGAGTTTTAGCGACCACTAAAGGCTCTAAAACACCATGGATTCTGATGGATTCAGCTAAATCACTTAAGGATTCGGCACTGAGTAAACCACGCGGCTGCAAAGGATTTGATTGAAGTAAGTTTACATCTAAATCAACAACTTGTTTTATTGCCATATTAACTATTACTAATAAAAACTACGTTTTTACCCTGTTTCTTTTTAAAAGTTACTGTGCCTTCTTTTAAAGCAAAAAGCGTATGGTCACGGCCAATCCCGACACCTTCACCTGGATGAAATTTTGTTCCCCTTTGACGGACAATAATGTTACCTGAAATTACTTTTTCGCCACCAAAAGTCTTAACGCCTAAACGTTTGCCTACACGGGGTGTCTGTTGTCTGGTTCTACCGCCTGCTTTAGTTTTTGACATAAGCCCTACTTTTCATACATACTAAATAATCTTTTCACAATTGTCAAGCAGAAGCAATTTTTTCTATTTTTAATTTGGTCAGAAGCGCTCTTGAACCCTTTACCCGACGATATCTTGATTTAGATTTATAAGTAGCTACTCTAATTTTTTTATCCTTTAATTGATCTAAAACTTTAGCTTTAACATTGGCTCCTTTAACCAAAGGCTGACCAATTTTAACTTTTTTATCATCAACCAATAATAAAACATCCTGGATAGTCAGAGAACTATTCTTTTTAGCTTCAATTTTATTGACTTTAATCTCGTCACCTTCAGTAACCTTGATCTGGCTACCGGCAATTTTGATAATCGCATATTTTTTGTTTTTCATTTGAACCTCTTTAGGTAGATGATATTATAATCTTTTTTTTACTTTATCTCAACCGTCTTTTCTTGTCTTTTAAGTTTGGTGATATTAGCCACAAAGCCAAGGGCAATCATAATTGATATTAACGAACTGCCCCCATAGGAAACCAAAGGCAGAGTAATTCCTGTTATCGGCAATAAACCAATATTCATGCCAATATTGACAAAAACCTGAATAAAAATAAGACTGAAAACTCCCATGATGACTAAATAAGTAAAACGGTCATTTTGATTGAAAGCAATTAAAAGCAGTCTCAATAATAAAATAAAGAAAATGATAATTAGAATAAAGGCACCAAAAAACCCTAATTCCTCAGCCAATGAGGCAAAGATAAAATCTGTCTGCCTTTCCGGCAGAAACTGCAGATGCGATTGGGTTCCCCTACCCAATCCCCGACCAAAAAACTTGCCGGAACCAACCGCAATGATGGCCTGAATAAGGTTAAAACCCTTCCCTAAGGGATCAGAAGAAGGATTTATAAAGGTAAAAATCCTTTGTTTTTGATAATCTTTTAGAAACAGCCAAATTAAAGGCAGAATAGCCAAAGTCAAGGCACTTCCTGACAGAAACCATCGACCCTTAATCCCCTTAGCTAACACCATCACAAGCCAGATAAAAACAATGACCAGGCTGCTACCTAAATCTGGCTGGAAAAAAATAAGTAAAGCCGCAAAAATCATTAAAGCTCCGGACTGAATTATTCTCTTAAGATTGTCTTTGCCTGCTTCAGTTAAGAAAGAAGCAAAGAACAAGATTAAAAATGGTTTAACAAATTCTGATGGCTGAAATCTAAAGGCTCCAATCTCCAACCATCGGACTGACCCCCGGCTAAGAGTCCCAAACAAAATTGTCATCAATAAAAAAAAGATTGCCCCAAAATAAAAGAGCCAGTAAAAACGCTGGTACAAACGGCAATCAATCTGAGAAAAAACCATAAAAAGAATCAAGCCTAAGAAAGACCAAAGCAACTGATGCCAGAACAAAGATGGGGAAACGCTTTTTAAAATGAAAAGACTGAAAAAGAGTAATAATAAAACCGAGACAAAAATGAGCCAGTTAAAATTGAAGATTTTTTTTAGCATTTAACCCACTATCTTTAAGACGTCCGCTTTGAGCAGAGCCACCGATAACGTTTCTTTTTTAATATAAGATTGAAGTTTTTTATCAGCCGGCCATTCAGGTCCGGCAACTTTAACTTTCTGATTAATTTTACAATCGTTTTCTTTTCTAAGCTGTTGAATTTGTCGTACCAGTTCTCTTGCTTCCCCTTCAGCTTTAAGCTGCGGCGTTAATTCAGTATCAAGTTTAACCTCTAGCTCCCCTTTGCCCCTCTTAAGCTCAACCTGCTTAATATTTAACTCGGCTTTAATCAACTCTATTAATTTGTTATCTAAATCAAAATTTTCTATGATAACTTTTTGAAGCGGCTGGCGTACTTTAATTCCAACCTCTTTTCTTAGAAAATGGCCTTTTTCGCAAACTTTTCTTACCTGTTCCATCTTTTCTTCCAACTGTTTATCAATTAGATTCTCATCAGCTTTTGGCCAATCAATTAAATGAACTGATTCTTCATTAGTTAAGTTTCGATAAATTTCTTCTGATAAGAAAGGAACAAACGGGGCTAAAAGAACACTTAATTTAACCAAAACCTGCCAGTAAGTCTGATAACAATCATTTTTATCCTGATTATTATCAGCTGTTGGGCCAATTCTGTCTCTTGATCTCCTGACATACCAGGTTGAAAAATCATTGGTAAACCCTTCTATCTTTTGAGTGGCCTTAAAAGAATCATATTTTTCAAGATCACCAGTTACTTCTTTAATTAAATTATTTAACTTAGATAAAAGCCATTTATCTAAAATGTTAGAACTCTTAGTTTCTTTTTCATTTGGTTTGAATTCATCAATCACCGCGTAATTGATAAAGAAATTATAAATATTCCATAAAAGTAAGTGGAAACGACGACGGCATTCATCCGTCTGTTTATAACCAAATAAAAGATTATCAGCCGGGTTATGAGCCAGATAAAGCCAGCGCATCACATCTACCCCAATTTTTTCAGCCCCCTGGTTAAACTCAATGGCATTACCTAAAGATTTGTGCATCGCCTGTCCGTCTTCACCTAAAACCATTCCATGACCTAAAACAGTCTTAAAAGGATTGGTATTTTCTAAAACTGTTGAGGCGGTAATCAAAGAATAAAACCAGTTTTTAAACTGTCCCGGTAATGATTCAGTAATAAAATCGGCCGGGAACCATTGCTGCCAGTAATTTTTATCAGTACGATACTTTAAAGTGGAAAAGGGAACAATGCCGGCATCAAGCCAGGGATTACCAACATCAGCGATTCTTGAAGATAACTTGCCACATTTTGGACACTTAATCTTAACTTTATCTATCCAGGGACGGTGAGGTGAATGGCCATCAAATTCTTTGAAACCTTCAACGGCTTTTTCTTTTAATTCCTTTTCATCACCAATGACTTCAAAGTGGCCACACTCACATTCCCAGATCGGTAAAGCCAATCCCCAATACCTTTTTTTGGAAATCAACCAATCACCCATGTTCTTTAGCCAATCCAACTCCCGTCCTAATCCCCACTTAGGTAACCAACTAATCTTTTTAGTGACCGCCGCCATTTTGGGTCTCAGCTCATCCATGGTAATATACCATTCATCAACTAAACGCCACACCAGCTCGGTTTTGCAGCGCCAGCAGACCGGATAACGATGTTTATAGCTTTTAACCTTAAAAAGATATATACCGTTTTCTTTATCTTTTAGATAATTAATGATTAACTGTGGTTCGTCTTTAGCATTTTTACCGGATAAAGGCCCAAAGCCATCGAGATAGCTGGCTTCTTCATCAATCGCCTCAATTATTCCCAGTTTTTCTTTTTTACTTAAAACAAAATCTTCATGTCCAGCTCCTGGAGCAATGTGAACAATACCCGTTCCTTCTTTGGCCGTCACCAAATCCTTGTCAGTTACCACTAAATGTTCAATTCCTTTAACCCTTGGCAGGTCATCGAAAGGAGCCGCATATTCCCATCCTTTTATCTGGCTGCCTTTAAAAGTTTCTTTCAGCTGCCATTCGTCTGATAATATTTTACCTTTAAGACTCTTTAATAAAACTAGGAAGTCATTGCCATTCTGGTAAACACCATATTCCAAATCAGGATTAACCACCAAGGCAACGTTGGCCGGAATTGTCCAGGGAGTTGTTGTCCAGACAAGAAAAAACCAATTCTTTTTATCCTTAATAGGTAATTTGAAATAAATGGAATCATGAACAAGAGGTTGATACTCTTCGGTTAAAATCTCGTGTTGGGAAATAGCTGTTCCACAGCGAGGACACCAAGGGACTGTATCTCTACCTTTATAAAGCCATCCCTTTTCATGGCATTTTTTCAAAAAGGTCCAGATCATATAATTGTTTTCCTCCGACATGGTGTAATAGCTATTTTCCCAATCCATAAAATAACCAAGTCTTTGAGATTGCTCTGTTTGGACTTTAGCAAAACGAAGAGTTCTTTCTTTACAGAGATTAACAAATTTTTCAATGCCGTATTTTTCAATATCTTTCTTGTTTTTAAAACCTAACTCTTTTTCGACTTCCACTTCCACCCACAACCCTTGGCTATCAAAACCGTTTTGAAAACGTTGTTTGAAGCCAAGCATGTTAAAAAAACGCTGCCATAAATCTTTGTAAGTTCGACCCCAGGCATGATGAACTCCCATAGGATTATTAGCCGTAATTGGGCCATCTAAGAAAGAGAAACTCTTCTTAGAATCTTTGTTTCTGGAAAGATATTTTTTTAAGATATCAGATTTTCCCCAATACTTTAGAAGGTCTTTTTCAAGACTGACAAAATCAACCTTTGGAGAAACTGGTTTAAACATCTCTTCTATTTTACAAAAAAAAAGAGTTCTTTAAAAGGATAACTATTTTCCCTGCCTTAAGAAGGTTGGCACATCAAACTCGTCACCAAATTCATCCTCTTCCTGCTTATCTTTTAATTCTTTATCTGTTTGTTCTTCTTCTTTTTTCCCAGTCTCTATTTGCTGATCTTCCTTTTCAAAACTAACGAAAGGAGATGGTTCTCTTTTAACTTCGCTGATAATTCCTTCCGGCTGGATAACTCTACTCTTATCCATCATTCTGGCCAATTTCATTTTTGATTCGTCAAAGCCAGTGGCAATAACAATAATTCTGATTTGATCCTTCATATCTTCATCAATACTGGCGCCGAAAATAATATTGGCATCGGCATCAGCTGACTGAGAAATGAAACGAGCCGCTTCTTCAACCTCATTCATGGTTAAATCAGGACCACCGGTGATATTAAACAAAATACCTTTGGCTCCTTCAATCGAAATATCCAATAAAGGAGAAGAAATAGCAGCTTTAGCCGCAATTTGAGCTCGATTTTCTCCAACTGCTGTTCCGATTCCTAATAAAGAAGAACCGGCGCTTAACATAACCGCTCTGACATCGGCAAAATCAACATTAATTAGGCCAGGTACAGTGATAATCTCAGAAATACCCTGGACACCCTGTGACAAAACTCCATCAGTGATTTTAAAAGCATCAAGAAGTGTTACTTTCCGATCGATAATATCCATTATTCTTTGGTTGGGAATGACAATTAAAGTATCAACCTTATCTTTTAATTGATCAATTCCCTCCTCAGCTACTACCATCCGTCTAGTCCCCTCAAAAGAAAAGGGCTTGGTCACCACCGCAATCGTTAAAGCCCCTGATTCTCTGGCGGCCTCGGCAATAATTGGAGCCGCTCCGGTACCGGTACCACCACCCTCTCCACAAGTAATAAAAACCATGTCGGCATCAACCAGATATTCTTTAATTTCTTCCTTTGATTCTTCGGCTGCATGGTGGCCAATTTCCGGATCACCACCGGAACCAAGACCTTTGGTTAAATCTTTACCGATTTGAATTTTGGTTGTAGCTTTATTGGATAAGAGAGCTTGACTATCGGTATTAATGGCAATAAATTCAACCCCTTTAATCTTATCGCTTTCAATCATCGTATTAATGGCATTGCTGCCACCACCACCAATACCTAAAACTTTAATTTTGGCAAAACTTGATGCATCGGGTCTAATTAACGCCATAAAAAATTATTTTCTGGGCAGGAGAAACTAGTATCTTGTAGTATACTACGGCAGGAAAGATTTTATCAAGTTAACACATTTACCAGCAATCCCTTTAACTGGCATTTTAGGTAAAGCTTTACTTAATTTACCTAAAGGAAAAAGAACTTGCCTTTCCGGTTCTTCGTTACATCGATACAAAATTAAACCGGTAGCCACTGCGTATTCAGGGCTTTCAATTTCATCAGTTAAACCAGTTAAAGTGGAAGGAGTTCCAACTCTTACCGGCATAGCCAGTGTTCTTTTGGCCGCTTCAATAATACCAACTGTCTTGGCTCCTCCACCGCAAATAACAATCCCTGACGGAGTTAAACTGGCAGCACTACTCTTTTTAATTTCCATTCCCACCATCGTAAAAATTTCATTTAATCTTGGTTTAATAATTCCTTCTACAAGAGTCTTTCTGGAAATGACTTTGTCTTCTTCATAAACCCCTAAATCGGAAAGTTTAATCTCATCAATATTGGTTTTTGTTTTTTCTTCAGTGTCTTTTCCCTCCTCGTCCTTTTCTTTTTTCTCTTTTTCCTGATCCTTCTTTTTTTCTTGTGACAAAGCCACTTTTATTTTTTCGGCTGACTCTAAAGATAACCTTAAGCCGATAGCCAAATCATTGGTCACATTTTTGGCTCCAATCGGTAAAACCGCGGTGTAAAAAGGCGAACCTTCAACATAAACAACAACATCAGTCACCCCACCGCCAATATCAACTAAAACTACCCCTAATTCCTTTTCGGTTTCTGACAGCACGCTTTCGGCAGCTGCTAAACCTGAAACAACCAGGCTTTGAGCTTCCACCCCAATCTCAGCCACACATTTGGTTAGATTTTTAATAGCGGTTACTGAACCGGTAATCATGTGAGTTTCTACTTCTAATCTAACACCACTCATTCCAATCGGATCTTTAATTCCTTCTTGTCCGTCAACCGTAAAATAACGGGGTAAAACATGAATGATATCCCTTGAAGAAGGCAATGACAAAGCCTGAGCCGCTTCAATAACCCTTTTAATATCATCTTTAGTAATCTCATTCTCTGGTTCAGCCACCGCTACCACCCCTTTGGAATTAGCCGAAGAAACATGACCACCGCCAATAGCTACCGAAGCCCGATTAATATTGTATCCGGCCATCCTTTCAGCCGCTTCAACACAGGCCAATAAACTCTCGGTAGTTTCTTCAATATTGACAATCTGACCTTTACGAATCCCCTTGGAAGGACGGGAAGCAACACCAATTACCCTAGCTTTCTCTCCCTCTTCAGGTGAGTTTGAAGCAATAATCGTTACTATTTTTGAAGAACCGACATCAATGCCGGCAATTATTTGTGGCCTAGGCATAAAATTAATATCCGATCACCGGCTTATCAAACCTTAGATCAATTTTCTTTATCTGTTTCCCTTCTATTTTAGACCTAGATAAAATTAATTGTAAAGAGTCAAGTTGATTTTCAATTTCTTTTGTTAGATTAAACAAAACCAAAACACTATCCTTCAATCTTATTTTAGCTTCTCTTAAAGATGATATTTCTATCAGCAAAGTTTCCAACAAACGCAAACGTAGACCAGAAAAAAGTTCAACAGTTTTACGAACCGAATCGTCAAAAACATCACCTTTAACCAAAAACGGATCTGACCCAAGAATAATCAAAGGTAAATCTTGAGAATCTGTGGTTTTGTCTAAAACCACTCCCTGATTATCAATCAAATAAAAATCACCACTTAAAGAAATCGATTCATCCTCTAAACTAGCTGAAGCAGTTGCTTGGTCAGCTAAGGTTAATTTAATCCCTACTGCCACCACCGCTTTTCTAACCTGGAGATTAAAAAGTAAACGATTGGGAATTCTTTTTTTAATCTCTATTATGGAAATATGAGAATTACTCTGTTTAATTGATAAGATTGCATTTTGCTTTGGAAAAAAAATTAAGTTCTTACCAAGAGAAAGAATGTTTAATTGATTAAAGATTTCCTCAGGACAAGGTTGTCCATCCAAAAAACACTCTACTTTCTTAACTGACCAAAAACTACTTTTTAAAAAATAGAAAATTGAGCAGGTTAAAATTAAAAAAGCAACTAGCTTAAGCCAGCTTTTCCAATTCATCTGTAATTTTTTCAGCCGCATTAGTAATTAAGCTCTCTTTCTGTTGATCAACAATTTTATAACTATCAATTTCCCCCATCATTTTTTCAATTAGATTATAAAGATTATCAGAATTTAAATCATCCTGATTAAGAACCTCAGCCAAACCTAAATTCTTTAACATATGAGCATTAACTGTCTGTTCATCATTAAAGAGCCATGGGATTGGAATCAGTAAACTTGGCTTTTCTAAAGCCAGGAGTTCAATAATAGTATTAACTCCGGCTCTTGAAACAATCAAATCAGCTTTATTTAAAATCCTTGGCCATAACGATCCTGTTAAAAAAGTTTCAAGATAATATCTTTGTTTAAGTTTTTCAGGAAGTTTATTTCTTATTTCCTTTAAATAGTTAAAATCAGCTGAATCTTTAAGGCTACCGGTTTGATGAAAGATATTGTATCTTTGCAAAAGTTTTCTCAAAGTACCTTCTACTGCTAAATTAATAAAATGAGAGCCCTGATTACCACCAGTGATTAAAATCAACGGCAGTTTTGGATCAATTTTTAAAAATGGTGGCAATTTTTTTCTGGCTTTAAAAATATCTTGGCGAAATGGTAAACCAGTTAAAACCTTTTTATCTTTGGGTGGCTCTTCTAAACTTCTTGACCAGGAAACAGCTACTTTCTTAGCTAGCCGGGAATTGATTTTATCAGCTTTACCTTTAACCAAAGTTTGTTGATGGGATAAAACCGGAATACGTAAAAACCAAGCAGAAATAACAACTGGCACACTCACGTAACTCCCAAAAGCCAAAACCACATCAGGCTTGATCCTTAAAAGATAATAAAGTGCCTGTAAAAAACCAAAAGGAATACGTAAGAAAGCAAAAAAGGTGTAACGAGTCAATTTTTGTTGAAGTCTACCAGCAACTAAAGGTAAAAAAACAATTCCTCTTTTAGGCACCATTTTGGCCTCCCAAGATAAAGTCCGATCACCTTCGGCAGCATGCTTTCTGCCTAAATAAAAAATCTGCCAATCCCCTCTTTTTTTCAGCTCATCAATCACCAACAAGGAAGGGGTTAAATGGCCACCGGTAATTACAATTTTCTTCATGTTTTTATTATAGCATTAGGAAATCTAAAACTCACTTCTAAAAATCTGATTGATTGACAAAATAAAATTAAAATCCTATAATTCCCAACAAGTAAAAGATTAAAGAAAAATTCTTGTTAAGCTTGAAATCTTTCTTAATTTTTACAATCAATCTGTTTTCTTGGTTCTTTAAAAAGTTATTATTTAGGAGGAAAAATGGAAACAAACATCAAAGCCAAAGGCCCATTTAAAAATATCGGGATAAATGACAAAACTGTTAGTTTGTTAAATGACTGGGATCTTTCTTTCTCAATGGATTCATTTTGTGATAAAAATCTTATCAGTATTGATATAGATTGCGAACCTGAATTTGAAATTAAAATTTGCTATTGGGGAAAAGAAACAAACAGTCATATTCAAAAAGAACTCTGTACTATCAAAAAAAATAGTGAAGGGAAGTTTATCTTAGAAGATACAGCTAATCGCGAGGTAAGAGTATAGAAATGAGAAAAAAACCAAACCAAAAAAACCAAGAACAGATTTAAAAGACCACCAAAAGTGTAAAAACCAACAGTGGTCTTTTTTTTATTTCTTAACCACTCTTTGCCTGGAGATAGAAACCAAAATCCCCATGGCCGTTAGAGTTAATATTAAAGATGTTCCCCCATATGAGATGAAAGGAAGAGGAATACCAGTCAAAGGGACTAAAGCGACCATTGAAGCTAAGTTAATAATGGTTTGAAAACCAACCCAGGCAATAATCCCTATCGCCAAAAGCCGGCCAAATTCATCCGGTGCTTCTTTGGCAATTTTTATTCCCCGCCAAATTAAAAAAAGAAAAACTCCTATTAAAATAATCCCGCCGATAAAACCTAATTCTTCAGCAATGACAGCAAAAATAGAATCAGTGGTTACCTCAGGTAGATATTCATACTTCTGCCTTGATTGGCCTAACCCCACTCCAAAAAGACCACCAGATCCCAAGGCAATTAAAATCTGGCGAATATGGTAAGAAGCTCCTAAAGGATCCCGACCGGGGTTCAAAAAAGTTAATAATCTTTCTTTTCGATAAGCTGATGACAAAATCAAACCACCACTGGCTAAAATACCAGTTAAACCCAATAAGCCAATCATCATTAATGGTGCCCCTGAAGCAAAATAAACAACCAAACCAGTGGCCGCCAAAACCACCGTCGTCCCTAAATCCGGCTGCATCATAACCAAACCCACCAAAATACCCAAGATAACTAAAAAAGGCGTTAAATGCCTCTTTTTGGAAAAAAACAAGGAAAGATAAAGAATAAAAGCCAGTTTGGCTAATTCTGAAGGCTGGAATCTAAAAGAACCAAAATTTAACCAACGCCGAGCTCCTAGAACCTGGCTACCTAACCCCGGAATCAAAACTAGAACTAGAAAAACCAAAACAAAAATCATTAGAGGGACAGCTATTTTTTTAAAATGATGGTAATCAAAAATTGAAGCAAAGAAAAAACCAGCCAGACCTATCACCGCCCAATAAATCTGTAACCGCAAATAATAAAACTTATCAGAAAAATCCTGGAAAGCTTTAACGACCGAAGCATTCCCAACCATTAGTAATCCAAAAACAGTTAAAAGTAAAACCAAGCCAACTAAAATCCAGTCAGGCTGGTTTAATGGATTTTTTAAATTAACTTTATTTCTGGAGCGCCTTAACACCATTCTTAAATTGATTACCTCGATCCTTATAATCTTTAAACATACCGAAAGAAGCACAGGCTGGAGATAATAAAACCACCCCGCCAGAAACGGCTTTTTGTAAACAAATCTCAAGGATCTCACTCATTGTCTGTGGCTGAAAAACAATCTCTCCTTTAAAACCAGCAGTCAATGCCGCTTCTTTAATTCTTGAGGCCATTTGCCCGATCAAGATTAGAACCATAACGCTTGAGTTGGCAATTTTTGCTCCTAATTTAGTATAATCAGAGCCTTTGTCAGAACCGCCGGCAATTAAGACAATCGGTTTTTTAAAAGCTTCAACCGCAACGATAGTTGCCTCGGGGGTAGTGGCAAAAGAGTCGTTATAAAAGTCAACGCTATTAACAGTAGCCACTTTTTTCAACCGATGTTCCAGGCCAGTAAAATTAAAAACAGCCTGTTTAATACTTGGTAAACTAGTTTTGGCTAAAAAAGCAGCCGTAGCCGCCGCACAAACATTTTCCTGATTATGAACTCCGATTAACTTTAAATCTTTAACATCACCTAATAAATTATCAAAAACAGAAAGCCGATTATTTAAAACGTAAGCGCCATTGGTTTTTTGCGAACGGCTAAAATAATACTTTTCCCCTTTGGTCAATGAAGCAAATGAGGATGAGTTTCGATCATCAGCGTTAAAAACCGCTAGATCTTCTTCATTTTGGAAACGGACAATATTCCCCTTGGCTTGATGATATTCTTTTACATCTGTATGATAATCCAGATGTTCCTGACTAACAAAAAGAACCACTGACAAATGAGGGCTTTTATCCAGGTCCTCCAACTGAAAGCTGGAAAGCTCTAAAATCACCCAAGAATCTTTTTTTATTTTATCCAGAAGATCAAGCATTGGGGCACCAATATTACCAGCTAAAAAAACATCTTTTTTATCAGTCTTAAGAATCTCATAAATTAAACTGGCGGTGGTTCCTTTACCTTTGGTTCCGGTCACGCCGATAATTTTACCCTGACAAAGATCAAAAAAAAGTTTGGTTGCTGAAGTTATTACTACCCCCGATTTACCAGCTTCAAGTAGTTGCGACAGTTGAACCGAAAAACCAGGCGATCTGAAAACAAAATCAAAATTATTAAAACCATCTTTTAGATACTCAGACCCCAAGACAAAAACAACTCCCGCCCTTTTTAAACTATCAATATTAAAATCAAATTTCTCTTTTTGATCAAAAACAGTTACTAAAGCTTTTTGCTTCAGTAAATAATTAACCAAACTTTGGCCTTCAATCCCTAAACCCAAAATAGCTATTTTTTTATTGGAAAATTCAATCATAGTTTAAATCAAAGCTAACCATAAACCGAAGATAGCCAGCATAATCCCGGCCAGCCAAGCCCGAAAGACAATTTTCGGCTCTTCCCAACCACGGTTTTGCAACCATAAGTGAAAAGGCGAAACTGCCATTAATTTACGTTTAAAAAACTTTTTCCAAAGCATTTGTAATAAACTTGAAGAAATTTCCAAAATAAAAATGCCACCGATAATAACCAAAGCTGCGGTCTTCCCAATTAAAAGTCCAATCAGCCCCAAAGTCGCCCCGAAGGACAAAGCTCCGACGTCACCCAACCAGATACGGGCTGGATAAACATTAAAGTATAGAAAAGCTAAAAGCGCTCCTAGAAACAAAGCAATAAAAATTGATAATGATGTATCCAGAGACTGACTGGATAAAATCCAGAAAGCAAAAAGACAGATTACTAAAAGACCACTGGCTAATCCATCTAAGCCATCGGTAATATTAAAAGCGTTGGCAAAAGCCACAATAATAAAAGCGGCAAAAGGAATATACCAGAAACCAAGTTTAACAATCCCTACAAAAGGAATATTAATAAAATCAATGCCTAAGTTTTTAAATAAAAGTACCGCAATCGTAAAACCCAAAACCCATTGGATAAAAAATTTATGCCTTAAGCGCAAACCAAAAAAACCGGTTTGTTTAAAACCGAAAAATTTCATCAAATCATCATAAAGCCCCAAAAGGCCAAAAGAAATAAAGGTAAAAAACAAAATATTAAGCTCATCTCTAATCGGATAAGCATGACTCATAAAAATTCCCAGATAAAAAACCAAAGGAAAGATTAAAGCATAAAGTAATGAAACTATCCCGATAATCAACAAACCGCCACCAACCGGAGTTCCAGCTTTATGTTTATGAAACTTATCAAAAATTCTAGTCCGTAATCCCTGAAAATCCAAAGTTACCTGCTGCCGGCGCAAAAAACGAAATTTATACAAAAGATTAATAAAGGGAACAACAAGAATGCCGGTGATTAAAAAAGAGAAAATGAGTAGTCCTAAATATAAAGCCATTGTTAATTAAATTATAAGCCGGTTTTAAGATAAGCACAACTTTTACATTGAGTATAAAAGTGACAGTTATTTACCAAACAACCAACTTCTTTATTATCCAAAAGCATTAAAATTCTTTCCATATGTCTTAAGCGGGAGCCCTTTAGATAGAAAAGGTCATTCTTCTTCAAAACCTTTTTTAAAACTTCAGTGGCTTGAAAGATATCCTTAGCCCAAAAAACCTTGTCTTTATCCATTCCCGATTTAATCGCCTGGCTGATTGTCAGCTTTTGTAGTGGCCCAATGCCGATAAAATAATCAATTTTAAGCTTGGCAATAAAATCACCTAAAAGCTGGTGTTCTTCTTCAGCTGATTTACCCAATTCTCCCATTTCCCCTAAAACCGCTATTTTTTTACCCAAACAGCCCAAATCTTTTAAAGTTTGTAAACCGGCTTTGGTTGAAGCCGGATTAGCTCTTAAAGAATCATTAAGCAAAATTGATTTTAAGGGTCCGCTTTCAATACTTAAGCGACCTGGTAAAGATTTTAAATTCATCAAAGCTTTTTTAATATCCTCCAGATCGACTTTCTGATCTAAACCAATGGCAATTGCTGCCAAACAGGGCTCAATAACATGCCGACCGACCAAACCAGTCTTGATATCAATTAATTTTCCATCATGGTTTGATTTTATCCCCAGTTTAAAAGAAGTACCGTTAAAACCAACCTCAATATCCTGAGCCCAAAAATCACAATTTTGTTTATCCAAACCATAATAAACAACTTTAGCTTTAATATCTTTGGTCATTAGCCTTACCTGGAGATCATTATAATTTAAAAAGGCTGTTTTGCTTGGCGATAAGGACAAAAGTAATTTCTTTTTTTCGGCAATAATATTTTCAACCGAACCTAATAACTCCGATTCCGAATGAGTAGGGTTAATACCGGTCATAACCGCTAGATCAGGTTTTACCAGACTTAAATGAAAATTCATTTCATTTTTATGGTCAACCCCGTATTCTAATATCAACTTTTGGTGGAAATGCCTGGCTTTTAAAATGGTAATCGGTAGATTATAAATCGTATCCAGGTTTAAATCGGTTTGCAGGGTTTTGTATTTCTCTGATAAAACTTTGTTAATTGCCAAACTAGTGACGGTCTTGCCATAACTACCGGTAACTCCGATAATAGTTAGTTGGGGATTAGACAGTAACCAAAGCTTAGCCAATCTTCTTTTCGTCCAGTGAAATATTTTTTTAAAAGTTATTTTCATTCGCTTTTCTTAATATCAGCTCCTAATTTTTTTAAACGAATATCCAAATCTTCATAGCCCCGCTGAATATGGCCAGTGTCAGTTAGAGTGCTTTCACCTTCGGCAATCAAAGCTGCCAGTATTAAAGTTGCTCCGGCTCTAATATCAGGGACCTTAAGGTTCATCCCTTTTAGGTGGGTTTTACCTAAAACCTTAACCGCATGCTGATTGACGGCAAAATCGTCAATTAAATTAAAATTATAAAAGGATTCAGGATTTTTAACTTGAGGGTCAAAGAATTTAATTTTAGCTCCCATTTTATTCAAATCATCAATATAGGCAAAACGATATTCATAAACCGCTTCAATGATCTCACTTTCTCCCTCGGCCTGAGTCATTAAAGTAGTCCACAAGGGCTGCCAGTCAGTCATAAAACCAGGGTGAGGCCCGGTAACCACCTTGGTTGCCTTCAAAGGCTGTTTGTACCAAAATCTAATACCGAAATCATCCGTCTGATAACCCCCGCCAGCTTCTTTAACTTTTTGTAGAAAGGCAGTTAAATGATCAACATAGGCATTCTCAATAATGATATCGCCCTTAGTGGCTAAAGCGGCACAAGCATAAGAAACAGCTTCGTTTCTATCCGGCATTGCTTTATGGATTGCTCCTTTCAATTTTTTAACCCCCTCAATTTTAATTACTTTATTGGGTAATCTTTTAATTTTAGCTCCCATTTTGTTTAAAAATTCGATCAGATCGTCAATCTCAATTTCCAAAGCTGCATTTTCCAAAATTGTAGTTCCGGAAGCTAAAACCGCCGTCATAATTAAAGTCTCGGTCCCAGTGTGAGTGTTTTTATCAAAACGATATTTGGTTCCGACTAAACGACCAGCTGACAAACGAACCGAGCAGTTATGATACTCCAGCTTAACCCCTAGAGCCTTTAGCCCTTCCAAATGCCTTTCAATCGGTCTTTTACCAATTTTACAACCCCCTGGTAGGGGAATGTCAGCCTGTCCGAACCTAGCTAGTAAGGGTCCGGCAAACATGACCGAACCTCTTGATTTATAAGCAAGTTCTTCAGGAATTTTAAAACTTTTGATCTTATCGGGATTAACAAAAATGGTTCCCTCACCCGGACTCTTGACTACCCCACCCAAATCTTTAATAACTTTTTTAGTTACCTCCACATCACCAATACGAGAAATATCAAGCAGTCTTGATTCTCCCTGACCTAATAGTGAAGCAATCATTAGCTTAAAGCCGGAGTTTTTAGCCCCACCGATTCTAACAGCTCCTCTAAGCGGTTTGCCACCTTTAATTAAATATTTAATCATAAATTTAAGAGTTTAATTTCTAACTGCAAATCAATTTTAAGTTTTTGTTTAACCTCTTGCCTAGCTATCCTTATCAATTCTAGCACATCTTTAGCCTTAGCTCCCCCCAGATTAATAATCCAATTGCCATGGTCTGGACTAATCTTGGCCTGGCCAATCTGTTTGCCTTTTAAACCGCATTCCTCAACCAACTGTCCAGCTTTGTAACCATCCGGATTCTTAAAAATAGAGCCGGAACTTTTACCTTTAGGCTGAAGTCCTCTTTTAGCCAAAAAGTTTTCAATTCCCTTTCTTATCTGTAAAGGTTCTTCTTCCCTTAAGTTTAAAAAAACCGTTAGAATTATTTCTCCACTTTTTTGAAAACGACTTTGGCGGTAAGCAAAATCACAATCTTCATTTAAAACAACCTTTATCTGTTGGCTTTTATCCAAAACTTCAACTTTTTCAACTAAACTGCCAATCCATTCTTCGCTTGTTCCGATATTACCGAAAACTGCCCCGCCTAAAGTCCCTGGAATACCGGCAGTAAATTCCAAACCTGATAAACCCAAATCAACAGTTTTATCAATTAAAGTGGGAAGACTCATACCTGATCCGACTATCACCTTGTTCTCATCAACTTTGAAATGATCATTAGCCATTTTGATCACCATTCCGTCAAAACCATTATCGGCAATTAAAAGATTGGATCCGGAGCCTAAAACAAAAAAGGGTAAATTATTTGTTCGGCAGTAGCCAATAACCTTGATCACTCCTTGATTGCTATTCGCCTGATAAAACCAGGTTGCTTGACCCCCTATCCCCAAAGTAGTCAAACCAACCAAGGAAAAATCTCTTTTAACCCCTGGTAATATTTTTTCTATCTCTTGTTTCATGAATTTAATTTTTCCACAATCATTTTTGATAACAGATAAGAATTACCGGCACCAAAAACAATAATCAACTCATTTTTACCAGCTTCTTCTCTTAAATAATTAATAATTTGTTCAAACTCTGGTAAAAAGACAGCTTTAGAGCCAATCTTCTTGGCCAATTCCTGCGGTTTAGCTGTTCCTTGATCTTTTTCCCGACCAACATAAGCCTTGGTGATAATAACCTTGTCAGCTTGAGCTAAAACCAAGGCGAACTGATCCATAAAAAGTTTTAATCTGGAAAACTGATGAGGTTCAAAAACCGCCCAAATTTTAGAGTTTGGATACTTTTGCCTAGCTGCCTGCAAAGTTGAGGCCACTGCTATCGGATGGACGGCATAATCATCAAAAATCTTAACTCCCCTTACTTCCCCAATCAACTCAAATCTTCTTGATAAGCCAATAGAGTCAGACAAGGCTCGATTGACATCTCCAGGCTTCACTCCTAGCTCAAAGGCGCAAGCCAAGGCTCCCAAGGCATTGGAAACGTTAGCTAATCCAGTTGCCTTTAAAGTAAAACAATCTTCGTTAACTTTAAAATCAATACCGGTAGTTGTTTTTTTAATAACTTTTGCCTGATATTGAAGATCAAAAGGGAATTCAAATGGTTTCTCTAAATAACAACCAATTACCTTTACTTTATTTTCCTTTAGCCAATCAGACATCGTCCTTAACAGATCCTGAACTCCTAAATTTTCTTCATTAACAATCAATACCTTGGGCTGTTTAATATTTTTAATAAATTTAACAAAAGCTTGTAAAAATTCCTTTTCATCCTTAAAAAACTCTGGGTGGTCCATTTCAATGTTATTGATCAAAATAAGACCGGGCTGGTAATTCAAAAAATTATGATTAAACTCATCGGCTTCACAAACAAAATAATCAGAATCACCCTGCCTGATAGAAGAATTCCATTTACCAACCAAGGCCCCTACCTCAACGGTTGGGTCCAAACCAGCTTCTTCTAAAATCAATCCCAGCATAGCGGTCGTAGTTGATTTGCCATGGGTACCACAAACACCTATGACCTTCTTTCCTTTCTGTAAGTATTCACCCAAAAAAGCTTGCCAGGTAATCAAAATACCTCTTTTTTTACCCTCAACAACCTCCGGATGATCAGGGCTATTAGTTAAAACCGCTGGGGAAACTGCCAGCAAATCAACATCCTTTAAATGAATGACATCATGACCTAATAAGGTTTTGATATTCGCTTTTTCCAAAATCCTAGAATAAGCGGTTTTTTCGACCAGATCACAACCGGAAACTTTAAAACCCTGGTTTTTGGCCAAAACCGCCACACCCGCCAGGGCACTGCCGCCAATTCCCATAAAATGAACATGTTTTACTTTTTTAATCATTTTTTGTTTTTTAAAGCTTGAGTGGCAGCTTTTTGATCACTCCAAGGATATTCGGTTTTACCATAACACATGGATCTTTCATGCCCTTTACCGCAAATAACCACCACGTCACCTTTCTTGGCTATTTTCTGAACAGCAAATTCGATTGCTTTACCTCGATCAGGGATTCTGAAAAAGAATCTCTTTCCTTCTCTAGTTTTATCTATCTGGTCAATTTTTAGCTCCTGACAATCGGCTTTCAAACAACCTTGAGCCATCTTCTCAATAATTTTATTAACATCTTCCGTACGAGGGTCCTCAGCCGTTAGAATAGTAATATCAGCCAAACGCCCAGATACCTCCCCCATCAAAAAACGTTTTTGGATATCCCGCAAACCAGCGGCACCAAAAACAGCAATTAATTTACCTGTTTTGCTTTTTTCTTTCTTTAAAAACTGTAAAACTCTGGTTAAGGCGTTAGGGGTATGGGCAAAATCAACAATAACTTTAAAATCCTGCCCTTCATTGATATTCTCCAACCTACCAACTAAACCTCTAAAACTAGCCAACCCTTCTTGAATTGTTTTTTGATCAATCCCCAAACTACTGACTATAGCAGCAGCGGCCAAACAGTTGGAAAGATTATAATCGCCTAAAAGACCTGTTTTAAAAGGAAAATTGGTCAGATTAAAATCAGCCTTATCCTTAAGTGAATAAGTCAAACATTTTCTATTTTTGCAGATCTTTTCCAGATAAGGATAAGACTGATCGTCTTTGTTCAAAACGGCCGTCTTAACTTTGTCAAAAAGCTTGGCTTTGGCGGTTAAATAACTCTGATAGCTCTTATGATAATCCAAATGTTCATGAGTAATATTAGTCACCACCCCAATCTTAAAGAAACAGCCGAATAATCGGTTTTGAGCTAAACCATGAGAAGTTGATTCCAAGACAAAATACTGACAGCCGGCATCAACCGCTTGTCTTAAATATTTCTGGACGTTAGACGGATCAGGAGTGGTGACATGAAAGCCGGTATCATAAGCTTTCTCGCCAATTATCGCATTGACCGAGGAAACCATAGAAACTTTTTTACCGGCCCCTTTTAAGAGATGATAAATAAGATTAACCGTTGTCGTTTTACCATCCGTACCGGTTACCCCAATCAAAGTTAATTTTCTGGAAGGGAAACGATAAAAAACCGCGAAAAAAGTAGCGGTTAAAAGATGATAATAATTTTTAAGCCTGTTTAAAAAACCCATATTCACGCCTTATATTATAACTTTTAGCTTGGCTGAATGCCATAGTAAGTAAAAAGTTCCTTGCTAATGTCAAACCATAAAGGAGCGGCTGTTTCTGAGCCCCAAGGGGAAGTGGTTGGTTCTCTTAAGGTTACCAACATAATAAAAGCCGGATCATCAGCCGGGGCGAAACCGACAAAGGAAGCAATCGTTTTATCTTCATCATAATGACCGGCTACCGGTATTTGGGCTGTCCCGGTTTTACCAGCTATCCGGTAACCTTCCAGTTTGACCCATTTAGCTTCACCACTGTCAACGGCATTGACCATCATTTCGGTTAAAATGGAGGCTGTTGTCGGGTTAATTACCTCCTGAGTTAAACTTTTAGGTAAACTAATTTTACCTTCACCTGTTTCCATCTCTTTAACCAGATAAGGCTTAACCAGTTTTCCTTTATTGGCCAAAACATTAACCGCCCTGATCATCTGAATAGGAGTAACTGCGATTCCCTGCCCAAAAGAGGCAGTTGCCAAATCAACTGAACTCCAATTTTTTTCTTCCCTTAGACTAGGGATATTTTCATCTTCCAGATCAATACCGGTTTTTTGGCCAAGCCCAAATTTAGTCAAGTAATCAATCATTTTGCCAATCCCTAACTTCTCCGAAACAAAAACCATGCCAATATTATCGGAATACTGAATAACTTCAGTCATGGTTGCGTCTGGGTGATACTCGTCATTCCAAGTACTAATCGTGTATTCGGCAATCTTTCTTGGTCCGGAACAACGATCACAGTGAGTTTCCGGTTTGACTAATCCTTCGTTAATAGCCGCTGCCATTACTAAAACCTTGAAAGTTGAACCAGGTTCATATGAAGAAGCTACCACCGGATTGGAGAATAAACTCTTATCAAAATCAGAAAAAAGAAAAGGGTCGTAATTGGGGTAAGAAACCATCCCCAAAATGGCCCCATCCTGAGGTCTCATCACAATCACCGAACCGCTAACGGCCCCATATCTCTTGATGGCTGATTGCAATTGGCTGGCGATAGTATATTGGACCGTTCGGTCAATAGTGGTAACTAACGTCCGGCCGTCTTTCTCGTCTTCTCTCTCAACGTCACCAACTAGAATCGGCTTGCCACTGGCATCTTTTTCTCTCTTTAAAAGACCAGCTCTACCTTTAAGTTCCAAATCATAATATCCTTCCAAGCCAAAATAGCCCTTATCCGTTCCATTAATGTCTGAACCGACAAAGCCAAGTAGATGAGCGCTGGTTGAACCTTCAGGGTAACTCCTTTGCTGCTCTTGTTCAAAGCCTAAGCCTTCAATTTGCAAAGTTTCAACTTCGCTTTTTTCCTTTCTTGAAAGTTTGTGTTTGATCGGCACCCAGACTAAATCGGGCCGGGAAAGCCTTTCTTTAATCAACCCCGTCATCGTTGCCGGGTCATCTTTTCCCAAAGTTATTGATAAACGATCGGCAATCTCGGCAATATCATCTTTAATTTGAGGAATTGAGGCAAATAATAAATAAGCTTCCTGGTTGGCCACCAGAGGATAACCGTCAGAGGCTAAGATCTGGCCCCTTTTGGCCGGAATTTCAAATGAAACCCAATGCTGACTGGCAGCAATAGCTGACAGATTCTCACTGGAAAGAACTTGCCAATAAAAAAGACGAGCTCCAATAACCAGCCCGACTAAAATAAAAAAAGTTAAAAGAAAGTTTAAGCGCCAGTTAGATAACATTTATCGGTTAGGATTTAAACTGTTGGTTTCTAATGCGACTGGCACCTGAGGAGTTAAATGTAAAACACCGCTAACTTTAACCAAACCCATAGCCTGAGCTTTTTCGGCAATCATGGATAACGAACCCATCTGGTTAATATCTTCAGCCAATAAACGCTTCTGATCTTCCAGTTTTTGTGATTTTTCTTCCAATTGGCGCATTTTACCACCGGTAGTGGCCAAATTATAGGAAATTACTAACTGTGATAAAAACAGGACAGCAATAATACTGGTTATTAAAATTAGTAGTTTTGGTTTTTTATTTTTCATCTTTCTTTTTTTAAATCTTCTCTGCTGCCCTCAACTTAGCTGACCGGCTGCGAGGGTTCTGCTTAATCTCCTCTAAATCAGCTTGTAACGGTTTTTTGGTTAATATTTTTAAATTACCTGTTAAACTTTCCTGCTTAAAGAAATTTTTAACAATTCTGTCTTCCCCAGAATGAAAACTAATAATAATCAATCTTCCTTTTATCTTTAAAACTTCTAAAGCCTGGGGTAAAGCCTGTTTCAAATTATTAAGTTCATCGTTAACCGCAATTCTTAAAGCTTGAAAGATTTTGGTTGCCGGATGAATTCGACCTTTTCTACCTTTAACCTTTTCAATTAAATCCGCCAGTTGTTTACAGCTGGTGATCGGAGTTAACTGACGGGCATCAACAACAGCCTTCGCCACTCGGCGAAAATCGTATTCTTGGCCCAATTTGTAAAAAAGTTTTTCCAATTCATCTTTGTTTAAACCGTTAATCAAATCTGCAGCTTTAACCTTGAGATTCGGATCCATCCTCATATCTAAAAGGGCATCCCCCTTAAAAGAAAAACCTCTCGATAAGGTATCCAGCTGATAGCTGGAAACCCCTAGATCAAATAAAATTCCATCCGCATCACTAAAATTATTAGTTAAAGCTACTTTTTTAAAATTGTTAAAGTTTTCCCGAGCCAAGTGCCAGTCAGCATTAAACCCCACTTCGGTTTTTTCCCCGGTTGGGGCAGGGCAGGCAAAAGATAAATGCCTTCTGGCGCTTGTAATGGCTTCAGGATCACAATCCATGGCTAAAACTCGTCCACCATGTTTTAAAATCGCGCTTGTATGACCGCCGCCACCTAAGGTAGCGTCAATATACTTGCCGTTTTTTTTAATTTTTAAATAATGTAAAGTTTCTTTTAAAAGAACTGGTTGATGAAAGTTGTTGCTCAACTTTTATCACCTGCTTTGCTTAATGCTTCAGCAATAGCGGCTGCTTTTTCATTAAGATATTTTTGATATTTATCCCAATTATTCTTGTCCCAAATTTCCACTCTGTTCAAAAGACCGATAAAAACTACTTCCTTGTTTAAACCAGCATATTTAGTTAAAGTTGGCGGAACCACAAATCTTCCCTGAGAGTCAAGATCTATTTCAAAAGCATTTCCTAATAAAAAACGATCGGTTTCACGAGCCGGAGAAACAATAAAAGGTTTTTGAGTAATCTGTTTTAAAAGAGCTCCCCACTGGTTTTTAGAGACAATGACCAAACAATTTTCATACCATTGAGCCAAAACAACTTTCTTGCCTAATACCTGACGATATTTAGCAGGAACTGCTGTTCTGTTTTTAAGATCGATTTTAGTTTGATAGTGCCCAACTAACATTTTTTGCCTGCCTAAAGTAGTATCTTTTACACCACTTTACACCACTTTTTTCCATTTTGTCCTATTTGTATATAGCTGTCAAGAGGCAAAAAAACCTATAAAAAGGGTAATTTAGATCCAAAATTTATGAGAAATTAGGGAGTGACCGGAGCTGTTAAAACGAAAGTCGTCAAGCTGCCAATTGAACCACTGATAGTTTGATCTTCAATCTCAAAATCTTCCTGCTGGACCCAGGCTTTGCCATTCCAAGCTAGAACCTGAGATCCTTCCGGTAAAGATTCCAAACTAAAAGTCAGGGTAGCATTTTTAACAGCACCACTGGCCGCCGTAAAAACACCATAAGGACCGGCTAAAACCTCACCCTCAACCTTATCAGGCAAACCAATGGTCTCCATGGTTAAATAATAGGCAGTTTGGCTAAACTGGCCACTAATTTTAAATTGTTCGTCCATTGAACTTAATTCCTTTTCGTTTTGCTGAAGACGGAAATCACTGGTAAACTTACGGCTACCAACATCACCTCTAAAACGTAAAGTTAAAGTCCCCTCTTCTACTCCTTCATCATATTTACAGACATTTTTAGAACAGGTTCCCAAAAGTAGATCTCTTTCAATTGATGATTGCCCTTCAACATCGATAGAGCCAACAACGCCTCTTGATAAACCCTGGCTCAAATAAACTAGTTCATATTCGATCGTATCAGTATCTTTAATCTTAGTAATATTTAAAGTAAACTCCTTACCGTCGACTCTCGGAGTTAAGCTTACGTAAGGCCGATCCGCCAAAGGAACTTCAACTGTTTTTCCATCTTGAACTTGGTCTTGATCATCTTGAGCCGGTTGGCTCTTGGCTTTCATAAAAAAGAAACCGCCAATAATCAGGGCTAAAAAGAGAACAACTAAACCGATGATAGTTATATTTTTTTTCATTAGCTTAATTTAGTTTGGAAAAAATCTAATAATTTGTCAATCCCTACTCTTTCTTGTTTCATCGTATCACGATTCCTAACCGTTACCATTTTGTCTTTCAAAGTATCAAAATCAACCGTCACACACCAAGGGGTTCCAATTTCATCCTGCGAATGATAACGCTTACCGATATTACCCCGGTCATCCCAGGCAACATTAAAACATTTCTTAAGATCATCATAGATTTTTTTAGCCTGCTTAATCAATTCCGGCTTGTTAGCTAGAAGCGGGAAAACCGCTACTTTAAAAGGAGCGACCTTTGGATTTAAAGATAAAACCACTCTCATTCCATCTTTATTTTTCTCTTCTTTATAGGCATCAAAGAGTAAAAACAGAAAGGTACGATCAACTCCCCCCGAAGTTTCCACAATCCAAGGTAAAAACTTTTCCCCTGTCACTTGATCAGTATAAGTGAAATCCTTTTTAGCAAACTTACCGTGTCTGGATAAATCCCAATCTCCTCGCCAATGAATCCCTTCCCATTCTTTCCAACCAAAAGGTGTTTCATACTCAATATCAAAAGCTACCTTAGCGTAATGAGCTAGCTCGTCGGAACTGTGTTGGCGGAGTCTGATCTTTGATTGATGATTGATCAGCTTTTGATACCAATCAAATCTGGCTTTCTTCCAATAGTCATACCACTTTTTCATCTCTTTAGGGTTAACAAACCATTGCAAATCCCATTGTTCAAATTCTCTCTGTCGAAACAAAAATTGTTTGGGAGTAATTTCATTTCTAAAAGCTTTACCGATCTGAATAATACCGAAAGGAATTTTTAAATAAAGCGAATCCAAAACATTTTGATAGTTAAGATAAATATTCTGACAAGCCTCACCTCTCAAATAGGTGGTCATTTTCTGACCTTCAACCACTCCTAAGGAAGCCTCAACCAATAAATTAAAACGGCGGGGTGTTGTTAGCTGACCACCACATTCCGGACATTTTTTACCTTTCAAAACTTTCGTTAAAGTTTTAATCAAATCCTCATCGGCTGCTCCTGATTCCTCAAGTTTATTGTCTTCCAACAAGAAGTCAGCTCGAAATCTTTTTTTACATTTTTTACAATCAACTAAAGGATCGGTAAAATTATCAACATGGCCGGAAGCTTCCCAAACCCAAGGATGAGTAATAATGGCTCCATCAATCCCAACTACGTTCTGATGATTCTTTCTCATTTCATCCCACCAAAGCTTTTTAATATTGTTTTTCATTTCCACCCCTAAAGGTCCGTAATCATAAAACCCCTGCAAACCACCATAAATTTCTGAGTTAGGGAAAACAAAACCCCGTCTTTTGCAAAGACTGATAATTTTTTCCATCATTTCGCTTTTATCGTTTTGTTGTTTTGCCATTGTTTTTTAGATATAAATTATTTTTATTCGTTAAATTGTTTCAAAATTTTAGGACTGTTAATACTCTTTTCGGTAATCGTTTCAATATAATTTTTTAAACTACCTTCAGTTTTTTTCAAAACCTCAGGAATACCAAAACCTAATTCTATTAAAAGTTCTTCTTCAAAAGATCTTACCAATTGCCTTAAACCACTATCCTTTAATCTCGCTAGATAACCTTTTAAAATTTCAAAAACTAAATGATTTTCCTGTTCTTCCGGTGTTAATTTGTCCACTAATTCACAAAAATAGTAAGCAACACCAACTCTATTTAAATCAGATCGCCAACTTTTGAACGCATCAACCGATTGAGTCTCAGTAATAATATCAAGATTTTTACCCTTAGCTAAAAAGATGACGGTATGAGTGAAAGGTTCCAGAGAGCCAGCCTTGCGACTGGTAATCTTCCTTATCCCTTTAGCCATCGCTTTAATCTTACCGTAATTTTTGGTGTAGATTGTTAAAATGCGATCGGCTTCACCGTAATTGGTTCTTTTTAAAACAATCCCTTCCGTTTTGTAGGTGCGCATTAAAGACTTAGTTCTTTATCAGTTATTAAATTAAATTCCTGTGTTTTTTTGCCGATATTAATAATATTCTCGTAACCATAAGTCCCTGGTTGCTTTTGAATTAAGATTTTATAAGACTGGCTGTTGTTAACCGTGAAAGGTAATTTATATTTGAAGACTAGCTGAGCTTTGCCTTCCGGACGAAGTGGTGAACTGTCCCCGTAAAAAGCCTCAAAAACAGTTTTGCCCAAATCATCATAGGTTTTAACTTCAATCTCAGAGCCACTAGCCTCTATCAGTTCGCTCCCCTGAGGCACATAAACTCTGACCCAATCCCGATAAAGACCGTTTAAACAAAGCTCCCCTGCTTCCAGGTTACAGTTTGAAGACGGAGCTGGGTTTTTATAATCAATCGTTAAGGTTTTGGTTACACTACCGTCAGAACCAATTTCAATATCCTGAACAAATGATTCCTGAATAAACATATTAGATTTGGCTCCGGCAAAATTACAATCGTTAACGTGCAGGTAATCACCATCATATTCCTTAATTCGCCCTGAGGCGTTTAATGTTTCCACTGTTGATTGAATATCCTCATCAAAAAAATAAAGTAGAAGGTGTTTTTCAGAAATATTGGCAAAAAGGGTATTCATAAACAACGGCCAGGTCTTTTTTGGCGAACCCATGATGTTTAACAAGACGGAATGCATTAAAGGACCGATAATCCCTTTTCTGGCCTCCTTAAGAGTGTTGACCGGGCGATCGGCATAAACCTCTAGTTCATAAAAAACCTGTGGGCAATCACAGCGATCATCGTTTTTAGCTGAAAAATTACCAAAACCGGGAACACCTACCGGTCCTAAAACTTCCAGAAGGCTGACTAATAACTTGGTATCCAAAGCAATTACTCCATCCAACTGATCCTTATCAGCTATTTTGCCGTAATTTTCCAGGAAAGTGTCCATAGAAACCTTAAAATCAGGTGATAAATTCATATCCCTTAGATGCCAATAAAAAACATTCTTATGATAATCTTTGATTGAATCAGGGGCTGGCAAACGATTACCAAACTGATCATCAAGATTATAAATATCATAAGAGTTGCTGGTAGAAAATTTGCCGTTTTCAACCGATAGAATCGCATAAGCAGTTAAAAAACCGCCAGTTGGTCTTAATTCGGCATCGTTCTGAAAAAGCAGCAAATATTCTTTCTTCTCCGGAATACCTAAAATTGGGCGCAAATGGGTAATAATCGGTTTAACCTCCTTGACTGTTTGGGCCACCCCATCAATGGTATCAACCAACGAAGCCACATTCCCCTTAATCTTTCTACCAAATAGAGACTCAGGATAACGATCAACTTTAATCTGGTCGATTTCAACCTGAGCCGCATCTAATTTTTCACTCAGCTGATCCAAGTTAGGCTGAATTTTATCTAAAGTATCAAGCATCATTATCAGGCGTTCTTCAGCTGTCATTGGTTCTTCCTCTTTTGCCTTTTGATCACCTTCGGCTAAATTATCCTCTTCATCAAGGCCAAAAATATCAGAATAAGGTTCTAAGGAAACCACCATCATGTCAATTGCTTCTAAAAGAAAACGTCCACTGTTGAAAAGATGAGTGCCATCGAGATAATAACCGCGAGCTAAAGGCACAAACTTTAACCAAGCCATCCTCCCATAAGTATTGTTCATCTTCTCAAACTCAACTTTAGTTAGATTAACGCTTTCAATTGCCGTTTTAAAATCCTGGTTTTGAATATTTTCATAAATACCTTTAGCTTGATCACCCAAAACAGGAGCTTGTTTTTTAATACTTAGAAGCGGCAGTAGTAAGAAAAAAACCAAAAAGATAATCAAAGCCAATAAAACTCCACCCACAGTTAACCAAGTCTTTAACTTTTTGGTTATTTTCTTCCCCTCAGTCCTAGGCAAAAATGCCTCTTTGTTTTCTTTTTCTTCAACCTTCTGACTAACAACCGACTGATCTAAATTCGGGCTGGATTCTAATTCAATTTTATTAATTTGTTTTTCTTTACCAAACATTTTTATTTTTATATTGATATCGCTAATCTATTATTATAAATATTACAAAGCTCCCTTGCCGGACAGCATCGCCCAGGGAGTTTTCAATATAATCATTATATCATCTAAAACTGATTGTTTCCTGACGTAATCAGCATCCATTTTCACTCTTTTATCAAAGTTAACCTCACTACGACCGGTAACTTGCCAAAAACCGGTAATTCCCGGTTTGGTCTTAAGTATTTCTTCAACATATTTGATTGTTTCCGGATAAACCTTCTGCTGATTTTCCAATTCATCAGGATAATAAGCCCGAGGTCCAACCATACTCATATCCCCTTTTAAAACATTAAAAATCTGCGGTAGTTCATCTAGGGAAAATCTTCTTAACCATTTGCCAACTTTAGTAATTCGGGGGTCTTCTTTTAACTTATAACTGTTTTCTTTGTATTCTTCAAAAAGTTTCTTGAATTTAGGGTCAGTCTGTAGCAATTGATGGGCATTGGAGACCATGGAACGGAATTTAAACATCCGAAAAAGCTTTTTTTGTCTACCAACTCTTTCCGGAATATCGGCAAAAACCGGTCCCGAAGAATCAATTTTAATTAGAATCGGGACTAAAATAAAAATGGGAGAAAAAATAATCAACAAAGATGAAGAAACCAAAATATCAATTACTCTTTTGGCAGCTGTATAAACCATTTTAAAGGTATTTTTCTTTTCCTTTCTCTTTTAAAAGATTAACTATCTTTTTAACATCTTGGGATTTTTCTTTGGGACAAATCAATAAAGCATCCGGGGTATCAATCACAATCATGTTTTCCAGGCCGATTAAAGCCACCAAGCGATCAGAATATTGAACAACATTATTTTTACTCTCAATGGCATAAATTTCTCCTTCTTTACCCAAGCTCATAATCACATTCCCACCCTTATCCTTTTCACCTTTTTCGGCTACCTGTTGCCAATCGCCAATGTCACTCCAGGAAAAAGAGGCCGGTACTAAGGCCATATTGTCAGCCTTTTCCGCTACCGCATAATCAATCGAAACATCTTCGGCTTTGTTGTAAACTTCATCAATCACTTTTTTCTCATCATCTTGCCCCCAGGCAGCTTCAATCTTTTTCAAAGATGCAGCCAAACTGGGTGCATTTTTTTCAACTGATTTAATAAAAGCTTTCACTGACCAGGTAAACATTCCGGTGTTCCAATAATAATCACCGCTTTTAACAAATGCCTTGGCATTAACCAGGTCTGGCTTCTCTTTAAACTCTTTAACCTTAAAAACTTCCCCATCGGTAAACTCCTTCATTTTTTCACCGGCATGAATGTAACCAAAACCAGTATGGGGAAAAGTTGGTTTTAACCCAACCGTAACCAAAACATCATTGCTAAAAGCCACTTCAGCAGCCAGTAAAGCGTTGGCAGTAAATTCAGAAAGCGGAGAAATTAGATGATCAGACCACATATTGATGATCACCGCTTGAGGGTCAACTTTATTAACCATTGCTACCCCGGCGGCAATCGCCAAACCAGTATTACGGCCAAATGGCTCAGCAAAAATATTTTTTAAAGAAAGTTTCCCTTGAGTAATAATCTCATCCACATAATCCATATTGGTCACCACAAAAATCCTCTCATCAGGGACCAAATCCCTGGCTCTTTCCATAGTTTGTTCAAAAAGGGTTTTTTCACCCAAAAGTTTAATAAATTGTTTAGGAGTCTTTTTTCTCGAACGCGGCCAAAGCCTGGTTCCTCCACCGCCGCAGATGATTAAAATAAAAAGATGGTTTTTAAAGTCTTTGTTATTCCCCTTCATTGTTTAAAATTTACCAAATTCTATCTTTTTTACCAAGTCCTTAAATTCTTTTTTGAAATTATCTTTACTAAAACCTTTAGCGTTCTGCTGACAAATCTCCGGTTTATAAATTTCAGGTCTAAATTTTTTAATCTCTTTGGCTAAAGCTATCGGCGTTTGTGGATAAAAAAAGGCACCTGTTATTCCTTTTTTCACCGTTTCTAAGGCGCCACCGGCTTTGAAAGCAATCACCGGTTTACCACAAGCTTGAGCTTCTAAAGGTACCAAACCGAAATCTTCATCAGTCGGAAAGATAACTGCACGACAGCTTTGATAATAACCTAACAATTGTTTGTCTGTCAATTGGCCTAAAAATTCAATGTTGTTATTGGCCTGTCTTTTTAAAGAAGATAGTTGAGAACCAACCCCCACTATTTTCAAAGGCAGACCTAAATCATTGAAAGCCTGAACGGCTAAATCAACTTTCTTATAAGCAACTAATCTTGAAACAACCAAAAAATAATCACCGGTTTTATTTTTATCCGGGTAAAATTTTTCAAGATTAACCGGTGGATAAATTAAATCCGAATCACGATGATAATACTTTTTAATCCTTCTCCTCACGTTCTCAGAAATGGCTACGTACTGATCCGGTCTTTGAGCAGCAATTTTGTCCCAATTTAAAAGATAATTTAAAAACAGTTTACTTAAGAATTTTAAAAGCTTATTTTGAAAATATTGGTTATAACCACTAAAAAGATAACGTGTTGGGGTTAAGCAATAACAAAGATGATAAGTTGAAGGTTTAGTAATAATCCCCTTTCCCTGAGCGCTGGTAACGGAAATCACCAGGTCAAAAGCAGAAAAATCAAAAGATTCAAAAGCCAAGGGCATCAAATATGGATAAAGTTCATGGTAAGTCTTGGCTAACGGAAACTTATTTAAAAAAGAAGGAATAACCTTAAAGTCTTTAGCCCAATCGGCTTTTGACTGATTAAAAACAGAAGTAAAAAGAGGTGCTTTCGGATAAATTTCATGCAATACTTTTAAGACTCTTTCGGCCCCGCCAAATTTATCAACCCAATCATAAACTAAAGCAACTTTCATTTTTTTAATTTAATCATTCAAACTATTGTAAATATCAATTGTCTGCTTGGCCATCTTTGTCCAGGAGTATTGATTAACCTTCTCAAGACCAGCTTTGATTAATTTCTGTTTTAAATTGTCATTCTGAATAACTTCCATTATTCTTTGGGCTATTTCTTCAACATTTAACGGATCAAAATAAACAGCGGCTTCACCGTAAATCTCCGGCAGACAAGAAGAGTCAGAAGCAACAACCGGTAAACTAACTGCCATCGCTTCAAGCCCCGGAAGTCCAAACCCTTCCAAAAAGGAAGGAAAAACAAAAGTTTCGGCCTGATTATACAAGGAAACTAAATCTTCATCTTCCACAAACCCAACCAAATTAACCAAATCCTGAGCTTTTAATTGTCTGGTCTTTTCCAAAAAACGCTGCCAAAAAACATTACGCGAACAAACAACAACCAAGTTAATTTTCTTCTTAAATTTTTTGTTGATTAAAACAACCGCCTTTAAAAGATTTTCTACATTTTTATGAGGATAAAGACTGCCAGTATAAATAACAAAAGGTTTTTTAATACCAAGCTTTTTAAAAATCTTTTCAGGTTCTTTTTGGTTCTTTAGATTAAAACGATCATCGACTCCTTCATAAGTAACAACCACTTTCCCAGGTACCAGATTATATATCCTTGTTAATCTCTCCTGCCACCATTTACTTGGAGTAATTACTTTAAAAGCTTTTTTAATGGCAATCAGTACCGTTAAAAAGTAGAGTAGTTGCTTAAACCAGTAAGTTAAAGGTGAGTGGGTTGTCGTTCTAAGTCCTTTAGACTGATGTTTAATTAAATCATGAATGGTAACCACATATTTACCAAAATAAAACCAGGGTAAATTAAAATGAGGGAAATGAACCAAATCCGGTTTTAATTTAAATAGCTGGATTGGTAAAAATATTTGTTCTTTTAAAGAATAATGAGGACTATCTGATAAAACTTTTTTAAGATTTTTACTTTTAAACTCCAGGCTATCAAAATATTTTCTTCTAAGGAGAACTAAATACTGATTTTTCTTTTGACCATCATTTTGATTTTCGTTTTTGCTGTTTACCTGGTCAATCTGATTAATCAGATTAAGAACATAGCGGCCGATACCGGTATGTTCCAAACCATACATTCTGGCGTCAATAACAATTTTCATCTTTTGTCCTTTATCTTTTTTAAACAACTTATAAATAAATTGTTTAATTAACTAATTAATTAAACTTCAGTTTGAGTAAACGTACTTTTTCCAAAAAGGTAATTCCTAAAATAACCAACCAATAAATTGGTTTGGGGTATTTATCCTGATAATGTTTTTGGAAAAAAATACGCATTACTTGAACAGAGGCCTTAACCGCTTTTATTCTGGTTTCTTTTTTAGCTGAACTAACTGCTTGACTGTGTTTTTTAATTCCCGAAGCCATACCTTTATAATGAATAATTTTAGTATCGGCAATAAACATTATCTGCCAACCCTTCTCTTTAAGACGATAACAAAAATCAATATCTTCCCCATACCAGAAATAATCCTGGTCAAACCAGTTGATTTGATCCCCGGCTTTTTTCCTGACTATCAAAAAAGCGCCACAAGCCGAATCAATCTGATGTGTCTTGTCCAAGGGCAAATAACCTAAAGAATAGCCTGAAAAGGGTTTGCTCTTGGGAAAAAGCTTCTCTAGGCCCATAAAATAACAGAAAGCGTTCCAAACGGTCGGAAAACCACGGTGGCAAGCCTGATCTAAACAACCATTGGTCAATTCAACCCGACAGGTGGCAGCCCCAACCTTAGTATTCTCCTTCATAAAATCAACCATCGTCTTAAGACTTTTCTCGGGAACAATCGTATCCGGATTCAAAAAAAGAATAAAAGAGGATGGGTTGGCTTTTTTGATAGCCAAGTTGTTGGCAACGGAAAAACCGAGATTCTCTGAACTTCTGATTAGTTTTACCTGAGGAAATTTATCAGCCACCATTTGGGCTGAATCATCTTGAGAGTCATTATCAATAACAGTTACTTCAAAAGAAAAATCACCTTTGCTTGCCAAAACAGAGATAAGACAATCTTGCAGTAAATCTTTGGTATTGTAATTAACAATAATGATGGAAAGATCAATTGCCTTTAACATAAGCTGCCTCCTGATAAATTTTATCTAAAATTTGACCGACAGCCTGATAACTGTACTTTTTCTCAATCAAAAGCCTAGCCGCTTTAGTGATTCTTTGATAAAGCTTTCTATCTTTAAGAATTTCCACCACTGCCTTGGCTAAATCTTGAGGATTCTTTCTTATTAAAACCTGTACATCATCCTTGGCCTCAATGCCTTCAATCCCCACCGGGGTGGTAACAATCGGAACACCGGCAGCCATCGCCCCCAAAATTTTCAGTCTTGTTCCTCCCGGCCCGGACAAAGGGGCTAAAAAGACACTGGCTTCCCGATAAGCCTTTTTGACTCCCTCGATATCATCATTCTCTAAATCAATAATCTTGACTCCCTTTTGATCAACTTTCTTCAACTTTTCTTGTGCTTTTTGACCGACAATTTGACAAATAGCACCAGGAATTTCTTTTCTGATCAAAGGGAAAACTTTTTCAACTAGAAAGAGAGCCGCTTCCGTATTTTGCAGCCATAAAAAATTAGCCTGAAAAAGAATCTTTACTCCCCCACCGATTGTCTTTTTAGGCCAAAGAGCCATCAGGTCTTCACCGGCTCCATTGGGGACAACTCTCACATCAAGATCCGGAGCCAATCCTAACATTTTCTTTTTATCGGATTCAGAAACGGCAATGACCTTATTGGCTTTCTGCCAAAATCTCTTTTCCCAAAAACGTAATTTTAAAACATCGAAATATAAAAATGGTTTTAATGGCCAAAACCAAAAATTGTTAACATAATGCTGATAAACCTGATACTCGATTGTCTGATCAGTTAAGACAATCGGGATAGAAGTTAAGGGTAAATGAGGCATGACATAGAAAGTTTCGGCATGAATTAAATCGTAACGATTTTGTTTAAGTTCTTGCTCAACGGCTTCTTTTTCACCAACGGCTAAATTTCTAATAACTAAAAATGGGTAAAGACTAAAGCCCGTTCGAAAGATATTTTTCAACGTCCACGGCTTCTGTGATCTTTTAAAAACTTCAACTTTAAAACAAAACTTTTCTAGCTCTTTAACATATTTTAGCTCACTGTCATGTTTAATTAAAGAAAAAAGAGTAATTTGGTGATCTTTGGCTAAATTTTTAATTAGATTATAAGACCTAACCTGACCACCAGAGGAAGGCGGATAAGGTAAATAGGGAGTTAACATTAAAATTTTCATAGTGAAAAAATGGCATACTGGTCAGTCTGCTTAAGAACCTGGTAATTATCAAGTAGATATTGACCAAAATCTGATTTTGGTTCAAATTTAGTGGTAACGTAAACCGTTGCTCCCATTTGCCTAAATTTCTCGATATTTTCTGAGGAATTAGGAAAATAAGAGGCATAACCACCAGTCCAACCATGACGGTTGGTGTTATAAAGCAAGGTAGCATCATCAGAGTCACCGGTTAAAACCAGAGCATCCTTGTTACTTAGTTCATCAACCGCCCTTCCAGCTATATCTACCCCGCCTTGAATCAAATAAAAACCTTCCACTTCAAACCAGGAAAAACCAATCATAAAAAGTAAACAAACTGCTAAAACCAACCAAGTAAAAAAACGATTTAAAATCTGACGTGAAGTTGTGACCAAAAACCAAACTCCCTTGGCCAAAAAGAAAGCGGCAATGGGAATAAAGGGAACTTGATAATAATCATGGGTAATATTACCAAAAGCAAAAACAGAAATGTAAACTAAAAAAGAAAAAAGAAACCAATGGAAAAACCAGCCTTCTTTTTTACCGATTTTAACCACCAGGCCCAAAGCAAAAAGAAAAATTCCCCAATAACCTAAAATCAATTTGCCGATTCTCTCGGCAAAAAGCCAACGAAAAAAAGCTGGTCGAAAACGAATTTCACTTTCATTCAATAGCCAAATGTTGGTTGGAATCCCATCCGGAAAACGGGCTATCCAAAAACGCCAAGCCAGAATAGGCAAAACCGCTAAAATTAATAACAGCCATAATTTCTTCTGTTTATAAAAGTCCCAACGATATTTTTGCCAAACCAAAAAGATCATCGGGAAAACTAAAAACAAAGGAAAAACTTTCATCAACAACGCCCAGGCGGTAAAAATAATGGCTGCTAAATACCAACTTTGTTTTTGATTTTCCAACCAACCCTGAAAAAACCAAAACATACCTAAGCAAGCAAAAACCATCATCATTTCCGGCATGATCACCCTTGAATAAAAAATACTGTAGGGCAAAACCGCCATAAAAAAAGCAGATAATAAACCCACCCAACGATTAACCATACGAGAAACCAGTAAAAACAGAAAGGCAATTGCCCCTAGAGAAAAAAGAATGGAAACTAAACGAGCCAGGCTTTCCTTAATCCCAAAAACCTGATAAAAACCGGCGACTATTGTTTGATAAAGAGGTGGTTCCACAAAAAAATAACGTTCCTGGTTAATAATACCTGGGTTCAAAGGAGACATGTTATCAATGCGGGGATGGAAAAAGTCAAAGCCTTCTTTAATAAAGTTCCTGGCCACAGCTGCCGTATCTGCCTGTCGCCAGGAATGATGATCGGCTAAAGGAATATTAATTTTGTAAAGACGTAAAACCAGAGCTAATCCCAAAATAAGTAAAAACAGTAAAATAACCAGTTTATTATTTTTCATTAAACCCCATCTTTTTTTCACTAATATTCATTAATCCTACCAAACTCCCCATTAAAATCCAAAAAATGAAAGCCACCTTAGAAGATTCAAAAACATCAATAAAAACAGCGTTAGCCAGTAAGCCTAAAACCCCACCGGCTAAACCAGCCACCAACGCTCTCTCTAAACTTGGTTTAGCTTTTCTAAGAAAAACCAGAACTCGTCGGCTGATTTCCAAAAAGATTAAAAAGAAAGCAACAAATCCCATAGCTCCGGTTTCCGCCAATAAACGCAGATAATCATTATCCGTCGCCAAAGTTACGGAAGAATAACCGGTTCCTAAAAAAGGATTTTTATTAAAAGCTCGTACTGAACGCGGCCATTCAACATCAAATCTGATGCCTGAAGAATACTGGACAGCCAATTCGGTTGTCGGCATCCATTCTTCCTCCTCTTCAACTTCCTCAATAACCGGAATTGGCGTTGGTGTAACTTTAGGTTTTATTATTTCCTTTTCAACCGCCTTTTTTTCTTCAACCACAGGAATTACAGCTATCTTTGGCTGTTTTCTAGATAATCTGCTAGATAAAGCTGATAAATCAATGTTAAAAGTTAAAGCATATCTTTGGGTAATTTCATCCGAAAGGAGCATCATCCCCATGCTTAAAGCCAAAACCGGAATCAGCCACCAATACTTACGTAAAGCCAGCATCACAAAAATGATCGATAGAAGATAGGCAACAAAAGAAACTCGGGAAGCAGTTAGAACTAAAATATAAAGAGAAGCAAGACCAATAACAAAGAGAACGGCTTTAAGGATTTTGTTTTTTAAACCAAAGAAAAAACCAACCACCAGTGCTAAAACCAAAACCATAAAAGCCGCTAAATCATAATGACCAGCGAAAGTGGAGTTGATTCTGGCCCACTCACTTAGACTTAAAAGCATCCCCTTGGAAAATTCAGCGTTCATGGTGGAAATAACCGGCCAACTGGCAAATTTCTGGCCTAAACCATAGATAATCACTCCGATTGTCGACAAAAACAAAACCCCACCGTAAGTTTTAAGGTTCTTAACCAAACGAATAGAAGCTAAAGCCACAAAAAACAACGACATGTACTCAATCCGGCGTAGAAAATGGAAGAAAGCTAAAGATGGAGAAATATTTTTAGTGATTAAAATCGCACTCAGTAAAGACAAACCACCCACCAGCCAATAGAGCATAATAAACTTACCAACCCGGTCTTTCAAGCTGGGGAAACCTAATTTTATCTGATGGATAAGCCATAAAAGTAAAACAAAGGCAACCACAAAGTCCTCAACTCGTATAGCCACGTAAGTTCCCGCCACGTTAAACAGCGGAAATTTCGGGTAAATCGGAATAAAAAGCAGTAAACCGATAATCCCTAAGGAAACTAAACTAACTTCTGGTGATTTGAAACGCTTGAACATAGATTTCTTTTAAATTTTTGTTACCAATTAAGGTCGCTAAAACAATGGCTAACCCTGCCTTTAATTTTAACATTGTTTTTAAAATTGGTAACTGCCATAAGGTTTGGTGCTTTTGATAAAGATAAATCAAACCACGATAAATATTTAAAATCGGATCTTTTCTTCCAGATTTAGAACTGGCTCCAAAAAGATGAACAATTTCAGCTCCTGGATAAAAAATTACTTTAAAACCGGCTTTCTTAATCCGCCAGCACCATTCAACTTCATCCATATACATAAAAATGCCTTCATCCATCAGCCCCACTTTGGCAATGACCTTTCTGGAAACCATCATCGCTGCCCCCATCACCCAATCAACTTCTTTAATCTTATTAAAAGAACCCCTAACCAAACTCCCCAACCAATGCTCGGCAAAGAGCATTATAAAAGCTACCGGCAAATTAGGAAACCAACCGGCTGAAGCCTGCCGACTACCGTCTTTGTTCAACAAACGGCAACCTAAAACTCCAATTTGAGGATCAGAAGCCAGATAATCAACCATTTTAGAAGGAGCGTTGCTTTTGACAATCGTATCGGAGTTTAGAAACAAAAGATAATCACCTTTGGCCACCTTTATTCCCTGGTTATTGGCCGCTCCATAACCTAAATTTTTGCTGTTTTTAATCAGCTTAACTTGAGGAAAATCGGATTCAACCATTTTTTGGCTGCCATCGGTTGAACCGTTATCAACAACAATCAACTCCAATTTTTTATCCAAAGAAGATAAACACTGGCGTAAAAGCTGTTTAGTGTTAAAGCTGGGAATAATAACAGAGATTTTTATTTTTTTGGTTTCCATGGAGAGTTGAAAACATTTTTAAAGGCCATAATTAAGATTGAAACTAAAGCCACAATACCTGTCCAGATCAACAGACTGGCCCATAAAGGCGAGGTAACATGATAAAGAGTCATCTTACCTTGGAAAACCTGGCCGTTAACCTCAAGTTCGGTGATTGGCTTCTTGGCTTTAGCTAAATAAACTTTGTCCTCTTTGGGAACCCAACCGCTAATAAACAAAGATTCTCGTAATGGATGAACCAGTTCTTCATAAAAAATATTTTTGAGGGTGTCGATAATTGTTTCCCGGGCATATTCCGGTGGATGATTTAAACGATAATTGAT
>Ga0265594_1000123_pt1 | contig 62259 bp, 65 predicted proteins | sample saktaG_11_FD_190147 | JGI IMG/M metagenome (GOLD analysis project Ga0265594, IMG submission 190147) | Saline water microbial communities from Sakinaw Lake, British Columbia, Canada - sak_2011_5_24_80m | ecosystem: Environmental > Aquatic > Non-marine Saline and Alkaline > Saline ...
ACTACACAGACTACTTTGAACCCGCAATACGTGTGCTTAAAATGCTTTCAAGAACAATTGAAGGTTTTGACGAAGCTGTCGCAGACCGGCTGATATTCGACGGGAATGCAAACGACGTCGCAATGAATAGTCTGGCGGCTCTTGAGAACGCGCCCACGGATTATTTACTGCGTAAGGTGAGGAATGCGGATGACTTCACTTTATTCGCCGTGGGGGGGTGCTTGAGTTATATGGGACTTAAGGGGCTTAAACCCATAACGGCATCCTATGAAGACATGGACCATCAGATGAAGTCACAGAGCCTGAGACTTCTATGGTATTTCGCAAAACGTGTTGAATCCGGCCCACAACATGTCGGCCAAGGTAGGGAACTTACTGAGATTCATCATGAACTCGCAAGGTTTTGGGAGGCTGGAGAAAGCATTAAAAGCGAGGCAATCGAAAGCGGGGAAAAAGATTTTCAGAAGGCTGGCGAAACACTCGCAGAGCTCATGGAAAAAATCGGCACACCCGAAGGATACAATCCGATAGAATATTAAGGATGCATAAACAAGATAACCCTGAAGAAAAGTTGCGAAAATCTATAGCCGGGAAAGTGAAGATTCTGGACGGGTCGAGGGAGGGTATTGAAGTTCAAGCTGCGATGGATAATCTCGCGGGACTTGGACCCACCGCAGTCCCGCTAATGCTTGAGGAGTACGACAAGCTTCCAACACACAGCCACAGGTTCGGTTGGGTGAGGCTTGCAGAAGTCCTCGGGAGACTTGGGTCTGATGAAGTGGTGGATCACGGACTAAAGCTCCTTGGGCAAGGAGACGACTTCCACAACGAGCCAGTTGTGAAAGGCATGCAACTTTTAAACCATGTCTTGAAAAGCTGCAGTCCAGACAGATTCCGGCAAGTTTACGGGCGACTCGAAGAAGAGGCAGGAATGAACGAAAGCGGTGACATTCACTCTCACTTGCACATGATTCTTATGGGTGCGAACCGAATGCGAGGTGATATGGACAGGGAGATTGACCGTTGCATCGAACAGTTGGAAGCTCCTGAGTCGAGTGATAGAGAGGATGCAATCACGACTATCACCATACACGGAAGCGAGCTACTTGACGAGCTTAAGGTAAGTGAGACTGAGGGTTTGATGGTGAAGGTAACGCCTCCGCTTTTAAGGATTATCCACGATCGTCAGGGCGTCAAGCACGCCTTTGACTATGCAGGGGTTATGAACTGCTTTAAAGATTTGGGGGAGCATGCAGACAGGATCCAGGATTTAGGGGACCCGAAAAACGAGTTGAGGCTTCAGGCCGTTGACGCGATAGTCGACCCCATAAATGCTGCGGGTGATGGGGATGAAAGCCTTTTTGAGCCGGCGATTAGAGTCCTCGCATTGAATCTTGCAGAGGAAATGCAGGAACTGCCAAAGACTCTGGTGAGGAAAATACAGGGTGAGGGAGACGTGGGTTTAGTCGCACACAACGCGCTTTTCAACATCAACCCCAAGAGAATAGTTGACTGTATTCGCACGGCCCACAAGTCGGAATTTGCGATATTAACCGCCTCACTCGCAGATGGAGGAGAGAGGAATTGGGATGCCGCATTCGCCTACGCAAGCGAGGAGGAGCCAGAGTCTAAAGTCCGCGGCCTCGCCGTGCTCAGCGGCTTCGCAGTCCGAATAGCACACGGAAGCAGGGAACCCGAAATCCAAAGCGAACTCGCGTTAATCGAGGGAAAGATGCGGGGAGACGACATGAAAAAACTGTTGGATGCTGCTAAAGACTCTGACACCAACGAACTTCGCGAGCAGGCAACATTAATAAACTCTCTAATGAGAATAATTTGATATGCAAAGGCAGTCTGAGAGTCCGGAAGAGAAGGAGATTGCCAGAAGGATTAATGTCTTATCCAAGAATCCGGATTACTCGCAGGAAGTTACTCGCGAGCAGTGGAGCGCGGCCGAAAAGTTTTTGAGAGCCCAGGGTGAGCGGGCGCTGCCGCAGGTGTGCGATTATTATGGGCGGACCACTGACAGCGACACGTGCGTGTTCGCGTTCGCGCGAGTCCTCGGGGACATTGCAGCCAACGGTAGCGAGGAGGCAGCCGACCAGGTGGTGGACCTCGGGCTCTCGCTCATTACAGGGGATTTCCACGACGAACCGAAGGGGCAGAACATATTGCAGTCAGTACTCATGGAATGCAAGGACCCCGACCGTAGAAGACATCTTATCGCGCGAATGCGCGCAGCTAAAAACTCCGACGAACCGGTTAGCGAGACTCGGGAAAGCCTCGTAAGCTATGTCGTAGGCTCCGAGGCCATGCATCCTGGCGGAGGAGAGGAAGACCTCAACACACTCTTCGAAAACCTGGAATCCCCTGATTCAAACATCCACGGGACGGCAGCAAGCCAGCTTGCAGTGCGGGTCGGAGGCGAACTGGATGAAGGAAACGTTTCCGCTGCGAGAGACATGCTTGAGAGGGGAACCCCGACGCTGCTCAAAATCATCGGACAGTCAGCGCATGTACGAGCCCAGCTCACTTTAGCCCACGGAATGGGTTTTTACGATGAGATGGGTTTGAGTATCGAGCGCATGAACGATCCCGACTTAAAGATCCGAGCGACTGACGCGCTGGTATCTGAGACTGCGAAGGCGGTAAGAGCGGACGAAAGCTTAAGTGATGCGGGAGTCCGCGCACTCTCCTTTGCCGTGGCCGGGCGCGTGGAAGGCCTTCCAAAGCTTCTCGCGCGGAGGATACTCTTGGAATTGGAAGAGGAAGATCCGGAATTCTTTGCTCAGTGCCTTTACAACATAAATACTCCGCAGCTTGTAAGAAACGGGCTTAGCGCAGACCAATACGAGATTACAGTATTAACAAGCATTATAGGCTTTAAAGGAGATGAACCTTTGACCGAAATCTTGAATGCTGGTGAATCCGAACCCGCGGTAAAGTGCCTTAGAAGGCTTGCCTTGATTGGGTCGGTGGCTTATGAAACCTACACGAAAATCTCAGAGAGGGTAGACTTAGAAGAGTCTGGGATACTGCGCGAAAGGCTTTTGGGTGGGGAGGTTGATCAATATCTCGCCAAAGCCCGGGAATCGGGTGACCCCACCGTAGACCAGCAAGTCGCCGAAGTCCGGCATGCACTACAACTTTTAAAGGATGCTTGAAATGCAAAAACAGGAGCCTAAACCACCGGATGAGGGATTGACCGTCGCGAAAGCGGTGGAAAAGCTCGTTAAAGCGCTGGACAGGGAGGATGTGTCAGCCGAGATGACGTATCTCACAACCCAGGGTCCCGCAGCAGTACCCGCGCTTGGGGAAGCACTTAAAGAAGAAGCAGGTTTTCAGGGCTCGTCGATGGGAAGGCTCGCCGAAGCTCTCGCCCGGATAGCATCGGAAGGAAGCAACGAGCCAATCGATCTCATGCTCGACTGGATGGGAAGGGACATAACAGACTTATACGACCGCGACTCAAAAAGCGGCTACTGGTATGCGATTTTCTCCGGTGTATGCAGTAATCCCGCGCGGAAGCGCGAAGTCTTGCAGAGGATGGGGGAGGCTAGAAACGATGCAGACCACCCTTACAGAGAGCTTACTGCAGGAAACCTCATCGCATACGAGAACGTGACGGAAAGAGATAGTGGGGAAGGCCCTGACGAAGCTGCGGAACAAATGCTTACCTCAGATTCACCTCAACAAAAATTCCCGGCAATAGAAGCGTTCACACACATAACAAAAGAACAGATTAGTGGTGGAAGAGTAAGCGAAGCCAGAGAGACTCTCGCAAAGGCAGCGCCCGCCATGCTCCAGACCGTGGCTGATTACGTTAAAACCGACAAGCCGACGCTTGAGATGGGCGGGTCAGTGGTAGGATTCACAGAACTCGCCCAAGAAGCGGCGAAACTACCGCAGCCGGAGTGCTTTCACGCGCTCGGGATGATAGCAGACTGCATCCTAGATGCGGCACACGAAAACCCCGAGCTCGCAGACCCTGCGGCAAGGGTGCTCGGACGCGTGATTCCGGCGGAAGTCCCGGGTTTTGGGAAAACACTCGTCACGAAAGTGGCGGGCGAAGACGAGAAAAGCCCGGTGGCGTTGACGGCGCTCGCAGTCATGAAACCGGAGCAGCTTATCGGATGCGCCAACATAGCACACATGACGGAGATGACGCTCATCGGAACCGCCCTCCACCTGCAGGGGCCTAATGCTTTCCTCTTGCTGGTGCATGAAATCGATTCGGGAGATCGGGAGCGCGTCGTCAAGGGCCTGACTCTAATGGCTGGTGTAGCTCGACACTTGCACGATCCCGAAAGAAACCCCGAACGCGTTTTAGACAACCAGGGGACATACGATTTTCTTTTGGGGGGTGATATGGTTCAACATTTATCAGCCATAAGAAGTCCCGACGATGAAGGTCTAAATCATCACATTGACTTGTTCGAAAACATGTTAGACGAGTTAAGGCAAATGGGCCCGCCAGGCTCGTGAGGAATTTTAATACCTGTTCTGTGATTACTTTACCATGTCTGACGTTGATATTGTGGCGGAAAGCATTCGGAGCATGAAGGTTCGGGGTGCTCGAGACATCGCAGTCGCCGCAGCCCTTGCACTCAAGAAAATAGTGGATGAAGGAGGTAAGATACCGGAACTTGAACCTGCCGGCGAAAAACTCAAGGCTGCAAGGCCTAGCGCGATAGCACTTCCCAACGCCGTAAACTACGTCATGTATCTAGCCGACGGAAACAAAAGCTTGTCCGATGAGGAATTCAAGGAAAAGACCATGAAGGATATCGACGGATTCCTCGATCAGATGGCCAAGTCGGTGAAAAAAATCGCGGAAATCGGAGCTGAAATAATAAGGGAGGGGGAGACTCTTCTCACCCACTGTCAGAGTGACACCGTCTTTGAGATATTTTCGAAAGCGTGGGACGACGGGAAAAAAATCAAGGTCGTGTGCACTGAAGCACGGCCCAGACACCAAGGATACTTGACCGCCAGGAAATGCTCGGAACACGGGATTCCGACAACACTCGTGATTGATTCAGCAGTCCACTGGGCGATTCGCGAGCTTGACGTAGACAAGATTTTCGTGGGAGCCGACACGGTTTGCGCGAACGGCGACGTCGTAAACAAGGTGGGGACGAGCCAGATCGCGTTGTGCGCTGACGAGGCAGACATCGACTTTTTCGTCGCAGCCGACTCGCTAAAATTTTCCGCGGAAAGCATGATGGGAAGGATGGTGAACATTGAGGAGAGGGATACTTCAGAAGTCACAGAGATTCCTAACGTAACTATTCGAAACCCCGGCTTCGACGTGACCGAAGCCAAATACATCGACGCAATCATAACCGAAGAAGGAATCATGCCGCCGCAAGGAGCTTACCCGCTTCTCAAGGAAAAATACGGTTGGGAGCTTAAAGGTTGAAGATGAACTTGGAAAGACTTGAAGTTAAAGGTAAGAAGGATAGTTACGTCTGGATTGACGTTGTCAAACCCTCCAAAGAGGAGTTGGACGAGTTGGGTGAAAAATACAACCTCCATCACCTGGCGCTTGAAGACTGTCTGAGCGAGCTGCAGCGGCCTAAGATTGAGGATTACGGAGAATACTCTTTTGTTGTGGTAAAGCATTTGTCGTACAACCATAAATTGAGTAGAAGCCAGATGGCATTTTTTGTGGGGAAAGGATTCATCATCACAATCCACAAGGAGAAGATGGACTTCATCGATGAAATCAGAGAAAACAAGCTTTCACCGGGATCCTATAAGATCTCGGACACGCCAGACTACACGCTATACCTTCTGATGGATAGGATCATAGACGACTACTTCAATGTCGAAGACAGTTTCTCCGATGAAATTGCGAAAATCGAGCAGACAGTAATTCGAAAGCCAACCAGGAAGGTCTTGGAAAACATCATGAAGACGAGGAGGGAACTCATAAAGTTTCGAAGGCACGTGAGTCCGCTCAGGGAGGTTTTGCACAACATGCAGGCGGGTGTTATGCCCGGGATTACGAAGGGAATGTCCTTCTATTTTAGGGATTTGCATGACCATACCGTCCGGATTATCGAGCTTACAGAAACTCAGAGAGAGCTTATTTCAGGGGTTCTTGAGACTTACCTTTCCTCTGCCTCCAATTCGATGAACGAGGTCATGAAGGTTTTAACCGTGCTCGCATCGTTTATTCTCGTTCCAACCTTGATTTCGGGGATTTACGGGATGAACTTCAAGTTCATGCCAGAGATTTCGTGGAGGCTGGGTTACCCCTTCGCACTGTGCCTTATGACTGCAAGCGCAATTTTCCTTTGGTTGTTCTTCAAGAGGAAGCAGTGGATTTAAAGTTAAATGATTTCCGCAGTAATCTTCTTTCTAGGGGGGCTTGCACTCCTCCTTAAAGGCAGTGACATGTTCGTCGACTCCTCAGTCCGGATTGCCAAGTACGCGGGAATTTCAGAGGTCGTTATAGGATTAACTTTGGTGGCGGTCGGCACGTCCCTTCCAGAGCTTGCCACCTCTGTCACGGCAGCATACTACGGGAACACGGGACTTGCCGTGGGAAACGTCGTCGAATCCAACATAGCAAACCTTTCGCTTGTCGTGGGAGTCTCTTCTTTCGTCTCTCCGATAATTATCCCGGAAACCTCGATTTCAGTCACAATACCGCTTATGATAATATTGTCTTTTGTGACCGTCCTGTTCATTCGTAGTGGATGGCAGGTTCGAAGGCGTGAGGGAGTCTTCTTCTTGATATCTTATGCTTCAATAATTATTTGGACGCTCCTAAGACTTAGATGAAACCGGCAAAAATATTAGTTCACCTGATTATCGAGAAGATGAGGTTTAGTATATCATTAAACAACAGTTTAATCCAGCCGATGTATGGTAGCCTAACCCAACCCCTGGCCTTTAGCTGGGCTTCGTTTACGGGGAGCGCAATACCGCCGTTTAAGCCGCACTGGTCGGCTGAAGGATTATTGTCTCCTTTAGTCACATAGATGTTATAGGAACCACTGTCAGGGTATTTCGTATACGGGCATCCTTCAAGGCCTTCCCTGCACACCTTAATGTTTTGGATTGTTTTCTTGATCGTTTGATCGGTAAGACAGACTAGAGCTCCTTCTGTCTGAACTACTTCCTCATTGTTTACTGTGATTACACCCACCACCCGGTGGATTATCGGCTCTGTGGAGGAATACTGGTGCAAGTGAGCCAAGTCCCTCTCATAGATCACGACGTCTCCAAGTTTTGTGTCTGGAATGATGTGGTATTTGCCGGGTGAGACCGTGAAGATCATGTCCCCGCGGGCGAAACCGTTTTGAAATTTAAATGAATCTATTACTGAGGGGTCGTCAAGGTTGTCTGCAAGCCAGGTGTGCCATCCACCCCCGACATGTAGCATGCTGCCTGAGGTTACGACGACCAGGGGTACAAGGGTTTTTGAGCCGAAAAGCATTTTCAAAACGATGATTAAGACGAGTACTGTCACTCCAACTTCTATCAAGTCCTTGATCCAAAGCCATAGAGTATTTAGTAAACCGGTTTTTTTGCTTTCATCAGCCCTGAAATTCTGTCCGCCATTCATTTTAAAAAGATTTTATTAATTGCAATCTCATGAATAAAAGACATGGATTTTAAGGGACTTGAAAAAGAGGTTTACGCGAATGTGTTTAAAAGGCTTCCATTATTGATTACTTCAGGAAGCGGAAGCTACGTGTGGGATGATGACGGAAGGAAGTACCTCGACTTTTACGCGGGGATTGCCGTAAACTGCCTAGGCCACGCACACCCCCGCCTTACGAAAGTGATCGAAGAGCAGTATAAAAAACTCGCTCATGTTTCAAACTGGGTTTATACGAAGCCGCAGCTTGAACTCGCTGAAAAGCTTTTGGATTTGACGGGACTGGAAAAAGTTTTTTTTACGAACGACGGCTCCGAGTCTGTTGAATGCGCGCTGAAACTGTCCCTGGCAAATTCAGGTAAAAGCGAGTTTATTGCCATGAAGCATGCGTTTCACGGGCGGACTTTAGGAGCTCTCTCTCTCACATGGGGGGACAATTACGTCGACCCCTTCTCACAGTACATGAAGAGGGCTACTTTCGTGGATTACGGTAACGTAGATGCAGTGAGCGAGGCTATCGGCAATGATACGTCGGGTGTTTTCGTCGAACCCGTTCAGGGCGAGGCTGGAGTCCTCGTGCCTCCGAGAGGGTACTTGAAGGCTCTTGCCGATGTGACTGAGGATAAGGGAGTGCATTTGATAGTCGATGAAGTGCAAACCGGTTTCGGGCGGACTGGTAAGATGTTCGCCTTCGAACACGAAAAGATTAAGCCGGACATCCTCTGTCTTTCAAAGGCTATGGGCAACGGCTTTCCAATCGGTGCTTGCATTTATGAGGGCATGGATTTTTCCGGGGGACAACACGGAGGTACTTTCCTTGGAAGCCCGCTTGCGTGCGCGGTAGCCAGTGAAGTAATAAGTGTCATCGAGGATGAGAACCTTGTTGAGAATTCAAGGATTATGGGAGAATACCTTGAAGAGGAGATTTCAGGGTTAGGTTTAAAATCTCATGGAATCGGGTTAATGAGGGGTGTAGACGTAGCTGACGGTGAAAAGGCCGTGTTGGATTTGATCGCGAAAGGAGTCTTAACCATTTATTCGAAAAATGTGGTCCGAGTATTGCCTGCGCTTAATATAGGGAAAAAACATATTAATGAATTCATTGAAGCACTCTCAGAGGTGATTTAGGATATGTTAGACCATGACCTTGTTGCAAGGATTTACGTGAAGCTTCCGCTGACAGACTGTGGCGAGTGTGGACTACCCACATGCAGGGAGTTCGCCGAAAAAATAGTGGTCGGAGAGAAAACAGTTTTTGACTGCACCCAATTGGAAAACGACATTGCGCAAGAGATATCGCTTATGATCGACGAGTACTTGAGATGATTCTGAGTGCAAGCGAGATAAAAAAAAGGGTTGATTCAGACGGACTCATCTCAGACTATTCTGACAACAGTCTTGAAAGTTGCGGATACGACCTCCGATTCAAAAAAGCATACAAAATCGAGTCCGATTCGTTTATGGGTGTATCCGAGCGGAAAACCCCTGAAGTAGCCGAGATTTTAGTAGACCCGATTGTAATTAAGCCTAAAGAATACATCCTGGTTGAATCCATTGAGGCGGTGAACATGCCGGATGATCTTATGGCAAGAATCCTCCCGAGGTCGAGCATATTTAGGATGGGCTGCATTCTAGCGACTGCAGTGGTTGACCCTGGATTTCAGGGAACACTGACGATGGGGTTATCCAACCAGTCGGAATACGATTTCACTCTGGAGAAAAAATCCAGGATAGCCCAAATAGTATTCGAAAAAGTCGAAGGAGAAACCGCCCTGTATGACGGGAAATACCAAGGCGGGAAAATCGTATGACTTACCCCCCTTAAACCGCAACTTCTTAAACGACTTGTATAGGTACTAGACTGCTTCAATCGTGGATGGAGGCTTCGACCCGATGTTGTAGGTAACGCTCACAACGCCGGGTACCTCGCCGGTAATCCTTTCAGCAAGTTTTGAAAGCGTCTTGAAAGACAGTTCGGTGGGCGTTGCAGTTCTTGCGTCAACACTATCCCAGCAACGAACCTCAATCTGCAAGCCGAAATCCCTCGCACCATCCCGCATGCCAGTGACCTTATCCTCATGCAAAATCGCCAGATACTGGAAAGCCGAAGTGTTGGAAAGCTCTTCCTCGACGATCACGGTCGCCTTCCGGACCAGCTCAACCCTCTCCGAAGTCGCCTCACCGATAACCCTTGCAGACAAGGCAGGACCTGGGAAGGGCATCCTATTGTAGATGGACTCTGGCAGGCCCAACGCTTGGCCAACCTTTCGGACACCGTCTTTTCGAAGCTGAACGAGCGGTTCGATGATGTTGTAGCCGAAAGCGTCGTTAGGGTCTATGCCCAATTGCTCGAAGACGTTGTGCTGTCTTTTTATGCCGGCGACTGTTTCGTCCACGTCCGTTAAGATTGTCCCTTGAAGTAGGTGTTTCGCGCCGCTTTCTTTCACGAGTTTTCCGAACACGTCCTTGTAGAAGGTTTGGGTTATGGCCTCCCTCTTCTCCTCAGGATCGGTCACTCCCGAAAGTGCGTCGAAGAACTGTTTTTTAGCGTCAACCACTTCCACGGAAACTCCCAAATCCGCAAACACTCCGACTATTTCTTCGGCTTCACCCTCCCTCATGAGACCGTTTTCGATGAAAATCGTTTTAAGCCTTCCCCCCAAAGCCTTGTGGGCGAGAAGGGTGACTACGGAGGAGTCTACTCCACCAGACAATGCATTAATCGCGACTCCGTCACCGACTACGGATGCGATCTTGTCAGCCTGCACTTTAATAAATTTCTCGGCATCCAAATCCCTAATACTTATTTCAGTTACATCCATCCCTAAAACACCTCATATTCAATTTAATCACCAACAATTTTCACGACAAGCAATCTATCCCTGCCCCTTGTATCAAGTTCTAAAAAGACTATCTGCTGCCACGTGCCAAGTACTGGCTTTCCATCAGATACTGGGACGGTGATGTCTGGACCTAGGATGGTCGCCCGAACATGACTTCTGCCGTTGTCGCAACCCCACGTTTGATTGTGCTTATAGTCAATGTCACTCGGAGAAAACCGCTCGAAAGCTTCGGGCATGTCTTGCATAAGACCAGGCTCGAATTCAATAGTTGAGAGAGCTCCGGTCGAGCCGGGACAGAAGATTAGGCAGATGCCGTCCTTGATTTTTGACGTGATGATTTCCTCGGCAACTTGATTTGTGATGTCTACGATCTCCCCCTCCCTCCTGGTCGTAATCCTAATGTCTGATGAAAAAGTAGTCATTTCAAAATCCTGGCTGCGCGATTGTTAGTCTTAGCCTCAACAACAGTACCATCAAATGATCGCCAAGCATCCTTAACGTCGTCGACTGAATCATCAGCCAAGGCGACCACTGAGGGTCCAGTGCCGGATAGGCCTGCAGCCAAAGCTCCCGCCTTCAAAGCCTCGATCGCGATGTTCGGATCCTGTCCGAAAATCAAGGAGTGCATGAGACCGTTAATCGTTATTGCGGGATAAATCCTTCCCTCCTTCGCAGTGTTCCAGGCGAAATCGATTTCCCGTGCAATAGATTTGACTTTGCCTACGTCCACGCCACCAGAATAAATCTTTCCTTCAGGAAGGAAAACCAAAACTGTGAGATCCTCCATTTCCCCGGAAGCCACTATCGCCTTTGCCTTATTGTCTGTCACAGTATAGCCCCCAAAATATGAGGCTGAAGCATCATCGAAGGCGCCGGTAACCGTAACCTTAGCATCAAATGCAGCCTGAATCCCAGTCTTGATTATGGAAACCGGGTCAACAGGCATATTCCGTAAAATAATCTTTAGACTACCATCCTCTTCAACCAGCTCACCATGCTCTTTAGCAAGCGCCCCCATAAGAGCGAGCGTTGTGGCGTTTGCGGCCGTGCTCGAGCTTTTAAGCCCGGCGGCTATGGGAATGTTCGATTCGGTTTCGACGTCGGCTCCGTAGGAGTGGTCGAAGCGTTCCATGACGCGTTTAACGCAAGACTCTAGAAGGAGCGTGTTTTCGTCGGGGTGGCCAATAATTTTTGCGTTTACTACTCCGTCGTCGCGGAGTTTCACGGTCGCCTTAGTCTCAAGGTCGACGCCGAACGCCCCTCCCTTGCCGGTTGCGAAAGCGCAGATGATTGTCGCGGCCCCGTGTGAAACAGCAGAAGATTCCATTCCCGTAAGTATTGTATACTGACACTATTTAAGTTCTTGTTAAAGCCGCTTTTATTCGCGCGGTTAATTCTTCGTTTACGGGTGTTGGTATTCCAAGACGCACTCCTTCGGAGACTATGTAGCCGTTTATCGCGTCGACTTCCGTCCTCCTACCACTTGCTACGTCCATCCACATCGAGTTCTTGTTTGAGAAAGTGGCTTTCGAAACAGAAATTGCCTTTTCTAAGGGATTTTCAGGCAAGGTGATGCCGGCTGCTTTTGCAACCAACTCTCCCTCGGAAATGGCATTCTCAGCCAATTCGGAAGTCTCCTCGTCCTCGAAAACCTGCCCGTTCGTCTTTTCATACAACGCCCCGATTGCGTTTATCCCGGCGTTTACTAGCGTCTTCAACCAGACGTCGGCGGCAATATCCTCCGAAATCCGCGTCTGAATGCCAGCGCGATCAAACACACCCTTACACTCTGAAACCAAACCTTCCTGGCGGCTCGTCAAAGACCCCACAACAGTCTCACCGACCCCTGTATGGCGAACCATGCCAAAACCCTCGATCAATGCTCCGTGAGAAGTCACCCCCCGGACAAGCTGACGAAGAGGAACCAAATCCTGGATAAGCCGCTCCTGACCTAAACCGTTTTGGAGAAGCAGGACTATAGTGTCTTTTCCGACTAGGGGTTTAGAAGACTTCACAGCATCCCTTACCGAATACGTCTTTGAAGTGATTAACACCAGATCTTGCGGCTCAATTTCAGAGGGATTTGTAGAAGTTTCAAGTAGTTTAAAGACTCCCACAGTCTTTCCAGACAAGACAAGCCCTTCCTCTGAAATTTTTTTCAAGTGAAACCTGCTTTGACCGTCAGAGCGTCCAATAAAGACAACCTTATTATCCGAAATCCTGCTTAAAAGCCCGCCAAACAAGCTTCCAATCGCCCCCGGCCCGACAACGGAAATCTTCATGACAGTATTTTATTATGAGGATGTATTAATTATTTCACCATGATCGAGAAGATTGATTCTGCCCTGCTTCCGACAAAGTTCGGCGACTTCGTAGTCCACGCGTATAAGTCCGGCGAGGGTGATGAAATACTGGCCCTCACAAAGGGTGACGTAGCCGGTGATGACGTACTCGTTCGCGTGCACTCGGCATGCCTTACTGGAGACGTCTTCCACAGCCGGAGGTGTGATTGTGGAAACCAGCTTGAACTAAGCATTGATGAAATAGACCGCGAGAAGCGTGGGATAATAATTTATATTCCAACCGATGAGGGTCGGGGAATAGGTATTTTAAACAAGATTAAGGCTTACCACCTTCAAGACGAGGGGTTGGATACTGTCGAGGCTAATGAGGCTTTGGGTTTTAAGGCGGATTTACGCCACTATGAATACATTGTGGACGTCTTGAAGGATTTGGGTGTGAAATCCTTACGCCTTCTCACAAACAATCCGGACAAGCTGGCTGGATTTAACAACTCCGATATTTCAGTGAAACGGGTTCCCATAATCATCCCTGAAGATAGGATAAGTGAATCATACCTCAAAACAAAGAGAGACAAGATGGGGCACATACTGTAAAAGATGAGTCTTAAAGGCCTTGAAAAGATATTCTCCCCTAAGACGGTTGCCGTGATAGGCGCAAGCAACCAAGAAGGAAGCGTGGGCTACTCGATCATGGCAAACCTGTTAGGCCACGGATTCGAGGGCACGGTCTATCCCGTCAACCCTAAGAGGGAGAGCGTTCAGGGAGTCCACGCCTACAAGTCCATCGGTGAAGTCCCAAGGAGGGTGGATTTGGCAGTAGTGGCAACGCCCGCCAAAACAGTGCCGAAAGTCGTGGAAGAATGCGGTAAGGCGGGTGTTAAGGGGCTTGTCGTAATATCCTCGGGTTTTAAGGAAGCGGGAGAGGAAGGTAGTAAACTCGAATCCGAAATCGGGGAAATCCTGAAAAAATACCAGATGCGGCTTGTAGGGCCGAACTGCCTGGGAGTCATAAACCCCCGCCTAAAACTAAACGCAAGCTTCGCGATAAAGATGCCCCGGGAGGGAAACATCGCCTTCATATCCCAGAGCGGGGCGATATGCTCCGCGATAATAGACTGGGCCGACGAAAAGAACATCGGATTCAGCTACTTTATATCGATAGGCTCCATGCTCGACGTCGACTTCGGGGATTTAATAGACTTCTTCGGATATGATGCGAAAACTCAAAGCATTGTCATATACATGGAGTCGCTTAAAAACGCGAAAAAATTCATGAGTGCTGCAAGCGGTTTCGCAAGGAAAAAACCGATCATTGTTGTCAAGTCGGGCCGTTTCGAAGAGGGTAGGAAGGCTGTCATCTCCCACACGGGTGCTATCGCAGGCATGGATGAAGTGTACTCCGCTGCTTTCAAGCGTGCGGGCGTGGTGAGGGTGAAGGAGGTGTCCGACCTGTTTGAGAACTCCGAGAAACTTGCCATGGGTCCCCTCCCCAAAGGCCCGAACATAGCAGTCATCACAAACGCGGGTGGGCCGGGAGTCATGGCAGCAGACAAGATAATGGAGCTTGGAGGTGCGCTTGCCCCGATTTCAGACGACACTGTGAGGAAGCTTAGTGAGAGACTTCATAAAAACTGGAGTAAAGGCAATCCCATCGACGTTTTGGGGGATGCTGGCCCTGAAGAATACGGGAGTGCAATTTCAGCCGTAATCGAGGATGATAGTGTAGACGGAATAGTGGTTATCTTAACTCCTCAGGCGGGGACGGATCCAGAGGAGGTGGCTAAATCGGTTATTGATGCGTGGAAGGGCTCGAAAAAGCCCATAACATCCTGCTGGATGGGTGGGGGGAGTATTCATAAGGCTTCCGAGCTTTTGCTTGCGAGTCGGATACCAACCTACCAGACGCCAGAGCAGGCGGTGAAACCCCTGCTTCACGGATTCGAGTATTATCATAACTTAAAGCTTTTGCATGAGACTCCGAGGGAGTTGAGCAATGGTTTGAACCCTGACCGAGGAATGCTTTCAAGGCTTGTTAAACAGCACGTGAAAAAGGGTGAGCTTGTTTTGTGCGAGAGGGATTCTAAGGAGTTCGTCAGGGAATATGGTATACCCACGACCAGGATGATTCTTGCCAAGACAAAAAAGGAGGCTGTTGAGGCTGCCGAGAAGATAGGCTATCCCGTGGTCGCAAAGATTGAATCCCCAGACATAACCCATAAGACCGATGCTGGCGGCGTGGTTTTAAGCATTCTTTCCTCAAGGGAGGTTGAGGAGGCGTTCGACAGGATTAAGTTGAATGCCAGAAAATTCAACCCAAAGGCGAGGATTAACGGCGTGACGGTCTGCAAAATGATCCAGAAGCGCGGCTTCGAGCTTCTTTTAGGCGCCAAGCGTGACGAAATCTTCGGGGAGGTGATAGTCTTCGGAGCTGGAGGCACGTTAGTCGACGTTTTAGGAGACAAGGGCATCGGGCTGCCACCTTTAAACCAGACGCTTGCAAGACGCATGATGGAGGAGACGAAAAGCTACAGGCTTCTTAAGAACGGTTCGAGGGATCGTCCTCCCGCAAATTTGATCGAGATCGAAAAGGCCATAGTTAATTTCTCGCAGATGATCGTGGAAAACCCCGAGATAATTGAAGTAGACTTGAATCCTCTACTGGCCACTCCAGAAGGCGTCGTCGCCCTAGACGCCCGAATCATACTCGACGAGAAAAAAGCTTTAAAGTCACCAAACCACCTTTGCATAACCCCATACCCTACAGACCTCACCGAGGAATGGAAGACCAAGACTGGGGAGCCCATAACGCTTCGACCGATTAAGGCGGAAGACGAGTACAAGCTTAAAGAACTTTTCGAATCCCTAACCGAGAAGACTGTGAGATTCAGGTTCTTCCACCCTATAAAGGAGATGACCCACGAAATGCTCGTCAGGTACTGCCACAACGACTACGACAGGGAGCTAGCTATCGTCGCGGAAAATCACGGCCGGATCATGGGAGTAAGCAGGCTCATGCTCGATCCGGGGGAAAAGACTGCTGAATTTGCGGTCGTCGTCACTGATTCATGGCAGAACAAGGGTCTCGGCTCCAAACTCGTCTCCAAGATGATTGAGATAGCCTTAATGAAGGACCTTACGAAGGTTTATGCAACGGTCATCAAGGAGAACATTGTAATGACCCACCTTGCGAAAAAAATGGGTTTCACGGTCGAGGACAGTGAGGATGAGGACATATACAATCTTGCGCTTTACTTGAAGGGTGGTGGGAGATGAACACGGGTATCGTATTCCACAACGAGTATTTAAAGCACAAGCAGATTGAAAACCACCCGGAAAACCCGCAAAGACTTGAAACAACCATGGAGTATTTCTTGAAAACACAAATACTAGACGTCGTCGAACAGTTAAATCCAGAGCCCGCTTCATTGGAGGATTTGGAGAGAGTCCACTCTAAAGCGCACGTCCAGCACATCAAGAGTCTGAGCGAGATGGGTCACGGACGCTTCGGAGTTATCGACTCCGACACTTACGTGTGCGAGCACACTTACTCGGCGGCGCTTCTTGCCGCCGGCGGCGTCATGGCAGCTGGCGAGGCGGTTTGGAAGGGCGAGTTGGACAACTGCTTTGCATTGGTCAGGCCTCCCGGACACCATGCATCCAAGAACCAGGCGACTGGATTCTGCTACTTCGACAACATCTCCATCATGGTGAAGTACCTTCAAGCCAGACACAATGTTAAGAAAGTGTTCATTTTCGACTGGGACGCCCACGCCCCGAACGGGACGATGGGCACATTTTACACAGACCCCGGCGTCTTGAACATGTCAATCCACCAGGATCCGCGCAATTTCTACCCGGGACACGGCTTCATAGACCAGATGGGTGAGGAGGCTGGCAGGGGCTACACCATAAACTTTCCCGTGCCGGCGGGCACAGGAGATGCAGACTACCTACACTTTCTTAATGAATTCGTAGTCCCGAGAGTCAGGAAATTCAAGCCTGATTTAATAGCGGTCGCAGCAGGCCAGGACTCACATATAAGCGACTTCATATCCCAGTTGAACGTGACGGATGCGGGATACGCCTCGATGACAAAAACCCTGATGGATCTTGCCGACGAAGTCTGCAAGGGAAAACTCGTCCTCGAACTTGAGGGAGGCTACAACCTTAAGACTCTTCCAGCCACAAACCACAAAATCCTTTCGACTTTGACTGGCATCCCGCCTGAAAAGGAGATTGAGGGAAAGATACTAGAGTCGACGAGAACACTGCTACAAAAACTTAACGACTCATTGAAGTCGAGCAAGCTCTGGCAGGAAGGGCCCGACCCAGTTGAAGCGGACGTGCCGTGTGAAGAAAAGCAGAAATGATCGAGGTTGACGGAGCCTTGGGGGAAGGAGGCGGCGCCGTGCTTCGGGTTTCCGTGGGACTTGCGCAAGCTTTGGGGGTGCCGGTTAAGGTGTTCAACATAAGGTCTAACCGGCCGAACCCGGGTCTTCGCCCCCAGCATCTAAGCGGACTTAAAGCTTGCGCGAAACTTACTGGGGGGAAGGTTTCCGGTGCCTGTGAAGGCTCAAGCGAAATCGAATATTCGCCTGGAGGAAAGCTTGAAAAAAGGATTACTGTTTCAGTCGGCACCGCCGGCTCGGCAACACTCGTCCTGCAGACCCTAATGATTCCGCTCGCATTCTGCCGTAAGAAGAGCGTCGTCGAGGTTTCGGGCGGGACCGATGTTAAGTGGAGCCCGCCAGCGGATTACCTGAAGAATGTTGCGATTCCGGTTCTTGCCAAGTTCGGTCTTTCAGCCAGGCTTTCAATAGAGAGGAGGGGTTATTATCCCAAGGGGGGTGGGAGACTTAAACTCACATCGGAACCCACAGGCAAGTTGAGGCCCGTTGAGCTTGGATTTCGGGGGAAAGTCCTTCGTGTTTGCGGGGTCTCCCACACCCACAATAGTCTTTCTAAAGCCCGAGTATTCGAGCGTTGCGCAAAGGCCGCCCGAAAGACCCTTTCCAACGCGCTCATTAAAGAAGGCCTCCACGACGTTTATTTGGGAATTGAATCAGAGTACTGTGACACACCCTCTCCCGGCGCGGGAATAACCCTTTGGGCGGAATGCGAAAACAGCGTCTTAGGTGCCGACTGCCTGGGCGATAAAGGAGTCCGCGCAGAGGATGTTGGCGTAAAGGCAGCGCAAGCACTCGTTAGGGAGATCTCCCATAAACGCCCTCTCGACACGTACATGACCGACCAGATAATACCGTACCTCGCCCTCTTAGGCGGGAAGATTAAAGTCCGAAATCTTTCAAAACACGCCGAAACCAATATTCAGGTCGCCGAGAAATTCGGCGCCAAGATAAAAGTCGGCGAAGACGAAATAGCGGCAGACCCGCTTTTCCCGTCTTAAGTTTTTTTTTTTATTCGGCGAATCCATTTAAATATCTTATGATTTTTGACATCCACGTTCACACAAACGTGGTTGACGGGAAGAACACTCCAAGGGAAGTCGTCGAGCAGACTAGAAAAATCGGCTTGGACGGTATTGCTATTGTAGACCACAATGAAGTGTGCGGGAACGTCGCAGCCCAAAGATTAGCGGGTAAAGGTTTCACTGTAGTTCCGGGGATAGAGTTTTCCACAACCAGAGGGCATATCATCTGCCTCGGTTCCGTGGACGTACCGGAAAAATACTTGGGAGTCACCTACAGGAGGGAGAAGTACGCGGCTCCTGAAGAAATTCTCGACTTGATAAAAGACATTGGCGGAATCGCAATCGCCGCACACCCTTATGATAAGATACGCAAGGGTGTGGGAGACGTGGTATACGACCTGTCTTTTGACGCAATTGAAGTGAAAAACGGCCACACGCTATTGAATACGAAAAATCCATTGCAAGTCGCCGACGAACTTGGCTTGCCCAAGGTCGGGGGCTCAGACGCCCACAACATAAACGAGATCGGAAACATTTGCATTGAATTCGAGGGAGAAGACGTAATTGACGCCATACGGAAAAACAGTGTGAAAATCGTTTCTAAGAGCCGGCTTACGATTCTGGCCTCCTTTATGAGAAGCGGGATACTCAAAGCCTACTTCGGATTCGAGTAGTATTATCTCTTTTTTATTCTTTTTTGTGAAATCCTTAAAATTAACGATGATCGTAAACCAGTTTTCAGAAGAGTTCGACGTAGTCGAATTGGAGCCGCTCGCAGTGTACGAAGAGTTTATGGGGGAGGGAACGTACATCCTTGAGTCTGCGGAAGGGGGGGAGAAGGTTGCCAGATACTCTATCTTGGGTTTGAATCCGGCATTAAGGTTTAAGATAAAGGACGGGAAAGCTGATGTTTCACGCAATAATTCTTTCCTTGAAGAAATCAGGGTGCCTGACTCAGACCCTTTGACGGTGGTAAGGGAGATTCTAGGTCAAGTACAGCTTACGGAAGGTCTAAAATCAAGGTTTGCGGGAGGGCTTGTAGGCTACATTTCATACGACTTTATAAGGTATCTCATAGACCTGGACTCAAACAGGAAAGACGTTTTAAAGCAACCTGACTGCGAGTTCGTGCTCGCCAGAAACAATATTGTATTCGACCACGTTGCGAGAAAAATACACCTGATATCAAACGTCTTCGGGAAAGAAGACGAGCAGGACGCAAAAAGCGACCTTGAAAAACTCAAAGAAAAGTTCCTGGACCTCCCGTTAAACATGCCTTCAGTGTCTGCGAAAAACTATTCTGAAAGAGAGATAGACTTTTCTTCGAACATGAACCAGCATGAATACGAGGAGTCAGTGCGCGCGGGAGTTGAATACATTAAGGCTGGCGACATTTTCCAGGTTGTGTTAAGCCAGAGGCTTTCCTGCGACTACAAGAAAAACCCGATTCCAGTGTATGAGGCGCTAAAAAAGATTAATCCGTCGTCATACATGTACTACCTAGATTTTGGTGAACGGCAGATTGTGGGATCCTCCCCGGAAATGCTAGTTCGAGTGGAAGGAAGACAAGTCTTAACATACCCTATTGCAGGCACCCGCTCCCGGGGGAAAACGATTCGGGAGGATGATTCCCTGGCAAAAGAGATGACAGCCGACGAGAAAGAGCGTGCAGAGCACGTCATGCTCGTAGATCTTGGTAGGAATGATTTAGGCAGGGTTTCGGATTTTGGATCTGTCAGGGTTAACAAGTTCATGGATGTTGAGAAGTATAGTCACGTCCAGCATATGGTAAGCGAGGTCGAAGGCATTCTTAAGAAAGATTGTGATGCCATTGACGCATTGAAATCAGTCTTCCCGGCGGGGACTGTTTCCGGTGCTCCTAAAGTGCGCGCCATGGAGATTATTGACGAGCTTGAACCAGACAGACGAGGAATCTATGCAGGGTGTGTGGGATACGCATCCTTCAACGGGAACATGGATACTGCGATAACGATTAGGACTCTGGTTTTCGAGGGGGGTAAAGCGTACGCTCAAGCAGGTGCGGGGATAGTGGCAGACAGCATCCCGAAAAACGAGTTCAAGGAGACTCTGAAAAAAGCCAAGGCAACCCTCAAAGCAGTCAGCGTCACGATATAGGGAGAAGCAGTATTTATTAAGGGGGGCTAAATAATGTTTCTCGCGTGATGAATTCCATAAAAATCATGTTAGAGTTGCCGGAGGAAAACGTTAAAGCCATCTTGGACTCGATCGAGCCTGAGACGAAAAGCGAGCTTATGCGAAGATCAAAAGTCTTGCTTGAAGGCGATGATGGGAAACTGACTTTAAACATTAAGGCAGACGACCTCTCCTCGCTGAGGGCTTGCCTTAACACTTACATGAGGTGGACTATCATGGTCTATGAATTATTAGAGGTGAATTAAGGATGGACATACCAAAACAATTACAGGACAAGTTGGCGCAATTTCAAAACGTGCAAAACCAACTGCAAATGCTGTCAATACAAAAACAACAGCTTGTAGTGCAGTCTGCGGAAGTGGAAAACGCATTGATAGAACTCGGAAAACCAGGTAAAGGAAAGATTTACAAGGCTGCTGGAAGCATTCTAATCGAAACCAGCAAGGAAGACAGCGAGAAATTCTTGGGTGAAAGCAAGGAGACTGTTGCAGCAAGAATTGGAATCTTCGAGAAACAAGAGAAAAAACTCGCCGAAAAATTCGGCGAACTAAAGACCGAGATTGAGTCAATGATTGGCCAGGGTGCAGGCAAACCTCCAAACGCAGGATAAGCTCATGCGGTTTCTCCTGACAGTAGTTTTCCTACTACTGGCTTCCGGTTGCCTTGGCAACCCCGACAGGACTCTATCCTACAAGGAGTTTTTTTACGCTTACGGCAGGTTTGTTGAATCCGACTACTTGATGGGCAAGTGGCGCGGGACGTGCGTTTTTCCCTTAAACGATGAGTCCAACGTCATCCTAATCGCGAAGGTGATCGAACGGGGGGAGGAAGCCGAAGTCAAGTGTTATTGGAAAAACGAGCCTGTTGGAGTAGGTGAGGGAGTTGGCGTACTACTTTCTGACGGGCAAAGCGACATAGACCCTGGCTGGTACGGCTGCGGGAAAAGCCAAGAGTTTTCCAGACTACTTAGGGATGCAGTCCACAATCCAGGCTCAAATCTCGCCCACCTCGGATCCGGATTAGGCGGGAAAGAGAATGCAACATCATATGTGATAGTATCGAAATGCCATTTCTGGGATGAAAACTATTGTGAGCGGATAAAGAGCAGGTTTTGCAGGCTAGATAACTCTTCAGATATTATTAGCGTCGCCTATGCCGTACTGGATGATGAATCTGGGGGAGTCTACTGGTAAAACTCACTCCTCAAATCTTACGAGATACTGTTCGTGGCTGAAGTCTGCGACATCGATCACGGTTCGCCCGTAGTATTTTCGCATGAACTCGATCATGTCTTCCCTGCCCAGGATGACCGCGTTTATTGGCTCTGAAGGATTGAAGCAGACCCGGTAGCTGTCCAGCTCGGTTTCTATGCGAATGATCTTTTCCTTAAATTGAGAGTTGAGGATATTCATAAGCTTGCGTTCGCTTAAGAGTATGCCCGACACGTCTTTTGCGTTTACTTTCATCGTGAAGAGTATATTAACTCCATCAATATATAAAGGAGATGGCGAGCAAGAAATTTAATAATCAGGGTAAAAGCCAAATCTTAAAGCATCTGGAACACCTGTTAAATTCTAGTGCGTCATACAACCTTTTTGTCGACCCCCTCGGGATTTACCTTGAGATTAAGGAGTCTTTGGGAAAGCGGAAGAAGATGAGTGTGAAACGGGAGAAGCTTAAGTCCGAGTCAAACCATTTGTCCAAGGGCAAGCGGAAGCGGATTTCGACGAACAAGCGGACTCGCCCGAAGATTCGGACGGTGAAAAAAGGCAGGACCGTGAAGCTTAAAGGGATAGTTTATTAAGATAGTATGGCCCAGAAAAAAAAGAGAAGGGTAAAGGAAAACCAGGTCGTTTCCGAGTTCATAGACCAGATCGATGAGGGAATTGTCGAGTCAGGGGATAAGATAATAGTGACACGCAGGGTTGATGAAGGTTCAAAATTGAGTACAGGGGAAGTTGTTTTCTCCCACTTCGACAGCATCATGGGTCCAACAATCTTGCATCATGACATTCCCGGCCAAGGGGAGTATGGGATAATTCCTGTGGCAGACATAAAGAAAATAAGAATCATCTATCCGAGGAAAGTGTGATTTAGATTACTTTAGTGGAATGTTTTCAAGTTCAACTCCCCCTGAAGTCAGATTCACTATCGGAACATCCGTTTTCCCGGCCAACTCGGTAAGAAGCTTCTTTCCAATATAGAGTTTCTTCTTTTTCCTAATTGGATCGAATGTGCCGGAGTACTCCCCGATTTCCTCTCCAAAGTCCATGCCTGCGAGGTAAATGGTCTTAGGCTTGTAGTGCTCCGCCAGATAAATGGCCCGGTCGCCGTCGGTGAAACCCCCGAAGTTTTTGACGTTCTTTGAGGGCTCAACCTGAGTCGTCCCGAAAACTGTGCCTTCAAGCTCGGGGACAACATCCTTGAGTTTCGCGATGTTGTCGCCGTGGGCGTGGACGACTGTGACGACACCTTCACAGTTAGCCTTAATCGTGGAGGGGATGTCGCCGTCCAAGTCAGTCACGTGAAAGTTAGGTAGTATGCTCTCCCCCATAAAAAGCCGGATAGAACCATCCACTGAAATGAGCACGTCCTCATCTGCCCTACCCCCCACTACCCTAAAGAAATCCTCTTTAAGCGACGGTCCGCACCCGAAAACATAAACCTCCTTCCCACGAATACCTTCGCGAAAAAGAACATCATCCCACAAGGAAACTAAACCATCCAAAACGTCCCGGGCCCGCTCATCATCAACCCGGCTTAAACCAATCAGCCCCTGAATCTCCGCGTAATCCATATTCTTTTAATCTAAAAGAGATTAGTCTACTAAAATGCTTCCTTTAGGCGATGGTTTGAGCGGCCGCTACATAATGGTGGACGATGCTCTTTTAGAAAGGCTCTGCGAGTATGCGGATGTAAGGAAAGGAGACACCATCCTCGAAATCGGCGCGGGCACGGGGAATCTCACGGAAGTCTTGCTTGAACACGGGGCGAATGTTGTGGCCATAGAGAAGGATCCGAGATATTTTAACTACCTTGAAAAATCCTTTAAAGGAGAAGTGGGGCTCACAGTAATTCGCGGGGATGCCGTGAAAATCGACTTGCCCGCAGCCAGCAAGGTCGTCTCAAACATCCCTTACGCAATTTCGAAAAAACTAATTCTAAAGTTGATTCGAATAGATTATGAAAAAATTGTCATCGTCTGTCAAAGAGAGTTTGCAAAAAAGCTTAATGCAAATGCAGGAGAAAATAACTACAGATTCATCTCAGCCATCACTCAGACCGTCTGCAAGGTAAAAGTGCGCGAGGAAGTGCCACCTAGCGCATTCAACCCTAAACCCAAGGTCTGGTCGGCGGTAGTTGAGTTGACACCTAAAAGCCACTTTAACGAAAAGTATGCGAAAACTCTTCAAAAACTTTTCAACCACAAAAACAAGAATATCCGAAACATCCTGGAAGACGCCCCTAAAGCATATTCAGAGGGAAAACCGTGTGACCTATCACCCCAACAGCTTATGAATTTGATTAAAAAAGTAAATTAATTTTTAACTCATATTCCACAATAACATAGTTACGTAAGTGATTCACGATGAAAAAGAAGACTGGAACGAAACTGCTTAAGGAAGGATTCGCCAAAATGGTGAAAGGCGGGGTCATCATGGACGTGACCGACGCCAAGCAAGCGAAGATTGCAGAGGAGGCGGGGGCTGTCGCCGTTATGGCCTTAGAGCGAGTGCCCGCAGACATTCGCGCAGACGGGGGTGTGGCTCGGATGAGCGATCCCGCAAAGATTCTTGAGATTATAGATACTGTAACGATTCCTGTCATGGCGAAGGCGAGGATCGGCCACTTCGTCGAAGCCCAGATTCTTGAGGCGTTGGGCGTTGACATGGTGGATGAATCCGAAGTCTTAACGCCTGCCGACGAGGCCCACCACATCGACAAGACAAAGTTTACCATACCTTTTGTTTGTGGCTGCAGGGATTTGGGTGAAGCTCTCCGAAGGATTTCTGAAGGAGCCGCGATGATACGGACTAAGGGTGAGGCAGGGACAGGAAACATCGTTGAGGCGGTAAGGCACATGAGGGCCGTTCTGGGAGAGATTGAGAAAATCAAGTCCATGAGCGAGGACGAATTATACAAGGAGGCGAAGGACCTTCAAGCGCCTATCGACTTGGTGAGGGAAGTGAAAATATTGGGTAGGCTTCCAGTCGTTAATTTTTGTGCTGGAGGGATTGCAACTCCCGCTGACGCAGCCCTTATGATGCAGCTTGGAGCTGACGGAAACTTTGTGGGCTCGGGTATTTTCAAGAGTGAGGAGCCTGAAAAGCGGGCTAAGGCGATTGTTGAGGCGACATTGCATTTCAACGACCCTAAGCTTTTAGCCGAGATTTCCAGGGGGCTTTCAGGCCCTATGAAGGGTATTGACATTCGCGAACTTGATGAGAAACAACTCTTGCAGACTAGGGGATGGTAATGCTTGTTAAGGAGTTTATGCGGAAGGATTTTTTAACTGTTAGTCCGGGAGAGGACGTTGTTACTGCCGGAAACCGCCTCCTTGAGAAACACACTTCTTGTGCGGTGGTTGAGGATTCTGATGGAATGCTTTTGGGGATGCTTTCTAAGGAAGGTTTTGTCTTGAGTGTGAAGTATCTTGGAGGGAATCCTTTAGCCGATTTCAAGGTTTCCGACTTTATGGAACACAACGTCGAGACAGTAAAGCCTGACGACACTATAATGGATGCCGTGGAGTCGCTCCTTGAAGTGCCGTACAGGATTGACCGGCTTCCCGTTGTGGATGAAGCCGGGAAAGTCCAAGGGATTCTGACAAAGGAGAACATAATGCATTTTTTCAGGGACGAGATTCACGGTAAATTCAAGGTTAAGGATCTTATGCGATATGACCCAACTTGCGTTTATGATTACATCCCAATTAGGGATGTTTTAATCAAATTAGACACGTCAAGCGAAAAGAGAGTCCTAGTCCTTGAAGGGAAAAAACTTGTAGGAATTATTACAATACTTGATCTCGCCATGGCTTTTTTCAAGGAGCGGTTGGAGAAAGGTGATGTCTTTGACTGGGATATTTACGCAGACATTAATGCCGAACACGTGATGACAAGAAATCCGATTACTGTTGGTAATAAGGCAGACGCCAATGAAGCCGTGACCATCATGTTAGACAATAAGATAGGGGGTGTCCCAGTTTTAAACGATATATTAAACGGGGTGATTTCAAGGACTGAAATCGTTAAGGGATACAAAATATTCTGCGATCAGGGATAGACTCCCCTAATCCCTTTTTATGCCCCAAAGGGGATAAATTATAATAACTGAGATGGCTTCTTGGCACTCTATTGAAAAAACCGATGTTTATGAAAAGCTTTCCTCCAGCGAGGATGGGCTCTCGGAAGCCGAATCTTCAAAGCGGCTTGAATCGTATGGAGTGAACGAGCTTAAGCGCGAGAAGAGAATCACTCCATTACAACTTTTTCTGAATCAGTTCAAGGATTTCCTGGTTTTGATTCTGATTGCCTCAGCCTTGGTTTCTCTCGGCATCGGCTTCATTCAACACACTGAGGAGGAGGTCGTCGAGGCATTGGCAATACTGGTCGTTGTCGCATTCATCACGATTGTGGGATTCGTCCAGGAGTTTAAGGCCGAGAAGGAGCTTGAGGCGTTGAAGAAGATGGTGTCCCCCGAGGCGATTGTCGTCCGTGATGGGGAGCAGGTGAAAATCGACGCGAAATTGATTGTTCCGGGAGACATACTCGTCCTTGAGGCGGGGGATAAGGTGCCGGCGGATGCGAGAATCATCGAGGAAATCGATCTTCGAGTTAATGAGTCGGCTTTGACCGGAGAGTCACTTCCAGTCCAAAAAGAGGATGCGATTCTAACCGAAAAAACACCTCTCGCAGACAGACGGAATATGGTGTACACCGGAACAATAGTAACTTACGGGAAAGCCAGGGCTGTGGTAGTCGAAACCGGAATGAACACCGAACTTGGGAAAATCGCAGGCCACATTCAAGACATTGAATCCGAGAAAACCCCCTTGCAGATTCGACTCGACACTGTGGGAAAACAAATCGGGTTGATTGTAATCGTGTTAAGCATAATCATGTTCATCATAGGATTGATTTCGGGTGCGGGAAGCCCCATAACCCTTTTTCTCGCAGCAGTAGCCTTGGCTGTTGCGGCAGTCCCTGAAGGCCTTCCAGCAGTCGTAACTGTAACCCTGGCTCGCGGAATGCGGAAGATGGTTGAAAAACACGCCATAGTTCGCAGGCTCACAGCAGTCGAAACACTCGGGTCAACCACCGTGATCTGCTCTGACAAAACAGGGACTTTAACGAGAAACGAGATGACAGTCAGAAAAATATACGTTGGAGGAGATCAAGCATCAGTCACAGGAAGAGGATACGAACCCAAAGGAGACTTCTCCCTCGACAAAAATCGCAAAGACTTAAGACTGCTCCTTGAAATCAGCTCCCTATGCAACAACAGCTCGCTTACAAAAACCGGCGGCAGCTGGACGATAGTGGGCGACCCTACTGAAGCATCACTCGTAGTGGCAGCCTCCAAAGCAGGATTATGGCAGAAAAACCTTAAAAAAGAGTACCCCCGCGTAGGAGAACTCCCCTTCAGCTCTGAGCGTAAGATGATGACTACTTTGCACAAGAATCCTGGTGGGGTTGAGGTGGCTTATGTTAAGGGTGCTTTGGACATCATACTCGGCTTGTGCACTAAAGTTATTCTGGGGGGTAGGGAAGTAGAGCTGACTGATGAGAGGAGGGATGATATTCTTTCGATGAATGACGAGTACACTTCCCAGGCTTTGAGGGTTTTGGGGATGGCTTATCGAAAGGTTCCTAAAGGTTTGTCTCACGATGAAATCGAAAAAGACCTTGTTTTCGTAGGCTTCGCAGGCATGATCGACCCGCCCCGAATTGATGCCGTAAACGCCATTAAAGTGTGCAATACTGCGGGAATACGCACCGTCATGATCACGGGAGACCACAAGGGTACTGCAGTAGCCGTCGCAACCGAGATGGGTTTGTTTACCGGCAAGGAAAAAGTGCTTGAAGGAGTGGATCTTGAGGAAATCTCTGACGAGGAACTTGAAGATGTCGTCGGGGAAGTGGCGATTTATGCGAGAGTTTCGCCTGAACACAAACTTCGAATAGTTAACGCACTGAAAAAACAGGGTGAGATAGTCGCAATGACTGGTGACGGAGTGAACGATGCGCCAGCACTGAAGAAAGCAGACATCGGAGTTGCCATGGGAATTACGGGAACCGAAGTCTCAAAGGAGGCGGCGGACATGGTCTTAGCCGACGACAACTTCGCATCCATTGTCTCGGCCGTTGAGGAGGGAAGGGGAATATTCGACAACATAAAGCTTTTCATAAAATACCTTTTGTCGTGCAACATCGGGGAGGTGTTAACGATATTCATCGGAATAATAGGTTGGGCTAGACTCCCACTCCTACCCCTTCAAATCCTTTGGATGAACCTGCTCACGGACGCCGCCCCCGCCCTAGCTCTAGGATTCAATCCCAAAGACCCGGACATCATGGAGCGGCCACCGCGAGACCCGGAGGAAGGAATTATCACAAAACAGACTTTAACGCGGTTTCTAGGCATCGGCATTCTTATGAGCGCTGGAACACTTATAGTGTTTGCATTGATGCTCTCTCAAGACCCGGGCAAGGCGCAGACGCTGGCTTTCACAACGCTGGTACTCTTCCAGATGTTTTATGTCCTCTCTTGTCGAAGCGAGAAGTTCACTTTATTTAAGGTTGGATTACTCTCAAATGCGTATCTCATCCTCGCAGTCGTATTTTCCGTCTTAATGCACATTGCAGTTGTGAGTATACCATTTCTTCAAGACATATTCAACACAGTCTCCTTATCCTATTCTGACTGGTTTATCGCGGTCGCCATCTCTTCGACCGCATTTATTATCCCGGAGGCTTTAAAGCTTAGGAAATGAAGCGGGTAGGCGTGCTCTCAGTTCAAGGGGATGTGAGTGAACACACAACTTTTCTAAGTAAAGTTTGCACGACTGATTTTAAGGTCTCCGAAGTTAAGACTAAAGACACAATAGAACAGGTTGATGCCCTTGTTTTTCCGGGTGGGGAATCAACGACCATCGGCAAGCTTTTGAGAGAGTATGAAGTCGATATCGTTTTGAAAAAGATTGCTTCTAAAGGAATCCCAATCCTCGGCACCTGCGCGGGACTTGTCCTTCTAGCAAAAGAGGGGGACGAGCAAATTGAAAAAACCCGGCAGCCACTTCTCGAAGTCGTCGACATTAAGGTTTCGCGCAACGCCTTCGGCCCCCAGCGGGAAAGCTTCGAGCACACCCTTGAAATACCAGTCTTGGGTGGGAAACCTTATCCCGGAGTCTTCATCCGCGCTCCCGCAATCGACAAGAGTTGGGGTAAAGTAAAATCCTTGTGCGAGTTCGAGGGAAGGATTATCGCAGCCCAACAGGAAAACATAATCGTCACGGCATTTCACCCCGAACTTTCAGGCGACATGCGCCTGCACGAATACTTCCTGGATTTAATCTAGAAAACCCTTTTATTAAACCTAAAATGCGTTTTTTCCGTCGCAAGCGTAAAAGAACGGTGATGCCGGGGGAGCTTACTCGCAAGAACGCCTGCGAGGCGATTGAGGCGGCACTCGACCCCCTCCTTGCCGCTCGAGCGCACTTTGACAGGGGTGAGAGCGTTTCTACGAGACTTGACTGGTGTGGTGAGCCCGTTGACACAAAGGAGTTTCTAGCCAAGTTTAACGCGCCCAAAACGTTTCAGGGGTCTTCCGGGGAGATTCATTTCAGCTTTCCGCAGGCTTTTAAACCAATCCTCGCAATACCCCCCACACATAGCAGAGACTGTTTTTTGCGGGAGGGTGATGTGGACGTCGCAGTCTACCCGTTTGTTCTGGGACTTGGAAGAAGCGTTTTCCCTGAAGAGTCAGAGTATCCGACGAGAGACCCTTCATCAGGCGACGTGAAAAGACACTGGAACGACCACCTCAAAAAAATGTACGCACTCTCGTTTGAGGGCGACGACATGACGTGCTGGGGAATCTACGATCTCATGCTTTTTAAAGACCATCCACCGGTCGTAAGACAATATGAACTGCAGAACACAGTATTGTTCATGGATGAAAACGTGAGGGATGAATTGCGAGGGCTTAAGGACGGGCTCTCTGGAAGGGACCGCAATAAATGGGGTAACCATTACTCGCGTATACTTCGTAAAACGGAAAACCGGCAGTTCACTCAGGCGGTCCCCGCCTTCGCCTACCAGCACAGGGCGAGCCTGCTGCCGCTCACAGTTGCCGACGCCATGGGCAGGATGGGCGTGAAACACTTTTCCACGAGAGGCTCAATACCCAACGACAGATCAGTCTACACCCAGTCCTACAACTTCTTAAAAAACTGCGAAACCGGCTTAGAGATCATGAGCTTCGATGACCTGGAGTGTATGATACGAAAATAGATTAAATAGCCGATGAAATAAACTCGAAGAGAATATCTTACTATGCAAGCGGCGGATGCCGTCTACCAAGCTCCTTTCCTGCGATTCTTTTCGCGTCGAATCGATCGGTTTCAGCTATGTGCGATAAAAGTTTTTCAATCCGGTCTTGAGTAGGCTTGTCTTGAGCGTTAGTCGAGTTTCCTATGCGAATAATGGATCTTGCTGCCTTCACCCGCACCGTTGAAAAAAATTTTTTCTCGCCATCATCCGGTTGTTTAAAAACCTTTTCCAGATAATCGAATGCAAGGGGATTTTCCGTATCCCCCAATGCTTCAGCAGCTTTTTCACGACCGGTCGTATAGGGCGCGTCCTCGGTCAAGTATGAACCTATACGGGATATACACTCTTGGGCAAGCTCGGGTTTGGGGGAATGTGAAATACGGGCAAGTTGAGTTAAAGCGAGCATCCTTTCAGTCTCCACTCCCTCGTCTAGGATTTTGGAGAAATGCTTGAACTCGGTGATTGCTACTGAATAGGGGGTTGGTGTCTTGGAATCCGATTTTTCAACTGTTTTTACCATCACTAATAATAGGATTATGGAGAATAAAATATCTTTCGATAAGATAGCTAACTTAGTTGAATATGAATAATTATTGTAGGTCTTGCAAGTCAAGGTAACTTCTTAAAAGCCTGTAAGAGGGGGTTGAGTGTAATGAGCTTCGACGACCTAGAGAATATGATACGTTAAAACTGATTTAATCTAGTTCTCCAATGGGTTATTGTTTATGGAAAAGGTTTCAGAAGCGCCCGATCCTTTGACGGTCGGCAATGCGGGTAAACGGCTTAAATTAGCGCTCATGCCTTTTATCGCAGCGGTTGTTGACGTGCCTGAAACTCAAACTATTGGTATTGGTACTGACTCGAATGTTTCTGACAAGCTTAAGTGGGTGGGAGAGCCAATCGACGTAGCAAAGCTTCTTGAAGGGTTTCACGCGCCCTCTTCTTTTCAGGGTCCTAAGGGGGATGTACCGTATAGTTTCCCACGTAAGGTAAATATTTTACTTTTAAATCCCCCCATACTTTCAAGGATGTTTGACACATATCCAGGAGACATGGACGTTATGACGTACAAGTTCTCAATCGGCATGGCCAGGAGCAGGTTTCCTGAAGACTCTGGCATTCCAACAAGAGATCCTGAAGGTGGAAAAATCAGAGGGCTTTGGCGTTGGAGCGCGAAATCAACTAGTGACGTTAAATACACGGGTAGTGAAGCAACCTGCTGGGCTAACTGCGATCTGTATATCCCAGGCAATGGGAAGCCTTTCATGGAATTAAAGGACCTTCAAAATAGCAGACTTAGCCTCGACTCTTCAACTTACAGGGAAATCGAGAATATTCGCGACGGCTTAACTGGGAGGGATAGAAAATCCTGGAAATCCCACTACAATCGTATTTTAAGAGATACAATTGAGAGTGTCCCAGCTTTCGCCTACCAGCACCGCGCGATGCTGCTTCCGCTTGTCGTAATCTCGGCGATGAAGAACTTGGGTGTGGAAGATTTTGTATTACGTCACGACGAACACTCAAGGAGCATTTATCAACAAACCTTCGGCTTCCTCTCCCAGTGTGAGACGAAAGTGAACTTGCACGACCCTGAATTCATTGACAAGTTAAAAAAGACTTAAGTCTTAATACTTATTTTATGGCGGAAGTCTTAGACTATAAAATCGTCCAAAAGTTGTTGAACCACAGCGAGGGATTGCATGTATTCCAGGTTATGGCCAGGAATGAGTATTTGAGTGGGAAAACCCAGAGGCCCTCAGTCCTCTTAATTTCCGACGAAGACTTGTTTTACGGCGGAATCACGGGAGAGAGAAAGTTCAACCGAATCCCTAAAACATCGATTAATTCAGTTAGGAAAGTTGGAAAGCTCCTGCTAACCTCAATAAAAGTCGAATACTCCTACAAAGACGCTTCAAAAAAAGTTTTTTTCTGCCCCTTTACCGGACACCCGGAATTGCCAAAAATCGATTCAAAAGAGCTCGAGGAACTTGAAGACTTGATACAAGTTTTAGGGTGAATAGTCTCGCGTGTACACTCCGTATTCCCGGAGGTTGCAGTATGCGCGCTCTTGCTAGACGTCATATCAAGCCTCACGGCGGATTCGGATTAAGCTTCAATTTAAGAAGAGGATATGATGCCTCCTTACGTGTTTACAACTCAAAAGGAAAAGTTTTTCAAACCGCTTTTTTTATTGCGTGTTTGGCTGGTTTATGGGGTTTAAGGGTCTTTGGTTGTTTATTATTTGGATGCTGTTTGCGAGCATTTTCCCGGTCATTTTTTCGTCTCGGGTGGCTCGTGAGTTTGAGGCTGTGTGGCCTGAGCAGTAGAATGTTGTGCCTCCTTCGGCTGCGGCTTCGTAGAGGCGGTTGGGCCTGGCCCATTCGTTTATTATTACGTCCGTCACGTATCCACCGATGGTGTGAGTCCTCAACGCTTCTTCGACGTCTTCCTCCACGACCAGAGGGCCCCTTGCAATGTTTACGAGAAGCGCCGTCTTCTTCATTTTGGAAAGTGCTTCAGCGTTTATCATTCCTTCAGTGGGTTTGGAGCCTGCCGCTTTCGCTTCAGCGGTCAGGTCGGATTCCTTGATCAATGCGGGGGATAGGATGACTACGTCCGCGGTTGCCAGTGTTTCGTCGTCGAGCTCTGTTTTGAACGAGACAGGATTTTCGCCTTTTTTTACGGCCTCGTCTGGGTGAGCCACGGCGAGGCCTTTGTAGGTCGAATCGAAGAAGCCTGCAAGTACAGCCTTCTTTTCGTCTGCTAACTTGGGTTTCGGGTCGACAATCGTGATGGATCCTTCCCCGCCCACGTTGGGTAAAAAGGGTATAATCCGTTTGGCGGTTTCGAATCCGACGTCTCCTCCACCCACGATGACTACGTTTTTCCCTTGCAAGTCCTCGTGCCTGCCCCACGTCATCGAGCATCCAGTCTGACGGCCCCTGTGCGTCTGGTCGATCCATTCCGGAAGGTTTAAGACGCCGGTCAAGGTGAGTGCAAGCGCCGTCTCAGAGACGGTGTGCATTAGGGCTCCGGGTGCGTTGGTTAGTTGGATGCCTTTTTCTCCCGCATAATCTTTGTTTTTGTTGTCGTGGCCGGTGCCGCACGAGCAAATCCATTTGACCCCTTTTTCGGCTGCCGCGTCTATGACTTGCTCGTCGACGGGTTCTAAAAAGCAGTATACCCCGTCTAAGGGCCCTTCATGCTCTCGGATGATTTTCGTAATCTGGGGGGCCTTAAGCGGTGTAGGGTGATTGTACTCGTCAACGGTTATGTGCTCGCGTAGAAAACGAACCTCTTCAGTGTTAACATCCTCAAGGCTCGGCAGAGGATACGTCGAAAGCGCCCGCGCCCTAACCTCTCCGGTTGCCTCGTGATGTACGACATGATCCCACAATTGGTCATCTGGCACGATAGCCGGGCCCAAGGGGTCGAAGCTGTTTCCAAAAAGCTCTGCAGCCAGTCCGGGGTTTGCTCCGACTTGGTTGAAAATCCTCGCCTGGTCTTCGGGAGGCAATTGGGAGATTACTGAAAGCGCGGAAGCCAGCGGGCGCGAAAGCTCGGGGTGTTGTACGAGTTGCCCGTTTATGAAGGAGTTTGCGCGAGTAACATCCCCAAAATCTGCGGATGCCTGGGAAACCCTCTTCTGAGTAATCTTCATATAAAGTTTATGGAACGTAATCTTTAAATGATGTTATCCTTTATCGACAAGGCAGGTTTGAATGAAGGTTGGATTTACGAGGTGATCGTCGAGTCTTCGGACGGGCATGCCGCCCCCATGGGTGTGAAATTTGGAAGATCAGATGGGGTTGAGGTTTCCATTTATAATTCTTCAAAGACTGCGAAAAAGATTTCTAGAGAGGATTCTTTCAGGATTTATTTCGTGGATGATGTTTCCGACGTCAAGATTGTGTTGGATTCCAAGCGGATGAGAAAGGATTTTGCGAGTGCTTTACTTGAGGTTTCGGTCGAGAAGACAGTGGAATTAAAAGACGTGGTGAAAGTTTTCGGAAGAATTTCTTCCTGGGAGATTAAAGATGACTTCACTCCGATAAATCGGGCTCCATCCCTGTTTCTTGAAGCCTTGATCGAGTCGACAAAGCCCAATCCGCGGAAGGGAACAATCCGTGAATGCCTTAGAGTTATTTCAAAGGTGGCTCCCAAATCAGCCTATGAAAAGAAGATTAAGACGCTTCTTTAAAACCTTAATTCAAAGGATTCTAATTCTTCAGTCGGCTTTTCCCAGTGTATTTCAACTCCTTCGACGTGGGACATTTCAGGGCCCTTCCCACACCACTCAATCCCGCGGTCCACGTCCGCGGATTTTCCTTCAAAGACGACTTCCACCCTGCCTGATGGGAGATTTCTAACCCAACCGTACAGACCCAGCCTTTCAGCCATGTTTTTAGTGCTCGCCCTAAAATACACTCCCTGAACGACGCCAGAAACCAGTAGGTGAGCTCGCTTTTTCTCTTCCATGATTCACCTTTGAATCCTGGTGGTGGTCTCACAGATTTTTTCGGCAAGATTTCGGACTGTTGCAAGGCCGATATCATCTTTCAGTACATCCCCCGGATTTCTTCCGACCGCGATTCCCCCGAAGTGGGCTGTTTTTTTGTCTGACACGACAACCATTTCATGAACAAACATCCAGTCGACGATACTTGATAATGCCTTCTCCTGACCTCCGTTTCTGGAGCCGCCCACGGTAATGACTCCCCCAACCTTGCCGGCGAGCAGCATCCCGTTTCTTCGAAGCGGCAGCGTCCTGTCGAAGAAGGCTTTTAACCTCCCCGAGACCGAGGCAAAGTAGGTGGGGCTTGCAATGATGATGGCGTCTGCATCCCGCATTTTCTCAAGAATTGGGAAAACATCATCTTTTACAGAGCATGTGAATCCGGTCTTGCACGCGTCACATGTCGTGCAAAATCCGATACTTTTTTCTGCCAGGGATACGAGTTCGGTCTCAAAACCCATCTTCTCGCAGACAAACAATGCTTTTTCAAGAAGCTGTAGAGTATTCCCCTGCCGGTGCGCCCCTGAAATCCCAATAACCCTCATTTTCCCTTCTTTTACATAACGTATCGCGCAAACAACTTCTTCATCTGCCTCCAAAGCATTGTGGATGCGTCAGTGTTTTTTTTAATGTCCTTGATAAGATCATTGTATAGCCTCCTCTCTTCCTCCCCTAAAAGATCCTCTTGCTCCTTCTTGTGCTTCACCGTCATCTGACCCTGATCGCCCCCTCCGCTCGACTGAGTAGGGCTCATATCAACGATGTCCCTGAAAATCTTTCCCGTGAAACTACCGCTCCGACCTTTTTCATCCTCTTCCTCCTCCTCGATTAAAAACTTTTTCACTGAAGAATACCAGGCTGGGAGGGAAGAGTTAACTGCATGCTTTCCTGACGTCGCTTGCCTGAAGTCTGAAAACGTGATATTCCTCTCCTTCTTAGTCTTCAAAGCCTCCTTCCAGGGAATAGAAGCGGCGGCATTACAAACCTCTTTAACGTCAGCGCCTGAATAGCCTTCACTAAGCCGCGCAAGCCTTTTAAGGTTGAGTTTAGGATCCACTGGCCGACCTTTAATATTCAGCTTGAACAATTCAACACGAGTTTCATAGTCTGGTTCAGGGAAATAAATCGATTTCGAGAAACGGCCGGCACGGCGAAGCGCGGAATCAGTGTCCCAAGGAGCGTTCGTAGCGCCCACAACGAGAATGCCTTCATTGTCGAATTCGACACCGTCCATCTCAGTCAGAAACTGGTTGATGGCACGGCGTTCAAAGCTCTGTTGCATGTCGTCTCGCCGCCCTCCCATACCGTCTATCTCGTCGAAGAAGAGTATGCAAGGCTTGTGATTTCTGGCCGTCTCGAATGCGGAGTGCAAATTCTTTTCCGTGTTTCCTGCATACATGTCCACGATGTCGGAAATCTTCACGTTGATGAAGGAAGCCCCCGTCTCCCCTGCACAAGCTTTTGCAATGTATGTTTTTCCCGTTCCAGGAGGCCCGTAAAACATGACCCCCCCACCAGCCTTAGTACCATACCTTCTAGCAAGCTCTGGATCCTTTAGCGGATAAACAATGTAGTCTTTGATAAGCTCTTTCGTCCTTCCAAGTCCTGCAACATCCTTGAATCCGATATTCGGTTTCTTCAAAACATCGAATTGTTTGACAGCGCCCTCTTCCTCGCCGCCGCCACCCCCAGAGGCTCCGCCTCCACCTCCTCCGAAACCTCCGGACGGGGCGCCGGATGATGGTTTGGCGGCAGACATCTTGCTCTGGGCGACCTCTTTTTGGGTTTGAGCGCGGCTGTATCCAGGGTCTACTTTCAATGCTTGATCATAGTCCGCTATAGCCTTTTTGTAGTCCTGCTTGTACTCGAAAACAAGGCCCCTGGTATAGTAGGCTTCTGCGAGATTCGCATTCAACTGGACTACTTTGTTCAAATCCTCCAAAGCCTTGTCGTAATCCTGCTGCCTAGTGTAAGCCAAACCCCTGTTGAAATATGATTCTAAAAGATCGGGTTTCAGTTCAAGGGCCTTATTGTAGTGTTCGATCGCCTTGTCGAACTCCCCGATCTTGTAGTAGTCGTTTGCGAGGTTGTGATACTCATGCTCGAGTTTCACACCCTGCTTTGAATTTTTGTCTGGAGTGGGCTTGCCGGCGGCCATGTCAATTTACTTATCTCCTTTAAATTAAATTAATAGCTTGAGTGAGTTGAAGGTGGTTTACAGACGCTATTATACAATAATATCCACATTATTTACCATGGCTCGTGATAAGACGGCCGCCGTAGTTGGGGGTTACGGGGGCATGGGGAAGATTTTTGCCGCACTTCTAGCGCAAGAGGGATTTAACGTTACGATTTCAGGCCCCTCCGAAACGAAAGGAGGGAAGGTTGCGGGAGAATTGGAAGTCACTTACGAGCGAGACAACATTAATGCAGTCTCCCATGCGGACGTCACCATTATTTCAGTTCCCATCGACAAGACGGTGTCCGTCATAGCGGAGGTTGGTCCCGCCCTCAAGAAGGGGTCGCTTCTTATGGATGTGACTTCTATCAAGCAGCTGCCTTGTAAAACTATGGAGGAGCACTGTCCGAAGGGTGTTGAGATTCTTGGGACGCACCCGATTTTTGGACCGCGCGTGAATAAAGTTGACGGCCAAGTCTTTGTATTAACCCCAATTAGGGAAGGCAAATGGAGCAGACTTTTCATCGACATTTTAAAGAAGCATAAAGTGAGGGTTCACGCGACTTCCCCCGAAACTCACGACGAAGTGATGGCTGTGGTTCAGGGTTTAACCCATTTCACTTACATTTCTCTTGCGAAAACCTTGCACGAGCTCTCATTCGACATAAAGGATTCTAGGAATTATTCCTCCCCTGTTTACGAGATGATGCTTGACATGGTGGGAAGGATTATCGGGCAGGACCCTCACCTTTACGCCGAGATTCAGATGAGAAATCCAAAGATCCCGCGAGTCCACAAGGCCTTCCTTAAGGCTTCAAAGACGTTGAGCGAAATCGTAGGCAAAGGAGATGAAAAAGCGTTCGTAAGCTTTATGGTCGAGGCTGCCAAACACTTCGACGACGTTGAGAGGGCTATGGGACGCTCTGACAAGGCGATTGAATCGCTTGTCGCAGAGCTTAAACTGATTAAGGGTTCAGTGGGTCGAGAGCTGCTTTTAGAGCACATTTATTCGGGGAAAAAGCATCTTGGCGTCGTGGAGGATGTTTCGCCGGATGAAGTTTTGCTCTTGGAGGGTGGTGGGAAAAAGAATCTTAAGCTTTCTAACATTCGAGTTCTTGGTGGTGGGGAGAAGAAGTCGTTTAAGATTGAGAAGTTTGGCGCGGTCGCAAGGGATTTCTCAATCCTTATCGACTCGCCTGCAGACGAGGACTTTATTTCAAAGCTTCTCATGCAGTATGACGACCGCATTATCTCGGTGAACGTAAAAGACGTGTATGAGGGGAAACAGCTTCCTGAAGGGAAGAAGAGTGTTTGTTTTGGCATTGAAATAATAAACGAGGACGCAAAGGACGCTGACGCAGGCGTCTCCGACTTCTTCGAAAAATTAGGAGGGGTTCGAAGGTGAAGGTTATAAGCGTGATCGGAAAAGACGGCGAAATCCCCGAAAATCTTGAGGATGCGGCCTACATTGTTGGAAGTATAATTGCAGAAAAAGGTTTTGTGCTCGCCTGCGGGGGACACACGGGAGTCATGGAAGCAGCCTGCAGAGGTGCTAAGGACAACGGGGGCTTGACTGTGGGGATAATGCCCGAAGACTCGACTGAGGGTGCGAACCCCTACGTCGACATCATCCTACCCACCGCGATGGGCTACGCCCGAAACACGCTCGTAGCGCTCGCCGGAGAAGTCGTGATAGCTGTAGGCGGGAGCACGGGCACTCTCTCCGAAATTGCCCAAGCCTTGAACTTCGGCCGGCAAGTAGTCGTGGTCACTGGAGTAGACGGTATCGGAGAGAAAATCCCGTCCGTCTTCAACGTCGACGGGAGGAAAGTAAAACTTCACATGGCTTCGGCCGAAGAAGCCGTCGAAGTTGCCGTGAAACTAATTGAAGAAAAATGACTGACCAGACGGAAATACTAGAAGGACTTCGAAATGATGACCTATTAAAGTGGGCGGAGGCCGCGGTAGCGGCAAAGAAACTCGCAGAGAATGAGAGCCTGACTATCGATGTTCTTCGCGAACTTGTCGCAAGACGTGAGGAAATGGCGCCTTTTCCAGGCAATGACAGATATCTTGTTACGGAAGGCCACGCCGCTTTAGATGCCTTATCAAAGGCTGCTAGCCATCAAGAGCTTCCTGAAGGGGAGATTCTATCTCCCATACTTGATACTCTTGCAGGCCCTCCAGGAAATCCAGATTCAAGGTATGACGATGATATAACCCGCAGGTATTGCGCCGCAATTTTCATAAACAGGATGGCCAGTCAAAAGCTCTCCCAGACAACACTTGAACGGCTTGCGTGGGTTATGGGAACCCAAGAAGTAAAGGAGAAAAGAGATGCTCAAGGAAGACAGATTCCAGGTCCAGATGGGCAGCCTGAGATGGATTATATTCTACTAGACGGGGATCCCGACTTTGAGGCTGACAGGCTTGTCGCAAATGGGTTTGAAAACGGGGCCGAGCTCCAGGATTTTGAGGGGCCTATTATGGACAGACTGATTGATGTTTCACATAGGGGTAGATCTCATACAGCACCAACTATTACTAAAACCCTTAAAATTTATGGGGCCAGTCACCCGCTACCGGATAGGATTTTAAATAAGTGGGGTGCTTGGCTTAAACACGGAATAGACTCTGTTAAGGGATCTGGATTAAGCCATCTTCACTCAGTAGCCGGTGCGAACACTTTTTCGGATGAGATTTTAGCGGATGCCGCAAGCCTTCTTGGAAGCGAAGAAGAAGTCTTCGAGTTTGCGGAATTCCAGCCGTTGGGGGCTGTGGCAGAACAATTTTTAGTAAAGTACGGCCAAAACCATCCCGCTGAAGTGTGGGCTGCCGTGGGGGCGGTCGCACAGGCGGCTGAGGGTCCGGAAAATCAGGCGCTTTCAGAGCGGGCTTCTAGGATTTTGGAAGTTGTAAAGCCTCCTCAAAGGAAGTTGAAACAATGAGTTATTCCGAGGGAAAACTAGACGTCCCACATGCAGCATTAGTCATTGTCGTGCTAGCCTACACGTTCTTCTTCGTGTATTCACCCCACCTTGAATACGATTTTCCATTCCACGTCGACGAGTGGAGGCACATCACCGAAGCAAGGCGGGTAATTGACGGTTCATACCATCCCGCGCTTGAAGTGGGATTCCACATCTTCCTCGCACTCCTTTACAAAACCACGGATTTGGTTTTAATTTACAGATTCCTGCCCGCAGTTTTCGCATGCATCTCCTCAATAGTACTTTTCTACACGACACTCAAGCTTTCCAAAAACTATAGCATATCAGTCCTCTCAATGGTTTTTTTCACATCCATAAAATCCAACGTAAACATCACGGGCATGTGGTTTTTCACACCGCTAACTTTTAGCATACCATTAATCTACCTTTTCGCCTGGCTTTACAGTGAAGCAGTATCCAAAGACGACGTAAGAAAACTACTCTTAAGCTTCCTTGTATACCTTACGATCGCCTTCTTCCACATAATCTCTGCGACATTTCTGATCCCCGCAATAATATTATATTCTCTATTAAACCGCAAGTTCTTCATTAAACACTGGAAGACAAGCGCCATCGCACTACTAATCCCCATCGCAACCTACATTGCCTTCACAAGCGTTTTGAACGTCGACATACCCAAAGACCCCAACCAAACACAGCTCATCTTCAAACACGGATGGGGAATCTATGAAATAGACCTTCCAATAATCCACGGATACTCCCACATAGCCGCACTACTCGCAGTACTGGGAATCCCAATCGCGTACAAAAAACGGCAACACCTCCACCTCTTATGGATGCTCACAACACTCACCGCAGTCTACGCTTTCCCGCATCTAGGATACAGCGTATTCGCCCCGTACCAGAGAAACTACTACTACTTCCTCTTAAGCCTACCCTTGCTTAGCGCATACGGAACTAACACGCTCTACGGTTTCATAAAGTCAAGGATTAAAAATGAAAATAAAACCCTCATAGTATTTTCGATCATGATGATCCTAGCCCTCACATTCACCTTCAAAGACTACTGGAGCCTGCCCGGCGACGTCAAAATCTACCAGCTCATAGACGAAAATGATTATCAAGCCTTAAAATTCCTCGAATCAATCGACCAATCCGATTCGAAAGTCATGGCCGACTCCAGAAAATCCATGGCAGTATACCCAGTATCAGGCCACGAGATCGTAGGTGGATTCTTCTTCTGGGGCAATAAAGACGACACCGAAAGATTCTTCAAAGAAAACTGCACGATAAAACAGGATTTAATAAAGAAACATGCCGTAAGATATATACTCTCGAAGGAACCGCTAGACTGCGAGTGGGAGACAATATACAACAAAGAAAATTTCATCTACAATATCCAGTAAAAAACAAGGGGAAAAGGGATAAAGTGGACGCACTCGAATTCATGCTAAGAATAATAGGAACAATCCTCTTCTTCACGCCAGGAATCCTCATAAGCTACCTCACATTCAAAAAAACAAACCTAACCGAACGAACCGCATACTCCATCGTCTTTACTGCTGCTTACTCAGCCATTTTGGGACTGATACTTGCAATTTTCAAGGTTTTCACCATCAAATCCATGATCGTAACGATTGTTTGCCTAAATACTTTTTTGTTTCTGCTCATTCGAAAATTAAAACGTAAATACACTTTCGCCACCTGTAAGGTTGATAAAAAATTTATTTTTTTGATTTTTATAACTCTCCTTGGAGTTATTTGGAGATTATTTTTCAGATTAAAAGTCAACGCCTGGGGTGATGGGTATCATCATGTGGGTATTCTACTTGAAAGAGAATTAAGTGAAAGCAATAGCCTTTCAATATCCTTACCTGACTTGAATTTTTATACGGGTATGGCAGTGAATAAAGGTAGTTTCTTAGGAGGGCAATTATCCTCCATGATTTTTGACTCGTTATCTTTTAATTCTGATTTTATTAAAATTCCGTTATCTGTTTTTTTATTGTGTAGTTTTACTTACATTGTTGTAAAAAAGTATACTCATAGAAGGGACTTGGCAGTATTTGGATCAGTTGTAATGGCTATTGGTCCTGTTGAAATATGGCAAAACACTCTAGGATTTCTAGGAGGGGATTTAGCTTATATTTCGTTAATATCACTATTCATTTATTTTAAAACTAAGGTCCGAGGGTATTCGTGGCTTGTATTTTTCCTCGCGATAACTATGATGATTAGTTATTACACGCCTACCGTCGTAATGGTTATCTCATCAGCGGGATTTATACTTGCACTTGTATTAAAACAAATATTTGAAAAGAGAAACACATTCAGGATTACGTTTGGCATTATATTCAACAAAAAGATTTGGGTGTATTCAATAATATTAGTTGTATTATCATCTTTTCTATTGAACTTTTCTAGTGAAGGGATCACCCAATATTCAATAGAAACTTTTAAAGAGACAACTAAGTATACAGTTGAAAAAGCAAAATCTGAAATTTCAGATTCCGAGAAAGAGGTCAAAAAAGATATCTCAACTGTTAAACCACCAAAACCTTATAAGTCTAATATCAGATTTCTAGGTTTACCCGTAATAAGCTGGCAAGACCTATATTTCACACTCTTAGGCTTTACTTTTATTTTTCACTTAATTTTCGGGAAGAAGAGTCAAATTGAATACGACATTTTTTTAGCTGGAATACCCGCTGTAATGCTAGCTCTTGCATTTTACAATGTGAATATGCCTGAGAGGGCCTTTTCATATCTCGCTTTTTTCGGAATACTCACAGCTAAAATCCCAAAAAAACTCTTTAAAATTTTCACGGTTTTGTCTATCATTTTCCTTTTAACTACGAGTCACATTGTCGCAAGCGAGAGAATAAAATTCTTCAATAATTCCCCTGGAGAAATCGAAGCTGCTAGATGGGTGAAAAGTAACTTAAATGGGATACTATTAAGTGATGAACGATTTATTAGCCTCCTTGTCATTGAAGATTACAATAAGGTAAACGGATTCGAAGATGATTCAAAATATATGAGTCCAACATATTACGAATCAAATGTGGAAAATGCGAAAATCGTATTTGAACAGAATAACGTAGAGTATTTTGCATCCTCCAAGCGTATGAGGGAGGAGTATATATTAATGTTGAATTTCCCTCAGGAGCCTATGACAAACATACGAATGTATGAACGGAATTTCCGGCTCATATTCGACAACGGCGACGTGAGGATTTATAAAATCAAATAGGAAAAATATGAGAATGAGTGTTTTGTTCTTGTCTCATAATCCGCATGAAGTCCACCTCAATTTCGCAAGGGCGGTTGGTGCTCGGGTGGAGGTTCTCCCCTTTGACGAGAGTGTCAGAAGGGGTAAGCACCATCCAGCGTTTAAGCTACTACACCCCCTACAATCATTTCTATATAGTAAAAAACTGAAAGTAAAAGAGGATGTTTTACTTGTTGACGGAGGGTCATCGATTTTTACTGCCGCATTCTTGAAGATGAGATATAATCACTTAAAATTGGTTTATATCGACGGAGACTTGTTCATCCTGACATTAAGTAAAAATAATTTTCTGACAAAGATTGTGAAAAAATTTTTCTTGAAAAGAATCGATGCAATAATCTCTGTATCCGAAATGAATAAGGATGAAGCCTCAAAATATTTAACCGTTCCAATTGAAGTCGCCGAACCCTACCCTCAACCTGTATGTCAGAATAAAAACGGAAGGAAAAATTATGGATTATATGTTGGAAGGTTAGATCCTGACAAGAATATCGACCGAATCATAGATTTCGGACTCAAATCCCCTTTCCTTGAGAAATTCATTGTTGTCGGAGAGGGTACATTAAGCGATTACATAAAAGAAAAGGCTAGTGTAAACAAAAAACTTGTGTATGTGGGGGAAACTGGTAATATTTCAAAATATTATTCTGAATGCAAATTCCTAGTCCATTTACCCGACTTCGACCCACACCCATGCACAACAATGGAGGCAGCGGAATGCGGTTGTTATCCCCTAATTTCAGAGGGAGTTGGTTCAAAATACCTTTTCGACGAAATGTTTATCGTCAATGCAAACGATTTTGATGAAGTGAACGACAAGATTGATTATATCTTAAAACATGATGTTGAAGTGAAGAAATCGTTGGAAAAAACTGTTGAAAAAATCCCATCTAAAAGTGATTCGATTAAAAAGTTCAAACTCAAGTTTGATACAGTTATGGGTGAGATCACATGAGAATCGCAATCTTCCATAATTTCCTTGACAATATTGGAGGTGCCGAACGAGTTGGACTTACTCTTGCACGGGAACTTAACGCTGATGTATATTCCACAAATATTGATCAAGAAAAAATAGTGAAAATGGGTTTTTCCGACGTGAAAACGATTTCCATCGGAAAAGTCCCTGTTAATCCCCCATTCAGACAGCAGATAGCCACCCAAAAATTCAGAAGAGTTAATTTAAAGGGAAAATACGACTTTTTCATTATCGACGGGGATTGGGCGTGGTCTGCAGCGGTAAACAATAAGCCGAACTTGTGTTACGTGCACTCACCTACAAGAGAATTATGGGATTTATATGAATACACAAGAGAAAAAATCCCTTGGTATACAAGACATTTCTTTGATTTATGGACTTCTTTTAACAGAAGGTTGGTGATGAAATACAGTAATAACATAAAGATTATGGCGTGTAATTCAGAAAATACGAGAAATAGGATAAAGAAATATCTTGGTAGAGATGCTACCGTCATCCACCCCCCCATAGAAACTTCGAAATTCCATTATGTGAAAAATGGGGATTTCTGGCTTAGTGTCAATCGCCTCATAAATCATAAGAGAGTCGATTTACAACTGAAGGCTTTTGAGAAGATGCCCGATGAAAGATTAGTGGTTGTGGGATGCTATGAGAGCTCAGATCACTGGAAGGAATACAAGAAATACATTGAGGATATCAAACCCTCCAATGTGGAATTAATTCATCAAGTCGAATTTGAGAAGCTCGTTGACCTTTATGCCAATTGTAAAGGATTCATTACGACAGCCCACGACGAGGATTTCGGTATGACACCTGTGGAGGCGATGGCATCGGGAAAACCGGTTATCGCGCCCAAAGAAGGGGGGTATGTCGAATCTATTGTCGATGGTGAGACAGGATTTCTTATCGAGGAAATTGATGAGGGGAAAATTATCCTGGCTGTAAGAGACTTAGGGGAAAATCCTGAAAGCTACAAGAGGGCTTGTCTAAATCAAGCTGAAAAATTCACCACAGAAATCTTCACCGGAAAAATCAGAAACCTTATTAATGAAAGATAAATGTTATTGAAAGATGGCTGAAAAAACAAACGAAAACCCTCTTGTTTCAGTAGTAATCCCGGTTTACAATGGAGAGAAAACATTAAAAGAGTGTTTAGACTCTGTAGTCAACCAGACTTACGAAAACTATGAGGTTATTGTAGTCGACAATAATTCCACCGACTCGACAAAAGAAATCATCAGTCAATACGAGAAGGCCAAATATGTTTTTGAAGGAAAACCAGGAAGAGGAGCAGCCAGAAACGCAGGAATAGATAATTCTCACGGGGAGATTATCGCAATGATTGATTGTGATTGTGTCGCAGAGGAAAACTGGCTGGAAGAATTGATTATGCCGATAATTTATAAAAAAGAGGATGTGGTTCAGGGTTCGGAAATAAATTCAGACGATAATTTCTGGCAAAACAAAATCCAAAAAGCCAATGAAGGATTCATTGAACGGCATAGGATGGGGGATTATTTAACTTCATTAGACTCTAAAAATTTTGCGATCAAAACAGATCTCGCAAGAGATTTGATGTTCGATCCAGAAGCGATTGTCTTTGAAGACTTTGAATTCTATATTCGCCTTAGAAAAGTAGTAAAAATCCGATTCCTCCCTGAAGTCAAGGTTAAACACTACCATAAAAGCTCTCTATCAAGCACAATTAATATGAATTTTGACAGGGCTCAAGGAACCATCAGAATATGGAAAAAATACCGGAAAGACCTTGGGGGTGAACCCATGACAGAAAGTATCTCATTGAAGAACCTAGTGATATTTCCGTTTTGGATGGCACTACAATTTATTAAACAACCAATAGGAGATTGCGTCTACCTAATGGTGTCCGAGCTTTCCTGGCGTTTTGGTTTGTTGTGGGGTTTTGTTAAGTGGCGTTAACGGGCTTTTGTTGTAAGTAATTTGGGATGACATCTTCTGTATTTCCGTGTCTTTTTATTTTACCTTCCTCCATCCAGATTGCTTTGTCACAGTATTTTTGTATCATCCATAGTTCGTGGGTTACGAGCAGGATTGTTGCTCCTTTTCCGACTAGTTTTTTAAGTGTTTCCGTGCTTTTTTTCTTGAAGTGTTCGTCTCCGACCTCGAATATTTCGTCGAGAAGAAGTATTTCGGGATTGCAGTGTATTGCCATTGAGAAGGCGAGGCGCTGGAGCATTCCGCTTGAAAACTGGTATAGTTTAGTGTTTGTGAATTCGTTGAGTTCCGCATAGTCAACGATTTCGTCGAATCTCTCTCTGATTGTTTTCCGGCTTAAACCGAACATGGAGCAGCACAGGTGTATGTTGTCTTTCATTGTGAGGCGGTCTTGAAGGCCTATGTTCAGGCCGATGAGTGAGATTATCTTTCCATTGGTTTTTATTGCGCCTCCGTCGGCTTGGTAGATTCCTGCTATGACTCGAAGGAGCGTGCTTTTGCCGGAGCCGTTTTCCCCGAGGATTCCGAGTATGGTACCTGAGTCTACGGTAAGCGTTACGTCCTTTAAAGCCCACAATTCTTTCTGAGGTTCCCTCCCCGAGAGAGTGCTCGCTACGCGTGCGAGCGCGGTCTGGTTTTTTGTAAAACCTATCCGAAACTTCTTGGAAACCTGATCTAAAATGATTTTTTTCATATGAGTTCGGGAAGCCTCTTATCCAGTTTTTTAAACAAGATTGTTCCGATGAGAAGTGTGATGAGCGTGTAGCCGACTCCTCCCGCGATAAGCCATGTTTCCGGCGTTTGCCCATAGACTACGACGTCGCGGGCTACTGTGAGAAAGTAGAATAGCGGATTGAGAAGCCCGACTGTATACAGCCTTGTCCCAGGCTCTGTAGAGTAGAAGATTGGAGTGGCAAACCATAATATCCGCGACAGGAATGCCCAGATGTTTTCAATGTCGACGAAGTATACGTAGAGGGAGGAGAGGATTATGGATGCGCTGAAGATGAATACTGTGAAGGGGATGAGGATTAGGGGGTAGAGGAGGAGGCCTTTGAGCCCGACTCCGTAGTATACCAGAAATGCCGCTATCACAATCATCTCAAACAGGTGTGAGAGCAGCGTCTTCAAGACGACGGAACTGTTCAGTACTTTGTGGGGGAATTTGATGGATTTTATTATGTGACGGTGTTCCCGGATCATGCGCGTTGATTCGAGCGTAACCTTCTGGAAGAAGTTGAACATGACGATTCCGAGTAGTAGGTACATCGGGTAGTGGATTATTTCCTCGCCCATGCGCCCTGAAAAGATTATGAGGAGGACGAGAAACATGAGCAGGGGGTCGAGCAGGTACCAGATTATTCCGAGGTAGCTTCCCTCGTTTCTAAGCTTGAATTCGGCTTTAGCAAGCGATAGGCTTAATCCCGCGAAATTTTTTATCTTGGCTGAAAAATCCGTCATGATAGTAACTAAATTCATGGCATTTTTCTTTAAATAAGGCGAAAATTAAACAATGGTGTTAAGGCGTAAGGAGGCTTCTGGGAGGGGGGGAGAGGACAATGTTGCTGAATTCCTGCAGGGTCTTGCTGCGGGAGGGCAGGACAAGCATGGTCCACCGCCTATTCCAGGAAAAGCTGGTGTTGACGTTCAGCCGATACGGTTTCTCCCAGACGAGTGCAGGCTGGTGAACGCCTTCACCCTGGCTATGGATTCTGTGAGATCGGGTTCATCCGACCTTGAGGAAAATGCGATATTAACACTTGAAAACGTTCACAAGCTCGTGCCGGTCGTGACAAGCAATGCAGCCAAGTATTTCAAGGGGAAGAGGGCAAGATTCGACGAAACCCCTCCGGATAGTGCGGAAGCGAAGGATACGCTCTTTTTCAAGGCCGCAAAACTCCTCGCAATAGGAGTCTCGGAAAATCCGGAACTGCTTTCAAGATACTTTGACAGGCAGAATCCAGCCGCAGCCATGACTACACTTAGATCAGTTAGGGCCGAAAAAGCCTTTAAAAGAATTCTTTCCTAGTTTCTCTTTAGTTTCACTGCGGTCCCGTATGCGAGCAGTTCTGCGGCGCCGGCCATGGTTTGGCTTGTCGTGAAGCGGACGTTTAATACTGCGTCGGCCTTGAGCTTGCCTGCTTCATTTATCATACGGTTCATGGCCTCTGCCCGCGCGTTTGAGAGCATGTCCGTGTATTCCTCAAGCTCACCGCCCACAATGTTTTTCAGGGCTGCGAGGATGTCTTTCCCGATGTTTTTAGCCCGAACAGTATTCCCGAAGACGACTTCAATAATCTCGTACTCGAATCCGGGGACTTTTTCCGTTGACGATACAATCATGTTTTCACCTCAATTTCTTCAATAACGTCCTCCCTGCCCACATTAATGACTAATGCTACCCCAATCAGTAGTAATGGTATTCCGTAAACAAGGCGGATTAGGTTGTGTTGGATGTAGATAAGAAAGACTATTCCTAAGGCAATCGAAACGATACCGGAAATAACCTGAATTCTCATTTTTAGATATCTAAATCGATTTTCTCCCCGTTTTTGGGAGTGTAAACCTCATATCTTTCGGAAAGCTTTTCCGCCAGAGCCTGCCTGCTCTCGTCCTGGCCGTGCACGAGAACAATCTTTTTGGGAGACACTTCACCAGCCATTTCAACCAAGTCGTTTTGATCCGAGTGCGCTGAGAAGTCGAAAAAATGGACTTGCGCTTTCACGGGAATCCTCTTGTCTATCAACTCGTCAATCACGTACCCTTCCTCCAATAGCCTTCTGCCGTTGGTCCCCTCAACTTGGTATCCGACAAGCAACACCGAGTTTTTAGGGTTCTTACCGGCTCTTGAAAGATAATCCAATACGGGGCCTCCAGTCAACATTCCCGCAGTAGTTACTATGACGCACGGCTCTTTCACAGCCTCCCTTCTCGTGCGGCTGTTGTAAACCCATTTAGCATTGTTGGCGGCCTTTTGAAGGAGATCCGGATCCCTCAGGTATTCAGGATAATTTAGAAAAATCTTGATAACCGACTTTGACATGCCGTCGAGATAGACTGGGTAAGGCAGTGAGTCGAGCATCATGAGAATCTCTTGGCTGCGCCCCACTGCGAAAGAGGGGATTATTGCGACTCCGCCTCGGTCACACGTGTCTTCAATAGTATTTATAAACTCCGAAACTGTCTCATCCCGGTCTGGGTGAAGCCTGTCCCCGTAAGTCGACTCCGAAATCAATACGTCAGCCTTAGGGTAATCCGCCCTGGAGAGGAGGAAAGTATCCTCAGACTTCGTATCCCCTGAATAAAAAATCTTTTTGTCATCCACTTCGGCCAAAACCCCCGAGCTTCCCGGAATGTGGCCGGCGTCAAATAAGGTCACCTTGAATTCCTCGCCAAGCTTCCTCTCCTTCCCATACTTTAAGGAAATCTCACATTCCTCAAGACGGTCAACGTCCCCGTCGGAATAATATTGGTGTAGTTTTTTAAGCTCGTTCACTTTCACGGAATCATGGAGTAGGAGTCTTGCCACGTCGAAGGTGACATCAAGACCGTATACTGCGAAGTATTTCCGTTTCCGAAGGTAGGGTAGTCCCCCGCTGTGGTCTAGGTGGGCGTGGGATAATATGATTGAATCAACTTTTTCGGGGACTTCAGGGAAAGTTAAGGGTTCAGTCATCTGCAGTCCATAGTCGAACAAGAGAGCCTCACTTTCAGCAGAAAGTAAGTACCCGCTCTTCCCCACTTCATTCGCACCGCCGAGGAGAGTAAGTGTTGGAGATGGCATAGACTTAGTTATCTGATTCGGTGCATAAAAACAGGTATTTTTGTGCTCGAACTTCCATAACAATGTATGCATAACACCCTTTGGATTGTAGCGCTAGCAGTACTCGGGGCGGGAATATTAGCCATTGAATTAGGCATTTCACCCGCTATAACAGAGATTCTCGCAGGAGTGGTAGTCGGATCAGTGCTGGATTTTCAACCAGGCCAATACCTTGAATCCTTAGCCTCCCTTGGGATCCTAACGCTCATGTACGTTGCAGGCCTTGAAATCGACTTAGACCTTATGCGAAACCGATTTCGTGAAAGCGTCACAATAGGGTTTTCCTCATTCGCACTCCCATTCACCTCAGTGACTATAATCGCCCGATACGCACTTCATTTTACAAGTATGCAAAGCTTATTGATCGGAATAGCCCTCTCAACAACCTCAATAGCGATAGTATTCCCCTACCTTCGAATGCAAGGGCCCCTATCTGAAACAAGCAAGGGGATACTCGCAGCAGCCATGGTAGCAGACTTAACCAGCATGCTCATGCTATCTATCTTATTCACTGAAATATCAAAGAATGCAGTTATCTTAGTAGGACTGATCATCGTACTCACACTACTTATCCCAAAGATGGGTAAAAGGATTTTCTCCCACTTCCACGGCAACGCCGTCGAATTCGAATTCAGGATAATTCTTTTCATCATAATCGGGCTTGCAATCGCTTCAGAGGAGGCTGGTGTTGAGGCGGCGCTTGTCGCGTTCCTGCTGGGTATGATAACCTCAGGAGTCGTTGTCGGCCACAGCGACCTTCAGGAGAAGTTTCAGGCAATGGTATTCGGATTCCTCGCCCCCATCTTCTTTTTCTGGGTGGGACTTACAGTGTCATTTTCGGAGATAGCAAGCAATATCGGCATGATATCCATCCTTTTTGTATTATGCTATTCGACAAAGTTTATTGGCACATACTTTCCAAGCAGAAAATTTTACCCCAAAATTGCACTTGAAATAGGGTTCCTGTTCAACAACCGCTTATCCTTAGGACTAGTCGCAGCTTTATACGGGCGGGAGTCTGGACTTCTAAGCGATAAAGTTTACGCGTCACTAGTCGGATGCATTCTTATGACCACCTTCATCTCAACAGCACTGTTAAAACGGAAAAAACACGGACGATGGAAAAAGAAGAAGAAATGATTAGACTCCTTGAGGATTCCATCTCAAAGAGCATTGTAGGTGAGAAAGCTGTCGGCCTGATTTTTTCGGCTGGAGTCGACTCGACGCTAATTGGAGTATTAGCCTGCAAATTCACTTCCGTTTCAGCTTACAACGTGGGGATTTACGGGTCAGTAGACAGTGAGTATGCAAAAAAAGTTGAAAAAGATTTGGGTTTCAAGGTGAATTTTGTGGAAGTTGATGAAGAGGAAATCGAGAAAACACTGTCCACAGTACTTAAGGCTATTGGGGAACCTAACCCGCTTAAAGTCGCAGTGGGGCTTCCGTTTTATTTCGCATCCAAAGCTGCCAGTAAAGACGGATTCTCAGTCATGCTTTGCGGGCAGGGACCTGATGAATTGTTTGGAGGTTATGCTAGATACCTCACAGACTTTGAAAACAAAGGTTTTAATGGTGTCGCGCAATCCATGCAAGATGATTTGACCAACCTGTATGAATCCCAACTACAATACGATGAGAAAGTCTGCAAACTAAATAACATAACGCTTAAGTTCCCATTCCTAAACAAGGATTTAGTCGAATACGTAAGCAAAATCCCCATTCAGGAGAAGATAAAAATCCTTGGAGCTGGCCCAAGCTATGAATGTGTAGATGAAGTTAAGGAATTAAAGGTAATTCGTAAATTCATCCTCCGCGAAGCCGCAAAAAGTGTAGGAGTCCCAGACCCTATTTTAAACAGGCCGAAAAAAGCCGCTCAATACGGAAGCGGGACGTCAAAGGTGATTGAAAAGCTCGCACGAAAAAGAGGGTGTAAAAAACAGGCTCTTGACGAAGGCCGCACCGACTACGTTCGATACTACATCGAATCAATATGGAATGAAATCAAATAAAAAAACCCTTCAAACCGTAAGCTTAGGGGGTAAAAAAAGGTTGAAACTCCCCTCAATTATCAAGAAAAAACAAGCTGGAAAAAAAATCAGGGCCACAAAACAACAAGCTCAAAAATACGCAACCGAGTCCGAGCAAGCAGGTTTAAAGGCGCGTGAAAGGTTTAAAAAGTCTACTGCGGTTTTTCTGCTCGGTTTTGTGCCCTTGGGTGTTGTTGGCTTACTCACGGCTGTTAAGGTTTCTGGGGGAGACATTAAAAACACTTTATTGTTCATTGTAGTTTCTGTTGTAGCGTGTATTATATTCGGATTATATTTATCCAAAAGACTTGAAAAAAGCTTCACTGACCTGGAAAATACTATTGAACACAGAGGCCTTACGAGAAAGAGTGGGTAAGGAGTTACATCCAGAGTATTAGCTTTGCTTTTATTGGCCCCCACAGACTTTGAACTCCCCCAGTTCTCCCAAATTCGAACTCTATCATAGATTGATCGAAAACCACGTCGACCCTACCGTCTGAGTCGACGTCAAGTTGCTTGAGAAGCCTTGCCACAGAATCAGAGTAAGAGTCTTCTGGTGGATAAACTCCTGTGGAATTGATACTTGTATAATAACACAACTCAGTACCATTATAGGATGTGGGGATTGGTGCATGCATTGTTGAACCGTCTTCAAAGTCGATTGTCCAATTGCATCCCTCGCTTTTTGAGAAAACATCCCCGTATCCCACAAGACGGGAGAGTTTTATTTTGTATATTACGCAGTCATCTGCACTGCAACCCGTGTGATTGGAAATGTTTAATCCCGTTTCCACTAAAACGGTGTTATTGATGCTTGAGGGGAGCATGTCGGCAGGGATGTTTACAATAAATGGGTCGCCGAGTATCTGATAGTTTGAGCCAAAGTGAGAATCTCTTAGAGTGTATGCGTCTTCGAAACCAGAGCCGGAATCAACTCCCACGTAGTCGGTCCAGTATTCTGATGAGAAAGAGGTTACTTTCGCATCCACGACATAAGTGCCTGAGGGCGTATAAAGGATTCCCGAACAGTCTACTGTGTCGTTGAATCGTTCAGTATTCATAGACAGGGTAATCTCACAGTAGCCCGTAGTGTTTACGGGGGTGTAATCGAATTTTATATAGGAGTCAGGATACAGAATCGATTCGTAGGTCATTGATATATTTATCGCCTGTGCCTGATAGACGGCCTCAATAATTTGGCTTGCTATTTCATCGTATATGTCTTCGAGTTCCTCTGGATTGTCTGAGACGTAATACGAGCCGTTTCCGCAAGTTGCGATACGCTGGAGTGTGTCCAAGCCCGCGTCACTTCCAAAGCCTACAGCGTGCACGGTTATGTTGTAGTCTTGGTGGGCTGTGCACGCAGACTGTATGGCGTCGTCTTTGGCAGTAATCTGACTGTCGCCGTCCAAGTCAGATTCTGCGTTACCGCATCGTACGTTGGCTTCCCCGTCCGTCATGGCAACAATAAACTTGAGTCTGGAGGCATTAGTCGCCTGAAATAGGGTTACCGCATCGTTTATCGCACAGCATATACACGTCTCCCCGCCGGCAAAATATGAGTTGATTTCCGATGAAAGAGAACCTGAATCATTTGACAATGCATGGGTGCTGTATGAATCATCCCCGTAGGATACAAGCCCTATCATGTTACCGCTTATGTTAAGGATTCTCTCCGTGAACTCATCATCTACCTGTTTAGCTAGTCCAACCCCTGTGAGATCGCATGCGAAACACTGTTTTGGGCAGTACAGGTGTTCTATCATCGGTAGACCGCCTAGGTCGTAGATTGTGTGCTGGTGGACATAAGCCGGGTCACAGGCGTGGTGGGTGTCAAACCAACACGACGACCTGTCTAAGCTTGCGCAGCGGAACAGGCTGCACTGTCCTGGAGGGGCAGGTTCGGTCGGGTCGGCTGCTGTTCCGTTAACACCCCAGTAGGCGTAGACGTTTTCCCCGCAGGAGAGGGCGCACCACTCGTTAACTTCGTCTAACTCAAAGCAGTAAGTACACCCCAGGTTCGTACAGTCATAGCAGTAGGAGCCTCCAAAAGGGTTCCCAGCCGTATGATTTCCCTCACCCCCATACCACTGGCACGTGTAGCAGGGGAGCGTGCAAACTGAGCCAGGATTCTGGCCGCAGCCGAAACTACGCCAACACCCGTATACACAATTACAGCATTCAGGGTAACCCCCCGAGCAGTCGTTATAATGACATAGCAAACCGTCGTTTCTCACGCACTCGCTCGTGCACACCTGCGCGGCAATCGCCGTGTCGTTCATGGCTGGATTGTCTCGGTCGTAGATCATATGCCAGCTACCTTCCATGCATCTGTCCTGCCACATACTGAAGGATAAGTCAGTAGTCAAAACGACATCAGCGTTACCTCCCTCAAATCCAATCGAAAGGTTTTGCGATCCAAGCCGTATTGGCGTAGTTGTCTGGCTTAACTCAGAGTAGGATAAAGAAGACAAGTTTTCGTCGTATAGGCTTGCGGAAAACTCACCCCCATTAAGCGTGTGATTAAAGACAACAGTGTCTCCGACAGTCAAGTAAGTCGTGTAATTACTCTTAAGGTGAAGGTAAACAGACAGATTACTCAGCTGGCCCGGGACATAAAATGATGAATAATAGTTTACGAGACCGTAGATTCCGGGAAAAAAGTAGCTACCTGTACCAGTGTCTTGCACAGTCTCCATGGAAGAAGTGTTGTAGGTGACTTTCACGAATCCACCGCCGATGTATTGGGTGCTCAAGTCCGATCCCGTAAACTTAAACTCAAGGACGTTGTCGCCGGAAGTAAATTGGTTTTCTGGGTTGGCTATGTGTGATTTTATGTTAGCTGACATACCATTGGAGGAGGGTGTATAAACTCCGGTCGAGTTATCGTTTACAAAAAGCTCGAATTCAGAGCCGGCATTCAATTCGAGGTAAGCTTGGATTATGGAGTCGATGTCATCGGGGAGTGTTATTTTTTTAGTGAGATTACCTTCACCTACGAACCCACCAAAAAACGCGTAAACCGAATTTGTCTTGGATTTAATGTTGGTTAGAAAAGCCCTGGAAACATCCCCTCTCGTGGGAAGACCCAACCCATAACCTACAAGAAGCCGGATTGAATTAGTCTTCGCAATAGACTTGGATTCCTCAGACCTCGAAATATTTTCAGCTAAAACATCATTCTCGATATAGAACCGGTATCCCACATTAGGAGGTACGAGCTGTTCGAGGTAAAACTTGCTCAGATTAGCAGCATAAGTCCAATTCGCAGAGGAATTATCACCATCTGCAGAAGCCCAGGCAGCTCCAATCTCGTCTAAAATCTCTTTCTTGTTTAATACATCAAGACTATCCTCAGAGACATAGTGGAGTCTTTTAAAAGAGGATATAGAAGTGTCAGATGGTTTGTAGTGTATGGCACCCCACAGCCCTGCGAAAAGCATGACTGTAATGGTGAATGCGAAAAGCGAGTCCAATATGACAGTGTAACCCTTGTTGTTTATCACATGAACTCCTCCGCTGAAGTATACCAGACTGTGAGAGCCGTTTTGACGATTTCCCCATCGAGGAGGGCGTTCCGTGTGACTGATAGTAGTCGGGTCTGATTTTGGGGTGCCTTGCCTGTTGCAGGAAATACTCCGCCAATCGTAAGGTTTGAACCGTTTAAGTTGGTTATTAGGTAGTAAAAGTCGTAGCCCCCAAGTCCGAGTAGATAACGGTTGCACATGTAATTTGACAGTGAAATGTCGTTGCAGAGGCCATCATACTGTGAGTTATCGAAGAGTGTCACAAAGCCCACAATCTTTTCACTGGATAGAATCCGGGATTCATTCACAAGACCCACAGATTCTATGTTACTAGTATTCCAGTTGCCTGGGATTCCTGAAGTTTTTACTAATTGTTCCGCAGCATCAACCGACCTTTCCTCCATAATCCGGTAGGATTCAGCTTCAGTCAGATCCCGCGTCGTATTATACCACAAGAGAACGCACAAAATCAAAACTACCATAAAGATGAAGTAGGCTAGGAGAAACTCCCCCGAAAAAACCTGCGCCCTACGATTTATCATGCACCAATCACCCACGAAACATTAAGAAAATTATCCGACTCGATGCCCTCATCAAGCTGCTCTATCGGATCGATCTCAAAGGGGAGGTTGTGTGTTCCTACCGAAGGAACCGTAACATTGAAGAATACTGTCGTTTCAGCCTCAGCCTCAAGAGAAGGAACCACATCATCCAAAGAACCATTCAACCGCACTATAAAAGCTGAAGCGCGAACATGAGACTTGTCCCGCACTCTGACAGAAATCGTTGTGTTCGTCCCAGAAACATTCGAAGAGGAGCTAAAGCTTTCTCGCACGAAAAAAAGGTTGGGTTTGTGACAGGTTACGATAACAGCATCCCCAGTATTCTCAATCCTATTTTGCAGGGTCTCCCCCTTATCCAGGCAATAAATCGTAACATTAGCTGCTAGAACCTGAGTCACCCACTCTGAACCGTCAAAGTGAATCGAAAGAAAATTCTTGGAGGAAGAAACATTATAATCGACGGAACCGAAAAGATAATATGGAACCGAAACATACCTATAGTATCCGTAAGACTGTTGGCTGATGGTATTTATGTTGAATGCGATTGAATCAAGAACTGATTGCGCATCCATTGAAAGCTTGAGATTGTTTGCCAGAATATTCTTTTCGAGGGCGAGGATTACAACGATTATGAAAATGAGAAGTATGAACCCGACTGTGATAATCAACTCTAAGCTAACCTGTCCCCTGGAAAAAAATCGCATCGTATTAAAGAGATTATTTAATTTGCTTGATTAAATTAGTATTAATGGGAAAAAACACGCTTCTACCCGTAATATTAATCCTATGCCTTACAGGATATTGTTCGGCTGATGGGGAAGATTGGCCCACATTCAAGCAGAATACTGGAAGAACCGGGTTTCAGCAAGGATATTCAAATTACTCACTGGAAGATATCACCCTCATTTGGAATTATACTGTAGGATCTGCCGTGGAATCATCTCCCGTAGTATCCGATTTTGACGGCGACGGGAGATTAAATGTCGTGTTTGGATCAGACGACGGCAACCTTTACTGCTTAGACTATCAGGGAAAAGAAATCTGGAATTACTCTGTAGGTGCGAGGATCAGGTCCACCCCAACACTTGCAGACATAAATTTGGACGATAAAATGGAGGTTTTGTTTGGTGCTGACGACGGAGTACTCTACGTACTCGACGGCGATGGAAAACTCCTTTGGAGTTTTACGACAAATAAGTCAATACTGTCTTCGCCTCTTGCAGCGAATTTCGACGACAGCAAAGATCTTGAAATCATAGTCACTTCAATGGACGGATTCGTTTACGCTCTAAATAGTAGGGGGGAATCCAAGTGGAGTTATGAGACAAGCGATTCCATAAGAACTAGTCCCGCAGTGGGGGATCCAAACGATGACGATAATTTTGATGTTATTTTCGGCTCCTCCAACAACGTCTTGTATGTTCTATCATATCCACCATACAGGATCTGGCAGTATCAGACGAACGGAAACATTTATGCGACTCCCGCAGTCGTCGATTATGACAGAGACTACAAGGAAGAAATCATTCTAGCATCCTCCGACTCGGTAATCAAGCCAATTTACTGGGGGACTGCAATAAGCAGTGCCGGAAAGAGAAAAGTATGCAGGATTGTTGATTGGAGGGAAGTCTGCGAGTTCGTAACCCCCGCCTACTCTAAATTGTATGAAGAATGGAATTACACTACCTCGGGAAGCATTTATTCATCCCCTTCTGTAGCTGACTTCACAGGTAATTCCAAACAGGATATCGTTTTTGGAACCGACAAACACACCCTCCACATTATAAACACTGAGGGACAGCGAATTGGAGGATACACTACAAACAAGGCCATTAAGTCCACTCCAGCAATAGCGGACTTGGACGGGGACGGTATACCAGAGATCATCTTCGGCTCTGACGAAGGCATGGTTTACGTCATCGACTACCCGTACATTGCAAGCTTATCCACTATAGTCGCAAATCTTTCTTTTGAGGAACTCTACCTGGGGCTTTCGAAACTTGGGGGAAAAGCAGAAGAGATGGCACTTGAAGTTGGAATAAACGAGACAGTTGAAACTGTTAGCGAACAAGAATGGAATATTCTGAAAACCCTGGATAATAAGACTTTTAAGAAGGGTTCAATCAAGTACTTGGAGATGAATCGTAAAGTCGAAATTTCAGTTGGAGAGTCGAAAATAACCGTAGACGCAAGGAAGAACGGAAACAACATCGTATTATTCAATTACCCCAATAAAAAAAGGTTCAGCTTTAAGACTGAAGGAACGGTTAGATCATCTCCCGCCATCGCAGACGTAAACAGTGACGGACACCTTGAATTCTTCGTGGGTTCGAGTGAGGGAGTACTCTGGGCTTTCGGAAGCCTGAAGGAATTTACGAGATCAGAGGCCGGAGACCTTCTTGATGAAGCTGAATACTTGTATAGCTTAGACGACTATAACGCAACCTACGAAACCACCATTAAAGCCCAAAACCTGTACGAGTCAATAGGCGACTCCCAAGGCATGTCGAGGGCACAGTCCATTCTCCTTCGGCTTGAAGCCGATGAAATTCTTGCCAAAGCATTAGACTTATACAACAAAAGCCTTATTGCAAACGCCTCAGACTACCTGGATCAAGCAGCAATGATCTATGCCAACATCAACTACACAAGATCCGGTGAAAACACAAGCAGGCTATCCGACCTCCTTGAAGCTGAATTATATTACAGGGAGGCGAAGATGCTCTATAATACTGGAGACCTTGAAAACGCCTCAAGATACGTTTTGAAGGCTCACGAGATTTTCACGGCATACAACGATACGCGAGGGAAAAACAAGTCTACTATCCTCCTTGAACTCTCGGTAGAGCAAAAGGATGCTGACGCATACTATGTTTTAGCCTTAAACTTGTTTTTCGAGGAAGGCTACAGCGAGAACGTGACTGAATACTTGAACATCGCGAAACTAGTATACGAGGACGTTAACGCCTCAGGGGGTGTGGTTTTAGTTGAGAAGATGCTTTCAAGGGTGATCGCAACCAAACTCACAGACAATGCATACGAGATGTATGAGCAAGGCAATATTGAAGGCGCCTTTGAAGCTTCCCTAAATGCAAGCAAGATTTTTTCAAGCATAAATTATGCGCCAGGACTCTACAGGGCAGAGTCTATGGCAAACAAGACCGGCCAGTTCATAAAGGCAAGCCAGTTATTCGAGCAATCAGTAAGCCTTTATTCAAACAAGCAATACGCTCAAGCCATCGACATCGCAGAGAAATCGAGGGAAATCTATGATAAATTCAACGACACCGCATCCCGAGAGGAAGTGGATAAATTCATCGAAAAGATGAGGGAACAATACTTCGAGAAAGTGAAAAAACCAAAATACTTGATCATATTATTGAACATAATGGTGGGCGCAATCGCGGGAATAATGCTTATATACTCGATTGAAAAGCTTCTGAAAAACAAACGCGGGAAAATCGAGGAAAAAGAGACTGCGACACCTCCATGGAGGTATTAGTTTAAACTTGCCTTGCCTGAGAGATCACCGATCTTTCTCGCACCCGATAAAAACATGCTTATCTTCAATTCCTCAACAATTCTTTCAAGATAACATTCAACCCCTTTTATTCTGCCTTCCTCCCAAGCCTTCAGCACAGGCAGTGCAATACCAACACAAGAGGCCCCTAAGGCAATCGCCTTGGCAGCGTCAAGACCAGAGCGTACTCCGCCCGAAGCTATCACTGGTTTTTCAAGACCTGATAGTTCGATCACGGATTCAACGGTTGGAATCCCCCAGGTCGAAAAGACTCTCCCAGTATCTTGTCTTCCAGACCGTATTCCCTCTACTAAAGCCCAGTTAGTACCACCCAAACCGCCAACATCATATGCCGAAACCTTAAGCTTTCTAGCAGTTTCACGGGAAATCCCGCACCCAACCTCTTTTAGAATCACAGGAGACTTGATCTTTTTGGCCACCCCATTTATTTTCCCGACAAGACCCTTAAAATTCCTGTTTCCCTCGGCTTGAATAAGCTCTTGAAGCGGATTAACGTGCAATGCAATGGCGTCTGCAGAAATCATTTCTACTGCCCTCTCACACTCGGCAACCCCCAAGCCGTAGTTTAACTGGACTGCCCCAAGATTTGCGATGAGAAAAATATCGGGTGCTACATCACGGACTTTATAAGTCTGCTCTAAAGCAGCGTCTTCTATTGCAGCCCTCTGGCTTCCCACCGAGAATCCGACGTTAAGCTTCTGGGCGACTCTCGCAATATCCTGGTTAATCTCTTTTGACTCATCAGCCCCGCCAGTCAAGGCCTCAATGATTATTGGGGAGTCAAGAGTCTTTCCGAGGAATTCGCATGACGTGTCGATTTCATCGAAGTCTAGTTCAGGGAGAGCGTCGTGAGCAAGCCTTACTTTTTCAAATCCGGGGGAACCCGCTTCAACTTCCTCGGTCAGACAGATTCTTATGTGTTCGAGTTTACGGTGGTTTATTTTTCTCATTTTAATGCGTCCTCTCGATTATGTAGTCGGCAAGGCCGAGGAGTATCTCCTTAGGCTCGCCATCGGAAATCACCTCTAAAGACTTTTTCGCCGAAACAATTAATTCTGAAAGCTTGTTTTCAGCGTACTTGATGGAGCCCACCTCATTCAAGACGGCTATGAATTCACTTATTTTCTCTTCGTCACAGTCTTTTCCAAGCGCATTAAAAATTGATTTTTTCTGCTTTTCGCTTCCGTGAGCTAGTGCGTGAACTATAATCAAGCTTTTCTTTCCCTGGCAGATGTCGGATCCAACTGGTTTCCCGAGCTTTTGTTCGTCCCCGGTCAGATCGAGCAGGTCGTCTTTAATCTGGAATGCCACGCCGATGTCCCGGCCATAATTCGATAACAATCTTACCTGATCGTCAGTCCCTCCCCCGAGGATTGCTCCGATTTTCACCGACCCCTCGATTAAGGCCCCGGTTTTCTTCGAAATCATGACTAAGTAATCTTGCTCAGAGACTTCTTTTTGTTTTTCGAAGAACATGTCCATCATCTGGCCTTCATGCACTTCGGCGTTGGCGTGGTTTAAGGTTTCGAGGGCGTCGAGCACTTTACTGTCGTCGATTCCTTCATTGCGCACGTCCACGAGCGATTCAAAAGCCTTCGCATATACTGCGTCTCCCACGACTATCCCCATCTCTATCCCCCAGAGCGCGTGCACTGTGGGTTTTCCCCGGCGCATGTCGTCGTCGTCCATGATGTCGTCGTGTACGAGCGTGAAAGTGTGAAGTAATTCCACAGAAGCTGCGGCGGCAAGTATTTTTTCGGAGTCGCCGCCGACGGCTTCGCATGCAGTCAGAACCAGTGCCGGGCGAATCCGCTTTCCACCAGATGCCGCAGTATGCGCAAGCATCTTCTTTAAGGTGACATTTTCAGAATCCAAATACTTTCGAATAACAGGCTCGACCAGAGCCCCCTTCTCCTTTAAGGCACTTCGCGCGTCCATGAATCCCCTTAAAGTATTCGGATACAAGTTAAATAAAAACAGGGTATGTTGAGCGGCCTATTCCTGTTCTTTAAGCGTTTGATACCGCTCTTGGATTCGCACTGGACAGGTGTCGTCCATAACACGAGCCACTGCATCCACCCTCTTCCAGTACTCTTGTGCTATCCCGGGTATTGGTACTTGACTCAAGGTTTGTGTTATCTGCCATTCGTTCACTTGTCTTGCATAATCGACGAAATATAGTAATTTCTCTTTTGACAATGGAATCGAAAGATGAGGGCCATCACCCTCTTGTTGCGCGTCGAATTGGGATGCAATATCCTTGAGATGGGGGACCCAATCTTGCGGGGGCGGCGAAATAGGAATTCCCATGTGTGCTTGAATCGTATCTAGCCCAGCCGTTGCCTCAGTACCTTCCGCAAACTTCCTGAAAAAGGCGGCATACTCCGCAGAGGGTATAGGTTCTAAGGGGTTGAAATCGGTTTCACTGCCCCCCGGACGATGCGCGACCATAATCTTGTTCGTCCTAGTGGCCTGATCTTGAAGCCCGGCGATCTTCGAGTCTACGTCATCCGGAAGCCGAAGACTTTTTCGGGCAAGACCACAACCCCGCCGTCGAAGCCCTTCTTCAAATAAAAAGTAAGACCACTTGTCCCCGTCGAAACCCTCAATGTCGCCTACACCAAGCTTGTCGACTTCAGCATCTAAAAAGATGTCCAAGGCAGTAATGAACGAGCCGTAAGGTTGAAAATGAGATTCCTTCTCCATAGAATAATTTAGAATAGTAAAAGTAATAAATCAGGGTTGTGTGGGGGTGAGAAGCCCAAGGTCATAGAGTATTTCCGCGTCGTATGCGCTTTTATCCTTTAAGGCTTCAACCACATGCGCCCCCCAGGTTCCGCCTTCCGCTTCCTCACCAAGGCAGAAAGTGCAGAATGTATCGAGTCCAGCCCGCTTAGCCGACCAGAGAGTACGGCCCACCTGCCCCCAACTTCCGGAAGCGACCTGCTCGTCGAGTGAACTTCGAA
>Ga0265594_1000124_pt1 | contig 62162 bp, 53 predicted proteins | sample saktaG_11_FD_190147 | JGI IMG/M metagenome (GOLD analysis project Ga0265594, IMG submission 190147) | Saline water microbial communities from Sakinaw Lake, British Columbia, Canada - sak_2011_5_24_80m | ecosystem: Environmental > Aquatic > Non-marine Saline and Alkaline > Saline ...
CCGGCTCACATTTTTTTGAGTGGACACATAAAAGATTTGATGGTAAGGAGTTTCCCGCAACTGTTCTGTTGACAAGAATGGAACTGAAAGGGAAAAAGTTATTGCAGGCAACAGTCAGAGATGTAACCGAACGTATGCGAGCCGAAGAAGAACTGAGGAAATATCGCGATCACCTTAAGGAATTGGTAGAAGAGCAAACTATCGAACTTCGTGAGAGTAAAGAGCAGTTCCAAAGCCTTTATGAAAATATGACTTTGGGTATGTACCGTACTACTCCAAAAGGTCAAATTGTTATGGCTAATCCAGCATTAATCTCGCTCCTAGGATATGATTCATTCGAAGAACTGAAAAAACGAAACTTAGAGAGAAATGGATTTGATCCCAAATACCCAAGAGAAAAGTTTAAAGAAGAAATCAAAAAAAATGGCAAAGTTCAAGGGATGGAGTCTAAATGGAAGAGATGTGACGGAACAAGTGTGTTTATCAGAGAAAGCGCAAATGCTATTAAAGATGAGAAAGGAAACATTATATATTATGATGGCACTGTTGAAGACGTAAATGAGCGCAAGCGGGCGGAGGAAGCGTTGAGAAATAGCGAGGAAAAGTACCGCATCCTGACTGAAACCGTACCTGATATTATATTTACATTGGATAGAAAAGGTAGATTTGCTTACATTAACCCGGCAGGTGAAAATATTGTTGGTTATTCTAGCCAGGAGTTTCTGGGACATGATTTCACTGAAGTGATTGCTCCTGAGTATATAGATACAACGAAGGATCGCTTCAAACGGGGACTTGCCGGGGAGAAGATTTCCCTTTATGAAGTCGAGATAATGCATAAGGATGGACAGAAAGTCCCGGTAGAATTGAATATGACCTCACTCTTTGACGAAGATGGAAATATCATCGGCAGGCTTGGCGTCGCCCGCGATATTAGAGAGTCCAAGCGGGTAGAAAAGATGCTGCGGGAGTCGGAGGACCGATACCGAACAATTTTTGAAAACACTGGAACCGTTATGGCTATTATTGAAGAAGATAAGACAATATCCCTGGCAAATAGGGAAGCTGAGAAGTTATTTGGCTATTCCAGGAAGGAAATAGAGGGAAAGAAAAAATGGACAGAATTCATTGTGGCAGAAGATTTGGAAAAAATGAAGGGTTATCATGAACAGCGCAGGGTTGATCCGACCAGTGCTCCAATGGAATATGAGTTCCAGATCATTGACAAAAAGGGAAGTATCAGAGATATATTAATGTCAATTGATGTAATTCCAGGGACAAAAATTAGTGTAGCATCTGTCATAGATATCACCGAGCGCAAGAAGGCGGAGGAGAAAATAAAAGCATCACTCAAGGAAAAAGAAGTGCTGCTGCAGGAGATTCATCACCGGGTGAAAAACAACATGCAGATCGTGATAAGCCTGCTCCGCCTTCAATCTGCGAAGGCCGAGGATAAAAAAACACAGGAGATATTAAGAGGGTGCCAGAACCGTATCCACACCATGTCTATTATACATGAGAAGCTTTATCAGTCTAAAGATTTGGCAAAAATAGACTATGCTCAATACATCGACGGGTTGGCAGTTCATATTTTTCAATCTTACGGTGTCGATTCAAATCTTGTCGCAGTAAATACTGATTTGGAGGAAGTTCTCCTTGACCTCAATCGGGCGATTCCATGCGGATTGATAATCAACGAGCTTTTATCGAATTCAGTAAAGCATGCTTTTCCGGAAGGAAAAAAAGGCGAAATCTGTATAAATCTTCATTCTGATAAAAAGGGTATGATTACTCTTGTCGTCAGCGATAACGGCATCGGTTTACCGGACGATATAGATTTTCGAAAGGCCTCCTCATTAGGGCTGCAGATGGTGAATGACTTAACCAGACAGATTGGAGGCACGATAAAGCTTGACCGCAAGGCCGGAACGGCTTTTACAATTAAGTTTTAATGGGCGAATAGGCACCTCTTCTATTTCTTTTCTTTCTTTGGCGGCGGCGGAGGGGGTGTCATAGGAAGTAATTTGTCCTGCTCAACAACAGCTCTGTTCCACCACTCCGGAGCCTGAACCCGGCCGCTTTTTCTTTTAACAGCGTCATAAATGCGGAAGTGGTTGTACGTTACGAGCAGATTGTCACCCAGTTCCCACCATGCGTTTACCACGGAACTGCCGTTGTTGATAGTGTAGTCTGTGATAAACTCGACTGCCAGTGCAGGGTCCTTCTTATAGAGCTCTTCTGCAGCTTTGTCGATAATCGCTGTCCTTTTGACCGCTCCCCCTTCCCATTTTTCCTGCGCTGCTTTGACATCTTTTATCGCATAGGAATATACCACCTGCGTATGGAAATCTACATAGTCGGATGCCCATCTGGCAGAATCCCTGCCAAACACGAAATGGTCCCCGACTTTAAAGGACTCCGGCACATCCGTGCTTCCGGTATAGACAGGCATGTAGCAGGCTGTGTCCTGGGCGCCGAATGAAAGCCACAATATTCCTCCGATCGGATCAGGAAGCCAGTCCCTGCACTGGGTGATAGTTGTGTATTCGACATTGTTGACACAGATGCATCTTGAGCTTCTGTACCTTTTGTCGTCCAGTTTAAAGCTGCGGAAATAATTCGGGTTGCAGAAAGGCCCGCCTTTAATGCCTTTTGCCGGGTCGTATTTACTCCCCTGGTACTTATCGCGCGTGATGTTCATGACATCCTGCACCGAGAGTTTCTCGTCGGGTTTTACCGAAAAAGGAAAATCCATGTCCTGCGTTTCCGGGCTGAAATGCCTGGAAGGTGCTACAATGTCCAAAAAACGCCACAGCCGGCTTGCTTTACCCATGGAAGGCGAATACGCCCTCTTCCAACTGAAAGGTTTGCCGCTTTCCGGATCGTAGAACCCGTTTTCAACTGCGTATGAGACAGCATTGGGCGATGCCATGAAATAGTCCGGATTCTCAAGGTCTATCTCTCCGATTCTTGACTCGTTCGGGCAGACGCTTACATGGTCATCCGGGACCCTCTGCGCGCACCACACAGCGCCCGGCTTTCCGCTCTCCGGAGTCCACAGCGGCCCGACAGGCATGATCTCGAATATCCATGCCTCGTTTGGATCAGCGACTGCCAGCATCTCACCGCCGTCGTTAAACCCGTATCCATACTTTTCGGCCAGAGAACCCATGACCTGGATTATCTCTCTCGCCGTCTTGCTTCTCTCCATTCCGAGCATCGTCAGCATGGTCAGGTCAAGCAGTGCGGATGGAGTAGTGTTTCTCATCTTGCGCTGGCATCCGATCGTCGATTCTCCCATGGCGACCTGGTTCTCGTTCATATAACCGAACATCCCGTGCTTGTATGCATAGGTATGGGGGACTTCGGGAATATCGGTTCCTGTGTAGTCATCCTTGTATTTTTCCCATTTAATGCCCTGTTCCGGCGGCCATGTCCTGTACTGCGAGATGTGGTAGATCTTGCGTACAGCACCCTCTTTGTGGTCTGCCGCAGGCACATGCCCCCATGTCCAGTCGCATATGCCGCAGTCGCATGTGTGCGTGGTCATCGTGGAGCCGTCGGTCGATGCGTCTTTTCCTACGAGTATCGAGGTGCAGCCCTCGGGCCGGCATTCCTCTCCCCAAGGCGCAGCATTCTGTGATGTGAAAACAAATGCGCTTAATACAACCAGCGCGGCAAACAAAATAGCAGTTACTGTTAATGACTTTTTAAAATTCAAATTTGCCTCCTGATTTATGATTTTAAGATTTTATATTATTTTTTCTTTTTTTGTGCCGGGGGAGGCTGCAGCGGCACGAGTTTATCGTGCTCCACTACTGCCCTGTTCCACCATTCCGGGAATTCCACATGGCTGACTTTTCTATTTTCTGCATTATAGTTTCTTAGGTGATTGTATTTGACGAGAAGGTCGTCTCCAAGCTTCCACCAGGCATCTATGGTTCGTTCTGCGTTGTTCACGCTGAAGCCGGTTATAAACTCTACAGCCGCCGCCGGATCCTTCCTGTAAAGCTCTACAGCCGCTTTATCAATAATAGGTATCTTCTTTAATGCTCCCCCTTCCCACTTTTCCCTGGCTTTTATGACGTCTTTAATGGCCTGTGAATAAACGACCTGTGTATGGAAATCGACATAGTCAAAGGCCCATCTTGCAGAGTCTCTGTTAAATATCCAGTGGTCGCCTACACTGTAAGATTCGGGGATCTCCGTCACTCCGGCGTAGATGGGGGTGTAGCAGGATGTGTCCTGGGCTCCTAATGCCACCCACAGGATCCCACCTATCTGGTTTGGCAGCCAGTTCCTGCACTGAGCAAGGGTTGTGTACTCCGAGTTGTTTACACTGATGCACCGGGCGCCTGCATATCTTTTGTCGTCAACCTTGAAGCCGCGGAAATAGTTCGGGTTTGCGAACGGCCCAGCCTTCAGCCCCTTTGACGGGTCGTACATGCATCCCTGGTACTTATCCCTCGTGAGTCTCATTACGTCCTGCACCGAGAGCTTTTTGTCAGGCTTTATTGAAAAAGGAAAGTCCATGTTCGGAAGTTCCGGGCTGAATTTACGAGACGGCGCCACAAGGTCAAAGAACCGCCACAGCCGCCCCCTCCTTCCGTGAGTGCTTGCAGCGCTGCCCTCAGCAGGACAGTAGGCCCTCTTCCAGTTGAAAGGCTTTCCGCTCTCAGTGTCGTAGAAACCGTTCTCTACTGCATAGGAAATGACATTCGGAGAAGCAAGAAAATGGTCTGTGTCTTTAAGGTCTATCTCTCCGATTCTTGACTCGTTCGGGCAGACGCTGACATGGTCATCCGGCACTCTCTGTGCGCACCACACGGCTCCCGGTTTTCCGCTCTCCGGAGTCCACAGCGGCCCGACAGGCATGATCTCGAATATCCATGCCTCTTCCGCGTCAATCACGGCAAGCATCTCTCCGCTGTCATGGAATCCGTATCCGTACTTTTCACCCAGTGACCCCATGAGCTCGATGGCTTCTCTCGCCGTCTTACTCCGCTCCATGGCAAGCAGCGTCAGCATTGTGATGTCCATGACAGGCGTGGACGTTGAGTTTCTCATCTTGCGCTGGCAGCCTATACTCGCTTCCCCCATTGCCACCTGCTGGTCGTTCATGTAGCCGAAGACCGAGTATCTGTAGCCGTAGGTATGCGCAGCTTGTGGGATGTTGACTCCTGTATGGCCCCGCTCCAGATTTTCCCATTTCGCACCCTCATCCGGATGCCATGTTCGGATCTGGTTTATGTGGTAGATCTTACGTACAGGGCCCTCCTTGTGGTCTGCCGCAGGAACATGGTGCCATGTGAAGTCGCAGATACCGCAGTCGGCAGCATGGGTGGCCATCACTGAGCCGTCTGTAGAGGCTTCTTTCCCGATGAGTATCGAGGTGCAGCCCTCAGGCAGATATTCCGGTTCGGCCGGCTCTTTTCCCCCTGCAACATATGAAAGGGCGATAAGCAAACCGATACAAACAAGCAGTATTATGATAAGCGTCAGCAGCTTTCTTAATTTCAAGGTTTACCTCCCTGTCGTTTGGGGTTTTTTAATTCAGGGTTTAAATTTATTATCGGCATTCTTTACCTTTCAGGTGAGCCGATCTTACCGCATCTGCTGCGTTACAGGGCATTCGTGGTGAAGGACCACAACTTCATGTGCTGTGCCTCGCATCTGCAGCAGCCTCAACTCGTGAATAATCCAGGCTAATAAGCATTTTATTTATTCAGGCACCCGACATCAAGCTTATTTTTATAATCCCTCATTTTAAGCCGGCTTTGTTAAACCTGAAGAACAGGCAGTTCCCCTTCCTCATCCCTGCTGTGCCGTTATTTCATATCCGGCTTCTTTAATCCCTGCGAGTGCGGTTATTTTCATGGGCTCGATCAGCGGCCTCTGGATGTCTGCGGGCTTAAGCACAAGAGGGACCTCGGTGCATCCTGCGATAACAGCCCCTGCTTCCCTCCGGATGAGGCTCATGGCTGTATGGACAATGATTTCTTTGGACAGACCCGAATAGAAACCAGCCTTGATGCCATGTTTTCCGTCAATGGCCTCCATCACCTGCTGCTGCTCCTCATCTGAGGGGCAAATGACTTCGATTCCTGCCTCTGAAAATGCATCGTGGAAGATCCCTGATTTAAGCGTGCCTGTGCTCGATATAAGGCCAGCTTTTTTCAGGCCCGGCATGTTTTTCTTTGTCCACTTCAGGGATTCCTCGACAAGACTGAGGAAGCGGAACTCGACCTGCGACGCCACTTCAGGATAAAAACAGTGCGCAGTCACACACGGCATGATGATCAGATCTGCCCCCGCCTTTTTCAGGATTTTAACACCCTCGACGAGCAGGGGAGTGGGGTTTTGCCCCTTGTTGAGCAGGGCCTCTGTCCTCGGCGGGATTTGAGGGTTGCTGTAAACAATTACCCGGATGTGGTCCTGGTCTTTTTCGGCTCTGGTATTTTCTATGATTAGCTCATACATATATGCCGTGGCTTCAGGCCCCATGCCTCCTAAGATCCCTATGGTCTTTTTCATTTCCCCGGACACTCTTTGATGATTTCTTTGACCTTATCCAGCGGCAGTGCTTCTATCTTATGTCCGTCCTTGCCCGTCATTGTGTGCGCCTTGAACATCGAGTTCAGTATGGCCTCTTCCGAAGCCTCGGCAGCCGCAAGAAACAGCGGGGACATCTGGCTGTTCCGCAGTGTCTCGGTCTTGATGGTCCTTGACTGCGGCCTGTGAGAGATTCTCATCCCCTCGGCTGTTGAGAAAGCAATTGCATAGTCGCCGCTTGCGTTTGAGTAATAGCCGCCTGTCCTTGCTATCCCCAGCAGTGCCCTCTTCGCAAGCCTCTTCAGGTTTCTGCTGTCAAGCGGTGCATCGGTTGCGACCACGATCATGCATGAACCCTCCGACTCCCTCTCTATCTCCTTCTTCATGGGGTAGCGGCCCAGGCGGACTCCTACAGGAAGGCCTTTAATCTGGAATACGCCTCCGTGGTTTGTCTGGACAAGCACCCCGACAGTATAACCGCCTCTCGATTGTGGAAGCTTCCTCGATGCAGTTCCTATTCCTCCCTTGAAGCCGAAGCAGATTGTTCCTGTGCCGGCACCAACCGCACCTTCCTCCACAGGACCCGATGATGCGTTCTTTATTGCCCTGATAACGTCTGCTTCTTTCACATGTCTTCCTCTTATGTCGTTCAGATAGCCGTCATTTGTCTCACCTACAACAGCATTGACAGAGTCTGCCTTTTCATTCCCTTCGAGAGAGAGTATGTAGGTGATGACCGCATTGGCGGCGGTCGGCACGCTCAGTGTGTTGGTCAGGATTATGGGGGTCTCGATGTTTCCCAATTCATCGATCTGTGTGTATCCCATCAGCTTTCCGTAGCCGTTTGCCACACACACCCCTGCAGGCACTTTCTCCTGGTATATGTTTCTCCCGTGGGGGAGTATGGCAGTCACACCGGTGCGGATATTATTACCCTCGATGAGGGTCACATGTCCGACTTTGACTCCCTCGACATCGGTTATTGCGTTCCATTTCCCGGGGTTTAACACTCCTGTTTTAATGCCGAACTTCCTTATGCGGAGCCTTTCTTCAGGCAGCAGGAAGCCATGACATAGGAACAAAAGGGTGAATGACAAAATGACAGTGCGTCTCATGTCGGGTTCTCCTTAGAAATTGTAAGATTATGATATTAGTGAATACGCCCCAAAAAATCAACCGCAGTGTTCTCCTTCAGATAGAGAAGTGCTGGCTGTGGGGGAAATAAATAAAAGGGGATTATAGGTTAGTTCGATCTTGCCCAGCCAGCGAAACAAGAATTACCTGTATTATAGCTTAATCTTTGTGAAAAGGGAAGAGGAAATTTGGGATTTTTTTGTGGGGAGTTGAGAAAAAGGAGATTGGTTTTAAGGTTTAATGTTTTTAGTTTGCATGATAAATTAAAATTTGGATTTTTTATTGACAAGTCAATGTTTAATAATATAACTTTCAATAGGTCTGATGTATGGATATCTTTTCAGGAAATTTGTTTATTTTATCATAATATTTTTTATTTTCTCATTATCTGGAGATTCAAGTAATAAACATTTCCCCCTTCAGTCTAATAAATTTTCCATTGAGACTGGAGAAAATCTATTAAAAAAAGGAGATTTTCATCAGGCAATTGGTCTATTTAAACAAGAGTTAAAGTTTGCCAAAGAAATTGATGATGAATATATACAGGTTAAATGCTATATGCGCTTGGGCTTACTTTATTGGAATATTGGACAGCTTAAAAAATCTTCAGAGTTTTATATTAAGGCTAAATCACTCGCAAAAAAATTAAGTTTACAGAATGAACTGGAAAAATGCAGATGTGCGCTTGAAATTTATAGGTCTTATTTAGATGGGAAGGAATATCGCTCATTAAGGAAATACCAGCAATCGATCGAAAGCTTTCAAAGTGCTATAGAACTGGCCAGGCAAACTGGAAGCCTGGAACATGAGCTTAAGTGCCTCCGGCATCTGAGTATCACTTATCTCAGGATAAATAATTTGCAAGAATTCCGCCTGCTGAATGAAAAAGCCCTGCAGATTGCGAAGAGTCTGAATCATAAGACAGCAGAAGGAAGATGTTTGAATAATTTAGGATCGTATTATAAAAAATTCGGAAATTATTCCAAAGCTATCGATTATTATGAAAAAGCCTTAGAAACTCAAGACGAAAAAAATCAAGACATGTCAGATTACTTGAATAATATCGGGGCGATTTATGTATATCTTGGAAACTACGACAAGGCACTGGAATACCTGACGAAAGCACTGGAAATAGATAAACATATCAGCCGATTTGTCCATTTTATTCTCTTGGTTTGAATAGTAGAGTTAAGCTAATGCATCAAATTGCGAGAGATTGATTATCAGATTCGCAAATTTATTGCAGAATCTATAATTCAACCTCATTTAGAAGTCTACGTAGCGGTGCTCTGAAGTGTTCAGCCCAGTTATCATTAAAATCTAAACTAGTGGCAAGGTTAGCCATAATTTTGTTTTTTAAGCTTTGAGAATTAAATCGTCTTTGGCCTGCAATTTTTTTAATATCTTCGGCAAGGAAGTATGCATACCATTTGCCTTTAAATATTTGGTCATATTGAGCCTCGGAATAAAGTTTATCTACTTTCTGAGACAGTCTAAAAAACGAACCAATAAATTTATCTCTTTGAAGGCCCGATTCAGCTTCAAGAATCGAAAGCAAATGTTGATATTCATCCTCTTTTATTGGCCCATATACTCCATCGTTAATCGGCGACATATGTTGACTGTAGTTACACATCGAGCGGATTTTTTTTGTGTGAGAAAAAAGGCATAACTTTATCCACTCTTTCCAGGCCATTGCTGCGTTCTGTCGCCATGTAGAATAGTTTCCAATTTCGTCGTTAATAATATTAATTGGGAGTGAAGCTGCCGCAGCAATTGCTTCATTAATCTTGCCATATTTAAATAAATAATTTTCCAGTTCGTACATCTCAGTGTAAACTATATGTTCTGAGCGACGTTTTTTTCTAAGGAAGTCATCAACATCTTTATCTAAAAAGAAAATAGAGACTATAGTCTTTCCTTTAAAGCTATTGGTTAGCATACGTTTGCGTTTTATGATGTCGAAGAAATTTAGGACTGCTTGTTTACCAGACCCATCTATCGGAAGTTTATCCCCAGTTACTACTTCGTAAATTATATTATTCTCATTGCATTCAGAACAAGCAATTTTGCTGTACACATAGCTGTCTTTGTAACCTTCGATAAAAATAAAGAGCGAAGTTCGAGAAATTTGCATTTTGCGTATAAAACCAGATAAAGAATGTTTTAATCTGTTCATAACGTGAATATTTTGTCATCAGTTATGTCAGCCATTATTTCAGGCGAATGAGTAGCCATAATCAACTGTACATCAGGATTTAGTTGGCACATAGATGATATCAAACGATTTTGCCAATCAACATGCATTGACATTTCAGGCTCATCAATTAGTAAGGTGTTACTTTCTGCTAGTAGTGTTTCGATGAAAATCCAAAGCGAATGCTTCTCACCTGAAGACAGAGAAGTGAGACCTATTTTTTTCCCATCATCTGTTTCGACCTCAATTCCAACGTCTTTGAACATTAACTTTTTTTTACCTGTAAACATGTCTGTTATTAGCTGTTTTAGCTTTTCTCGAGAAGCCATAGTTTCTTCTATCCTCTGTTCGATGGTATTGATATCACTTATTACTCCTTGGATTTGAGAGTCATCAACGTATCTTTTCTCAAACATATCAAGCGAACCAAGTACATCTTGTGAACCTTGACGGGCAAGGAATGCTGCTACACGTGAGTAGGTCCTTTCTAAATCCAGACTTTTCATTTTTCTTTTTCGAGATGGTTTGGTTGTTAAGATTCCTCGTAAAATGCTTGCCAGCCCCTCCTCCTGAATTATTCTGACTTCTCTTAGAAGTTGATTAGTAAAACTAATCCAAAGCTCCTCTAGCCTTTGAGCAAAAAATGCATCCCAATCATACTCACGTTGTATTTGCGGAGGTTCCCCCCGTCGCATAGCTATTGAATATGGCTCATCCTCACCATAGAGACGCCAAGTTGGCAAATAGATGTGCTCCCATCTTGACCTGGACAAGTCTGGCTTCATTGGTGTAGTTTTCCAAATAGGCATTTCACCTTCTTTATATTGTCGTGGAACACGGATAGGGCCTGTTTCTTCGTCGAAATACTCCGGTATTTTGTATTCTTTTGGTTTTCTTTTTGAGGGCTTGTAATTCAAATCGCCCATATTTATGGACCTGACAGACTCTTTTTTGTACTTTAATGAGTATATTTTAACCTCAGCTGATTCGAATGGAACAAATTCAATTGAACTGGAGTCTCCAGTCATTGCAGAATCAAGAATTCTCAGTAATGATGTTTTACCGCTTCCATTAGGACCAAAGAAAATGTTTACATCTCGATTAAGTTTTTGTTTATAGACATCTTTTCTTCCGACAAGTCCAGAGATTTTGAATTCAATAATATGTGACATTATCTCTTCTCCTTAATTCACAAATATTATCTATTTAAAAAATTCAATTTGATACTACCTATTACCTTTACTTAAGTGGCATAAGATGGAAACGGGTATTTGTTTTGCAATTCCTTTTTCCAAACCTATTCCTCGCACTCTACACATTTCCTGATATCTCTGCTTAAAAGAATGAGACTCCAAAAATTAGAATAGCCAGAAACCAAAAAATCCCCAACTTCAAAATCCAGAAAAACGCTTTAAACTCCTCCCTCGCCTCTCTCTTCATCCTATCACTTCTCGTTTCTTCTTCTGAGAATTTACCTCCCCCTCGCTCGTCTTCTATGATGAGGTGATTCTCCAGCCTAGCTGTCTTTTTAGATATCGGGAAGCCAGGACTGCATAGTCACTGGCTTCCACTCACCTATATTTATCATAAATTTGCATAAAAGTCATTCCTTGCCATTTCAGTGAAAAATTTGTAGAATTAGCATAGCTCCAATATCAAATCCTAATAAAATTGTTGTATATTTTAGATAGATGAAACGCGCTTTTGAAAATAGACTAAATGTTCTGCTGTCTGATTTGCTTTGTCAAATAGGCATAATTTCTCGGGCTGAATTTATACATAAGGGCAGGAGAGATGTTGTAGTTTATCATCAGGGCTTAGCAATCGTTTTGGAAGGTTCTTATTCGAGAAGTGATGCTGAGAATGATGCAAAAAAGAGAATAGAGCAGCTAGATACTGATATAGCTATTGCTATTCACTATCCTTCGGTATTTCCCCAAACTCTCGGAGAATATGAAATTAAGCAAAAGCTGCGGAAAATTCGTTTTCCTGTGAGAATAATAGTATCAGTGGATATTTCAGGAACTCTTTTTGAAATACTACATAAGAAGAATGTAATAGCTAAACCTATTGAAGATTGGTATGACTTTGATTTGAATACTTTAGCTACATTAATCCATGAAGTTGGCCAATTTATTATAGGCGAAGAGAGTTTAAAAAAAGCAGAGGATGATGTCGGCACGCTTATACAAAGTTTTGTACACTTTCTTACAACTCATAAAGAATCAAAAAAAATTGCAGACAATCTATACGGCGTTCTGTATAAACTCTATGGATTTTCAATCGGAAATCCAGATGAAATAAAAGAAGCACTTTTCGCTCAATCCTCCTTAGCAATTCTTCTTAGTTCCATTTACTATGAGTCAATAAGATATATTCATAAGTTGGGCTCCTTGGAAAATCTTGCAAGAGGAAGCCACCCTCAACAAGCTTTAGAGAAGGCCACCTATGACATCTTGAGGATAAATTATGAGCCGATATTTGAGGCAACCGCCGAAATGATAGGAGTTTTTCCACCAATGCCTAGATTGTTCGGCAATTTAATTCAAGTAGCCAGTTGGATTGCTTCAAAAAGGACTTTACTTCGAAGAGACCTTGCCGGAAAAGTTTATCATAAAGTAGTCGGTGATTGGAGTCTAAAGAAGGGTTTAGCAACTTTTTTTACTCAGATACCTTCTGCTTATCTCCTGCTATATCTAGCAAAACCAAAATTGTGTAGAATTTCTGATTTTGCATGTGGAAGTGGCACTCTATTGGTAGCAGCCTATAGTGCTGCCAATGCCCATTATCGTCTTTCTCTACTTAAGGAAGGAGTTGACAAAAATCCTAAAGAAATTGAGCAGGATTTCCATATATCATTTCTAAACTCATGCTATGGATTTGATGTTCTTCAATATGCAACACAAATTACAGCTTTGAATTTAGCGCTGCATTGTCCAGAGACTCCTTTTCAGGAATTTCATATATTCACACTTCCATTAGGATATAGGGAGGAAGATGCAATTATCTCGTTGGGGTCATTGGAACTTGTTAAGCCAGAGGTCTGGCATAAGCTCAGCAAAGCAATAAGAATAGGCATAAATAAGAAAGAAGAGAAAATTTTAGAGGAACTTCAGGCACTAGAACCATTCGACTTAATTGTCATGAATCCTCCTTTCGCTAGAACTACAGGTAGAGGTGGCAAAAAAGGTGGTGGCTTGTTTGGATTCATGAGTGATGAAAAGTTGAGGAAAAAAGTTCTTGTAATCTACAAACAACTTAGAGATGAGGCTAAAGATAACCTTTTAATTTTAGGAGCCAAAATTCTTAAAGATGCAAACCTTGAATTCCTACTCGTAGAAAAAGAATTTCAACCATTTAGAAATGTCTGGCAAGCGGGAGAAGGTTTTGTATTTCTTTATTTGGCTCATAGAAAACTAAAAAAGGATGGAAAGATTTGCTTTGTATTGCCTAAAGGATTATTAAGTGGAACTTCCTGGTTTTTAGCCAGAGTTCTACTTGCTTCAAAGTATCATATTGAATACCTTATAGTAAGTTTTGACTCAGAAAATGGTTATAATTTTTCAGAATCTACTAGCCTAAGTGAGTGTCTTCTTATTGCAAAGCAAAATGAAAGTCAAACAGATAAAGATGAAACAAATTTTGTTATTTTATTGCGGAAGCCTCATACAAGTATTGAAGCTATAGCCTTGGCTGAAAGAATTCAATATACAAAGGAACGTGTTATAGAGGTAGGTAATGCCGCTGCTTTCATAGCAAAAGTGAAAAGGAAGGAACTCCTCCAAAATCTTGATAACTGGGGAAAGTTGGTCTCATTTCCCAATATAGAACTTATAGAAGAAGTTAATGCTCTTTTATCTGGTTCGCTAAAAATTGGCACTTTTTCGAAAGAAATTCCTTTGACGAGACTTAATGAATTGTGTTTAACCATAGGAGTTGATAGACATAGATTCACAGACACATTTAAGGTTCTGGAGAGATACGTTCCTGGAGGATTAAGAATCCTTCACGGAGGTGAAGAAGAACTTAGAATGAGAATGGAAATCTCGGCAAATGCTTATGTTTATCCAATTATTGAAAGAGCTAAAATTATATACAAAGAAAAGTCCGGTAAATTGTTGGTCCCAAATAGAATCAGAGTTAATACTGCTCACATCATATCTTTATTGTCTAATGAGCCAATTCTTTCAAATATTTTCTATGCTATAAGATTAAAAGAAGAGACTGGATATAAGCCCAAAGCCCTCTGCTTTTGGTTGAATACAAGCTGGGGTATTCTTACGATTCTAGCAAGTCGAGAAGAAACAGAAGGAGCATGGATTGAATTAAATCAATCTCACTGGAGATTACTCCCTGTTTTAAATATTAACGAATTACATGAGAAAGAAGTGAAGGAGCTTGCTAGTCTCTTTGATAAATTCAAATTGAAAAATATGCCTCGAATTCCGCAACAATATGGAGTTACTGGAAAGCCAAATAAAGTGAGAATGGAATTTGATTTGGCTTTTCTTAAAGTTATGGGAATTAGTGTCAAAAGTAAAGAGTTACTGCCATTGTATGAATTAATTGCTTCTTCTCTCAAACAGTGGTTAGGTTAGCAGACCAGAATTTAATTCTTTAACAAGCCGGAACCACGTATACCAACCTTCCATTCTAGCTACGTATGTTGTAAGTCATCAGAAATACAAATAAACCTCTTCCCTTTTGTCACCAATTTGTCACCAAATTTGACTGAACTCGCCTAATTATAGCTATGGTTGATTAAAAGGAAAGGCGAAAGTAAACACTAAGATTTTCAGAGGGAACAGGCTGGTTTAGATGCTAGCGGGGGCTGGATTTGAACCAGCGACATCCGGGTTATGAACCCGACAAGTCACTTGACTTCTCCCTTTGTGCTATATGGATGACAAGAAATGCTGAAAATTGTTGAAATTAAGTTATCAGGGGAGAAAGATTGAAAAAATGATTTATTAATTTGATCTTTTTCTTTTTATAACAGCGGTGATAAAACTTCCTGCTAGAAGCAATGAGGCTGCGTAGAATACCCATTTTTTTATGGGTTTAGGAAAGATAATTTGATCGGCTTTTCCTGATATGACGAATCCTGCCCAATAATAGGGGTGAGACAAAGTGTCTGAGGTTATCATCTCAAGCTTTGCTTTCCTTAACGCATTCATGATTGATTGGGAAGACCGGAGATGGATGTAGAATCTTTCCATCAGTTGGTATGTTGCCTGGTCATTTACTGCCCAGAGACTCATCAGAATAGATGAGGAGCCGGCATAAAAGAAGGCCCTGTTCAGGCCTTCGATGCCTTCCCCTCTGATAAGCTGTCCCCACCCGGTCTGGCAGGCAGAGAGAGTGACAAGGTCAGAGTTGAGTTTCAGATTAAAGATTTCCCTCATCTGGAGAAAGCCATCTTGTTCAGGGTCATCATCCAGTTTAAGAACAATAGAAGAACGCGCCGGCCTTGTATTGTCAATAAGGCTGTGGGCAGCAAAGTGAATAATTTTGTAATTCTCCAGATTGTGGTTAATCACTTCTTCCTCAGAGGCCAGCTTTCTTTGAAAAACAGTCCTTTTTGAATTTTTAAAAAGAGAGCTTATCCTTTCGATTTCTATTCCGCTGTATTTCAATCTGTAGAAATTAAAAGCCTTGGATGAATAGAAATTCTGGAAGATGTCGTTTCCGCCGCTATTAGTTTCTGAAGAGCCGTAGTCCGGGTCTCCAACTGCTAAAAGGTCCATTTCCCGCTTTTTGCCATTCGATCTCTTTCGTTTAATGATTTCCCACAGAGAAGAAACCGATGGGGCATAGGCGATTTTATAGTCCTCGATCAACCAGCGGTTTTTTGTTTCTTCGGTTACAAGAGCTTCAAATGGAAGAGCATGAAGGAAGTCATCAGGGATGAAAATAATATTTTTTATGTTCTTATCCAGGCCGGGAAGAACAAGACTGCAGTAAAGTGAGTAGCCCGGCTTAAAATTGAGATTTTCTTTATCCTGAATGATTTCTCTGTAGTCTTTTACAAGGTTATAGATATCTTCCCTTGAAGGTATAGGGAAAATTTTGAGTCCTTTCTTGGTGATTGCAAAAGCATAGGATCTTTTTTCACCGATAGAGTAGGCCAGAAATGCCGTATTGCCATCAAGAAGGTTTTTCTGAGCTTCTTCGAGAGTGATGATTCCGGGATATTTCAGATCTGCATAAGCAGGACTTTTAGTGCGTATCTCTCTTTTTAGACTTTCGAGTTCGTTCTCTTTTTCTTTCAGGCGTTCGTTGAAGATGTTTTTTTCTTCAGATGAAAGTTCTGCGGCCAGGAGTTTAGTGTAGATATTTGAAATATCTTTCATGAGTTCTGTTTCGCGGTTTTTCAGTTCAGGGTTGGTTGACCCGGAAATATCAACCTTTGAGATTTCCAGACTGTCGAGGAATGCTCTTGCCTTTGCTCTTTCGAGGTAATCGAAAGCTTCCGAGTCGTAGCCTTTCTCCGGAGCGGAGTGATGGAGAATAACGAGAAGATCGATGAGGTTTTGGTAAGGTTTGATCCTTTTATCTGTGCCTAAAAAACTTGCCTTGAGTTCTTCAAGCTTGATCTGTGAGCGCATGTCTTCTATTATTTTAATGGAGTTTTTATAGCTTTCCAGAGCCTCTTTGTATTTGTTTTGCTCTTTGTACGCATTGGCTAATTCCAGATAAGCCTCCCAGAGAATCTGCCCCCCTTCGATTCTCATAGCGAGCTCAATAGCCCGTTGGTAATATTTGGTGGATTCTTCGTAATTTCCCTGGTTGTAATGAACGATTCCCATGTTATTCAGGATCATGCCCATTGCTTCAATGTTCTTAATATGTTCTGCCTTTTCGTATGCAGTATTAAAGTATTTCAGGGATTCATGGTTGTTCCCGAGAAAGGAATTAACGGATCCGATGTTGTTTAGAACCTTTATCTCTATCTCTGTATATTGATTTTTTTTTGCAAGCTTCAAGGAATCAAAATAATAACCGAGTGCCCTGTAAGCGTCTTCCTTGTTTGAATTAAGAAGGCTTTTCAGCCTGAAAGTAATTCCTATGTTAGTTAGAGCCATCGAGACTGCTTTCTCATCTCCGGATTGTTTATCTATATTCAGTGCTTTAGTGAAGTATTCCAGTGCCTTGTCGTAGTTTCCAATATTTTTATAAATCGCCCCGATATTATTCAAGTAGTCTGACGTGTCTTGATTTTTTTCGTCTTGAGTTTCTAAGGCTTTTTCATAATAGCCGATGGCTTTGGAATAGTTCCCGAATTTTATATAATATGAACCTAAATTATTCAAGCATCTTCCTTCTGCTGTCCTGTGGTTCAGGATTTTTGCAATCTGTAAAGCTTTTTCATTCAGTATGCGGAATTCCTGCAAATTATTTATCCTGAGATAAGTGATACTCAGATGCCGGAGGCACTTAAGTTCGTGTTCCCTGCTTCCGGTTTTTCTGGCAAGTTCTATGGCATTTCGAAAGCTTTCGATAGATTCTTGGTATTTCCTGGAGGAGCGGAAATTTTTTCCTTCCGAATACAAATTGAATATTTCTAATGCATTTTTGATTTCTTCCTGCTGTTTATTTAAATTAAACTTTTCCGCAATGGCGATGGCTGATGAATATTTTTCCGTTGACATATTGAGATTACCTGTGTTCCAGTACAAAAGTCCAAGCTTCGTAAGGGCAATACATTCTTTTTTACTGTCATGCATTTTTTCCGCTCTCTGAAAGGACTTTTCAAAAAGCTCTATGGATTTTTCGAATTCGCCGGTCAACCGGTATTCTTCTGCCTGGTTAAAAAATTGGAAGTATTGGCTCTCAATTTCTTTAATAAATGCAGAACTGGAAGCTTTAGGGAAGAGCGGGACTACTGTAATGAAGCTTAAAAAGCAAATAATAAATTGTCTCACTTTAAAATCCAGGTCCTAATAATTTTTCTTTTTAGTATTATATAGATAGATTTTTGCAAATCAAGGAGGCATATTCAATCGTCTTTAAGGATGAATTTTAGGGGTGATTTCTAGTAAATTTCCTCACCTTTAAAGGTGATGTAGATACAATCTCTCCTTTTTATAGAATAAAATGTTAATCCCTCTTAAAAAGGAGTATAAGCAGACTTAAATATTTGATTGTTAAATTTTTTCTTTCTTAGTTTAGTCTCTGTCGCTAATTCTTATACAGTCTAATTCACCCGTAGTTTTGATTTTCTTGTTGATATTGGAGCTGTCATCTGCCTGCTCGGGGGGTGTGCTGTCCTGATGTGGGCTGAGTACGGGAATGAAAGAGAACAGGGAACTTAGAAACGAAATCGGAGTGCGGATTATGCGTTTGAAGTTGATCTGGGTTCCGGCCTGAGCTGTGCCTGGCATGGAGAGCGCGAGGATGGCAAAACATACCACAATCGCTGTAGCTTTGAATAAAGTCTTTCTTGACATAGTAACCTCCTTTTAGGTTACGCATGCCTTAGTGATATCGATAGAATAGGCGGGCTAAAATAGATCCTCAACAAATACTATTCTAGTCATATTCATCCAAGGCAGCATACCTAGACTAAGCAGTTAAAAATAGCTTGTCAAGTACTTTTTTCTCTAACTTGTTAATAAGAAACAAGTTAACCTATAAAAACCGCACTATATTGTAGTGCGTTTACGGCCTTCCCTCATATATAGTGTCGTTACGGAAATAAAAAAATTGAAATATTTTTTGTTTTTTTTCGATTTTTTTGTGATTTTGCTTGTTAATCTGGGTTATTCACGAGTCAAGCTTGCTGCGGCTCTATAACAAAAAGTGTGATGATTATTAATATAAGTCATTGATATAAAAAGAAAAGTTACCTTTCGACATAGAATTCGCTATATCTAAGGGAAAATAAGAATTCTATATGGGTATATAGCAGGTTATAAATAGATTTATCCCTAATCTGAAAGCGGTGCTTTATGTCAAATCCTAATATCTTCTTTTATTCCAATAAGTTACTTCATTCTTTATCACACTTTTTAACATAGAGCCGCTTGCTGCAGATGCAAGGCACAGCACATGAAGTTGTGGTTCTTCACCACGAATGTGCTGTAACGCAGCAGATGCGGTAAGATCGGCTCGCCCAGAGGGTAAAAATTACTGATAATAGATTTAGATTATATTATCGATATGATAGAGGATAAACTAGTTCTGAGGGTTTCATGGAGAACGATCAAAACTAGTTGATATTATATTAATTCTATCAGCAATTTTTATGAATAATCCAGGTTAAATCAGGTTTCTTATACCTTAAGGTTTGTCTTTTCTTTTGTAAGGAAAGTAACAATTATCGCTAGTGAAATGGCGGCAATGAAAGTTACGGCTCGTGCAGTAATTGTATGATCGAGGCCTGTAAAAATCCATATAACTGTTGTGATGAGACCGGTAAGAAGGGCTGTGACGACTCCTGCCGAGCCAAAACGCTTCCAATAAAAGGACAGAAGAACTGCGGGTGCAAACGAACACCCTATGCCAGCCCATGCGTAGCTGACTATATAATAGATCAAGTTAGAAGTTGTGAGTGCAAGTATCAGCCCGAGTATTCCGATCAGCAGAGTAGCGATGCGTGAGATGCCTAGCAGAGTCCTGTCTGAGACTTTTCCCTTCTTGATGATACCTCTGTATACATCCTGGCTTATTGAGGAAGCCGCTACCAGCAGCATGCTTTGGGCAGTGGATATCATTGCTGCTACAGCTCCTGCCAGGAGAATTCCAGCCAGCCACCATGGGAAGAGCCGGGTCAGGATGTGAGGGAGGATCATTTCATTGTCAGATACAGCGTTGGGGCCGAATAAAACGATCGAACCAAGCCCTATGATGATGACCCCGATGTAGGCAAGGAAAGTCCATGCTACCGCGATATTACGCCCGATTTTTACGTCGCGGTCATTCCTCATTCCCATAAAGCGGGCGTTAAGCTGCGGTTGTCCCCCAAGGTAGCCAAAAAACCATGCGAGGTTATTGAATATAAGCAGTCCGGCGCCAAATCCGCCAAGTCCTCCGGTCAGGGATCCTATACCGCCGCCTGCAGAAGCAAGGGCATTTGGTATGTTGGCTTGTCCGGAAAAAATATGGACGAGGATGATGATAGGGGCTACTACGAGTGTTGTGATCATTAGGATTGACTGGAAAGTGTCGACCGCCACGACACTGATAAATCCGCCTATTGTTGCATATGCAAGGATGACTGCTGCTGCAATGATCTGCCCCCAGAATGGGTCCAGACCGAATGTCTTGAAAATCGTTTTGCCTGCTCCTGCGAACTGGGCGCCAACATAAAATATGAAGAAAAAGACTATTATCAGGGTTGAAAGTACTCTGATTGTGTTTGCTTTTTCGGGAAACTTGGTAGAGAAGTACTCGGGCATTGTCATTGCGTTATATTTTTTTGTTTCGGAACGGAATTTGCGTGCCAGTACTATCCAGGCTGTGCTTATTCCTAAAAGGCATCCTAAACAGGTCCAGATTCCGGAGATGCCGGTGGCATAGATAAAGCCTGTGAGCCCGAGGAGCAGCCAGGCCGATTCTCCGGTTGCCCTTTCGGACAGGGCTAACATCCAGCCCGGAAGTTTTGAACTGCCAAGGACAAAGTCAGATTGGGATTTAGTTCTCAGGCCCTGCCAGAGGCCGAGAGACAGAGTCAGTACAAGGTATGCTACAAATATAGCAACCATTGAGTTTTTTCCTTTTAGGGATTTTAACCGTTATTTTTATAAAAATAATTGATTTCCCATTCAGCAGTAGCCAGGCTGTCGGAACCATGGACTACATTGCGCTCAATTGAAAATCCAAACTGATGGCGTATGGTCCCGGGTGCTGCCAGTGCAGGGTCTGTGACACCCATGACTTCTCTCCAGCCGGCAATGGCATTTTCTTTCTCCAGTATCATTACAATGATTTTACCCGAGGACATGAAATCTGTCAGACTTTCGTAGAAGGGTTTCTCCTTGTGGACAACATAAAACTCTTTTGCTTTTTCCTTACTCAGATGAAGCATTTTCAAGCCTGAAATCTCAAATCCTTCTTCCTCGATTCTCTGGATGATTTTGCCTGCGGCTTTCTTTTTTATTGCATCAGGTTTAATGATGGCCAAAGTTTTTTCACTCATGATAGCTCCTTGTGTTTGTATTTATTAGCTGATTGACAGGTCGGTTTTTTCTCCTTTCTGTATGAATAAAGGGATAATATAATAGAAGAATGAAAAATTCAATTCTTTTAAAATTTGCTTAAGATGTATGCAAAAAAGTAGCCTCTAAGTTTTTTTTGAGGTAAAATGAGATGCCATGACAAAGGAAGAAGAAGGCTATGTCAGCATCAAAAGGTTTGTCCTGGATTGCGGATTTTCTCTTTTTGGTGTGGCAGACATCACCGGAATAAAAGACGAATTTAACATTATAAAAGAATCGCTTGCCGGGCTTGACAGGGGGATATCTCTCGGGAAAAGGCTTCTGGATACAATAATAGAGGATATCAAGGACAAGCCTACAGCGCTTTATTTCCACCACTACAGGCAGCTTAATTTTTTTCTTGACAGGAAGGCCTTACTGGTCGCTTCACTCATCCAGGAGCTGGGATTCAGAGCACTTCCAATCCCTGCTTCACAGATCATCGACTGGGAGAAACAGAACAGCCATGTGTCGCACAAGAAAGTAGGGAATTTAGCCGGACTGGGATGGATAGGACGGAACAACCTCCTTGTAAATCAGAAGTTTGGTGCGAGGTTCAGGATTGTCACTGTGCTGACAGATATGCCTCTTAAACCGGATGAGCCCGTGGAGTTTGGCTGTGGAGATTGCAGGGAATGTATATCGGTTTGCCCGGCTCAGGCTATAAAGGAGAAGCGTGAGGATTTTGATCACATGGCGTGTTTTGAAAAGCTGAAAGAATTCAGGAAAAATAGAATTGTCAGCCAGTATATCTGTGGAGTATGCGTAAAAGCCTGCGCAGGATTCAAGAAGAATTCCGGCTAACAGGAACGGAAGAAGGGGGGGCGGATTAAGCTGAAAATGGGTTTAAGGTCTGGTTTTAAGGGCTGTTTTGGCCCCAAAATTACCGGATTAAGGGCTAAAAAAGGGGGGGAATCAGAATTAATTTAAACTATATCAGTAAGATACATAGGTCTGACCCTGTTCCGCTCGACCCGATAAGTTCTGTTCCGCTGTTCCATCTTTGGGTTTTTCACGGGGTATTAAAAAAATGATCCAAAAGATGAGCCACATAAGCTCTTCGCGTTTTCGGATCTTTAAAATTAATGTTGACAAAAGAACGGAAAATCCTGGGCATAAGCGCTGGAAGAACAATCGATGATATTAACTGCACTATAGTTATTTTGAGTTCCTTTTCTTTATCTTTTGCTTCCTCTTTTTCTATCTTACTCAGAATGTCTTGGAGGAAAGCATTAAATCGGCGGACAAAGATGCCTTTATAATTATTCTTTATAAGAGGGGTATAGAGATGTGCTACTGTTATACCAGGATAATTGACAATCCCTTCTATGATAGCTTCGAGAAATTTCTGTAACCGAACCCGGAGTTCGATATTCTCCAGACTGAGTATTTCCTCTGTCAGGCCTGACATTTCATCAAGTGTCTGGTTCATCGCTTCATCCACAAGCTTTTCTTTTGTTCCAAAATAATAATTGATTGCCGCGCTGTTCACGCCGGCTTCCTTGGAGATGCTTCGAATGGTTAGAGATTGGATCCCGTCTCTTCCCACGCAGTCTATCGTCGCAAGGATAATTTTTTCCCGTGTTTGTAATTTATTAGAGGGCATTGTTTTTTCCTTTCTTGTTTAAATTCTTCATTTTAATCATTTGATTTAATTATAGGTTTTTATAACCCTTATGGCAAGTCAGAAGGTGAAATAGGGATTTTTTAAGCTTCACTTGACAAGTTATTTTTTCAAGGCTATATTAATCAAGTGGTTAAATTAAATGTTTTAATTCAGCGTTTAAATCGAACGGATTAGCAGTATTTGAAAAGCGTATCTGCTTGGCCTAAAGAGGAATATATGAATAGTATAAAGCAGCTCTCGCTCTTAATGATTGCCATCTTCTTTGCCTTCTACTTCGGCTGTGCCGAATGTGCGGCCGGCTCAACAGAACAGACAGGTACTATCAGAGGCCGGGTTGTAGACAAAGAGGTTAAATCTCCTGTGCCTAATGTGAAGGTCAAGATTGTCGGTACTACGTTTGGAGTTATTACCGATACAGATGGAAATTTTACCCTGTCCGATATTCCTGTCGGGAACTACTCCCTGGAATTATCATGCCGTTTTTATGTCACGCAGCGTAAACTAGACGTAATAGTGAAATCAAAGCGCATTGCCTATGTAGAAGCTGAGCTTCAACTTGATAAGATCATCCATGAAAAGGAAATAACAGTGACATCTAGTTACTTCGCCGGAACCGAACAACAGCCCACTAGTGTGTCCAATTTTTCCAACGAAGAAATAAGACGAGCAGCAGGTTCGGCTGGAGATGTCAGCCGCATTCTCAGTAGTCTTCCCAGTATTGCCAAAGTCAGCAATGATATGACAAATAGTCTTATAGTTCGTGGGGGGAGCCCGGCAGAAAATGCTTTTTATATCGACAACATTGAGATTCCAAACATCAACCATTACCCAACTCTGGGATCCACAGCCGGTGCGATCGGCCTCTTGAATGTCGACTTCATCCGGGATGTTCGTTTTTATTCGGGAGGATTTTCCTCTATATATGGAGACCGCATGTCCTCTATCATGGATATATCGTTCAGAGAAGGAAACCGTATTGAACATGACTACCAGTTCGAGCTTAGCATGATGGGTTTAGGTATGATTGCCGAAGGCCCTCTGGCAAAAGACAGGGGCTCCTGGATGTTTTCAGCCAGGAGGAGTTATTTGGACCTTTTGATTAAACTTATGGGACAAGGAGTACCTGTCAATTGGAACGACTTTCAGAGTAAACTTACTTATGATATTTCCAAGAAAAGCAAATTAACATTTCTCGGAGTTCTTGGGATGGACGAAAGCGGGACTGAAAAAGAAGATGCGCTTAAGGACATAGAGAGTTTTTATGGCAGTCTGGATACTACAGAATATACACTCGGTGTCAACTGGTTTGCCATGTGGGGAGCAAACGGCTATTCAAACATTTCTATCTCCCGATATTATACAAGGTTTAAAGACTCTTTCTTTCACACAGTCTCGGAAGACCTTGCCCGCCAGGGCAAAAACACGGAACAGGCCTTTTCGCTGAGAAATGTCAATTACTATCGATTCAATGAGAACTACAAGCTTAGCTTTGGAATTGAGGCGAAACATCTCATCACAGATTATGACTATTTTCTAGCAGAATATACCGGTTTGTTGGGAAAGAAGGTTCCAGATATTGTCAAAAAAATCCGTGTATCTGCTGTTAAATATGCCGCCTTTGCCAACAACAACTGGAATCCTTTGCCCCAGTTAGTTTTTAACATAGGTATTCGCGCTGAGCATTTTACCTATAATCGAAACACTCACTTTTCTCCACGATTTTCCTTCTCATACAAGATTTCCAAGAGGACATCACTAGATGCTGCGGCAGGTGTATTTTATCAGCATTTGCCGTTGATCCTTCTTCTCCAGAACGAGAACCATAAAAACTTGAAAGATCCAGTTGCATATCATTTTGTTCTAGGGCTGCGTTACCTGCTAACAGAAAACACTAGGTTAACTTTAGAAATCTATGACAAGAAGTATGATCATTTCCCTCTCGATTCATCCCAGCCTTCTCTGTTCATATTTGATGAATTATTCTACGGGAGTTTTTTCACCAATCATGAAAGCCTTGTCGATAACGGAAAAGCCCGTTCTTACGGAATCGAATTTATGATCCAGAAAAAATTGGCTAAAAAGCTTTATGGATTGATCAGCACTTCCTATTCTCGCGCTCGTTACCGGGATCTAGATGGAAAATGGCGGAATCGCGTCTATGACAGCCGCTTCATTTTATCCATGGAAGGCGGCTACAAGCTCAACAAATACTGGGAATTCGGCTTGAAATTGAATTATGCTGGTGGAGTTCCGTATACTCCCTTTGACATCGAGGCATCGCGGGCTGTAAACAGCGGTATATTCGACTGGACACGCATCAACAGCGAATGCTTACCGAGCTACTGCACATTAAATATTCGAACTGACAAGAGATTTTATTTTGGCGGTTCTAATCTGATCATCTACTTTAGTCTCTGGAATGTCTTTAACAGAAAAAATGTTTTCTCCTATTATTGGAATACTATTGAAAGGAAAGCTGGCAGATCTTCAGGGTGGGGCCTGCTGCCTGTTTTAGGTGTTGAATTTGAGTTTTAGAAACCATAAATCATAGGAATACCAGTCCAATTTGTGAAGGAATTAGGAGATTCCGAGCCTGAATTTCAAGGAATTGAGTGTGTTTTTCATGAGCATGGTGATGGTCATAGGACCAACCCCGCCCGGTACGGGTGTGATCCAGCCGGCGATTTCCTTGGCCGCCTCAAAATCCACATCACCTTTCAGGATGGCTACTTTTCTTCCTGTCTTTTCGCTTATCTTTTCGCCGACTCTGTTGACGCCCACATCGATGACACAGGCACCGGGTTTGATCCATTCAGGCTTGACCAGACCGGGAACACCGGCGGCAACGATGAGGATGTCAGCGCGCTTACAATGGGAGGCCAGGTCTTTGGTTCTTGTATGAACAACTGTAACCGTGGAGTTTGCCCCCGGTTCTTTCTGCAGCAGCATATTGGCAACCGGTTTGCCGACAATGTTAGACCTTCCCACCACAACAACTTCTGCTCCTTCTGTTTCAACGCCTGCCCGTCGAATCATTTCCTGAATGCCTGAAGGAGTACACGGAGGAAACTTGACCACAGAACCGCCGATCATCAGCCGCCCCAAATTCACCGGGTGAAAGCCGTCGACGTCCTTGTCAGGGTCAATCGCATCGATAACCCTGTTCTCATCAATGTGTCTGGGAAGTGGCAGTTGGACCAGAACACCATGGATCGTATCGTCCCTGTTATACTGGTCAACCAGGGCCAACAACTCTTGTTCTGAAATGCTTTCTGGCATGTTGACTTGGACCTCTTTGAAGCCAAGCCTCTTGGCTGTTTTAATCTTTCCTGTTACGTAAGATACAGAAGCAGGATCTTCACCGACAAGAATGGTAACCAATCCGGGAACTACTCCATATTCTTCTTTAATCTTTTTGACCTCAGCCTCGATCTCGGCCAGTATCTCCTGCCGGATCTCCTTCCCTTTGATCAGTTTTGCAGTCAACTCTCTTCTCCTTTCTTGGAATCCCTGCAGATTTTATACTGCGCTTCCTATTGTGTATAACACAGCACAAAATTTTGTTCAATTTTAATTAACAGGATTATTCGCGAGCCAACCAGCCTAGCCTCTACTGCCATGCCAAGGGACGCGAGGAGGGGGGCGAGTGGATGCGGAAGGAACTCATCCTGGATGTTCCTCACCGCCAGGTGGTATTCACTGTCCCCAAGATGCTGAGAATATTCTTCAAATACAAACGCTCGCTTCTCTCCGCTCTTTGTCTCTGCGGGAAAGAGGCACTTCTGAAATACTTCAAGGCGGTTGCAGGCAGAGAGCTTACGCCCGGGATTATCGCCGTGATACAATCGTTCGGGTCCCGGATAAATCTTCACCCGCACCTGCATCGAGGATCATAAAGTCATTGATAAGATCATCGCTCACCTCGAACTCACCTTCATGGCTGAACGGCCTCCTCCTCCACACAATTGTGAGCAACTCCTCTCGATGGCAGCCGAAGAGAGAGGCGAGTATTTCTGAGAGCATTCTTGACTGCTTTTTGTCATTTTGTTTTTTTGTATAGACAACTCGGAATTCGCCATTTCATTCATCTTATGGTGCATTCTTTTTTTGCGGCATCGACCAGAACATTATCTCACATCATCACAGGTCTCCTAGTAAATCCCCGGAAACAACCGATAGCGCACGCGTCGCGCATATTCCTGATACCCTGGCAACTCTTCCTGCAGCGTTTGGTCTTCCAGTGCGGTTCTGATCACTGCTATGACCAGCGCCACAGCTGCCGGAATAAGTGTCCACAAGGAACCTAAGGCCAGCACAATTCCTAGCAGTGGCAGAACATTTCCGGCATAGCCTGGATGCCGGACGATTCGATAGGGTCCGCTGTCACACACAGCATGCTCTCGATCCGCTTGAATGCGCACCACGCTGGAAAAGAAACGGTTCTCTGCAAATGCCCACGCAGAAAAACCATATCCGAGCGCGCTTAAGAAAATGCCGAGCACGATCAGCCATAGGGGGAATACAGGTGACCAGCCAAAGCGGTGGTCTAGTCCTGCCACAATCATGAGTGGGAAACTTATGCTCAGCGCCATCAGCGGGGCAAGCACTTTATCCCATGCTTTCGCATCTTGGATCTTCTCAACGTTTTGTCGTTCTGCTGTTATTCCCGGATGCCGCCATTCCCCCCAAATGCGTCCTCCCACACCAGCAGCAACAAATAACAGGGCATAGACCCACGCCTGCCACCAACCGAAATCTCCTCCGCACACGAATAGAAGCAGTGGTATGAAGAGATACACCGCAATTAAACCAATCCACTGGCGAGGGGAACTTGTTTGAACCACCTTTTGATCAACTGCCTTCGACTTCATATCATCCTCCGAACCACGCGAGAATCAATCTGCGATTTCATCATACTGTTTTTTGAATTCACCGTAAACAATTCCAAATCTCGTTTGGATTTTGATTTATTTTGTGTTGAACTCATAGAAATGTACCTCCTGTACTTTTATTAATCAGCCCAACGCCTTGTTCCTGGCCGTTTATAGTGGACCGTTTCACTTGCTTCGGACAAATACATAATACAGTATATTAATGCTTATTTTGTCTTTACGATACGAAAGCCAACATTGTAGTGACGAGCATCCCGCTCAATCCGTACTGTGGATTGCCTTGGGTCGCTTGCGGGATTATCAAAGGAATTTCCACATAAAGGACGTTTGATATCGCTGCCAATTCTGTCACCATCACCTACAGGCCAATCCGTACACCACTCCCAAATATTGCCACTCATGTCATACAAACCCAGTTCGTTAGATTTCTTCACACCCACTGGTTGAGTCCTGTTGTCGGAATTACCTTCTGACCAAGATACTTCTTTCCAGTTGTTGCTTCCACTGAATGTATAACCTTTACTTTTACTACCCCCAGTTGCTGCAAATTCCCATTCTGCTTCATTAGGCAAGCGGACTTCGCTTCCAATCTCCTTGCATAGCCACTGGCAGAAGCCAATGGCATCATCCCACGACACTTTGATAACAGGTCTATTGACTCTTCCCCAGCCTTCGTCATCAGACTTTTCCGTACGTGTAGCGTTGCAATAAGTGTCATACTGGTCGAAGGTAACTTCTGTTGCACTCATATAAAAACTGCTAATAGTTGCTTGACGCATCGAATTACCACTTCCCATAGTGAATGTACCACCCTGTACCTCAACCCATTTAATACCAAGATCCTGGGCATGACAAACAGTAAAAGAAAATATAATAAATGCTATTGTACTAATTTTTATTTTCATGGTTTCTCCTATTATTTTACTTCATTAATGTTTCAATAATTTTGCCTCAACTCCAATAGGTATAACAAAGGGCTCACCGGCGCGGTGAACCGTTCACCGTCCAAATGTTTCGTTCAAAACACTCCACGAACAGCTTACTGCTCCGCACTCTTTGAATGATTCGCGCCACGGCGAAGCCGTCCAAAGTTGAACTTTATAATGAAAAACAGACGTGCCCGCCGCGTCCGCGTGCTGCTGCGGGTTATACGATTGTTTACATAAATCAAAAGATAAGGATTTCCTTTTTGCGCTTGCGACAAATCCCTCACAATTTTCCTAAATTCCCACCCGTTAGCATGCTGAACTAAGATTATCACATCTAAACCAATATTCCCCATATCAACTTTACGAAAGAGAATATTGGGTATCATTTTGATTTAAAAACCCCGTTAATCACCTTTTTTTTATAATACAACATTTTATCAGCCTGTTGTAATAAAAATGTCACTATTTTCTTTGATCTTTGCAATTTTCTTTCACAAATCCGAGAATTAGGGATACTTGTCCATCCATTTCTCTTAGAAATTGCTGCATTATAACAAACAATGTCTTAATCGATTCACCCGAGACAATATCTCAGAAAACATCTCCTTGCTTATAGCAACCTCTGCCATTTGGAAAATAACGTAACGGCTACGTCTCAGAACCTTAGCCCCGATCTTTATAAGTTTCACAAGCAGGCTTCGAAGTGACCAATGTTTTATTTTACCTGGAAGAACCAGTCGCCGCAGAAAGTTGCCCAGATTATAGGCCAGTACAAACAACCCTAATCTCACCTGATTCGAGACGAAATGTTTGCATGAAAGACGGGTCCAATTAAGTGCATACTTTCCTTCTTTTATCCACTGTTCTGCAATCCCTCGTTTATTGTAGAATCGAACCACACCCTCTGCCTTGGCACTCATATTAGTCACGATAAAACCTACTCTCGGAAATAAATCTCCCTGGTGCCATTCAACTTTCGCCACAACACGACGCCGTTTTTTCCAACTTGCTGCTTTATACTTAAAATCGTAAAGCTTAATTACAGGCTTTCTCGACGGACGTCCAACAGGACGAGTTAGAAGATGTTTAATCTCATCATACAAGACATCATTCGCCGGGAGGCGGATAGCATACAAGAGACCTTTTTCTTCAAGGTATTCATAGATCTCAGGCTTCGCAAAGGCAGCATCACCTCGAAAGTGCTTCCGTACTTTTTTGTTTTCGTACCGTCGAACGATTGGTTCCAGTAGCTCTTTCCAGCAATCAGCGCTGTGGACATTGCCTGGACGTAGCATTGCTCCCTCACAGTCCCCATATTGGTTAAAGCAAAACAGAGGATGATAACAATTACATCTGAAATGACCGTTGTATGCAGAACCTTCTTGCTCTCCATGTACAGGACTCTCTGAACTGTCCAGATCTAAAATGATTCGACGATATGATGTTCTTTCCATTGCTCTCTCAACCCAGCTTCCGTTAATTTCAGACAAACCTTCAAGGTTTTTCTTCAAGGGAAGAACCTCTGTCTCGAATCGACCTACCGTGTTAACGCTCGCGGCATTCTTCCTCTTTTTCTTTCCCGTCACAGCTCTCATGACAGGATCTACTGATAATCGCTGAGCATCATTGACATCCTCATATCCTGCCAGCCGGCTGTATACAGATTGGCGCAGCAGGTTGGTCATATCATGCTGAATATTGCGCCCGGTTCGTTTATCGTTCATTACAGTAGAAGCTGAATTAAATAATCCTAACGCATCATCAAGCTCCCGATAAACAAGCAGGCCCCCATCAGATGTCAATCTTGCACCATGAAATTCAAGCTTTATTTTTCTGTCGAAACGAATATTTAATCTTTCACCCTTTGTGTTCTTCATTTTCGATGCCATTATCTCCATCTATCTTGTTATATAATAACATCTTAGGGTGACTTTGTTAAGCGATATTTGCGTTTAATATGGGGAATACGGGCTTATATGCCTCATACGATTCCAATCGATTTATTGGAGATTGGAGTTTTTCATCTGCTGCCTTAAAGGAAACCATTGCGAGAGAAGATGCAGAAAGAAAGACAAGTCCCAAATAAATTATAAGATAAAATTTGTTACACATGCTCCCTCCTTCTGTTTTATCCTTTTTTTATAGGCGTAATCACCAGGACAAAAGTCATAACTAAAAATATCAGCGTCACCAGTGGAAAAATATACCAGATAACCCGGCTTAATGTAGAATGTTTGTTTGTCCTTTCGGATTTGACTATCCGGTCCTCCAGGGGTGCTCCGACCAGCATAATTCCCAGCAAGGCGATGAAGCATGATGAAATGATGAAAGTCACTGCAGATGCCATATTCTCGATGTTCTTGGAAGAGAAGGCGAGTAAAACCTGAATGAATCCCATCAGGGATCCGATCAGGCCTGTTAAGGCAAAACTCAATGTAAAAGGCCGTCCGGTTGAAGCATTGCCCACGAATAAAACAATGGCAATTGTCCCTCCCAGGACGACCAGCAGTGCCGGCCAGTAAATAATCCACTCCCACGGCTGGAATTGGGGTGATGACATTGACAGGGAAGGTCTGATTATTGTCCATGAGGTTATGGCAATGAAAACAATATACCCGATTATGTTTTCAAACCTAAGAGTTGCGGTTTCTCTTTGTACCGGCTTCTCGAGTGTGTCTGGGTCTTCCTCGAGTGGCTGATTATGAAGCTCCTCTATCAACTTCCAGGCGGGAACAAAGCAGATCACTCCCAATATCATTCCATAAATCGTGGTTACAAAGGAATTTGCCATTCGAGAAGCAATGCCTGATACTCCACCTACAGAGTCGGAAAGAGCTATTACAAGGTTAATGATGCTTCCCAGAATACCCAGCATCCATGCATTTCGGGCGGCTGCTTCCCAGAAAAGGGCGGATTTTCGCATCTCCTTTCGGGTCCCCGGAACTCCTGCTGCATGTTTAAAGGCAGCTGCGATCTCAGGGCCGGAAAAGCTTAACAGCGCCATGGCCATTCCTCCCACAAGCACAAAAACAAGGCCGTAACCGCCCATTAAGTTACCGAATTTTCCGGAAAAAATTGCGGCTGGTACCAAGATGGCCACGATCAAAATTCTTGCCAAAACAAGAAATATTCTTTTTTTATTTATCTGAGATGTCATTTCAAATATCCTCCTTTCTTACTTATCCTGAATTATTCATAAAAACTGTCGATTATTACTATGAATAATCCAGGTTAATTAGCCATTATGCATCAAGACTCCTTTTTTTGATTTTGGGAGTCATTATTTGCGGCGAAACCGGTTTATTCCATGTAAAATGGAGTTGCATGACTAATGTTTCTTCTTCACTGACTATTGTAGGACCCGGAAGGAATTTTTTGATACTCAATGGAAGATAGGTGTTTAAATCGACTATCATTTCCAGAAGAGACTTTCCGATATGATTCGGATCTTTAAAAGTGAATGATCCCCGTTCTTGTTCGGCCAGTGGTTTGTACTGTTTTATCTGCCATCTTCTGTACATGCGCTCCGCCAGCTCGACTGGGGAAAGAAATTCCATAACCGGTTGAAAAAGTGGATCTTTGATTTGTTCGACGCCTTTAACCTTGTGCATTACATTTTTTATATGATCGGCGATGAAGATATCCTCTTTAGAGATCCACAATGTTTTGTCGATCTCATTTGCCTTTTGGACATCCACACGCGTCATGTTGGGTGAAATCCATTGAATGGAGTAAGCCAGGAATTGCCCATCCCGGGTGGGAACTTGCACCGAGCATTCCATCGACCCGGTGTGCCGGACCTGGTCCGAGACAGATACCGATGTTCTTAGCATCAAGACAGTTTCAGCTAGGGCGCTGCGTTGAACGTTCATATGCATGATAACGCCTAACACCACCATGATTATGGATGAGAGTGCCAGAACTTCCTTTCTGAGTACCCAGTGTGCCCATTGCCATCGAACATTCGTCCTGGATTGCTGATCAGGCTGTTCGAATTTTTTTCTGAACTGAGCGAAGTGTCTTCTCATCCGACTCTCTGACTCCGGAGGAAGATCGTCCTTTAATACCTGCTTGAGCAGGTCATCGATTTTCATGTTAAGCGGTTTTTCTTTTTTCATTTTGATACCTCCAATAGGGGAGATGTATGTAAATGGGAAAGCCATTGACTCAACCGTGCCCGGCCTCGTGAGACATGGATTCTTGCCGTTGTTTCACTGCAGCCCAGAGTCTGTGCGATGACATCATAGGGCTGGTCTTGAATTATTCGCATGAGAATCGCTACGGCCTGTCTCTTTGGAAGCCGGCCGATGGCTTTGAAGATTTCGTCTTCGGTTTTTTTTCTTTCCAGAGCCTGGGAGACAGTTGTTTCAGAGGGACTTTGGAGTTTGTGCAGCAAAGAGGAATTTTGCTGTTTACGGAATCGTGCTCGCTTTCTCAACGAGTCGTAGGCGGCATTCAAGCAAATTTTCAAAATCAGCGCATGAGGATTGGGGTGGCAGCAAATGCGTTCCCGTTTCTTCCAGATGATAATGAGTGCTTCCTGTAGTGTATCTTCCGCTAATTCTGGATGACGCACAATGCGCCATATGGACCGCATCATCTGGGATTCAACTGGTGCTATCAACTGTTTATAGATTGTTTTTTCGTCAAACACAAGGCTCTCCGCTAGGTGTATCCAGTTGCTTTCGCTCTCGAGTATTCCAGTTTTTTGAGATGCAATAGTGATGCCCATTTTTCCATATTAGTAACCGTTCAAACAGGAGCAATTGTTTATCCTGAATTATTCATAAAAACTGTCGATTATTAATATGAATAATCCAGGTTATATTCCTTAGATGTTTTTTTGAGCATATTCTCTCAGCTTATATTGTATCCTTTCTGAAATTTTTCAGCCAGCAGGAAAAACGAGATCGAAGTAAACAAAACAAGTGCGATGTTCGGTAATCCTATTGGATGAACAATCGAAACATCAGATATGATATAAGGAGGTTAATATGAAAAACAGACTGTTTATTTTTATTGTAATCGCACTGATAGTGTTTTTGACGGGCCGGATAGAGGCGGCTACAGATACGGGAAAAATCGATGCGAAAATCAAGCTGGCCGCTGATTATTTACTTGATCCGGAAGGACCTGGAGAAAAGGTGGAAACAGGATTTAAGTTGCTTTTAGAAGCGATCGTCATGTCTGCACCGGATACGGAATTTCCGGCGGCGTTTGGAGAAAAGATGTCAGAAGCCAAAAAACTGTTTGATTCAACGGCGATCTTCAACGAAAAGGGAATCACATTGCTCAATGAGTCCTATAATTTAATCAACTCCGGTGAGGAATTTCAAATGCCAGACAGCATTTCAAGCATAGAGGACGCAGTGGAATATGCCCGTAAACAACTCGATGCGGCTCGAGAGTATCTGAAACAGGGAAAAACCGGCAAATGCGTAAACATCCTTACAGAAATCGCCATAATGATCGTCACGCCTGTGGAAAGAATTCCTTATTAAGAAGTTGAAATCACCTTAAAGCTTATTAAGATTTTACGGTGTCTCTTGCTCTATAAGATACAGCCAATCCTTGTATTACCATGTAAAAGAATTTATTCAACAAAGCAACATTTGTTGACTGGACAATCCTTCCAACGTTTACTTCTGTTGACATTTTTGCAAAGAGCGTGTGAATCAGAGATGGCCATTTACAGGGGAGGATATCTGTGTGGCTCTATTCTGGCCCGTTTCTTGAATCATCCCTGCTGCCATGGCAGGGGTTTATCACCAGCGTCATCCGGAACGTAGTGTTTTCTAATTGTTGACCTTTTCATGTAAAGTTCGCGGATTTTGTCCGTCATGTCATGGCAAGCGCCGTGAGGGATGGGGTGAGTGGATGATTCTCTCTTCCCTGAGGATTTTTTATTGACTGGACTTGTTTTTTGTGTGTATTATGGGTTATAGATTCGCTTAGGGAATGGGAATTTGATGAAATTGAGAGAAAATCGTCCTCAACAGAAAAAAGAAATTCCTTCTATGAAAATCAGCCTTCCTTAAGGGAAGGCCAAACAGCTACTACCGCAGCCCATCGCAGCCAGCGGTTGCCTTGCTTAACGATCTTACCATGATAAGTCCTCTCTCCTGAGCTGTGGGTAGAAGGTATAACCCCGATTCTCTTGACTGCGTTTATAGATCTCAGGAATTAAATCCGTACGTAGTAAATGAGCCAGCATGAAAGAATCCCTCTTATCTGTCTTTATCTTCGCCTTGGCTATAGCTTTCACCTGCTTAGGATGGGCAATAGTAACATCAATGCTTAATTCATCCAGAAGATCTATCATGGTATAGCTCGAGCGGCCGGCTTCAATAACTGCTTTAACCTCACCGCTGCAATCAAGAAACCTCTCCAGCTCTGAGCGGTAGTTAGCCACCCTTCTAGATTTGAGCTTTTTTCCCTTCTCATTAAGCATTGTGATGTGTGAGTATTGCTTGTGATGGTCAATTCCCATATAATTTATTTGTGTACCTTCATAATTTAGTTTTTGACCTTGCGGGTAGTCTATCATACAATCGACTCCCCCAGAAGGCGTATCACATTATCATGTTACCTATAATTAATTAGAATTTAGAATTTTACATATAAGGAGGGACAATGAAAAAAACAATTACTATTTTTCTTTGTGCTTTATTAATCCTCGCATTTTCTTCTTTATCCTATTCTCAAACGGCTGAAAAAGGCCTTAAGGTTTTTATCTCTGTAGATATGGAAGGTGTGTGCGGTGTAATCCATTGGGAAGATGTGGGCCGCAGTGGAAAAGACTACGGTCTATTTCGAAGGCTTATGACCCAGGAAGCAGATGCAGCTGTAAAGGGTGCTCTTGCGGCAGGTGCAACCGCGGTTGTTGTCAGAGACTCACATGGAAGTGCCAGGAATATTCTTATCGACCAATTAGATCAAGACGCTCAATTAATACGCGATTGGTCTGGAGGTCCCTTAAGTATGATGGAAGGAATTGACGAAACATTTGATGCGGTTATTTTTATTGGCTACCATGCCCGGGCAGGAACACAAAATGGAGTCCTCAAGCATACAATGACCGGTTCAATTTTTGATTGTACTATTAATGGAATTAAAATGCCTGAGGCTGGTATTAATGGATTTATTGCTGGAAACTTTAATGTTCCGGTTGTTATGGTCGCAGGAGATCTAGCAATATGCAAGCAGGCAGAAGAGCTTTTTGGAGATGTTGAAACTGCTGCTGTCAAAGAGGGAATTGGCAATGCTGCAAAAATGCTTCATCCACTAAAAGCTCAGGCTCTTATTCGAAAAAAAACAACGGCTGCCTTAAAGAGAATAAAGGACTTCAAACCTTATAAACTCAGCAAACCCTATACTATGGAAATCACATTTAAAGATGAGGCGATCACTAACAGGTCTTCTTGGTTCCCTGGAGCAAAAAGGACAGGTGAGTGGTCTGTTTCATTCACCAGCAGTGATTTTTTGGAAGTTTTAACGTTTTTTATGATGGCAAGATAAGACCGTTAGTCCGTATGTCCGTTGGACCGTTATCCGTAAACCGTTAGTCCGCAGCCCTATGTCATTCCCGCCCTTGAGCGGGAATCCAGGAATAATAAAAAAATGTTTGTCGATTTGAGAGAAGGAGTCTATTTTATGGTTGACTCTTTTGCTTTTTTTGTAGTTTTGATTCTTTGTTTTATCCTTAATAACATATACTTACCTGAGGGTGAAAAATTTACCGTTGAGGGGAAAGCCTCTAACTTATTAAAAGTTATTGTAATAATGTGTGTTTAGCAATATGTTATAGAGCAATTAATAAAAATACCTATGTTAACAGGTAATATATGTGTAAGGATTTAGTATGCCATATATAATGTGTCTCTTTCCTCATATATATTACCAGTTTTTGTAAATTAGCAGGGATGAATTATAAATGTCCTGGATGAACCGGGCATATTAAGCAATTAAACAAATAAAAATTAGGAGGTATTCCTTATGTTTATTAAGAGATTTACAACTATTATTTTTACACTTCTGATCCCGGTTTTGATCCTTGCACAGGACAGTTTCAAAGTAGGGGAGGTGATCACAAAAAAGGGAGAAAAAAGCTCGGGTTATATTATCGCACCTGGTGGTGATGATTCAGATGAGGTCAAAATACCCATTACTGTTGTGAATGGAATTAATGACGGGCCTGTCCTGGCTCTTGTTGCCGGGGTTCATGGTTATGAATATCCTCCTGTACTGGCAATGGCAAGACTGTCGCAGATGCTTGACCCTCTAACATTATCCGGAAAGGTTATTATTGTGCATGTTGCCAATATTCCTTCCTTCCTTAAACGTACTGTATATTATAATCCCTATGACTGGAAAAATTTTAACCGTGTATTTCCGGGTAAAATTGACGGCACATCTTCAGAGAGGAGTGCCTACCAGATCACAACAGAGGTTATTGACCAGTGCGACTACCTTATTGATAATCATTGTGGCGACGGAAATGAAGATCTGACCCGTTACCTCTACTGCACCGAAACAGGTAATAAAGAGCTTGATGAAAAGACAAGGGGACTGGCGATAAATTTCAACCTTAAGGTTATAGTACATGAGACAGGCAGGACGAAAGATGTAAATAACTCCATGTATGTCAGTAATACTGCTTTGCTTAGAGGAAAGCCGGCGATATCTACCGAGGTTGGCAAGCTGGGGCAAAGTGACGAAGATGATGTACAGACACTGCTCAGAGGAAACCTGAATATTCTAAAACATCTTGACATGATAGAAGGCGATCCGGAGATCTTATTTGAATCTGTCTGGGTACAGGAATATACCATCGTAAGGTCAGAGCATGAAGAAGGACTGTATTTTCCTCTGGTCTCCAGGGGTGATCATGTACAAGAAGGAGAAACAGTAGCTTTCCTGACCGACTATTTTGGCAATAAATTACAGGATGTTAAATCTCCTCATGATGGAATAATACTATATATAATTGCAACACCACCAATGAGCCTTGGAGAACCGATGGTATCGGTTGGTAAGTACTAATGAAGACCCGGGGCTTACGGAAAGGGAATCATCAAATTCCCATCCCCAGCCAGCGGTCTCTGAGCCGGAAGTGGTAGATCCCGTCGCTGAAGCCCAAGAAGGCAACCAGTTTATCACTGCTATGGACAAAGTATTTTAAATGGCGACCCACCAACCGTCTGTAACCCAGATAATGGTAGCGCTGGATGAGATTACGCTTTTAAATGAACGTAAGTGGTTTTTTAATCGAGGTTTGATTTTTTAGAGCTGACTTTTTCATGTAAAGTTCGCGGATTTTGCCCTTCCTGCCATGCCAAGAGACGCAAGGAGTGGGGCGAGTATTTCTGAGAGCATTCATGACTCCTTAACAAATACCAAATTCCAATCGCTTTTCTACTCCGGAAATGCCAGACCGGCGGTCTTTAAAATGGACCCCAATGTATAAGAATCGGGGGAACTAGTGAGATAAGGCTGTATACGATCAGGATTATCATCAGCGGCAGAAACCATTTGGCCCATTTTTCCCATGGGATTTTGGCTACTCCCAGAACTCCCATAGTTACCGCCGATGTCGGCAGGATGGGATTAATTACCTCACACATTTGAAAAGCCAGAACAGTGGTTTGTCTCGTGATCCCCACCAGGTCACTCAAAGGGGCCATGACCGGCATTGTGAGAGCAGCCTGTGCAGTTCCAGAATGGACGAAGAAATTGATTATCGCTTGAGTAAAGAACATCATGTGGGCTGTTATAATATGGGGAACAACGGAAATCAATCCGGCTGCGAACTTAAGGATTGTATCCAGCACAACGGCTTCATTCAGAATAATCAGGATGGCTCTGCCTCCGGCTATGATCAAGGTCACATTCATGACGTCTTTGGCCCCGGCGATGAAACTCGTGGCAATCTCGGATGGAGATATCCGGGCAATGAAGCCTGAGATTATACCGATGCCAAGGAAAAGCGCAGCGATTTCTTCCATGTACCAGGCTTTGGCGAGAATTCCATAGATTAGCAGCGCGATCCCTCCAAACAAGATGCATATAACGATTTTCTGCGAAACGCCCCAGGGCAGTTCCTTGGACTGACCTCTGGCAGCTGAGTAATTTCTGGTTCTGTCGAGCTCGTAGACAGGACTTTTTTTCGGGAATTTTCTAATTTTTTCTGCGTAGATCACCACAAAAACGATAGCAATAGTTGTACCTATTACCCATAGAATCAACCGGTAAGTCAGACCCGAGTAAAGAGGAAGGTCAGAAAATCCCTGAGCTATTCCGACAGTAAAGGGATTGAAAAAAGCAGCGGCGAAACCCACTGCCGACGCAAGGAAGGGTATGGCAACCCCGACGATGGAATCGTAGCCGAGAGATAGGGCCAGAGGAATGAATATCAGCACAAAGGGGATTGACTCCTCAGCCATTCCATAAACGCCCCCTGCCAGGGAAAATACTATCATCAAAACTGGGATCACAATTTTTTGTGACTTCCGGTTTCTGGAAAAGAATCTTGCAAGTCTTTGAATGCCCGATTCAATGGCCCCGGTTTTTCCTAAGATGGAAAAAGTCCCTCCGAAGATAAAGATCAGGAATATGATTAGGGCTCCATCCTGGAAGCCGCGGATGGGAGCAATGAGGAGCCATTGGGGACCCAAGAATTTCTTTTCTATCTTGGTATATGTGCCGGGAACGGTAATGAGCTTCATTTGGCCTTGGAATGATTTTTCCACACGTTTGAATTCTCCCGATGGAATCATAAGACTCAGAACATACACGGCAATCACCAGCATGTAGATCAAAACCAGAGTGTGCGGCATTTTGAAGCCTGATTTTTTTTGCATAATGAATCCTCCAAATTTTGTAAGGATGTATTTTATAATTTAAATATGTTTATGGGAATAGTGTTTAATAATTAAGCCTGAATTATTCACGAGTCAACTCGCATGAATTGTATTCTCAGCTCAAAAATGAAATAATTGTTGGATAAAAAAAATTATTTGAATAATTTATTTCAAATATATTATATTTAATCCGAAAAGAACCCGTGTGGACAAAGATAAATGCTTTATCCTTATTTACAGCAGTGCCCAGTATTTCCATAGTAATGACAAGCGATCCATCCAGATAAAGGTTTCATAGAAAATTTTAAAGCTTTTAAAATTATGAGGAGGCATCCAGTGAGAAAAACTTTATTCATTTTAGTATGCTTATCTTTCATTTTTTCTGCTCCTCTCCACGCATTCAAAAAAGCCGAGGGCTATCTCTTTATCATAGGAGGCGGTAATCGTCCAGTTACGATGATGAAAAAATTTGTTGAGTTATCCAAACAGTCTTCCAATGGAAAAACAGTCGTATTCCCTATGGCTAGCAGCGAGCCTGCAGCGTCAGGACAAAGCATGGTGGAGGAGTTTAAAAATTTGGGAGTTCAAGATGTGGAATATCACGTATTAAACCGAGAACAAGCCTTGAAAGAGGAAAATGCTAAGATCCTCGATAAGGTAAGTTGCGTCTACTTCACGGGAGGAGATCAGAGCCGGTTGACAGCAGCTCTCGTCAATACACCCATTCATCAAAGACTCCTTAAAATCTATGAAGAGGGGGGAATTATTGGAGGGACAAGTGCTGGAGCAGCAGTAATGAGCGAAATGATGATTATAGGCGATGAGAAGAGAAAAGTCGAAGAAGGCCACGCATTCGAGAAGATCCAAGCCGACAATATTGTGGTTACTCCAGGTTTCGGATTTATCAAGACTGCAATCATTGACCAGCATTTTGTAACGCGGAAAAGATACAACCGACTTATCAGTCTGGTCGCCGAACATCCTGAACTTCTGGGAATTGGCATAGACGAGTCGACGGCTGTTATCGTTAATCCAGACAAAACTTTTGAGGTTATTGGCGAGCAAAATGTGGTGGTGTATGATGCCACCAGCGCAAAAATCGACATCTTACCTTCTCATACTCTGAGTGGATTTCATATAATCATGCATGTGTTGAAGCCGGGAGATAAGTTTGATCTGAAAACAAAGAATCCGATAAAATAAATATAAGGGCTGCATAAATTTGTGATTAACGAGCTATGGATATACAAAACAAGAAGAAAGATTCAGAATCTGAGCATTGGAAATCGTGTGATTCATAATTGATGGGATGAAGTCTATATCATTTTGAGCTTTCTTCATAATGTTCTTTGTGAATATGTCTCTTCTGCCGGTTACTTTGTGTTTGGCCACAAGGTTTCTCTATGATATAGGTTGTAAGGAATGTCAGAGGGCGGAAATTGGACAAAAATGTGAGTAAAATAATGTAAGCACAAAAACCAAATTTCTATCTTTAAAACAGACTTCATTTGTATTCGCGAGCCAACCAGCCTAGCCCAGGTCCAGCCTAATCCCGACCAAGCTTACAACAAGAATTCGCTGTAACGCAGCAGATGTGATTGGCTAGGACCGCCCCTTTTTAAAGCAAACTCAAAAAAAATGGAGTTATGAATCATTTATTTTTATAACTGCAGGTTATAAGATTTCAAATGATCGCGATTTTTATAACTTCAGGTTATAAAAAGCAAAAAGACAGAAGAATTCCGGCTAACAGGAAGGAAAAATGGTGCAGGAGGCTATGTAAACTGCCTTGAAAGTTCTATAGATTTTTTCGAGACAGCAATCTTATTTTTTCCGGATTTTTTTGCCTTGTACAGGGCTGTATCAGCAAGCTTTATCAAATTTGCAGCAAGTTTCTCATGGTTGGATAGTTGAAGTTCCTTTGTCCAACCTCTTTTTGGTTTGTCGTATGCATAATGGCAGTGGGCGAGACCTATACTTACTGTCGGGTGGACAGCCTTGCCTTGTGGATAGAGGGTAATTTCCTCAATACTTTTTCTGATTTTCTCTGCAACTTTAGCTGCTTGAGAAGCCTCTGTCCCGGGCAGAACAATTATGAATTCATCTCCGCCAAACCTTGCGGCCCAGTCAGAAATGGCGAATTCATCTTCTCCGAATTTTACAGCCAGTTCTTGATCTCTATTTTTTCGGATATTATGGGAGATGGACTGGGCGATTTCTTTTATAAGGACATCTCCTTTCAAGTGGAGATAAGAATCGTTGTATTTTTTAAGATCGTCTATGTCAACCATTATGAGAGACAATGAGCTTTTATATCTTTCTGTAAGAAATATTTCCTTATGCAAATGCTCGTTAGAATACCGCCTGTTGTAAAGGCCTGTAAGCTCGTCTGTGATTGAGAGCCTCTCGACCAGATCCTTGAGGCGCTTTCTTTCTGTGATGTCTTCGATAACCGTGTCGTAATATATGACCTTTCCGGAATTATCGGTAACCTCAGCTGAAGTGACGGATGCCCAGAAGGTTTTCCCGTCTTTTTTCTTCATTAATATTTCTTTGTTTATAACAGGTCCGTCTGCTTGAATTTCTTTAACGAAATTTTCATGGTCATCGGGCCCTCCGTGTAAATCGGCTGTTTTGAGCTTCAGAAACTGGTCGTTGTTTTCATATGCGAACATCTCTACGACTGTAGGATTGGCTTCAAGAATATGCCCATCAGGGGTTGTCCTGAGGATTCCTATTTTAATGTTGCTTATGAGTTCACGGTATTTTTCTTCGGATTCCTCTATTTTTTTCGAAAGAATCTTTTTCTGGATTATTTCCGAGATTAAGTTTGCGAAGATCTCAAGAGGCCTTACTGTATCAACGGTAGGAATTAAACCGCTTTTGGAATCGTCAACTGAAATTATTCCAATAACCTGTCCTTTTTTTTCCTTAATAGCTATGAGGAGGTTATCTTCCCTGTTCCAATAGCCCGGCTCGTTTGGATATTCTTTCTCTCCCGGGAGGACTGCTTTTTGCTCGAGGATATGTTTTAAATAGTGAGGAATATAGCATGATTGGTTTCCAATTTTTAAGCCCTTTTCAAAAGATTCCAGGTATTTTTCTCTGGGCATATAAACTTTTTTTATTCTCTCCAGGTCTTCTGGACTAACGCCTTTTGATCCTATTATTTTTCTGTAGGGAGCTTTATCTACAAAATAAGAGATAAGAACTCTGTTGAAATCCGAAATTTCGATGACTGATTTGGTGATATATTCGAAGAGCACTTTTTCGTTATCTATTAATAATATATCCGCTGATATTTTAGAGAATCTTTCAAGCTGTTGGTTTATTTCTTTTATATTTTTTTCTGATTTCTTCTTGCTTGTAATATCGATGTTCATGGCTACTGCGATTGGTTCTTTTCCTTTCAGTTTGAGAGCAAAAACCGACCAAAGAATAACTTTTGCCTTCCCTGATTTCATGACTATTGGCCACTCCATCAAGTATGAAGGTTTGTTCATGAGGAAGACTTCGTCGAGAACCTCTTTAAATTCCTGTTCCTTCGATTCTGGAAAAAACAGCCCTTTTGGGATCTTTCCTTTGACCTCATCCTCTGAGATTTCGAATAGTTTTTCTGAGAATGGATTGCAGAATATAAGTTCGCCTTTTCTGTTGTAGCCCTGGATAGCAACATTCGGCGCATTGTCTATGATAGCTTTAAATTCTGTCTTGGAGTTTTTTATCTCCTTGTAGGCTCGATTTAAATTTTCTTCGGACTCCCGAAGGGCTTCTTCAATTTTTTTATGGTCAGTAATATCTCGAATAATCCCCATCTCTGCTGGATGACCTTCATATTGAAAAGTTGAAGCGGATATTTCGACATGCTTTGTTGTTTTATCTTTACAGACAACTTTGATTTCATAAAAAGAAGGAAGTTCTTTGTCTGCATTACGCAGCTTATACCTTTGGAGAAATATATCTTTATATTCGGAGGGCAGGTTTTTAAAGAAAGATGCTCCCATAAATTCTTCCTTGGAATATCCGAACATCTCCACGACAGCCTTGTTGGCAAATTTGCATATTCCATCTTGGATAATTATTACACCGTCCATAGCGTTTTCTATAAGAGCTGAATACTCATTTACTGATTCCTTGAGGGCTGCTTCTAATTTTTTCCTTTCAGTGATATCTCTTGCCATTCCAAGGAATGCAACGATTTTATCTTTTTTCCCGCTGAAGGGTTTCATGTGTATTTCCAGGGGTATTCTGTTTCCGTTGGAAGATATGACTTCGAGTTCCCAAATCGGGACTTCCATTATTTTTTGTGGGTCACGGAAAAATTTCTCAATGAAACCGTGATATTCGGGAGCAATAAACTTTTTGAAATTGCTTTTCATTACTAAAGAATGAGGATATCCTGTTATTTTTTGTGAAACCTGGTTAATGAATAAGAAATTGCCTTTTGTGTCGATGACGAAAATTATGTCAGGAGAATTTTCGATTATTGTCAGATATTTCATCTGATCTTCATCAAAGGCTGCTTTATTGTAAGGAACCTCATTTACATGAGTTGCTTCTCTAACAGCAGCCCTTTCACCTTGACTGGACATTGCTTTCCTTTAAAATATTGAGAATATTTTTCTTTATATGAAAATAATAAGATAAGGGGTATAACATGTAAATAGTCTTATAAGATGAATTTTTAAAGGAATTTATTCAGCTGAATTTCACCCCAAAAGACGTCTATAATAACCCTTTAAGGCTAGCCTGTTAGAATTGCCCTCCTCTGTACTATCCAAGGATACCTTATATATTACAGGTTTATGCTAACGCTGAGAACATAGAGCAAGGTTAGATGGCGGTCACACCCCATAAACCGGTTTTAATGAAATTAAATGATATTTGCAGGGATGTCTTTCATCCTTTGTTGTCCCGTAAATCGGGATAATGGTTATTTTAAATGTCAGTTGTGATAAAGAAGTTCTTAGATTCAAAACTCTTATATTTTGGTCTTAATCGCTTGGTATTATAGTACTCATCAACATTAACAACTTTCTTATAGCTTGTAACGACATCGAGAGGGCAATCGCTATATTTCCCGTTTTTTAAATTGACAAGACGACCATGAACTCCTTTGAGAATCAAATCCAATGCTATGTTACCATAAGCTATAGGTACAATAGAATCAATAGCATCGGGATCACCACACCGCACTAAATATCCTAATTTCTGACTAATTACATTAATCGGTTTTCCCTGATTGTATTTTGTGGACAATTCTTTTAATTTTTTAGCAATGAGCTCACCGATGTCGCCTAATTTTTTATGCCCGTACGCGTCCTTTTCCTGATTCTTAAAGACCATTTCACCGCCTTGAAACATTGCACCCTCAGAAACAATAACTACGGAATAGTGACTGGGATTGATATATCGGTCCTCTGTCAATAGCTCAGTCAAGAGTTCAATGTCAAATTTATATTCAGGAATAACACAGCGGTTAGCGGCACCAGCCATTGTGGGTAATAATGCAGTAAAACCTGCATAACGCCCAAAAACTTCAATTACTAAAAACCTCTCATGCGAGCCAGCAGTAGTTCTTAATTGATGTGTCATTTGGAGTGTCCTAGTCACACAAGTACTAAAACCGATACAATACTCAGTACCAGGTACATCATTATCCATAGTTTTAGGTATCGCAACAATTTTAAAACCCTCTTTGTGCAGTCTTACCCCATAACTAAGAGTATCATCACCCCCTATAGGAATAAGATAATCAAGTCCTAAAAAATCCAGATTTTTTAATACTTCGGGTGTTAAATCATTTATTTCATCAGTGTACTTATCTTTTAAATGCGCAGGAACATTTCTTTGGGGAACGCGGCTTGGGCGAGTGCGTGAGGAATGCAAAAAAGTTCCGCCAGTTCTGCCAACTTTGTTTACTATGTCTTCAGTTAAAAATTGATAGTTATTTTTGTTATCCGCATCTTTATCACGTACCATTTCTATTAAGCCTGCCCAACCACGGCGAATTCCAATTATTTCATACCCCTCACGTATAGCCCTGATAGTAATTGCACGAATTGCAGGATTCAATCCGGGAACATCGCCTCCACCTGTTAGAATTCCTATTCTCATTTTGGCCTCCTTTTTCACTAATTTCTACCAGGTAAAATTACGTATCAATTCGCCGAATTCCAATACGAAATCGAATTGAATGATACAAAATTAGAAACTTTATTCTACCACATAAAATATCTAAAATTCTTTATAAAAATTATTCATGAGACTCTCCCCAATGTCTGTACAGAAAAAGGGCTTCTTTAAGGTGCATTCTGTATCTGCATGTAATGTTTTCTATGGCAAATATCAAACTTTTTGCATTCTTTAATGCTTTGAAAATATAGTAGGAGATTTTAAACGATCAGACATTGAAGCGGATGTTCAGAATTTTGTAGGACTGGGGACGGGCCATGCTATTTTATTCATAATAAAAAGGATAGCCTCTAAATAGAGGTATTCTCTATCCTTAATACGGCGTTTTTGAGCCCAAAAACACGCCTTTAAGCTTGGTTCATCACAATAATGAGTAACTAGATTATTAATATAGAGTGTGCCAGATGAGAAACTTTTATAGGTATAGCAAGTGCAATACTGAGACAGAGCGCCTGGGGAGAGGATGGAATATCTATATTAGAGTAGAAATTTGTGATTCCAATAATTAAGGGTGAAGAATATTCTGTCTTGGCCTTATTCCAGGATTTTCACTTTGATTCACTTTTTCTTATGATTCTCTAATTGATAAAATGAGTTTATTCCTATATTATAATCAATGATTGATGTTGGAAAGATGATATTTGATGAAATTAGTGCTAAGTCAAGACAAGCGAAAAAACGAAATTCTTATCAATTTATCAATATGATCATGATTCTTTCCATCGAAACCAAAATCAGGGATTGGTCGTTGGATATTTTTGATCCTTCCGGCCGGTATCTGTGCTCATACTTGCTGCCTGAATCCATGAAACTTGATCATGTCGACCGGGCGGGACATCTCTATTTTGTTCAAAGAATGCCTTTTCCGAAAGTCATAAAGTATCAATTAGAATTGAATGAGTTCTTTCCATAACCAAATTCATGATGAGTTTGATATCATGTAAAGTCTTGAATTGCTCGCTAGGTCTACAGTTTTAACTAGTCTATAAATCAAGTTGAAACGAGTGAATGTTTTTCATCGTTCTTAAATATGAGAATGGGGAAATCTCTTTAAATCCTGGGTCATTGTTTTAAAATATTCAGATATTTTTTGGGGGTAATGATGAAAAGAACATTTTTTGTAATGGCACTTATTTTTGTTTTATTTTGGCCGGCCTGCAGCAAAAGTCAGCACACTGAATCAAACGCCGTTGTTGAAATTATCGATGGCATTGAATATGTGCATAACACGGAGACTCCGCTTCATCCGGAGAAAACAGTCGCTTTTGCGGAAAATCTTTCCATTGACGGAATAGACGAAGATGGGAACATTTTTCTTTTTCAGCCGTATTTGCGTGCTGTCGATGACAGTGAAAATATGTATGTCATGGAATTCCGGGATCAAGTCATCAAGGTCTTCGACCCGGATGGGAAATTTATCAAAACAATCGGCGCAAAAGGTCAGGGACCGGGTGAATTTCAGATGATTTCTATTCTGGCAGTTACAAAAGATAGTAAACTCATCGTTGCTGATCAATATGCAAACCGGACAAGCTATTTTGATGCGTCCGGCCGGTTTATCGGAAGCTTTAAATGGCGGAAGGGTCAAACCGGTATTTTTCTGGTAAAAAACTCATCCTATGTCATTGGTGAAAGAACCAATTCAGGGATCAGACAATTCAATTTTTTTATTATGAAAGAAATCGATTTTGATGGAAAAGAAATCCGAACCTACGGGGAGTTTGCGATGGAGGAACCTCTTATTGTTCGCACGGAGAGTGGAACACATTATGCGAGTTTACCTGATGCGCCTCGTTCCGTTTTTGCCGGCGACCAGGACCGGGGTTTGCTTTATCATTGTGTGAACAATAGATATACAATCAATGTTTATAATCCTTCCGGAAAAATATTCAGGAAAATCGACCGCCCCTATGAGCCGGTTCTATTTACGGATAAGGATGCAGAGGAATACCGGGCGAAATATAGTAATAATGATCCCTTCGGTGTGATTACAAAAGCGGTCAGGGAAATGAGGATGCCTGAAGTGAAAAGTATCGTCACGAGAATGCGCGTCGATGATGAAGGAAGCCTCTGGATTTGCACCAATGAGACAAAACAAGATGGGGATAAAATCCTGACCGCCTTCGACATCTTTAGTCCGGAAGGATATTATTACGCCAGGGTTTGGACAGCAGCCAATCCCCTCATCTTTAAGAATGGAAAAGCATACAGCATGGTCGAAGATGAGGTTACCGGATACAGAATAATCAAACGGTATAAGGTTGTTTGGAATTGAAGTGAATGGCCTTTTGCTTGAGCCGGCTGATCAACCGATTCTGTTCATCGTGCGATCTATGATTTTCAACAGATTCTCGGCCTTGATAGGCTTTGAAATGTAGTCATCCATTCCCGCCTCTATGCAGCGCTCTCTGTCTCCCTTCATCGCATGAGCCGTCATGGCGATTATCGGAATGCCGGGGGATCCGGACTTCTTCTCTTTTTCACGAATGATCCCTGTCGCTTTAAATCCGTCCATCTTGGGCATTTGCACATCCATTAGAATCAGGTCGAATGCCTTTCCTTCCAGGGCCGAGATTGCTTCAGTTCCATCAGAGGCGATTTTGACTTTATGTCCATGCTTCTCCAGAATGTGCACTGCCATTTTTTGATTGATGACATTGTCCTCGGCCAAAAGAATATTAAATCGCCTATGTGCCTTACGAAGCGTATGTCGCGTGATTAAAGATGTAATATCCTTTTTAACTGTTCCGGTTCCCAATGTCAGCATGATTGCATCCAGAAGCAGAGATTGTTTTATAGGCTTGGTTAAATAAGTAGAGATGCCCAGTTTCCGGCTGAGGGTGGCATCCCCACGTATTCCCGCAGAGCTGATCATTATTATAATGCTGTCGGAAAATCGGCGATCTTCTCTAATTTTTTGGGCAAGTGTAAAACCATCCATCTCCGGCATATGCGCATCGAGAATAATGAGGGAAAACAAACGTCCCTCACTATGAGCTTTTTCCAGCTCTAAAAGCGCCGTTTTTCCATCCTCTGCCAAAGTGGGTTTCATTTTCCAATTGGTAAGTGTTTCCTGGAGTATGCGCCGGTTCGTTTCATTATCATCCACCACCAGGATAGGAAGGTCCTCGATATCCTCATATTTCACAGGCACGATCTCTTCTTCTGTAGCATCCTGTAAGGACATTGGAATCGTGAAGTGAAATGAACTCCCCTTTCCAGGCGAGCTCTCAACCCATATCTTCCCTCCCATGAGCTCGACCAATTGAGCGGAAATAGTCAATCCTAATCCAGTTCCCCCGTATCCGCGCGTAATTGAACTGTCGACCTGAGCAAAAGAATCAAATATTGTTTTTTGTTTTTCTTCAGGAATTCCGATGCCTGTATCCTTGACGGTGAAGTGAATAAAAGTGCTTTTTTCTGTCCGCTGCTCCTCTTTCAAAAAAATGGCAACTTCCCCTGATTTAGTGAATTTGATGGAATTGCCGATCAGGTTTGTCAATATCTGACGTAACCTCCCCGGATCAGAGGTCACCTTATCCGGTAAATCCTGGGGAATATGATAGGCCAGTTCCAGATTCCTTTTACTGGCCTGTATGGCAAGGGTCGAGATGATATCATGTATCGTGTCTCTCAGTTTAAAATTGATGAGCTCTATCTCAATCTTTCTTGCCTCAATCTTGGAAAAATCAAGGATATCGTTGATAATATTCATGAGGGCTTCAGCAGATGCTTTAACTGCTTCCATAAATTCTCTCTGTTCAGAAGTGAGGTCGGTCTCAAGAGCAAGTTCCGTCATTCCAAATATTCCATTCATCGGTGTCCGAATTTCATGGCTCATGTTGGCCAGACAATCAAAATAAGCCCTCGAGCTCTCGTACCGCCCCTCTTGCCACAAGTTATTGAGTAATTACCTAAATAGAGGTATTTTCTATCCTTAATACGGCGTTTTTGAGCCCAAAAACACGCCTTTAAGCTTGGTTCATCACGGTAATCCGTACTTTTTAGTATGCAGGTTGTATATTTTTAGCATAAAGTAATCCAGGTCACGGTATCCATAGGCCCTGCGTTTGATAACCTTAATGTGGTTATTAATTCCCCCGACCTTGGCAGTGGAGATGGGGAACTAGAAGTAGTTAAGTATACCGGCTGAAAACAGTCAGCAGGAGGATAGACTCTACCGCTGAGATCGTCTGTTTCCTGCGGATTTCTTATTGACTTTATATTTTTTTTCTTTGTATTATTGTTGATGTAGCAGCTCAGAGGGTGATAATTTAATGAAATTGAGCGTAGATTGTCATGAACAAAAAAATAAATTCCTATCATGCTCTATTCCTGTTATTTATCTTCTGCTTATTATTCTTTACCAATCGAATATCATCTGAGGATTTGAAGATTTTATCCTTTTTTTTATTTCCTTCAGTAATTCTTTTGCTGTTTTCTGCGCAATTTTAGCCTCTGTAAAATTATGTGCATCCTCAGAATCATAAAAAAAAATATTTCTTTTTTTGCGATATTTATCAAATTTTTTAACTGTTGTGGTATATTTTTCTCCTAAAATCTCACCTGTTATTTTAACAACAGTTTTATGCTGCTGCCCATCTGCAGGAAGAAATCCAAAAGAATACAATAAAGCTCTTCCAGCGCGTAGCATTGCTTGATAAGCAATTGTTGAAGCCCATTCAGGATCAGCATCTATAACTAAGCTAAATGTATATAAATCTTTTTCTGCACGTATAATTTGTTTCCCTATCTGATTAAAATTTGATTTCTGTTCTTTAATCAAACCTTTGTTAAGATATTTAGCCCAATTCATCATATTTTCCCTTTCAATAAAATATATTTGTCGGATAATACTTCTTCAAGAAAAGCATCCTTCATTTTCTTTTTTTTATTAAACTCCTCTTTTAGATATATTTTATAATTGATTTCTCGTTGCACCTTTTGCTCTATTATTGTTATCCCCTCCAGAAAATAATCTTCAATATCAAAACTTTTTGTTCGAATGAGAATATCAATATCAGAATCTATACGCATTTTATCTTTTGCATAGGTGCCATAAATAAAAGCCATATCAATCGAATCTATATTATTGACTAGTTTTTTTAAAAGGCCTTCTATTCCCTGGGTTTTCTGAACAATATTTTTAATCTCATCATAAAACACATAAGACTTATTTATTTGAAAAAACCGTTGATTTCCCCTCTTATAACTTTCTATGACGCCTTGTCTTTCCAGTGAATTAATGCCCCGCTGAAAAACACCTGGATGTTTGGATAAGATATCTCCCAGCTCACTAAGATAATACTCTTTATCAGGTTGGTTAATGAGAACAGCTAAAATCTGAAGTTGGTTAGTAGTAAACATAAAACCTTATGCTCCATGCATAAGATCTTATGCAATATGCATAAATTTGTCAAGATATTTTTAGCCTGATTTAGCTTCTCTCTTCTGAAAGAATAGGTGACCCGAAAAGAAAGGGGCGTTTTGGAATGGATTGGCACTTAGAAAGAGAAAGAATATTTTCTTTTGATCAATTAAAATTCCCTGCTTGTTCAAATTGTAATAATTATTTCTCTCAATTAGAGGAAAAGACAAGATATATCATAGATGATGTTTTAAATGAGAAACCAATAAATGCAAAATCATTTGATATATTACTAAGTTGGTTTGATAAAATCAGAATTGGTTTATGGCTTGGATTTTACTATTTAGATAAGAATATATTCGGTATTAAGCCAAATTTTTATATAGAAAGAAGAATAAATGCAAAAGATAGATTGTTATTAATATACAAATCATTTGAAAAGCAAGATGGCTTAAATATTTTTGGAGTGGATTTCCCTTTCTTTGGACATCAACCAAGTTGTTTTGGATTAGTAATCAATCAATTCTATTTTGTTAATGTATCATCAGATTATTTGTTTTCAAGAAGATTAGGTTTGCCTTTCCCAAAGGTAAAAAAGAGGTTGAGAAATTTTCCTGGATTTTATGCTGAGATTGAGAAGGGATTAGAAAAAATATTAATACCTTTATTGCGTATTTCTTATGACAGTTCCTGTAGAGAAATATATCAACCTATAATCCCTAAGGAATTTTCTGAATTGAATAATATGTATAATACAAACTATGTTAAGAAATATTTTAAATCATCTCGGATAGGAAAAGTATTAATAAAAAAATCGTTGAAGAAGATTGTTGAGTATCCTAAGAACAAGTCTAAATTATGGATTCCAAAAACATCTAATTCACGAATGAAAATGTTTTATATTGGAATGAAAACAGTACTAAATCTACAAAACTATTTATTGAATGATTGCCCGAGCCCTGAAGATCTGAGTATTGAGGAACAAAAAAGACACAAAAAAGATATTAGAGGAATTAAGTCAGTAAATAATCGTATATTAAAACTAATTATTAAAGATGAAAAAAAACATATAATATAATCTATTATAAAAACATTCCCTCGGCAGTGTAAAATTTATTGTGTCTGGTCTCTTGTAGGACTGGGGACGGGCCATGCTATTTTATTCATAATAAAAAGGATAGCCTCTAAATAGAGGTATTTTCTATCCTTAATACGGCGTTTTTGAGCCCAAAAACACGCCTTTAAGCTTGGTTCATCAAGGTAATCTATACTTTTTAGTATGCAGGTTGAATATTTTTAGCATAAAGTAATTCAGTTCACGGTATCCATAGGCCCTGCGTTTGATAACCTTGATGTGGTTATTAATTCCCTCGACCTTGGCAGTGGAGATGGGGACGGTCTATCGGTGGAGTCCACAGCTTTATCCATACCATCAGATTCAACTTGAAAGATGCCTTCTCCCTTTAGTAATCTAGCAAGTTCTTAACGATAATTATATTACTTTATTACCTTGCCCTCTATAATCAGGATCAGAGCTTTATCGCCACCATTGAGCTTGGATACGCCCACTACAGACTTGTCTCCGCTCTTTATAGTCAGAACAGTGCTTATTAACTTAATAAATTTTTCTTCTCCTTCAGAATTAAAACCTCTCGACTGGGATAATATCAGCTCAACTTTAAAATTATCCTTGTTTCCCTCCTGGATATAAGTGGGGTTCAGGTTTAAAGAAAAGCTCATCCCTTCTCCACCTAACCTTTGATGTGAACGGCTGTTATCCTGAACTTTGATCAAGGATAAATCTAATCTTTTAAAATATTTGTATTTCAACAGGCTTCGAAGTTCTTTTATCAAATAATCAGACATTAATTCCTTTGATGTGCTGCTCTCTTTCATAGTCCCTAAAACCAGCTCAATCTCAAATTGGAGGTCTTGCTTTTTTACATCCAACTCCTTGAGTATGGAAACTAGCTTATCTACCATTTCGGGAGTATCCTGGATAATAAGACGATTATCACCGGGAAGCTGGGTTATCACTCCTTGGGGACTCATAAACTTTCTTAATACACCCCAAGCCCGATTAGCATTAATATATTTGACCTCAACTATCACCTTTTTCATTTCAGGTCTTGTGAGCCTCTGCTGGGAAGCATAAAGGCTTGTGCTAAATCCCAAAAATAGGAAAATAATTAAAAGCCCTATGATCGATTTTTTCATTCGGTTTCCTCCTCTAAATTAAAATTTTTATTTAAAAACCATTTGACCTTAAAGCCGGTTTCTCTTGATACCAGAGTCATTTCCACAACTTCCTGGGATGATGTTTGTTTTATTACAGCCGCATCAGGCTGCAGGCCCGACCTTTCTCTAAACAAAGAGGGCCAGAGCCAGAAAATAGAAATTACAATTAATATTACAGTCATAAAGCCAAGTGCCCAAACCGGTTTAAACGGCCAGGGAGCAAGTGTCTTCTTTTGAGTAATTTTTCCGGCGGCTGCTCTCTTCACCGACTGCTGCCATTCTGCCTCATCCCAATCTATTCTCTCAGATTTCAGCCATTCTTTAATTTCCTGCAGCGATTGGATGTAAACCTTATATTCCCGCCGGCACTCCGGGCAGCTGCTGAGATGAGATTTCACTGCTGAAGCTATTCTCAAACTCAAGTCGTTCCCTGCATAGAGGGGCAGCAAGCGCTTAATCTTCTTACACTTCATTACTCCACCTCCCTTTGGGATAGATTTTTTCAAACTCCAGCCTAAGCTTACGCCGGGCACGGCAAAGATGGGTCCGCACACTCTGGGAAGAGCTTCCCATAACCCTGGCTGTTTCCTTAATGGAAAATCCTTCTGCATCCCGCAGTAGAAAAACCATCTTCTCCCTGGGGCTCAAATACTTTAAACATGCCTCGATCTTTTCTCTTATTTCGCGATTTAAAAAATCTTTTTCAGGAGAATATCCGGCAGATACCCCCATCTTTTTATGCTCTTCCTTCAGCCTCTCATCCCTTTTTTTCTTTCGATAAAAATCATTGGCCACATTCTTAACTATTTTATAGAGCCAGTTTTTTAAATTTTTACCCGGCCGGAATCTTTTCAGGTGTTTAAAAATTTTGATCATTGCTGTCTGACAGATATCTCTGGCCTCTTCTGTATTTCCTGTCATTTGATACGCTATATTTAACATTCCATTCCGATAAGGATGCAGCAGCTGTTCAAATGCAGACTCATCACCATCCAGAGCCTTATCCACAAGTGCTGCTTCATCCTTCATCCTTATTACTATACCTTCTTTCTCACGATAATGTTAACTTAGGAAAGAATAGGAAAGAATAGGGTCAGATCTATGCAATTCACTGATATATTTTAAATTAATTCTTATTTCCCTCCTTTTTTTAACTAAAATCTTATTGAGGAATTTAATACGATGTCCCCTCTCTCGTCAACCTAAAGTATGGATTACCGTGATGAACGATTGATAAAATGGGTTTATTCCTATATTATAATCAATGATTGATGTTGGAAAGATGATATTTGATGAAATTAGTGCTAAGTCAAGACAAGCGAAAAAACGAAATTCTTATCAATTTAAAACACCACATTAAAAAATTAAGGAGTTATAGGTGTTCGTAAAAACACAAGTTATCGTCAATCCTGAATCTGATCGAGGCCGTACTAAAAAAAGATGGGAACATATAAAAGAGGCTTTAAAATTTTTCCTAAAAGAATTTAAATACGAGTTTACTGAAAAACCCTTTCAAGCTGCTGAAATTTCTAGAGCTGCGATAAAGGAAGGCTCAGAGTTGATTGTTGGAGTCGGTGGAGATGGGACGATGAATGAGATTTCAAACGGCTTCTTTGAAAACAAAAAGATCATAAACCCGAAGGTGGCTTTAGGGATTGTGCCTTCTGGAACAGGTTGTGATTTCAGCAGGAGTCTTAATATACCATCCGGGCTTAAAAATGCATTGAGAGTTATTACTCAAGCCTCTTCTTCCATGATAGATATAGGAAAAATAAGATTCAGGGATTATTCCAATAAAAAGCATGAAAGATTCTTTCTTAATATTGCTGATTTTGGTATAGGTGGTGAAGTTTTAAACAAAATGAACCTGAAAATGGCAAAACGAAAAACTTCATCTTACTTAAGAAGCGCAGTGACTACTCTTATCACTTATAAAAGTAAAAGAGTCAGAATAAAAATCGATAACATGCAAATTCCTTTTAACGAATATCTGATTGGAGCTATTTCAAACGGAAAGATTTTTGGCAAGGGCATGAAAATAGCTCCGTATGCAAAGTTGGATGATGGGCTTTTTGATGTTGTCCTGGTAGAGTCAATGAAGCTTTTAGAATTTTGTAGAAATATCTTGAAAATATATTCTGGATCACATCTTTCACATCCTAAAGTATCATTGATTCGTGGAAAAAAAATAGAGATTACTCCTGAAAGCAGTGAAAAAGATGTCTTAATAGAAGCGGATGGGGAACTTATAGGAAAGCTTCCAGCAACTTTTGAGATTATCCCTCAGAGCTTTCTTGTTAAAAGCTTTTTATTATAGAGAAAGCACAAGGACTGGGGACGGGTGCGGCATCCAAAACAGTACGGAAATGTTTCGTCGCTTGCTGGAAGATACTGGTGTCGCCATCCTCCCGGGTGGCGATTTTGGACGCAGTCCAGAAGAACTGACAGCACGCCTTGCCTATGTCGATTTTAACGGCAAAGCAGCCATCGAAGTGCTCGAATCCCGTCTGGATAATACACCTTTAGAGGAAGACTTCCTAAAAAGAAACTGTGGGAATGTTATAGAAGCCATCGAATGCATCTGCGATTGGTTGATCGGGGGGAAACAAACTTAAGGTATCCCGCTTTTATTTAGACATGCGTGATACTTAACATGAGTCTACCATAGGATTAAATTCTAATGATCATACGAAGGACAGGGAAGATTTTTGAACTCTAGGCGTCTAATGATATGAACGTGAACGGAATCATTCGTAAGGAGATAAACATGCTGAAGTTTGTGCGGGAATTTATTCCACTCCTGTTATTGACATTTTTTTTAGTTGAAGCCATCCCGTTTTTTAGCACTACAGTGATGGCTGAAACCGAGGATCTTGACATCCGGGTCAAGAAATTTCTGGACACCCACGACTGGAGATGGGGCGATATGAACGTGCCGGCCGTTGACGGCCGGACCCTCCACGACATCATAATCAAGAATAAATACACCCGCGCGGTCGAGATCGGGACATCCACCGGACATTCCACTATATGGATCGCCTGGGCGCTGAGCAAGACAGGGGGCAAACTGATCACCATCGAAATCGATGAGGGACGGTACAGAGAAGCCCTGGAGAATTTCGAAGCGGCAGGGCTTTCCGAGTTCATCGACGCCCGCCTCGGAGACGCCCACGAGATCGTTCCCGCCCTCGAAGGGCCGTTCGACTTCGTATTCAGCGATGCAGACAAACACTGGTACAAAAACTATCTGATCGCGCTTCTTCCCAAGCTGGAAGTCGGCGGCTGCTATACCACTCACAACATGTCGTCGAGGAGGAGGGGGCTACGGGGTGGAGGCCGCAGCGGCAGCTATCTTGATTATCTGTACAGCCTTCCCAACCTGAAAACCACTGTCGACGACCGGGGTGCCGGCCTTTCGATCAGCTATAAAAAAAGCCAATAGACCTTCCCATGAAAATCAGAGCTTTCATCGGAATATACTCTTACTCTAAATTCAGAAATTATTCAGTTGGCTTTGTGCAAAGAGAATACTATATTGTTGTTGTTTGGTACACAACGACAGAGCAGGATGCGCTTGGGTACCTGAAAAAAATGGCGGACATGAAGGATCTGATCCTTTGTCCTCAATGTGGTGGCAGAATGAAAATCATCTTATTTATAGAAGGTCATAAAGTAATTGACAGGATCATAAATCACCTTAAGCTGACTTTTAAGGCAGAGCGACCACCTCCTCCCCAAGCTCAGCCTCAGCTTAATATGGCATATTAGGAAAGATCAGAATATGTATGAAAGTCCGAAGTCCTAGATCAGCGATTAAGGGGTGATCTCTACTCTTAATACGCTTTATACAGGCCAATTCTATGAAATTCTCTGTTTCCTGCGGACTTCTCGTTGACTTGATATGTTTGTTCTGTGTAGTATTGTTAATGAAGCAGCTCAGAGAGTGAAAACTTGATGAAATTTAGAGAAAATCGTTATGAACAAAAAAAGAAATTTCTATCTCTTCAACACGCCAACAGAAACCTGCATTGTATATTTTTTACAGCTCTACTCGTCCTATCCATCACCCATGTTTGGGGTTCAAATTCTGATAACAAATCGAAAACCAATTCAACTATGCTGATAAATCAGGATGGCAAGAGAGTCATGCCTGCAGTCCCGATTGAGGAGAAGGTAGTGATCGACGGCCGTCTGGATGATGCTGTATGGCAAACAGCCGCATTCCAGGGAGATTTCAAACAGCGTGAACCCGACGAAGGAGAACCGGCCAGTGAAAGGACCGAAGTAGCTGTGCTCTATGATAAAAAATATCTCTACTTTGGAATCAAATGCTTCGATAAAGAACCCGATAAAATTATCGCCCGGGAGATGCGGCGTGATGCCATTGTAGATGATGACGACTACTTTGAAATGATACTGGACACCTATCACGATAAGCGCAGCGGCTATTACTTTATCACCAATGCCTACGGTTCCAAAAGGGAGGCCGTACTGGCCAATGAAGGGCGTGACTATAATCCTGCATGGGACGGTGTATGGAAATGTAAAGCCCGTGTAACCGAAGAGGGATGGTTTCTCGAAATTGCCATCCCCTGGAAAACCCTGCGGTTCAAAGAGCAGGATCTGTCGGTATGGGGCATTAACTTCGCGCGCATGATCCGCCGGAAGAATGAACATGTCTTCTGGCAGCTGATTCCCCGGGATCTGGGACACACCGGATTATTCCGCCTCTCCGAAGCAGGGACACTGGAGAATCTGACCAACCTGAAAATGGGCGGAAATCTGGAACTCAGGCCCTATTTCTTGGGGGGTCTGGAAAATGACTCTGGTACTGATTTTAAAACCGACGGACTGATTGACCTCGGCCTGGATACCAAAATCGCCATCACACCCAACCTAGCTCTGGATCTCACGGTGAACACCGATTTCGCCCAGGTAGAGGCCGACCAGGAACAGGTCAATTTAACCCGGTTCTCTCTGTACTATCCTGAAAAGCGGGATTTCTTCCTTGAAGGTGCGGAAACTTTTGCATTCGGAGGAGGAGGAGGAGGAGGACACTGGCATGGCGGCAGTTCGGATATGAATCTCTTTTACAGCCGCCGGCTGGGCCTGGTCGACAGTCATGAGGCACGTATACTCGGCGGAGCCAAGATGGTGGGCAAGATCGGCCAGTACCGCATCGGTCTGATGCATATTTATACAGATGAGGTCTCCTACGAGGATGAAGAGGATACACTCCATGTCAATCCGATCCATTTTACTGTTTTCCGGCTCAGCAGAGACATCCTTTCACGGGGCAGTATCGGATTAATGCTGTTGAACAAGGAAGAAACCAAATCGGACCACTATAATCGTTCCGTGGGGTTGGATGGTTTGTTCCCGTTGAGTGATTATTTTACCGTTTCCGGCTATCTCGCCGGTACCTTCGGACTAAGGCAGGAGAAGGATGGCCAGATTCTGAATATGAACCAACAGAACCTCGCCGGCAAACTCAGCCTGGACTACAACAGCGATCTGTGGCAGTTTTCAACCTCCCACCAGGATGTAGGTGTATTATTCAATCCAGAGATGGGATTTAACCGCCGTACGGACTACCGTCTTACCAATGCCTCTCTGGAATATTCCCCCCGGCCGGCTCAACCATCGGCTATCCGGAAGTTCGGGTATCAGATATCGGGTGATTACCGTTCCGATCATCACAGCAGAATGCTGGACAGTAAAATCGGGGCATCCTTTTCCATTGAATTTCAGAGCAGTGCCCGATACAGTTTCGATGTCAACAAAAACAATGAGTTTATTGATTACAACTGGGAAGTTCGGGATGGATTTCTCATCCCTGCTGGAACCTACTCGGGGTACGACTATTCCATGAGCATAGAAAGTGACAAGAGCCGTTCCATTGCCGGGGGAATCAATGTAAATTACGGGAATTACTACACGGGCCACAACATGAGTCTTGGTGTAGACGGCACCATCACCAAGATCCGTCGGCTCAGGATGGAGATTGACTACTCACACAATTATGTCAATCTTCCCGGGGGAACGTTTCATACCAATACCCTGGGACTCCGCACATTTTATTTCTTTTCCACGGAGCTCTATCTGAAAGCCTATATACAGTTGAACGACGACAAATACTACAATGAAGGAAGAGAGAAGATTATCAGCAACATTCTATTAAGATGGATTTATTTACCTGAAAGCAATCTCTATTTTGTATACAACGACGGCCGTCTCATCGGCCCCGGGAACAATGTAATTACCAACAGGACCTTCATGGTCAAAGCGACCTTCTTCTGGCGCAAGTAATATAATAAAGATGGAACTTATCCAAGAGATGACCGGGAAATACTGGTCGATCGGAGCAAAAAGGACTCCTGACTTCACATAACAGCAATTTACATCTTCTAACTTCTGCCTAAAGCCTAGCTTAGCTGCTTACAGGGGAATACAAGGCAGCTAACCCTTTTGGCGTGTTTCTTGAATAACAATCCCTGCCATGGGCAGGGTATATCTTCAGCGTCATCCGGAGAGAACGGTTATGCTGGACAGACCTCACCGCCAGGTAGTCTTTACCATACCCAAGATGCTGCGGATATTCTTCAAGTACAATCGTTCGCTTCTCTCTTCGCTTTGTCTCTGCGGCAGAGAGGCACTTGTGAAATACCTCAAAGCTACCACACGCAAAGAGATCGCACCAGGCATCATTGCTGTGATACAGTCATTTGGAAGCCGAATGAATTTTCATCCGCACTTGCATTTTCTGGTTACAGAGGGTGGGACTGATAAACAAGGCCGGTTCCATAAGGTCTCAAGCTTTAATGATTCTCTGCTCTGCCGGTTTTTCACCCGCGAGGTTTTTTTGCTTCTTCTTCGCAAACAGTTGATCAACCGGGACCTCGTAGAAAAGATATTGCTATGGCAGCATACAGGATTCAATGTGCACAGTAAAGTCAGTGTACTCGTTCACTACGTTAGTGACACATTGTTTCTGTGATTTAATAACCATTGTTGATAATATTCATAGGGAGTTAAATAATCAAGTGATTGATGTGGTCTGATGTGATTATAAACATATTCCCATTTCTCCAACTGCTTATTGTGATCTTCTAATTTAAGTTCTATTTCTTCAACCTCATAAAATTCTTCCCTATGTGTTCGATTAGCTCTCTCTACATGACCATTCAGTTTCGGTGAACTGGGAGGAAGGAGAAAAAGAAGTATTCCTCTCTCTTGACAGGCTTTCTCAAAGTGTTTTTTAAACTCTGAACCCCCCGTCTATCTGAATGGCTTTGATTTTAAAAGGAAATTTTCTCTCCAGATATTCCAGAAACAAAGAACCGGCAAAACTGCTCTGTCTGCAATAAGCTCTTAGTCCATCACATCGGGATATGACATCTCTGGCACTGAATTGATAACGCACCAGATTAGGCAGAAGCTTCACCCTCAGGGTGTCTACCTCTACTAAATCACCAGGCGCTTCAACTCTATAATCCTTAGGAATACGGGTGGCATATCTTGGCTTCCTCTTTCTCTTCCGAGCAAGTTTGGCTATCCTGGTATTAATAGGCTCTCGAAGAACTCCTCTAGCCTTCAGCCGATTGATTACTCTCCCTACAGTCGATGAAGACGTCTCTATGCCTTCTCTGTGAAGAAGTACTGCCAGCTTATCCCTTCCCCAACGCGGATATTGCTCTCTTAACTCTTTAATCCTCCCTACAACATGGGAAGATATCTGAGACCTCCTTACCCGATGAGGCCTGCATGAGAGCCCCTCCAATGTCGTTAAATCATATTTGTCAAAACGCCTCTTCCATCGATAGAAAGTTTGGGCAGAGATGCCAAAATAGCGACAGGTCATTCTTGCATTGCCGTATTTACGGTAATGATCAAACCACCGTAACCGCTTCTTCGCATCTCTTGATATCTTACTTTGTCTCGAAAGTGATGTTATAAAATTAGACCCAGGAATAATTAATCCGTATCTACTCATAGTAACTCCTATTCTACCACGCATCGCAGTTCCAATGTGTCACTAATGTATCTGAACGAGTACAGCCCAAAATAAAAAAGAGGCCGAGCGGATAGGTAAGTATATGATCCGACCCATCCTCTCCCTCAGACGGCTTTCCCTGGATGAGGAGCAAGGGCAGGTAGTCTATCAATACGGAAAGCACAACGGGGAGACGGAGTATATGGATTATCTAGAGTTTATTGCCCGGGTTACCTCCCATATCCCTGACAAAGGTCAAGTGATGATCCGTTATTACGGGCTGTATGCCAACGCGCATCGGGGAAAAAAGAAGAAAGCAGGAGTTGACCCTTCCTGCCCCCCTATTATTGAGGATGAAGCCTCATTTATACCCTCTAGCGGATGGGCTGAGATGATAAAGAAGGTCTATGAGATCGATCCTCTCATCTGTCCAAAATGCGGTGGGCTGATGAAGGTTATCTCATTTATCGAAGATTATAAAGTCATAGACAAGATTATCGATCACCTTAAACTGACCTTTAAGGCAGAACGTCCTCCCCCTCCCGCACAAGCTCAGCTCAGCATGGCAGCTGAGGAAAAATCAGAATATATATGAAACTCCAAAGTCCTGGATCAGGGACCAAGGGTGACTTCTACTTTGATAACGTTTTATTCAGGCCAAGTCACTGAAATTTCCCCTTTCCTGCATGTTTTTCATTGACTGGACGTGTTTTTCTGTTTATCATTTTCAATGATACAGTTCAAAGGGTGAAAATTTGATGAAATTGAGGATAAATCATCATCAACAGAAAAACCAAATTCCTATCACTTCAAATTGAATTTAAATAAGAGAGGAGAGTTATGGATGAATATAATCTCAAAGAAAAAATTTACATTCATTACTTTATTTATTTTTATCAGCCTTTTTAGCAATTTATATTGTGAACAGCTTATTCCATTTGATAATATTTTTAAGAAAATAAAAGAAACCAATATTCAAA
>Ga0265594_1000125_pt1 | contig 61960 bp, 64 predicted proteins | sample saktaG_11_FD_190147 | JGI IMG/M metagenome (GOLD analysis project Ga0265594, IMG submission 190147) | Saline water microbial communities from Sakinaw Lake, British Columbia, Canada - sak_2011_5_24_80m | ecosystem: Environmental > Aquatic > Non-marine Saline and Alkaline > Saline ...
GCAGCTTATTGGATAATAGAGATCTAATAGCGATTTTGAAAAACTCGATAAATTTCATGATCCCCTCTATAGACGAAATCAGGCAGGAGGTTTCTGGGCAACTTGCTCATCACTGATAATCTTGCCATCGAGAAGACGGATAATACGCTGGGTTAAGGTAGCTACATCCATCTCATGGGTGATGAGCACCACGGTGATACCTTCTGCGTGGAGCTTGCGGAAGACGGAAATAATCTGATTGGTTGAAACACTATCAAGATTACCGGTAGGCTCGTCAGCCAGAATAACATCTGGACTGTTGACCAATGCACGGGCAATAGCTACCCGCTGCTGTTCGCCACCGGATAACTCCGTAGGTTTGTGAGTAGCCCTGGCGGCTAAACCTACACGCTCTAATGCCTCCATAGCTCGCTTACGCTTGTTCCCGCTGCCGTCATAGACAAGGGGCAGTTCCACGTTTGATACAGCACTGGCGCGGGATAGAAGATTATATTCCTGAAATACAAAACCTATCTTCTTATTTCTCATCTCGGCTAGCTGGTTGTCATTAAGCCTGCTGGTATCAGCCCCCATAAAGATGTAACTACCGACAGTGGGTTTGTCTAAAAAGCCAAGGATATTCATCAGTGTAGATTTCCCCGACCCTGAGGCGCCGATAATAGCCACCATCTCACCCTGCTTGATATTCAGGGTTATCCCATTGAGAGCAGAAACCTCTACCTTACCCATCCGGTAAATTTTGCTAATATTTTCTAGCTGTATCATGCCCATCATCCATAGTAACTAAAATCTTTTAACTTGCTATTAGCCAAAGAGCCCCCCTGAATCAGACGATTTAGCCTTCGTCTCTATCAATACCATATCTCCCTCGTTAAGTCCATCTATAATTTCGGTATCAAAATTATCGCTGATACCGGTAACTACCTGTCTTTCCTTAATTTCCTCATTAACCATAACCCTTACTACCGAGTTACCCTGGCTATCCCGAGTAACAGCCCGGCTCGGCACCAGCAAAACGTTGCTTCTTTCCTCAAGAATAATGTCAGCGGTGGCACTCATCCCAATCTTAAGCCCGGAATCCGAGGGGACACTAAACCCAATGGTAACCTCATATAGTACCAAACCACTCATCTGTTTGGACAACGTAGAAATAGAAACCACCTCGCCTTCGAGCCGAAGATCAGGTAATGCATCTACATCAATAATAACCCTTTGCCCCTCTTTCACCTCGGCGACATCTATCTCGTCTATCTCCACTTCTATTTCCATAATCGCAGGGTCAATCATGTGAATTACCGGCATACCGGTGGGTGCAAAAATATCCCCCTCTTCGGCATAAATATCGGTCACCTCACCATTAAATGGGGCAGTGATAACTGCCTCATCCAGCTGGCGCTGGGCTAAAGCAACCGCCAGCTCAGCAGCCAGGAGCTGAGCCTCAGCAGCATCTACGGCACCCTCATCAGGGGCATCTTCCATAGCTTCCAGTTGTAACTCAGCGGCGAGTAAACTTGTCTCGGCGTGGGATACCTCCATCTTCCACTGCTCCACTGCCGCTTCAGCTGCCGCAAGCGCTACTTCTGCTTCAGCTATTTTGTCCTGGTCGGCTCCTTGCCTAGCGAGGTATAGTACATCCTCAGCCATGTCCTTTGTTTCCTCAGCTTGGTCTAACATCCATTCAGCATAATCCAGGTAATCCTCGGCTGCTTCCACTGCTGTCCCAGCGCTATCGATATCATCATCAGAAAATGGCTCTTGAATCTGTTCTAGGTTGTACTCTGCCTGGTCTAGAGCCGCCTGTGCTTGAGCCAAAGCTAGCTCCAGGTAGTCAGTATCCAGCCCGGCTAGTACCTCACCTTTACTGACCTCGTCACCCTCTTCGACATATATTCTCTCTATCTTGCCGCTGGTGTCAAAGGCCAAGTCTGCCTCGTCAGCAACCACTATATTGCCGCTACCGCTGATACTGACTATCAAATCACCCCGCACCACCTCATTCAGCTGTTGGGTAATCTCCCCCTGACTCCCACCACAACCTATCGTACTGGCTAAAGCGCCACATAGTAATAGAATAACACCTATAGTTCCCCACTTTTTCATTTTAAAGCCTCCATATTAGAAAGAGCTACTACACATAATTTATACGTGGTGGCGCCTCCCTGCTTATAATTTTTCTCTTGCTCTCTTGTTCCCAGCGCCCCAGTAAGAAATCCAGGTGTCTTAAGATAATAAGCGGGCACCTCCCTTATACTCAAGATATTTTATCATATTACGAATTCGTTTCCAAAACAAGTCCATCTTTTAACCATACTACACGATCAACATATTTTCCATCTTCAGGCTCATGTGTCACCATGACTATCGTTTGTTTTAGATCTTTGTTCAGCCTTCTGAACAATTCCAGAATGACCTTGGACGAGGCTGCATCCAAACTCGCTGTGGGTTCATCGGCAAACAATATTTTGGGATTATTAATCAGGGCGCGGGCGATAGCTGCTCTTTGCTGCTCACCACCGGACACCTCGCTGGGATAATGTTTCAGTCTTTCTCCTAAACCTACGGTTTGCAGCATTTCTATAGCCCGCTTCTTACCATTATTTTGGCGTGCCAAACAAAGAGCCGGCAGGTAAACGTTTTCCAGAATAGTCAGCTCACCCAGCAAAGAATACTCCTGGAAAACGTAGCCCAGTTCTTCCAGGCGAAATCTGGCTCTCTCCCCCTCGGATAATTTCAAGATGTCTGTATCCTCAATATAAACCTCCCCACCAGTCGGCATGTCTAAAAGCCCCAGGATATGAAGCAGAGTTGACTTGCCGGAGCCGCTTCTACCCATAATAGCTACGAATTCACCTGGCTTAACAGTTATGCTGACATCTTTAACAGCCTGGGTTGTATTCAAGCCCTGCCCATAAACTTTCTTTATGTGTCTTACTTTGATCATATGGATTAGTTCCCCCAGATACTCTTAATGATGCTTTGGTGAATAATGCTCAGCACCGGAATAAATCCAGCAAAAATTGCGGCTGAAATCAGGCCCCATACAGCTTTGAGTGCCGCTGCCGGCTCGATACCTAAACTTACCATTCCCAACGGCAAATCAAGCGGATAATTAGCAAAATAGGGTTCAATAGCAAAGTGTATTATCAGCTCACCGAAGGTTATCCCCAAAACAGCATAGAATAAGGCCTGGGCAAGGTAAGAAGTAATAACGATCTTTGTTTTAATGCCAATAGCTCGCAAAATACCAATCTGCCGCCTCTTGTGGAGCACGCTGATGTAAATCACGATAAACATGACGATAGCGGCTACTACCAGCCCAATACCATTAATGAGAGAAACAATGACATCAAAACTGGACACTATGCCACTCATAGCGCCACCGTATTCACGCCAGCTTCTGATTTCCCCATTGATTCCCAGGGTTTCTAATTCTGCAATGAGTTGCTCTTCATGACCCATCTGTTCTGTTTTAACCAGTATCTGGCTGGCGCGGTCGGCAAAAACTGATCGCCCCATAACCGACGCCAGCTCTGTTCTGGTGACAAAGGCCAGACGGTCTGCCTGTGTTTCCTTAGCCCAGAAAATACCTTTTACCTCGTATTCCCGCTGGACGCCATTAGAATAGGTCAACCATACATTATCACCAACTTGTACATCTCCCAGAGTCAGAAATGAAGATGACTGTGCTTCATTACCGCCGGCAATCTCTATGCCAAGGACAATTTTATCCCGGTCGCCTGCCTCTAAATAACTACCATCAATAATGTTTTCCTGAATTGCGGTAACTTTAGCCTCTGGCAACGGGTCAATGCCGATTACAGCCCAGTTGCCGCTTTTGCCCTTATCTGCTGGCGAGTCTTTTTCCTGCCACTGGTATTCCATAAAGGCACTGCTGTTTAAGTGAGCCGAAACCCCAACTACACCCGGAGTTTGCTCAATCTTCCTTACCACCTGATCCACACGGTTGAGGTAATGTTCGCCTTCCTCGGGGTCAATGATTATATTGGCGAGTAGAGTATTGACCTGTTGCTCATTCAGGGTATTCGTTACCCCGGATAAGATTGAAGGGGTAAGAATTAAATTGGCGAAGCTGAGGGACATGACCAGGACAACCAACACCAACGCCCACCGGTTTCCCTTAATAATTGATTTGTAGGCTAGAAATAGGGCTACTTTCAGATTTCCCATAACTTGCTCATCCCTTTTTCACAACATAATATTCCACGCACGTAACTATTCCAGTATGGAAATATTATGTTAAAAAAATTTTATTTCGCTATCTCTTTCAAAGCAAAGACTACTTTCCCGATAAGAGTCAGCAATGTTGCCTGTTCCTCCAATGTCAGGCAGGAAAAAATTTGTTGAACACGTTGCCGTATATAGCTCTCAATTATTTCGTGCATTTCATATCCGATATCAGTGAGAGCTACCCGGACTATTCTCCTGTCTTCCGGGTCAGATAACCTCTGTGCGTATCCGTTGTCTACCAGCCAATCGACTATCCGCGTTGCTGTGCTGAGTGGTACTGCCAGAGTACTGCTCAATTCCCCCATCGTCATATTACCCTTTTGCTGGATACTGTTGCTCACCCGGTAAAAGAGTTCGTGATTAGAAATAGCGTGAGGTTCCTTGCCAGACTGTATCCCATTGAGGCGGCCTTGAATATTGGCTAGTTCCTTATCCAGCATAACTTCGAACTTATTCCATACCGCCATAAAACCATGAACGACAGCATTTATCTGCTCATCATAAATATCTTGCTGGTTAGCTTCAGTCATTAACTTTCACCATACAATATTTCCATAATGAAAGTATATCATACTGTTAAATAACTGTCAAACCAGTAAAGTTTAAAAACTCAGGGTAGCAAGCTGGCAATCAGTTGGAGTAATATAATAGCCACCAGCGGGGTAAAATCAATCATGCTGGTTTGGGGAATAATACGGCGTAGCGGCGCCAGCACTGGCTCGGTAATGCGGTAGAAAATGACAGACACCATATTCGTCGGCCTTGGTGAAAACCAGGATAAGATAGCACGAATAATGATGGCTACAGTCAATAGCTCACATAGAACCCGGATAAGGCTCAGGAAAAGTGTCACTAGTACCTACTCTCCCAGGCTTCGGGCTTTATTGTAAGCAGCAATCACCGCCTGCAAAACTAGAGCAGAGAATCCTGCTTTCTCAAACTCTAGTAGAGCCTCAGCCGTAGTACCACCCGGTGAGGTAACCATTCTTCGTAGCTCTGATGGTTCTTTACCTGACTTCTGGACAAGATGCCCTGAACCCAGTAAGGTCTCCAGCACCAATTCCCGGGCTATATCACGGGGAAGCCCGATATGCACCGCTGCCTCAACCAGTGATTCCATGAAAAGAAATACGTACGCCGGTCCGCTACCACTCACTGCGGTAGCCATATCAATATACTTCCCATCAGTAACATAGATTTCCTTCCCCATTGCCCCCAGGATAGAGCTTACCCAGCCTCTTTGCTGCTCGGTTACAGCAGCGGTAGCTGCCCATACGCTCACTCCCATACCAATCTGGGCAGGTGTATTGGGCATAGCCCGAACTACTGAATTATGGTTCAATCCGAGACACAAGGTGTCAATTTTCGCACCGGCGATGATAGATAACACGAGTTGCCCAGGTTTAAGCTGACCTTTAAGCTCCACCATGACCCCACCCAGGTTCTGTGGCTTAATGGCTAGAACCACAATATCGCTTCTGGTAAGAACATCAGGATTACTGGCGGTCACATAAACGCCGTATTCCTGTTCGATATGCTGGCGGCGCGCTTCACTAACATCACTAACCGAGATAGCCGATGGTGTGGCCAGTCCTATATGCAAAACAGCCGACAGCACGGCCTCTCCCATATTCCCACCACCAATGAAAGCTAATCTCATGCCAAACTCCTTTTACCGTACCACCAGATTTACCAATTTACCCTGGATATACACTTTCTTAATAATATCCTTGCCCTTCAGATAGCCTTCAACCTTATAACTTTCCTCGGCAAGCCACAGGGCTTCAGCTTCAGTGATAGACGCTGGCACAGTAATTCGATCGCGCAGCTTGCCATTTACCTGGACTACCAAGGTAATCTGCTCATCCTTGGCAAGTTCTTCATCCCACTGCGGCCAGCTTTGATTATGAATACTGTAATTGTACCCGCTACGTTGCCACAGCTCCTCAGCCAGGTGGGGAGCTGTAGGTGCTAAAAGCTTAATAAGAATTGATATGGCTTCTTTCCAATCCGAGGCATCCACGGCACCGTCTTCTTTAGCCTTAATCAAATAGTTGGTAAACTCCATAAGTGCCGCTATCATGGTATTGAACCGTATCTTCTCCAAGTCTCCCGTTACTTTCTTGACAGTCTGGTGAGTAATACGAGATAGCTCCCGTTTTGCTTTCTGCCTGGATTCCTGACTCATATCCTTTGCCAGGTTATATTCGCTCAACACCAAAGCCCATACCCGGTTCAGCCAGCGTCCAATACCACTAATGCCGCTGTCATTCCACTCACCACCCTGCTCCCAGGGTGCTACGAACATGAGATAGGCACGTACCGCATCTGCTCCAAGCTCGGAAACGTATTCATCAGGGTTAACTACATTGCCCCGTGATTTACTCATTTTCTGTTTCCCGGCGATAATAATCCCTTGGTTAAAAAGGCGGGTAAATGGCTCGCCGAATTCTATCAGCCCTATATCCCGAAGCGCCTTGATAAAGAAACGGGCATAGAACAGGTGCATCACGGCATGTTCAGCACCACCGGTATATAAGTCCACCGGCAACCAGTATCTTAATTTTTCAATATCAAATGGGGCCGTATCACAATGAGGACTGGCATAGCGCAGGAAATACCACGAGGAGCACATAAAAGTGTCCATGGTATCGGTCTCCCTTTTGGCCGGGCCTCCGCATCGCGGGCAGATAGTATTAACAAACTGCTCATTGTATTTTAATGGCGATTCGCCGGTAGGCTTAAATTCAGCATCCTCAGGTAGTAATACCGGCAAATCCTCTTCTGGAACCGGGACAGCACCACATTCAGGGCAGTAAATCATAGGTATCGGTACCCCCCAGTATCGCTGACGGGAGATAAGCCAGTCGCGGAGTTTGTAAGTTATAGTTCGCTTCCCCCAACCTTTCTCCTCCAGAAAATCGGGGACCGCTTCTATACCCTGCTCATTAGAAAGCCCATTGAACTGCCCTGAGTTAACCATAGTTCCTGACTCAGTATATGCCTCATCTAGTTCTCCCCCTTGCCAATCAGCCGGGGCTATCACCACTCGTATTGGTAAAGCATACTTTTTTGCGAAGGCAAAATCACGCTCATCATGAGCTGGTACCCCCATTACTGCTCCCGTGCCGTAGCTAAGGAGCACATAATCAGCAATCCAGATGGGTACCTTCTCTCCATTAAGTCGATTTATTACGTAGTTGCCAATAAATACGCCGTCCTTCTCCTTCTCAGTCGAGAGCCGTTCAATCTCAGTTTGCCGCCGGGACTTAGTGATATAGGCCTCTACCTCAGCCCTCTTTTCGGGTATCGTCAGTTTAGCTACCAGCGGGTGTTCCGGGGCCAGCACCATAAAGGTAACGCCGAAGGTAGTATCCGGGCGCGTGGTAAATACTCTAACCTCTTTTTCATCTATACCGGTTTGCTCAAGGGTAAAGGAAATCCCAGTGCCGATGCTCTTCCCCACCCAATTTCGCTGCATTATTTTTATCCGCTCCGGCCAGTCAAGACCTTCGTGCTGCATCAACTCGTCAGCATATTTAGTTATGCGAAAGAACCATTGCTCTAAGTCACGGCGAATGACCGCTGCCTCACACCGCTCACAGCAACCTTCTACCACCTGCTCATTGGCCAGCACCGTCTGACAGCGAGGGCACCAGTTAACCGGAGCCTTGGCACGATAAGCCAGACCAGCTTCGTACAACTTCAAGAAAAACCATTCTGTCCACTTATAATATTCAGGCTGACAGGTGATCACCTCGCGGCTCCAGTCGTAGATAGCCCCTATGCTTCTGAGTTGGCGGCGCATATTATCTACATTCTGCATCGTCCAGGTGAAGGGGTGAATTCCACGCTTGATAGCTGCGTTCTCGGCAGGCAAGCCAAAGGCATCAAAACCCATGGGATGAATCACATTATAGCCTCTCATTCGCTTAAAGCGGGCGTGAACATCAGCCGGGGCCATAGCATACCAGTGCCCGATATGAAGATCACCCGAGGTATAGGGAAACATAGTCAACGCATACCATTTAGGTCTGGAGTCATCCTCAGTAACCGAATATAACTTATCGTCTGCCCATTTTTGCTGCCACTTCTTTTCAATTTCCTGTGGATTATATTTGACTACCATTTACCTTCCTTAATCTGAACAAGAGCCTGCTATCTAGTATCAGTAATAAAAAGCCACCAGTCCCCACAGGATACACCCCACCTATACTGAAACCACGCTTAAAACATTTCCCTGGACAGGATGGCTAACTTGCTTGCATTTTACTCTACCACAGTTCTTTTTGGCAAGAATCACATTTTGACAATCGTGCTGACAGGTGATAGACTATCATTAGAAGGTGGTGTGTGTGTAAAGGTTACTTTATCAAGGGTGGTGATGATAAGTATTAATGGGATGGAAGTAACCTTTAAGATATTAATAAATGCGAGTTATTGCCGGCGAAGCCAAGGGGCACCAACTTAAAGTACCAAAAGGAACTACTGTTCGTCCAGCCACAGATCTAGTACGCGGGGCGATTTTTTCCATTTTGGAGACTATTGCAAGTGATTGGTCTCAAGTGCTAGACTTGTTTTCTGGTAGTGGCGCCTTGGGCATTGAAGCCTTAAGCCGCGGTGCTGGCTGGGTTGACTTTGTTGACCGTGAGCCGCGGTGTTGTGCTATAATTAAGCAAAATCTGGAAAAGGCAAAGCTTGCAAGTCAGGCTCATGTTTATTGCTGTCATGCCGCTAAGGCAGTTTCCTTTCTTGAGAAGGAGTATAACGTTATACTAATGGACCCACCCTATTCTGATTCCTCTATCGGAAATCTCATAACACAACTAGCAGGTTCAAAACTGGTCGGGGCAAGATCGACAGTGGTGGTAACTCACTCAAGTCATTTTCCTCTAAGCCCAAGTTATGCTGCGTTACATCTCATTAAAGAACGCCGCCATGGTGATAGTTGTATCGCAATATACCAAAAGGGAGGCAATTTTTGAACATCGCTATCTACCCGGGAACCTTCGACCCAATAACCAAAGGACATCTTGACATTGCCACCAGAGCCGCCAGGATTTTTGATAAGCTGGTTATCGGGGTTTATAGTAATTCGAATAAGCACCTGCTCTTTAATACTGAGGAGCGGGTAGAGCTAGTCAGACAAGCAATTGTCGGGCTACCTAACGTTGATGCTGTCTCCTTCACTGGTCTTACCGCTAAGTTTGCAGCAAGTGTAGGAGCAAAGGTGATGGTAAGAGGACTGAGAGCCAGTGCTGACTTTGAGCGAGAGTTTGAGATGGCAATGATGAATAAGAAACTATTCCCTAAGCTAGAGCTGATTTGTTTCATGGCCAGGCTGGAATACCAGTTTCTGAGCTCTAGCTTGCTTAAAGAAGCAGCCAACTTAGGCGGCAAGATTGATAATTTTGTTCCTCAGCATGTAGCCGAAGCACTTAGGAGCAAGGCTCATGGCAAACTGTAAGCCAGGTATTCAGAAAGGGGGAAAGTATACTAAAAAGCTGAGTCATTTCTAGAAGGATAAAATCAGGAGGTTTGCTATATGGCATACAAGATTACGGACGAGTGTATTAGTTGCGGAGCCTGTGAGCCAGAGTGCCCAAATAACGCAATTAGCGAAGGGGAAACAATTTATGTAATTGACCCTGATAAGTGTACTGAGTGTGTCGGTGCCCATGAATCATCCAAGTGTGTTGAGGTCTGCCCGGTAGATGCCTGTGAGCTGGACCCAGAGCATGAGGAAAGTCATGAGCAGTTACTAGAGAAATGGCGCGGATTACACCCGGGTGAAACTCCGACTGTTAGTTAATATCAATTTGGCCTAACAGTAGGTTAATCATTATTTGGTAAACTGGTGAGCATTGAGCTCCTTAGTGCTATGATTCAATTAATCTAGCACTAAGGAGGTCTGGTGTTCTGGTTGAGTTTATTATTTTGTTGCTTACAGGTGAGCTAGGTTAGTGTTTGCCTTAAAGGGTAGTTTCACCATTTCCGTAGCTTCTTCTACAACGTGTCTCCTCTCCCCATGTGTTTTTAAACAGAAGCTCCCTCTATTTGGCTACACATAATACCCTTGAGACTAGACGAATAGCCTCTGGCGCAAGGGTTTTGAAGAACTACCAGACAGATCGGTAGTTCCTTTGCAAAGAAGGCTAAATCTGCTGCACTACTGGTTTAAGCTACACCAAGAATCGTTACATATTCCGAGAAAAGGAGATAAGCCATTAACCTAAAACAGCTATTGGAAGAAACAGCCAGGCAATATGGAGGGAAGACAGCGATTGTCTATGGTGCCCGCAGGTTATCCTACGCTGAGCTGGATGAAGCCTCCAATAGGATAGCTAATGCTTTGATTGGAATGGGAGTAGAGAAGGGCGACCGAGTAGTCATGCTATTACCCAATAGCCTGGAATTTGTCATCATCTATTTTGGAATAGTCAAGATTGGTGCCCTTGCTGTTCCCCTGAATATTAGAAGTAAGGTTGATGAACTAGCCTCTCTGTTTAATGATTCTCAACCGAAGGTGCTGGTAGCGGAAAGCCCTTCTCTGGAACTGCTAGTTTCTGCTTTACCCCGCTTTAAATACATAGAGCATGTTATAGAGGTGGGTGATAAATACACGGGTCAATTTATTAGTTACCACCACCAGATTATGACTACGAGTTCAGCACGTAGGGTTGAAGTAGAGCTAGGGCCTGAGGATATTGCCCTTATTGCCTATACTTCAGGTCCTACCGTTAATCCTAGAGGGGTGGTACTAACTCATCGCAGTCTAACCACCGAGGCAGCCATATCAGCTTATGGATTTCAGCAGACCGATAAAGATAGGGTAATACTGTTTGCTTTGCCGATGCACCACGCGGTCGGCTTGGTAGGCATATTACTAACGGCTATTTACAAAGGTAGCACAGTGATAATAGTGCTAGGGTTATCTATTAGAGGTGTCATGGAAGTTATTGAAAGGGAACGGGCAACTGTATTTATGGGGGTACCCTATGTTTATGCCTTGACGGTTAATGTAGCAGAAAAGGAGGGGATAGAGAGTGACTTAAGCTCTCTCCGCTTATGTGCCAGTGCCGGTGCCCCTCTACTGCCTGACATTATGAAGCGGTTTAAGAAGCAATTTGGTTTAAATATTATTGACTTCTGGGGTTTGACCGAGGGTGTATGTCACGCTACCTGCCCGCCGGTTGATGGCAGCGGAAAGTTTGGTTCGGTGGGGAAAGCCCTGCCTCGTTGGGAGGTAAAGATAGTAGATGATGATGGTAGAGCACTTCCGCCAAATCGTCCAGGTGAGATAATTATCAGAGGTCCCATAATGCAGGGCTATTATAATAATCCGCAGGCTACCGCTGAAGTAGTTAAGGATGGCTGGCTTTATACCGGTGATATTGGGAGACTGGACAAGGATGGCTACCTGTATATCTCGGGCAGAAAAAAAGACATGATTATCCGTAAGGGCCAGAATATATTTCCCAGTGATATTGAGGCGGTATTGTCCAGCCATCCTAAGGTGGCTGAGGTGGGAGTGGTAGGGATTCCTGATGAGATGCGAGGGGAGAATGTTAAGGCTTACATTAGCCTGAGAGCAGGAGAGGTAGCTACAGGAGAAGAGCTCAGACGCTTTTGTAGGAAGCATATGGCCGATTACAAATTACCTAAGCAAATTATGTTTCTAGATTCCCTGCCCAAAACTGCTACCGGCCAGATTCGCAAGGAGGACCTTAAAACATCACCTCATTAATTTCCCCTCTCACCAGAGGCTTAACAGCTCTTAGACTCCTCTGACAGACCGCTATGTTTAACCTTATTGCAAAATACATCAACTTTTGCTATATTATACATATATGCATAGTGAAACTATGTATACTAATAAGCGAGGTGAGCGGAATGGCGCCAAGACGTGAGTTAATGAAGGTGAATATTGATTCCTTACTTCTTTGCTTAATATCCCAGCAGTCTATGTATGGCTATCAGATTCTTAAGGAGCTGGAGATAAAGAGTGAGGGCTACTTCAAACTTAAGGAGGGCACTCTTTACCCGGCGCTCCACCGTTTAGAAGAGGCAGGTTTAATCCTCGGTAAGTGGCAGATGCTGCCCAACGGTCGGCAAAGAAGGTATTATCATATTACCGATAAAGGTTATCAGATGCTGATGGCCAAGAGGAACCAGTGGCAGGACTTTTTCACTGCCATGAACCTGATTATCCAACCGGTCCGCATCTAATACAGGACAGATGAGATGGCAACCGTACTGAGTCTTTACCTGGATAGTATTAGAGATAATCTAAGAGTCGATCCCTTTATGGAGAGGGAAGTCCTAAGTGAGCTCGGGACACATATTGAGGATAAGCTAGAGGAGCTAAAGGACACCGGGTTATCTGAAGAAGAAGCAGCCAGCGCTTGTGTAGGGTTGTTGGGTTCAGCCAAAGTTGTCGCTCGTCAGATATATGAAGCTCATAGCCAGGGTAGCTGGCAACAGGCGTTACTAGCTTCGGCACCACACCTGCTTTTTGGTCTGCTCTTTGCTCTCAATTGGTGGCGGGGCGTTGGTTGGTTACTAACTATGCTTGCTATAGTGCTAGCTACAGCGATTTATGGCTGGTGGCATGGTAAACCAACTTGGCTTTTCCCCTGGCTTGGCTACTCCCTACTGCCAGTGGTTGGTGCTGGTCTCCTTTTACTCTATCTGCCCATGGGATGGTCATGGGTAGCAATAATTATCTATATCCCATTGGCTTTATGGTTCCTGTACTCTGTTATAGTTCAGACCATAAGGAGAGACTGGTTATATAGCTCACTAATGTTGATTCCGGCACCTATCATCATCGGTTGGTTCTTAGCGGCGCAGTTTGGGAGTAAATTCCCTGAATTTAGTGCCCAGCGCCTTTACGATTTGGCTCCCTGGATAGGTTTAAGCTTCCTAGCTTTGTCGGTCAGTGTGGCTGCATTCATTCGCTTGAGACAGCGCTGGTTAAAGGTAGCTATATTAGTCGTATCAGGGTTTTCAGCCCTCATTATGGTTGCTTATTATGCCGAGGGCAGGCTGAACTGGCCAGCATTTTTAGTACTAATCCTGGTAATGCTTGGCCTTTTCTTAACTCCGGCATTGGTAGAAAGGCGAATAAGACGTCGTCGTGTGTGGCGCTCGGCCCAGGTGTTGGCTGGTTCGGAAGGTGGTAATGCAACCAGCGACTATTGTAACTGATACCACCGCCTGTATACCCAAAGAGCAAGTAGAGAAATATGGCATTGAAGTGGTGCCGATAGAGCTTATTTTTGGCGATAGGGTCTATCGGGATGGGATAGATATAAGCCCCACCGAATTTTATGCCCTGCTCCGGCAGGTAAAGAAACTTCCCACTACTTCAGGCTCATTACCCGGTTCCTACCTTAAGGCTTACCATAACACAAGCCGAAGAGCAGCTGGTATCCTCTGCATCACCGAGTCATCCAAGTTCAGTGGGATGTTTAACTCAGCTAAGGTAGCTATGGAGATGGCCAAAAATGACCTTCCCAATGCAGTTATAGAGGTACTTGAATGTACTACCGCCGCCGGCGGAATGGGACTGGTGGCTCTAGCCGCCGCCAAGGCGGCAGCTTCAGGGAAAAGCCTGGCCGAGGTAATGGGAATTGCCAGAAGCATGGGGCAACGTGTAACTCTCTTTGCTATGCTGGATACCCTTGACTATCTGGTTAAAGGGGGGCGTGTACCTAAAGCAGCTGGCTTGGTTAATTCCTTGCTTCAGATTAAACCTGTTTTCACCGTTAATCAGGGGGATGCTTATACGGTAGCTCTTCCCAGAACCACCCGTAGCGCTATAAAGCGTATACTGAAGCTAACAGCTCAGAGCGTAGTTAAGGGGCAACCATTACACGTGGCAGTAATGCATGCTGATGCTCTGGACAAAGCGATAGCACTCAGGGACCGGATTGCTTCAGAGTTTGACTGTGCTGAGTTATTCATCACTGAATTTACCCCGGTAATGGGGGTGCACACCGGGCCAGGGGTAATTGGTATTGCCTTCTATAGCGGGGATTAGGGGTTCCACCTGGATATCTAAGGGGGTGGAGCCCCTCTTTTTGATATCCTTCTCTTATCTGAAGGAGAGGGGAGGGTAAAGGGCATGAGGTAGATAACTAGTTTATTAACCCATCCTCTATACCCTAAAGGTAAGCCAGTGGGAGTTTAGTAATTAGCTGGTCTTTAGACCAGCAACTTTACAGAATAGTCTCTCTTTGCTAAACTTTAGTTAACAGTAGTCCTAAAACAGAGGTGATATCATGGGGCAACGAGACTTTAGACATAGAGAGCCAAAGAAAACCAAGAAAGAGTCCAAGAAAATATCACCAGTTGATATCTTGCCACCTTCAGTAGCTACGGAATTAGTGAAGAAGGTAAAAAAGAAGCGGGAATCCGAGGAAGAAGAGTAAGACAAATAGCTGCCTATCAGCAGCTTCACAACACCGGGGAGCTAAGGAATCAGGTTAAGAATACTTAGCACAAATGATATTCAAGGTGGTAAGTGATGACCAACTTAGCCTCGGTTGAGGTAGTAGTATACGGCCTTGTCCAAGGAGTCTTCTTCCGTGCCTTCGTACACAGACAGGCTACCCGGCTAGGCTTAGCTGGTTATGTGCGCAATTTACCCAGTGGGGAAGCCGTAGAGGTTCACGTAGAGGGAGAGAGGAAACAGTTGGAGGAGTTGATTGGTTACCTCAAGGTTGGGCCGCCGGGAGCCAGGGTCGAACAAGTAGTGACTAACTGGTCAGAAAATACCGGGAGTTACTCCCGATTCAGTATAAGATATTAGCTTTGATTAGCTCTAAGTCTGTTTTATACCGTAGTACTGGTCGGTCTCAAGGAGGCAAGGTAAAATCTCAGGCGAAGTGCATCAGGTACCCCCACCACGCCACTCGCTCAGTTGCTTTCCTAGCTCCTCCAAGTCAATAAACCAGCGTAGATTAGCTTGATTAGTGCTAATAATATAACCTCTTAGAAAAAATCGGAAAAAATCGTCAGTTCTCTAATTCCACTTTGGCCTCTTTAATCAAGTCAAGGTGCTCGGTTTTAAGTCCCAGCGCGGCTGAAGCCTCACAATCTATCTCATAAGGCTCACCGATAAAGACCTTGCCATACTCCTCAATTTTACCCTGAGTAGAGTCACCCGTACTTACAAACTTCTGGCGAGCTTCTATGATTCCCAAGTCAAAAGGTAAAGTAAAATAGAGGTCAGCTATTACCTTCTCAATCCCTAGGTTGTATAATTCCCCCCAGCCACCTGATGCCTCGCCACGATACTTGCTAACTGGTAGTGACGTCAACAAATTCATTATGCTAAGGCTACTCCTGCCATTAAAAACCTTGAGTGGAGCCACCGTTATCAGGTAGTCACAAGACAAGATAACACTTGGTACCCAGAAGGTGGGGATAGCCAAGGGCTTGTGCAGAGGGTTATCCACCTCCACCCAAGTACAATCCTTCACGTCCAGTGTTAGCACCCGTGGGAAATTGTAACCCAAGGCCTGACATACAGGATAGACCGGCTCTCCTCCCGGAGTGCCCTCAAGGAGCAGAATATCAGCATCACTATTCCGTCTAATGCTTCCTATTATCGATGCTAATATATCCCGGTTGGTAGTCGCCGGGTATGGCACCGGATAAGAAGCGCAGGGCTTAATGAGAACCCGCCGCGCCCTCGATATTGCCGGTGGTACTTTAAAAGTAAATTTTGAAGCCTCAAATATCAAGTATTCTCCCTTAACCAAACAAGCAGGCCCTTTACTGCTTTACATTCGTTCTAAGCTATCCCATCTCCTCGTTCCAATCCAACATCATCACCTGAACTACATCCCCAGCTTCTACCCCCGGCTTATCCTCGGGAACAATCACCAGTCCGTTGGCTAAGCTCATGGAGGTTAAAACCCCTGAGCCCTGAGGCCCAGTTGGCCGGGCAAAGTATTGGCCGTTACGTTTCCCCACTATCACCCGGGCAAAGACACGGCGCCCGTCACTGTTTACTATTGGCTCTTCTATTACTGCTTCTATGACTGGCTTAGCCAAGTTTTTCCTGCCCATCATCTTAAGGATAGCCGGGCGGGCAAACAGCTCAAAGGTGACCATAGTGCTAACCGGATTGCCAGGTAAACCAAGGTGGGGTATATTTTTGGTCACACCCGCCCCATTAGTTTTCCTAACAGTACCAAAGGCAAGGGGCTTCCCCGGCTTCATCCGAACCGTCCAAAAGGCAATCTCGCCCTGTTTAGCCAAAACATCCTTGACCATATCATAGTCTCCCATAGAGACGCCGCCGGTGGTTATCAGCATGTCAGCCCCCAGTCTCTCACGGAGACTAGCCACCAGTGAAGATTTACTATCTAAGGCTATCCCGAGGATTTTGGGAAGGCCACCGTAGCGCTTAACCAGAGCCGCCACACTGTAAGAATTGCTGTTATATATCTTACCTCTGGGCAGGGGTTGATTCATGTCTACCAACTCATTGCCGGTAGCCAGGATAGCCACCACCGGGCGACGGATAACCTTCACCTTATTGCGTCCCAATGAAGCCAGAATACCAATCTCCGAGGGTCTGATTACAATTTCCTTGGCTAGTACTAGTGACCCCTGAGTAATATCTTCACCTGCCCGCCGAATGTCCCAACCAAGCTCTACTTCGCGTAGAATACCTATTTCACCGGAGACCCCCTGGCGCTGGGTTTCGTCGGTGTCTTCAAATCTTACTACCGAGTCAGCACCTTTTGGTAACGGAGCTCCGGTCATAATTCGAACTGCAGTACCCGGTACTACCTCGTGTTCAGAGATTGAACCAGCCATCACAGTATCAATAACACGTAGCAACCGAGGAGCCTGCTCAGTGGCGCCACAGGTGTCCTCTGCCCTAACAGCGTATCCATCCATAGCTGAATTGTCCAGCGGAGGAATATTAATCGTGGAGTATACGTCCTCTGCCAAAACCTGTCCTAGGCAGTCTAGGATAAGTCTTGGTTCCGCTTCCAGAACATCTACATAGCCGAGAATCTTCTCCAGAGCCTGCTCAACGCTTAGCAATAATAATGTCTCCTTCCCTAGCTAATTCCTGTGCTGTTTCCAAATCAGTCTCAGTGTTAATATTGAAAAAACTCAAGTGCTTGGGGTCAAGCTGGTCAATCTCCTCAGCATCCAGGTATCTTACCTTAACCAAGGCTAAAAGGTCGCTGACTTTCAAATTGCCTTGCTTAAGCAGGTTTTCCATTGGAGCCAAGCAACCCTTTGAGTAAACTGCATGAAGCGGCTCAACCAGATTGCCTAGCCGAGGCATTACTAAATCAAAACCATCGGCAAGTTGTACCATATAACACAGTAAGTCCTGGTTCAAAAAGGGCATATCACAGGCGACAACAAGGTTGTAGAATGAATCTGAAGTTGCCAAGCCAGTATAGATACCACCCAAGGCACCCTTGCCTGGGTATATATCAGTTACTAATCTCAGCTTGGGGTAGTCGATAAACTGTGGCAAAAACTGCTTGACAGCAGTAACTATAATAATATCACTATTAAATAAGCTGAGATTAGATACTACCCTTTCCAGTAAGCTGGTATTGCCAACAGCTTCTACAACCTTATCACGCCCCAACCGCAAACCCTTGCCACCAGCTAGAACAATACAACTTATATTCAAATTATTTCTTAATTCCTTTCCCTAACCTCACTCCCTATATTATTTTACCACATTAGTCAACAGCCCAAAGCTATAATGCAGATCTAAAAACTATAATTTGGGTACTGGCTGGAAGTTCTTCCGCTGTAAAATTCCGTTCACTAGTTCCTAACCTGGTTACCCTCTCCTTTCCCTTAAGGAAATCGTCTACACCAGTTATAGGAAAGGTACACTTATCGGTCTGAAAGTGCATGGGGATAATCACCTTGGGATTGAGCTGGCTACAAACTTGGGTAGCAATCTTGGCATCAATGGTATAGTAACCTCCAACCGGGATAAGCAGTATATCTACTGCACCTATCTCTGATATCTGCTTATTGTTAAGAAGATGCCCGAGGTCACCGAGATGGCAGACCCTTATGCCATCAATCTCAAAGCAGAACATAATATTATTGCCTCTCTGGTGTCCACCAGTTTCATCATGGTAGCTAGCTATACCCTTGAACTCTATTCCTTTAACCCTGCTTATACCGTTCTCTCTAACTATCTCAGGCTCACCCCTAATCGCAGTCACATTGTTATGGTCAAAATGGTCGTGGCTCACGGTAACAATATCAGCCGATTCAGTGATTTCGCCATATCTAAGGTCGCCCGTGATGGCATAGGGGTCGGTGATTATCTTGGTTCCGGTATCTGAGGTAATCAAAAAAGAGGCGTGCCCCAACAATTTAATCTTCATAATATAAGCCCTCCTTTGCTTTTACTTTTTAGACAAAGACAGAACAAGATTCACCAGAGTGCGTACCGGCACTCCGGTAGCCCCTTTCATCAGATAGCCTCGTTCCCTCTCGCTCATACTGGTGCCGGCAATGTCAAGGTGAACCCATGGAGTGTCGCCAGTGAATTCAGCCAGAAACTGAGCAGCAGTAATAGCACCAGCCTGCCTACCGCCGATATTCTTAATATCTGCCACTTCACTTTTAATCTGCTCTTTATATTCTTCAGACATGGGCATCTGCCAGATAAGCTCTCCGCCTTCAGCGCCGGCAGCAATTACCTTATCCATTAGCTCCTGATTATTACCAAAAGCACCGGTATATACGTCGCCCAGAGCTATTACCATGGCTCCAGTTAGAGTGGCGACATCAATAATATGTTTGGCACCAAGCTTATTGGCGTAGCCTAAGGCATCGGCCAGAATAAGCCGCCCCTCAGCATCAGTATTGATAACCTCGATAGTCTTACCATTCATTGCCATTACGACGTCGCCTGGCTTCTGAGCACTGCCACTGGGCAGATTCTCGGTAGCCGGGATAATAGCTATAGCGTTAACTTTTGGTTTAAGCTGGGCAATAGCGCTTATGGCTGCCATGGCCGCCGCTCCTCCAGCCATATCTCCTTTCATCTCTTCCATCTTCTCTGACGGCTTGATAGAAATACCCCCCGAATCAAAGGTTATACCCTTACCAACCAAAGCCAAGTCAATTTCGTCAGAGTCACTGCCTTTATAATGCAGAGTAATGAACTTAGGTGTTTCCACACTTCCCTGAGCCACTCCTAGTAATGCCCCCATCCCTAGCTCCTGCATCTGCTCCCTCTCCAGAACCTTAAGCTCAAGCCCATAGTTATCAGCTAACCTCTTGGCTACTTCAGCCATTTGACTGGGTGTCATATAGTTACTTGGCTCATTGACCATATCACGAGCCAGATTAGTGGCTTCAGCAAGAACTCTTCCCAAGTTGCACCCTTGCTCTAAACCAGTGAGCCTGGTTTCATCAGCATCTACAATAGTAAGCTGCTTGATCTCACTATGCTCAGCCTCCTTAGTCATGTGCTTACGAAATGAGTAGGTGCCTAGTAGAGCTCCCTCAGTTATAGCTTGGGCAGCGACCTCTAAGCTTATGTCAGCAACTCCTGCTCCTTGAGCAGCGGTGACTATGTTTTCTATACCCTTCTGCTGTAGAAGTCGGCAGGTTTCCGCTGTTATCCTACGAACCTTATCCACGGTTAGCTCCGACTGCTTACCCAGACCAGCAATAACCACCCTGGCGGCCGGCAGCTTACCCAAACTATGCACCATAGTAATCTCATGGAGTTTACCCTTAATTTCACCCTGACTGATGAGTTGAGAAACAGCCCCATCCAAAGCCTTGTCTACAGCCTCCAGGTTACCCTCAAGCTGCGGCGTTTCCTCAAAAAAGCTAACCACAATAGCATCCGTTTTTACCTTACTAATATCACCGATAGTAACATTAATCTCCATCTTTAAGCTTCCTTTCCTTTACTAATGTAGATTGTTCAACTTTAACGCCTCACCTCGCGGACAATCTTGTCCAGGACAGGAGTAATATCCCGGGAAGTATCCACAGCGTAGTGATTACGGCTGATTTTCTGCACTATAGGCTTCATTTTCTGGTATATCTTCCAGCCGGCATCTGATTTATCCCCCGGGTTTATTTCTTCTTGTCTGGCGTAAAGCCGGTCACGTACTATCTCAACTGGTGCCTCAACCCGCACCAGAATTAGCTTAACATCCAAGTGGTCAGCAATACTATATAGGCGCTCGCGGTGTCGCTCGGAGAGATTAGTCGCATCTAGGATAAGTGAAATTCCCTTTTTCAGCAGCTTTTCAATAAGAAGATGACAGACCTGGAAAAGGTGACTACTTTCCTGCAGGCTATAACTGGGTGAAGGAAAAAGGATCTTACGCAAAGCATCGCTTTCCAGGATAACAAACGGTAGCCTCTCAGCTAGTTTGCTACAAAAGTAGCTTTTCCCTGTTCCCGGCAAACCACTGACTACAATGAAGGCAGGTTCTGCCACTGGCTCAGGAAGTTGTCCTAAACTTTTGGCTAGCCGCTGCACATCGGAAACACGCTGGACAAGTTCCACATCCTAATTATAGAGTGTTTCCCTTAATTTGACTAGACCATGTAATCGTTCATATGAGCGAGAGTTGCTCCAGTGCTGAGCGAGCCGCTTCAGTCTCGGCTGCTTTTTTACTTTTGCTTGAGCCTCTTCCCAGCACAGTATCACCTACCCTTACCTCAACAGTAAACCTCCTGTCGTGGGCTGGCCCTTCGGTTTCTGCCAAATAGTAGGCAGGTGTTTGCTGTTGTCTGGATTGGATTAGCTCCTGGAGTTGTGATTTGTAATCAGTCTTTACCCCCTGTTTTACCACCTTTTGTAGTTCTTTGTTAAGTAACCTCAGGATGAAATCTCTGGTGATAGCCAAACCTTGGTCAAGGAAAACAGCCGCTATCACTGCTTCTAAGACTCCAGCCAGGTTGGTTAGCTTATTCCGTCCCCCACTTGACTCTTCGCCTTTCCCCAGATAGAGGTAGTTGCCTAGACTAATAGTTCTGGCTATGTGAGCCAGGGTCTCTCGACTCACTAGAGCCGAGCGGAGTTTGGTCATCTCCCCTTCACTGAGCTGGGGATAGTCCAGGTATAGCTTCTCGGCGACAACTAGGCCTAAAACAGCATCGCCCAGAAATTCCAACCTTTCATTGGAAACCGGGGCAAAGTCGGGGCTCTCGTTAATATAGGAGCTATGAATTATAGCCAGTTTCAGGAGAGACGGGTCATTAAAAGGGATACCCAAAATTTGTTGCAAAGCAGATAAAAAAACCAAAGCTAGAGCCCCCTTTCCTAAGGTAACCATAAACGGTCGAGTTGGTGGTGTCAAATTATACTATAATCGCTTGCGCATTGGTTAAGACACGGCTACGTGCTATAATTTTAGCGTGTGGAATAGCCTAGAGATGGCAGCGGACTCTGGGTATACCCACTTAAACTATAGACGGCGATTCAATAAAGGAGGGAAAATGATTTCATTACAGGAAATCCACGAATATGGAATAGAGTTAGAACAGTGGCTTCGCATGCGGGTCCATCCCATAGCCGTTAAGATGCTAAAAAGTAAGGCGGATGTCCCTGAAGGCGCTATTATCCCGACTCGTGATTGGGGGCATAAGTATGCTTTATGCCAGAGTTATGCCAAATCGCAACGAGCTGGTTTGACTATTGCCATGTTTAAGGAAGATATGTGGTGTTTTGAGCCGGTGGTGGGCTTGGGTTTCGCCGAGCGCATCCCGTATTTCCTGGAAGGGAACCATCGTTACCCCGATAGTGTCAGAGACCTTAAAGATGCCGCTATATGGTGCCAGAACATGCCCTATCTTGAATACGGTATATACCAGGGGATTGTGTCCGCTCCTATCAATACCTGCAATTTTATGCCTGATGTCGTGGTTATGCACGTTAATGGTATGCAGACAAGCCAGCTTTTGATTATCAAGTGCTGGATTGATGGCAGGGATGTACATTCCCAGCTTTCCGGCCATGCGGCTTGTGTCTATGCTGTGGTTCCTTCACTGCTAAAACATGAGTGTATGGTCTCCATCCCGTGTAAAGGGGACCGTCGGTCAGCCCTTGCCCAGGACGACGAGATTATCTTCACGCTGCTTCCAGAAATGCTGCCTGATTTTGTTGCCGGGACGAGATTCCTTCAAGAACATGAGTGGGGGCTTCCCATGAGTCAAGATTACAAAGAGGAGTACGACTTAAAACCAGCCTATGCCAAGCTTGGCGAAATGCTCGGCATGGACCTGAAGAATTCGCCTCCACGGCCGCAGAAATATAGGAAACATTAGGTCACGCAGTTTGAAGGCTTACTAAGTGGAGCTTGCCTGACAGCCCTTCTACTGTATTTTTCTCTGCGCTGTTGCCCTGATGGATGCGTGAGATTGCAAAACAGCCTCAATACGTGGTGCTTGACAAGGGAGTAGTCTTATTCTAGAATAGTATCGTATTACAATATCGGTGGGCGTTATCATGTTGGATAGAGAGTTTTTCTTGGGATTTGTTAAGATTCACGTCTTGTACCATGCTGCCAAAGAGCCTATCTTCGGCGTAGAAATAACTAAAGAGCTGGCTGGACACGGATACAGCATTAGCCCGGGTACTCTCTATCCAACACTGCACCGTCTGGCAAAAGAAGGCTATCTGGTAAGCAGTTCAAAAGTGGTTAATGGTAGAGTGAGGAAGTATTATCAAGCTACTACTCAAGGAAAGCTGATGCTGGAAGAGTCTAAAGGGAAAATCAGGGAACTGGTTACCGAGGTCATTGAGGAGAAGTAATTGACAGAGGTATTGGATACTGATACCAGCCTCAGAAAAATCTGGGGGCTTAATCCTAATGTCTTCTTTTTGGGTATCGTTAGCCTGCTAACCGATATCAGTAGTGAGATGATTTTTACTCTTGTCCCTCTCTTTTTGTGTAATGTGTTAGGGGTGGCTACCACCATCGTCGGCCTTGTCGGCGGGTTGTCTGAGAGCGCCGATGCCATCTTCAGGATATTCAGTGGTTGGTATAGTGACAAGATAGGTAAGCGCAAGCTTCTGGCGGTGCTGGGCTACAGTATCTCTACCGTGACTAAGCCCTTTATGTATGTGGCGACTAATTGGGGCATGGTCTTAGGTGTTAGATTTGGCGACAGGGTTGGTAAGGGTGTCCGCACTTCGTCACGTGATGCCCTGATAGCTGATTCTGTCTCGGCTGCTGAGCGAGGCAAGGGTTTCGGTTTCCATCGGGCTATGGATACCTCTGGTGCTGTCCTGGGGCTGGCGATAGCTGCCATCATTGTATATCTCGTCCAGGGTGGAGGGTGGCAACTTACCCTGGAAACCTATCGATGGATAGTGCTGGTAGGTGTTGGGCCGGCAGTGCTGGCGATATTGGTACTGCTAATCTTCGTTCGCGAGCGCAGAAAGCAGCCTTTACCAGGTGGGTTTACCCCCTCGTCCACTTTAACCAAGTCAACCAGAAGCTTTGATGTCCGCTTCAAGGTATTTCTGGCTATTATGGCGGTGTTTACTCTGGGTAATTCCAGTGATTTCTTTGTCATACTCCGGGCACAGAATGTAGAGACGCCCCTGATACAGGTGGTGCTGATGCTTGTCCTGTTTAATGTTACCTATGCGGCTATTGCCTTGCCGGCGGGCATGCTCTCAGATAGGCTGGGGAGGCGAAAGGTTATCGTCCTGGGGTGGTTTATTTATGCTCTGGTCTACCTGGGATTTGCCCTGGCATCGAATATATGGCAGGTGTGGCTGCTCTTTGCCTGTTATGGAGTCTACTACGGGATAGTAGAGGGGGTGGCTCGGGCTTTTGTGGCTGATTTAGTAACTGAAGAGAAAAGGGGCACCGCCTACGGTCTGTATCATGGAGTGGTTGGCCTTACCCTGTTGCCGGCCAGCCTGATTGCCGGCTGGCTTTGGGATGCAGTGAATCCAGCAGCTCCCTTTTACTTCGGCGCCGGCCTTGCCTTTATCGCTATGCTGGGGATGGTGGCGCTGATTAGGGAGTAGGGATTTCAACTCCGTCATGCAATTACTCACTATACTACTTAACAGTTTATCACTAGGGGAACATTTACCGTGTTTGACCTGAGATGAATAGTTTGGTATGCCGAATGTGTTCGGGAGTTTTGAAAGTTTTCCTCGCCAAAGTGATCCTTTGTTACTATCTTGACAAAATGTGATATAATTCAAGGTGACAAGTAGTTTAGCAAACGATTGTTTTGCCAGAGTGGCTAGTATTGGGAAATGGGGGCAGTTTATATGGGATTAATGAATGAATATATAAGCCGAAAACTTAGTACTGCTGACCTTGAATCAGAATTATTGAAGCTGATTTCAGACTACAATAAACTACGCCAAACCTTTGCAGTTGTTTATGTTGCTGCTCTCAATAAGCCGATACCTGACATCTCTCTGAATCAGGATGATTACTATTTGATTCACGATTTATTGAGAGGTGTCGAGTCAGACAGAGTAGATTTCTACATTGAAACTCCTGGAGGTAGTGCAGCAACCGCTGAGGAAATCGTAGTGTACTTGAGGAATAAATTTGACCACGTCTCATTCGTAGTCTCTGGTGAGGCGAAGAGTGCAGGCACTATAATGGTGCTTTCGGCAGATGAGATACTTATGACTGAGACTGGAAGTTTGGGTCCTATTGATGCGCAGGTTAGAATAGGAAGGTCTTTTGTATCTGCATACGACTATATAGAATGGACAAAGCAAAAGAGCAAAAAAGCAAAAAAGGTTGGCAGATTAAATCCGTTCGATGCTGTTATGATAGCTCAAATTAGTCCTGGTGAACTGAGTGGTGTATTACACGCCTTCAAGTATGCTGAAGACTTAGTTAGGGACTGGTTGGTTAAATATAAATTCAAGAATTGGGCAGTTACTAAAACACGACAAATCCCCGTCACAGATGCGATGAAAATGCAGAGAGCTAGAGAAATAGCCAGAGAGCTTATAAATCATGCTAAGTGGAGGCTTCACGGTAGGTCAATAAAAGCCAGCAATTTGAGTGAAATCGGTCTAGAAATTACTAGAGTAGAAAATGACCCAGCCTTGAGTGACATTGTGTATAGAATTCAAACCGTCTGTCGTCTCTTATTTGGCTCTACCAACACATATAAGATTTTTGCTACAGAGAAAGACAAGGTATTTAAAAATGCGGTTGCTGCTGGCGACGTAACTATGAGACCGGCAAAGGTAGTCCCTGAGGTTGCAGAATTTGAAGTGAAATGCCCTCAATGTGGAAAGGTGCGTAAACTGTACGCAAAGTTAGTTGATAATCCTAAAATTGACAAGGACTTCCAAAAGCAAGGGAAGATTGCATATCCAAAGGATAATAAGTTAAAATGTGATTGTGGTTTTGAAATCGACCTGAGTGGTATAAGAAATGATATAGAAGCAAAAATAGGTAAAACGCTCATCGTGTAATCAAAGGGGGAAACAAGAAATGCTTAGAAAACCGAAGGAAACAAAAGGTGAAGAAAAAGCCTTGCTTACTTTTCTGGAAAGAACTAAGGAAGGCAAATACGCTCCCATAGACAAAGACTCCCTTCCTTATGCAAGAACTACCGAGGAGAGCGAGGGGATAGACTATTCTGAGGAAGAATATTATTACTACAGCATTAGCTAGTTGGGCGCTTACCCTATTTACTCTTTTCCAAGTAAACCAAAAAGATTCCAGGCCTTCTCTACTAAACCACCTCATTCCACTACCACATTATCTATTAGCCTCGTCTTGCCGATTTTCACCGCCATTGAGACTAGAGCCGGGGGGCTTACCTTATCTAATTCATCCAGAGTTTCCGGGTCGGCTACGGAGACATAATCAATAGCTGCCAGTGGTTCTTTTTGAATGAGGGCTGTCATCTGTTGACGGATAGCCTGGGCATCGGTTTCACCCTGTGAGTATAGTTGCTGAGTTAGGTTAAGCGCCCGGTAGAGAACGGTAGCTGCCTGTCGCTCCTCAGGGTTGAGGTAAATATTGCGGCTGCTCATCGCCAAGCCATCAGATTCTCGTACCGTGGGCACAGCGATTATCTCCAGGTGCATATTCAGGTCGGCCGCCATCCTTTTGATAACCGCTGTTTGCTGAGCATCCTTCTGCCCGAAATAGGCTCTGGTTGGCTGGACAATGTTAAATAGCTTGGCGACAACGGTGGCTACACCCCGGAAGTGGCCAGGGCGGGAAGCTCCTTCCAGCCGCTCGGTAATCCCGCTGACTTCTACCCAGCTGCTGAACTGTGGCGGATACATCTCCGCTGTTGAAGGCATAAAGACAATGTCAGCCTTCTCTTTTTCTAATAATGCTAGGTCACTCTCAGGGTCGCGGGGGTACTGTTTAAAATCTTCGTGGGGACCAAATTGGGTTGGATTAACAAATATGCTGACTACTACCGATGAGTTCTCTATTCTGGCTTGTCTGACCAAAGATAGATGTCCTTCATGTAAATAACCCATAGTGGGCACAAGACCCACTGGCTCAACCAGCTTGAGCCTTATTTTTTTCATCTCAGCTATGGTTTCAATGACTTTCATGGAAGCCTTTAGTCTAGTAGGAGACACGAGAGTCTTTGGTTATCTGGGCCAATATGCCTTCATCCATGGAAAAACTCTGTTTGTCCGTGGGGAAGCTACCAGTTTTGACCTCATTATCATATTCAGTAACCGCTTTTTGGATAATGTCAGCGAGCTTGGCATATTGCTTGGCGTGCTTAGGGACAAAGTCGGTAAACGAACCCAAAATATCATTTATTACCTGAACCTGCCCATCACAGCCAGCGCCAGCACCAATGCCAATAGTAGGTATACTTATTTCGCTGGTAATAAGCGATGCCAGAGGAGCGGGAACAGTCTCCAGGACGATGGCAAAGGCGCCGGCCTCATCCAGGGCCCGGGCGTCCTTTAGTAGTTTGGTGGCTGCCTCTGGGGTCTTACCCTGAACCTTAAAGCCACCAAACTGGTTAATTGACTGGGGAGTGAGCCCGATATGACCCATGACCGGTATTCCGCATTCTACGATTCGTTTTACCTTCTCAGCTACGGTTACACCACCCTCAAGCTTAATCGCCTGGGCACCCGCCTCCTGAATAAAACGAGCGGCATTCTTGAGAGTATCGTCAATACTGAGATGGTAGGTCATAAATGGCATATCACCAATTACCATTGCTTGCTTTGTACCCCGGACTACAGCCTTGGTATGGTGCAGCATCTCCTCTATGGTAACTGGGATGGTTGATTCATACCCCAGCACCACCATCCCCAGGCTATCGCCAACTAGAATTAATGGTATACCCACCTCATCAACTATCTTGGCGGTGGCGTAGTCATAGGCGGTGAGCATGCTGATTTTCTCACCCTTTTGCTTCATGTCTTTTATTTTGTTTATAGTAGTACGCATTTGCTCCTCCTTTAGTGTTGTGCAATTTTGGCATTTGGCTTAGTCTCAGTAATAGTATTTTGGACATCGACATATACTAACTTGGGGACAAGATTATATGCTTCTTCATCATCGACATGGCAGTAGGACAGGATAATAACAATATCTCCCTTGGTAGCCAATCTAGCGGCAGCACCGTTGATACCAATTTCACCGCTTCCCATCTTCCCTTCAATGGCATAGGTGGTAAAACGGGCACCATTGTTAATATTCAGCACCTGTACCTGCTCATAAGGGAGGATTTCAGCTTCTTCCATTAGCTTCTTGTCGATGGTAATACTACCTTCATAGTCAATATTAAGCCAGGTAACACGGGCTCGGTGAATTTTACTTTTAAGCATTATTCTCATTAGATTCTCCGCTCAGTATGTTTTTCATTTCCTGTGCTTGCTGCTCATTAATTCTCCCCTTGGCCAGAGCAATTGGTATCGTCTGGAGTCCAAGTTCTCGGTAGGTTGAGAGGATAGCAGGAGCTACCTCTTCTAAAGCGCTGATGTGTTTTTTAATCGTCCCGCTATCGCCACGGGCAATAGGCCCGGTAAGGCATTGGGGTATGCCGATATTTTCAATGTTACTAATTGTCCCCTTTAGCAACGGCAATAGTGCCTGGGTAGCCTGGTGGGGTGGGATGTGGAAGGTCTGCCAAAGGTCAGTGGCTAACTTGACCAGGGTTACCACGTAGTTACAGGCAGTGACGGCGGCTGCATGGTAGATGACCTTGTCACTCGCCTTTAGCTCTATCCAGTGTCCATCAAGAGCAGCAGCCATATCCTTTAGTGTGCCCAGTAGGGGCTCCTCAGCTTCCAAAGCGAAGGTTGAGCCGGGTATGTTTTCCATAGCTTGTTTAGCACTGGCGAAGGTCTGCAAGGGGTGAAAGACACCCACATAAACACCCAATTTCTTGGCTGGCTGTAATGTCTCGGTTGAATCAGAACCGCTACAGTGGACCACGCTCTGCCCACGATGCCACTTCAGTTGGGAGACTACCTGGACGATGGCATCATCCGGGGTAGTGACGAAAACCAGCTCGGCAATGTCAACTACATCTTGACTGTTATTGAAAACACGGCAATGGCTGATTGCCCGTGCCAGGTTTTCTGCCGAGATCTGGCTTCGGCTAGATACTGCCACTACCGGATAGCCTTTATTGCTTAGCCTTACTGCTAGAGCAGTACCAACCGTTCCTGCTCCAATGAAGCCTAATTTGAGCATTTTATTAACACCTCAGCCAAATTCGCATAAAAAATACCCTCTCCGTCACAACCGGAGAAGGTAATCAAGTAGTGCTTTTAACTTTTACCGTCTCGGTCATATCCGATCCAAGCGACTTAAACATATTGCTAATCCTAATTTGGAGAGCTCACCGCCAATCTGGTCGATGGCTACAACCTACTATCTACTTGATTATATAAGGCTAACACCGGTTTGTCAATATCAAGTAGAAGCTACCTACAAACGCATATAGTCAAAGCACATCCATTTAAGCTATGATAGTATATGGAAGAGTTATAAATTAACTGTACAATTGAAATGGAGGTAAGCATAATGAAAGAGCAGGTCATTGCCGAAATACACGTTGTCCCCTTGGGAACAGCGGATACCAGCCTAAGCCACTACATCGCCGCTTGTCTTGATACGGTTAAACAAGCTCAAGACATAAGCTATCAGCTAACCGCTATGGGAACGATTATTCAGGGACCATTGGAGCGGGTTTTCGATCTGGCACAGAAAATGCACGAGGTACCCTTTGTTATGGGAGCTAAAAGAGTAACTACTACTATGACTATCGATGACCGTCGTGATACGCCGGCAACCATGGAAGATAAGGTCAAGGCAGTACTAAGTAAAAACTCTAGTCGATAATCATTGAAAGGAGAGGAGATTAATAATGAAACTACGTATCACTACCTTAAGCGAAAATACAGCTGGTATGGGTGAGTTTCTGGCTGAATGGGGATTGAGCGTTCTAATAGAAGCTGACGATACGAAAATCTTGTTTGACACTGGGACAAGTATCTCAGCTTGCCATAATGCAGATACGCTAGGTGTTGACCTCAGCGAGGTTGATAAGATTGCCTTAAGCCATGGTCACTACGATCACACTGGAGGTCTACGACAAGTGCTAAGCAGGATGAAGAAGGAGGTAGAAATAATAGCCCACCCTGACATATGGGTGTCCAAATACAGTCACTGCCAGGGGGAAGCCGATATGTATATTGGTATACCATTCCAGCGCGAAGAGTTGGAAAGCCTGGGGGCTAGATTCAACCTGACAACAAAACCGGTAAAAATAGCTGATAATATAATGACTACCGGCGAAGTCCACATGACAACCGATTACGAGACGATAGACTCTGACCTGTGGATAAAAGAGGTCGGTATCTTGAAACCGGACAAGCTTGCCGATGACCTGGCAATCGTCATCGATACCGAGATGGGATTAGTCGTCGTTTTAGGTTGTGCCCACCGTGGTATCATCAATACCCTATACCATGCCCAGCAGCTTACTGGCAAAAAAGAAATACACACCGTATTGGGTGGCTCTCATCTGATTAGCGCTTCTGAAGAGCGAATTTGGCTGACAGTGGCTGCTCTTAAGGAGCTGGATGTCCAAAGATTAGGCTTGTGTCATTGCACTGGCTTGCCGGCAGCAGCACTGTTAGCCCAAGAATTTGGCAACAAGTTCTTCTTTAATAACGCTGGTACTGTTCTAGAGTTGCCATAAGGAGTATACGATGGAGCTTTCAGTCCAACTGGCCCCTGAACACCAAAAGGGCTTATTATTGACTAACCCGGTAATGGCTGCTTCCGGCACCTTTGGCTACGGTACTGAGTATAACCACCTGTTTGATATTCAGCGGCTGGGAGCTATTGTTTGCAAGGGAACCACACTCAAACCAAAAGAGGGAAATATCCAGCCAAGGCTAGCCGAAACTGCCTCCGGCGTACTCAACTCAATTGGGTTGCAGAACATTGGGGTTAGAGCCTTAATTGAGGAAAAGGCACCACTCTGGGCACAATGGCGCGTGCCAGTCATCGTTAATATCGCCGGTGAGACTGTTGACGATTACGCCCAGCTAGCCAGTCAGTTAGACAGCGTAACCGGAATTAGCGCTATTGAAGTAAATATTAGTTGCCCTAATGTTAAAGCTGGTGGGGCTGAATTTGGGGCTAACCCTGAGTTAGCGGCTGAGGTAACAAGAGCCGTTAAAGCAGCCACCTCCCTCCCGCTGTTGGTCAAGTTGACCCCAAACACCAGTGATATAGCTGAGGTAGCCATAGCTGTGGCTGGGGCTGGAGCCGATGCTATATCACTAATCAATACCCTGAAGGGTATGACTATAGACATAGCTAAATGCCGGCCGCTACTGGGCAACATAAGTGGAGGCCTATCCGGACCAGCCATAAAGCCGGTGGCATTGCATATGGTATATGAAGTAGCTGGAGCAGTAGAAGTGCCGGTCGTTGGTTGTGGTGGTATCACTACTGCCAGCGATGCCATAGAGTTCATCATGGCAGGGGCCAGTGCCATTCAGGTGGGCACTGCTAGCTTTACTAACCCTCGGGCACCTCTTGATATTCTAGAGGGGATAGAAAGATTTATGGAAAAAGAGGGAATAGCGAGCCTAACTGAGCTTATTGGTGCTGCTCGAGGCTAAATTGGCTATCTCATTTCAATCTCTTTGATTAGCGTTGGCTGCATCATTTTGCAGAAGATATCTACTAGTTCAGGATCAAATTGGGTCCCCGCACAGCGTTTTATCTCTTCAAGAGCTTGCTGTGATGGTAGCCGCTGGCGATAAGGCCGTAAGGAAGTAATGGCATCATAAGTATCGGCTACAGCCAGAATGCGTGCCTCCCAAGGAATATCCGTGCCTTTTAAGCCAGAAGGGTAACCATTACCATCATAGCGCTCATGATGGTGCAAGATAGCTGGGAGGCAGTTAACCAGGTTGATGACGTGCCTGAGTATCTCGACACCATCTTGAGGGTGCGCTTTGATTCGCTCCCACTCCTCTTCAGTCAGTGTTCCTTCTTTATTGAGTATGGAGTCAGGAACACCGATTTTGCCAATATCATGTAGCAGGGCAGCTGCCCGGATAGTTGTAACCTTGTCTCCCGGCAGCCCGAGTGCTTCAGCTAGAGCTACCGCATATTCACTAACTTTCTTAGAGTGACCATAGGTGTAGTGGTCCTTGGCATCAACGGTAGCGGCTAGAGCATAGATTATATTTAAAGCCCCCCGCCGCGCCTCAAGCTCTTCACCTATCACTGGTGTTCCTGACTTTACTATATCTGAGGATAAGCTTGTTCGATTTCTTCCTGTTTGTTTAGCACGGTAGAGTGCAGTATCGGCACGGCCGATGATTTCCTCTTTGGTTATGCCATCGGATGGCCAGCTAGCTACACCAAGGCTAACCGTCACCGGCATTGCCTTAGAGCTCGCTTTTGACTCTATAGTTTTACGCATGCGCTCGGCTACCTTGTAAGCATTATCAAGCCTTGCTTCCGGTAGAATGACAGTAAATTCCTCTCCACCATAGCGAAATGGTATATCCAGCTTACGCACCGAAGCCTTGATAAGCTCACCCATTTTCCGTAGAATCTGATCACCGGCCAAATGCCCATAGATGTCGTTATATACCTTGAAAAGGTCTATGTCCAACATTATTATCGAAAACACAGCACCAAAGCGTGAACCTCGGGCAATCTCTTGGTCCATTCGCTCATGAAACTGACGGTGGTTATATAGCCCGGTTAACCCATCAGTATTTGCCTTTATTGTAGCCTGAGTATAAAGCTGGGCATTCTCAATTATAATGCTGGCTTGGCTAGCCAGGCCCATCACCAGCCCTATATCATCGTGCGAAAAAGAACCACCTGACTGCTTTCCTCCTAAGGCTAAAATACCAATTAGCCTATCATGACTTTTGATGGGGCACAGAAATTCTAAATTGGAAGTAGCTAATTTTTCTCTCTCTACCTGCCATAATCCTTTAAATTCCGGGATAATATCAAGTTGTCTCAGGTTAAGCGAGCTAGCTTCTTTTTCCAACCAAGCAATGACCGGGGTGTCAGCACTAAATCTAAGCCCTTCACCCGATTCACTTTTACCTTTGGGGTAAGTGAAATGGATGGTGAAATCGCCGCTACCAATATCCTGAAGCAATAGGCTAGCTTGTGTGATGTTTAGTGCTCTAGTCATTGCCGGTAGCATTTCTTTGGCCAGTTCGTCCAGATTAAGGATATTACCCATTTTACTGCCGAAGCTGAGTAGTATCTGGCGGTGTTCATAAGTTCCTCGATAGAAAAGGCGGTCTACACCTCTCTGAGTAGCATATCGCAATGGGCGACTTGTCAGGGCTAGCAAGAGGGCTATTACGGTTGCCCCCGATACAATTGTGGGTACCGATTGTTCTGGGAATAGCCAGAAACCTAAAACGATGGCACCTGCATATATAACAATGAGTGTTCCAATTAGGGTAACATAGGTCAGACCTCTTCGTGCTACTAGCTTGATATCGAGAAGGCGGAAACGAGAAATGGCATAAGAGATTATTAGCGCATTGATAAGGTGACCAATCTGGTCTAAAGGAAACCCGGCTATCGCTGGGACGAGGTTGGTGTAGCTAAATAGTACCAGTATGCTCCAACCACTTATCAAGTACATTGTTCTATTGCGGTCTATCGGGTCAAATGAACTGCGATATTCTTTAGCCAGCAGCAGTATGATAAACGTAATAAAAGTGAGGCTAATACCATCGATGAAGTAGATTGAAATTCCCAGGCTGTGGTACAGAATATCATCAACAACATAAGAGTACTGTACTATGTAGCCACTGAAGGAAAGGGCTGCCAGGACTAACAACAAGGCATAACCAAGGTATAGTCCTATTCCGGCATGTCTACTAGTATAGACTCGGACGAAGCGATAATATGTAACAAGCGTGCCTATCACTGCTACGACAACTACTTCGTTCCAAAACAATGCCTGAGAAGGGAAGGCATTAAGGTGCAGCATAAAAGCGGCGAAACTCCAGAACGCGGCAACACCGAGATAGACGGCAAATATCTTGTTTGTCCGGTTTTTAGCCTGCTGTAAGGTAAAAACAAGGAGAATTATGTATAAGATAGAAGTAACCAGTGGAATCGCAGCCCATATACTCAATTAGTTCTCCTGAACGGCTTTTTTATAATTTTTATTACATTATGTATTGTAGAGTAATTATGCCCAATAGCCCTAGCCTTGTCAACAAGATTACTCATATTTAATAGTACTTTTGTCATCTATAGCCAATCAGATGGATTAATGTGGGATGGGTTTCGGGCCTTTAAAGATATCCGAATGGTTATGGAGGAACCTCCAGCGGTTTTGAAAGGAAAGAGACTTCAAGTGGGCTTAATAGCTAAAAAAACAAATGCGCGGAGTTTTCAATGTCTGTAAATTGCTTTGAGTAAAAACTTAAGCAAACATATATTCCGATGGCAAAGCAAGCTGCTTAAAAATACTAGGTTTGCTACGATACAGTTCCGGTGGTAAACGCCTGATCAAGCAAGTCAATATAGATATATTGCGGAGCCTTGACTATCTTTTTTCGTCTTAGGATAATGTTAGTTGCTTCGCTAGCCGCTAAAATCGAAGCTAATCCCACGCCAATGCTACAGGTTGGTACCGGTCTTTGCCTGGCCATAATAGCCTGCAGCATCTCTAAAGACATAGCGGTAGTAGCGTATGATGGTATGATGGGTAATATTCTCTCGGCTGGTACAGATATTTCTTGGGCATTGTTGATATCTGCGTCAGGTGGTAATTTATTATATTCTTCTAGAGTAATCCCCTGGGGATCAAAATTAGCTAAGAGAGCCCCGAATCCGATAGCCCCGGAGAAGAGATAATATATGCCCCTCTTTCTGGCTGCTCTCTGCAAGAAAATAGATTCCTTCCAAGCCCCGTAGTCCATTTCGTCAATTACCAGATCACAACCATCGACGAAGGTATTGGCGTCACCCTCCGATTTGATGCCGGTATTGCTGAAAGATATATTGGCTCCGGGATTAATATCTTTGATTTCATGGTAGACTGCTTCAGCTTTATACTTGCCCAGTCTGAGCGTAGAGGAGCCGAATTGCCGATTAAGATTACTTTCTTCGAAAGCCTCCATATCAGCAATCTTAATATTACCTACCCCAAGCCTGATTAGCCTTTCGGCGAGCATACCACCAACCCCACCCATGCCGGCTACTGCTATGGTTGATTTCTTTAACCTCTCTTGTTCGGCTTCAGTGAAAATCCCGATATTTCGTGAGAAGATTCTCTGGTATTGATCATCCATCTAATCACCTCTCTAGGGCTAGTCTAGTATTCAGGAGTCGGACCTTTTCAGCGAATTGATAAAGGCTGTTACGCTTCGCCTGTTCGGCACCAGCATAGGTGTTTCTTGCTGGTACTTATCGTATCCCTCGAACATCTTCAGGAAAAAGTATTTGTCTTGCACTATGACCAACACCGTATTCAGGATAACAAATATTGGTGCGGCGATAAACATGAGATACGACTTTGAAATAAGAACCAGCGAGAAAAAGAAGGATGTCACCCAGTAGACGCCCGGGTGACGAACCAGAGCGTACAACCCCGTCTTGACGAGTTTGTCGCCAACTCCAGCGTTAACATATGTTTTACGGAATGGTAGATTGATGAACAGGGCAAATGATATCATTATCAGAGAAGCTGCGAGCAATATCCAACCCAGCCAGACCAATGGAGCAGGTATTGACAGGGTATTTGATTGCAGACACAGCTTAAACAGTGAAAAGATCAATATGGCGAAGCCGGCCGTCCAGGTAATCGGCTTTAACCCGAAAGGGACCTTTTTTAAGGATACCAGGTCGAAAAGGTGTATTATTATAAAGCCAAGGATGCCTATATCAACGTATATCACAGTACTGTTCCCCCGTTAATCCAGAATCTGGCCGATATATTTATACTATTTACCTGTATAGTCGCCTCTTATAGAGTAACACGCGAATTTAGCTATGCCTCTACCTTTTCCCTTATTTTCACCTCGACCTTTCTCTTGGTACTAACTAGGAACTTTATTATGTCGTCAGATGGGTTGAGGTGGGGTGGCTTCAGATGGGTTAGCTCAGCACCGGCCGCCTGCTGTTCTAATTTATAGAGCCGAAAGGCGCTTGCAGGAAGTAGCGTAACTTCTAATGGCATTAAACCGGTAAATGATTCCAACTCGGTATAAGGCATGTCCAGTTTCTTGAGCTGCTCATGGACAGTATTAGCTACTTGCTCAGGAGCGGCGTATCCATTTCCCTTGAGCTCAATATACAGGTGTAGCAATGGTTTATCCTTAATCTCTTTGCGCGCTGTCCAGCCCTCATAAGCCAGTCCTGTGTTCTCTATAGCTTGCCAGATAACTTTTTCGGAAAGCCGGGTAAAACCGGCGATGTCAATCTGGTCATCAATGCGGGAGAGAAACTCCATTTGGGGAATGTCTATATCAAGTTGTTCATTGCGTAGTGAGGTGATTTTAACTAGGTGCCCCAGCTTATATCTGATAAAAGGGCCACCATGGAAGCTGGTGATGACCAGTTCATAGTTGCCTGGCTTAACCTGGTCTAGTAGCAGGGTTGACGGTTTATATGTTGGGTCTTGCCAGGATTTAATACTTTCCTCTTCCGGGATAAATTCAAAGAAATTAAGATTGGGAACGAAGGACATGCCCTGGTAATCCCAGGTCTGCATGGCTATCAGCACAGCTTCGGTGCAGCCGTGGAAATCCAGCGGATATCTGCCCCACATTTCCTTGATTTTTTCCTTATATACGGAGCCATCCATGCCAAAGGTAACTAAACCTTTCAGTGGCCATATGTCTTTAGGTAACAAGGAGCGGTGAGCGAGTTTACTTTTTATCATACCTTTTGCTAACCGGGAGAAAGCTTTCGGTTTTTTAAGCAAAGCGCCAATGTTTGTTTTCTTACCTTTCTGGCTGAAGCGATCACCGATGGCTACGGCAACACTGGACATGGTGAGGCTCAGGTCTAACCCTTTAGAGAGCGCCAGATCAAAGCCCAACTGCATTCTCTCTTCAAAGGGCATTCTCTCTGCTTCATCTACTGACGGCAAGACATCAAATAGCTCATGGGGAAAAGCACGGGTCATGGTGCCCGTAGCGTAGGGTGGAGGAGCCATGCCGTAGAGAAGCTTATCCTGCTCTTGAAGATTAATCTCGTTTCTTTTATTGCAGGTAGAGAAAATTAACAGGGCAAATAGTAGTGGCTCTATTTCTTCAAGTTGCCTGGCGGTAACCGGTGCCCATCGGTATGGATACTCGCCGGATTTGCCCGAGGTGTACTGCCAGAGAAGAGGTTTTTTGGGCAGCACATCCATTCTTCGCTTCAGAAGATAAGGAGCGTAATCAGCGTAGGTGGTAAGTGGGACATGCTCGCGAAACTCCTCCATGTTACCAGGATTGGCTCCGTTCATGATATAGCGACCCAGATGACATTTCTTTAGCAGTTCCATTTGTTCCATAAGTAGCCGTCGCTGAATTCTCATAAAATCATCTAGGCTTAAGTCAATAAAGCCACAGCATCTTTTCCACAGTTCATCTTGCTTGTTTTGTTTAACTAATTCAGTTAATATAGTCATTTAGTCTAACCTCCTTAATTTCGATCATTTGGCTGTATGTTCTTAGCCAAATGGCGAATACTCTCTAACTATTACATGCACTGCTGACGATGGGAAGATATTGTGTTCTAGAACAATGTTCTATTGAGCCTGTAGCCCCTTAAAAACATGAATGGAAGAGTGCTAAGGGTTGCCTCTGGCACTCTATAAGTGGCGAAACGTTTACAAATAAATAACCCCCCTTCTTCAAAGAAGAAGGGGGGTTAAATGCTTTTCTAGGGGAAACGGCAAATCTTGGGGGCTAAATTAATAAACTATTTCCATTTAATCTTAGCTTCTTTCCTATCATCTCCGGAGGATAGATCACCCTCGAGCTCGTGTAATCTACTAGTGAGTTCCTCGAACTCAGTTTTTGGTGACTGTTTACCCAGTTCAAGACCATAGCTTACAAAGAAATCAAGGGCTCTTTTAAGGAGACTCTTCACATCATCCGCAAAAGTGCGAAACTCTTCTCTGGTAACGTATTGCTGCTCCTCATGTTTTTCTGGGGTCTCTTGTAACTGGGCATTAATCAAGAATTCGATGAATTCTGCCTGGCCCATATCGCCACGGTTGTCATCAATTCTCTTAAGAACCGCTGCCGGTATTATCAGCATCCTTTTGTCACTCATAAATTCTCTCCTTCGGTGAGTATCATCAGCAATAAGCCCCTGAGACTAATACTACTTTGCGCTACCACTTGGTTATTGAAAGGTAGTAACGCAATTAATTTTCTCTCCCATGTTTCATTAAAATGTTTAAAGGTCTAGAAGTTAATCCTCATCTCTTGACTCAAGTATTTCTAGGATACCGTCAATACTTCTTAGCAGCCTGAGCCCTTTCCTGGTCACTTTATAAGTTACCATTGGATTGCCGACTGTTACTTTATCGATTAGCCTTAGTTCCAGCATGAAATTAAGGTACTTCTTAAGTTGGAAGTAACTCATGTTAGCGCTGTACATAATTTCTGTTTTACCAGCTTCACCCAGCCGTAGCATATCTGCTATCACTTCAATACTGGACCGTCGCCGGTCTATGTTTAACACTTGACAACTCCCTATTACCTTTGACCTATTACTAATATACTATCATTGCTTGTAGGGGCTGTCAAGTGGTTTTCAAGAGAATTTAGAAAATTCCCAGATACCAATTAAGAATATTGCTGCCAAACAGCAGGGTTATTATAGCTCCTAAAGAAAGAAAAGGAGCAAAGGGAATACCCTCCTTCCGCTTTTTCAACTTGAACAGCAGTAGAATTACAGCCACCAAGCCACCGAGCACTACCGCCAGAAATAAGGCGACAAATACCAGATAGCCAGTAATTATGCCTATCAAGGCAGCCATTTTTACATCTCCCCACCCCATACCTCCCCGGGAAATAACAACAATTAGTAAAAAAAGGACTAAGCCAATGCCACCGCCGATAGCCGCCTGAACAATTCCCGGTTCAGGCAAGTAGCCCAGAAGTAAAGCTACTGCCCCGTCAGGATAAACCACCCTAGACGGAGGCAAAAAGATACTGATAATCAAAGCCACTGCCATACTAGGATAAACCATCTTGTTGAGGATAAGCCCATGCTCCAAATCAATAACCATAAGAACAATGAACAGGCAGCAATAGGCAGCAGCCACTGCAAATTCAACATTGAAACCATAATGCCAGTAGAGGTAGGCAAACAGGATTCCAGTGCCAATTTCCACCCAGAGCAGACGCTTAGGGACCGGGGACTGGCAATAACGGCAACGACCACGCAGCCATAGGTAGCTAAAAACCGGGACGAGGTCTTTTATCGCCAGACGATGATGACAGGCAGCACAACGAGAGGCAGGGAAAAGAAGCGACTCACCGCTAGGCAAGCGGTCAATGCAGACATTGAGGAAACTACCCACAGCGATACCAAGTAAAACCGAAATGACTATCCAAACAACTTCCATCTAGGTCTCTATTGTGATTGTTTTTAGCGAATCAGTCAATAGCAGCTATTTCATCCGGAGCTGGTGGGAGATATCAATTGCTTAACAGAAGCTAAGACAAGGCCTCTATTCCATAGGAACTAAGCCTCAATGTATTCTGTTTTTCGTTGGCAATTCGTATTTACAAACAAAAAGGCTCTATTTTACTGAGTAAATAGAGCCTAAAAACACCGGCGCTATATGTATCAAGCACATTGCTACGAGTCATTACCTGATTAACCTGAGGAACTCCCCCTTAGTTGATGGAGATTAACCCTTGCTGTACGGCTATTACTACTGCTTGAGTGCGAGCGTTGGCATTCAACTTTATCATAATTGAGGCAACGTGGTTCTTAATGGTTTGTTCGCTAATGTCGAGCTTAGCCGCAATCTGCTTGTTACTATAACCTTGAGCCACATAATTGAGGACTTCTGTCTCTCTTGTGGTGAGAGGTGCTATTAAGGGTTCAGTCTCCGGCTTCCCGGAGAGCTCTTGAAATTGACTTAGAATTTTCCCGGCTAGCTCGGGGCGACTGGAAAGACTTTCATTTATGGGATACTCACCACGAACCACTCGTCTCACCATATCAGCCAGTTGGTCATCAAGAATCTCCTTACTTTGATAAGCGGCAACCCGGTTTTCAATTGCCTGGAAGAGCTGAGCGTCATTGGGATTGGAGGTAAGCATGATTATACCCACACTGGGTAAGCGTTGTTTTAGCCTATAGGCTAAGCTCAGGCTACTGTCAGGTGCATTATCAGTATCTATAATCACTATATCCGGTGGCATAACCTCAACAATTAAGGCCTGGTCAGTGACTTTAGCCTGACCTATAACTTGTATTTCCTCTGTCCCAGAGAGTGCTTTCAATATACCTTCCTGAAACAGAGGTTGCTGGCTAAATGTACAGACCTTTATTTTCTGCTCACTCATATTTTAAGTTTAGCACATAACGGAGCTAGCTTCAACAATTTAACTTCTGCATGACCGGAAGAGGCTACGGGTTGACTAAATAAGATAAATGGGATACACTAGAAATAAGGTATGATACGCTTTGGTGCTTTGGGATTTGGTTATATATCACCACATCGTCGTGAGTGGCTGTCTAGGATTCAAACCCTGGGTAGTGTGGGTGAGAAGATCTTTATCTTCGCTAGTAGTCACTGGCGAAGACGGCAATCGGCACAATTTGCCAAGCGCCGCTGATGCTGGACTAATTTGCCCTATCTACGATTGCTCTCTTAAGTAATATTGAGTATAATAGCTTACCCTTTAGCAGTTTTAATAAGGAGAAATCTACTTCTAATTTGACAGTGGATGGAGGGAGGAGAAAATGACTCTAGACTTTAAAGTGCTTCGTTCCCGTTTAGAAGAGGAGCACAAACGCCTGGTTGCGGATTTAGAACAACTAGATACCGATATGCACCCTGATAGACGAGAGGGTAGCCCTTTTGGTAAAAGAGAGGAAGAGGCTACCGAGAGTTTTGAGTTAGAAAAACGACTGGCTCTAGAGAAACAAATAAAGGACCAGTTGGCAAAGATAGAGCACGCTTTAGATAAGTTTGGTAAAGGGACCTATGGTTTGTGTGACCAGTGTGGTCAACCGATAGACCCCGACCGATTAGAGGCGCTCCCGCAGGCAACCTTGTGTTTGAATTGCAAGTCTCTTCTGGCAAAGAATGCAAAAGGCAAATTATCTACAGGCTAAATGGCGGAATGTGGTCTTTTTCCTTATTGCCTTACTGATAGTAGTTGCCGACCAGCTGGGTAAGCTCTGGATAAGAAGCAATTTAGCTGTAGGTGAGTCGGTATTTGAGTTGGGATTCTTTCGACTAACCCATGTTAGTAATACTGGAGCTGCCTTCGGAATATTTCGCGGACACACTCTTCCACTAACCGTAGTCTCCTGCGTCGGTATTGCCCTTCTCTTGCTCTATGCCTTTCTTTTTTATCGTCAGTTTCCCCAGCTAGACAGATGGTTAGCCTGGACAGGTCTCGGCCTAATTCTTGGTGGTACTATAGGTAACCTCATCGACCGACTACGTCTGGGTTACGTTACCGACTTCATCGATTTTGGTTTCTGGCCAGCGTTTAATGTGGCTGATTCAGCTATAGTCATTGGTGTTATTATATTTGCCTATTCACTCCTTTCCTTAGCCAGAGCCGAAAAACACTGATTTGTTAGTTTGATAATGGATGAGGTATATAATTTTGTTGTTGATACGCTGGGTGCTCGCCTTGATAAGTATATTGGCGAGAAGTGCCCGGAAATCTCCCGTACCTATGCTCAAAAGCTTATCGCTGATGGTCACATAACAGTAAATGACCGTATAGCTAAATCCAGCCTTAAACTTAGCATCGGTGATAGGCTAAGAGTGGTGATACCTTTCACCATACCCAACACCCTGTCGTCCGAGGCTATTCCGCTGGATATTATCTACGAGGATGATGACCTGTTAGTGATAGATAAACCAGCCGGGCTGACAGTACATCCGGCGCCGGGGCATCCCAACCATACCCTGGTTAATGCTATTCTGTCCCATTTTCCGAGGTTAGCCGATATCGGTGACTCACTACGGCCCGGGGTAGTACATCGGTTAGACAAAGATACCTCCGGGTTAATGGTGGTAGCTAAGAACGATATAGCCCAGCTCAACCTATCCAAGCAGTTTAAGGCTCATTCAGTGATTAAAGCCTATCTGGCACTGGTTAAAGGACGCCTCGCACCGGAGCAGGGCATTATTGAGGCGCCTATGGAGCGTGACCCGCGTAATCGCAAGCGCATGGCTGTAGTGGCTGAGGGCAAAGAAGCTCGCACTGAATATCGCGTAATTAAATATATTGGCAACTATACCCTGCTGGAAGTTATGCCCCAGACCGGTCGCACTCATCAGATACGGGTTCACCTTTCAGCTATTGGCTATCCGGTAGTTGGCGACAAGGTATATGGAGTGAAATCTCCCTACCTATCACGCCAGTTTCTGCACGCCTGCCGCCTGGGTTTCAAATTACTATCCACCGGAGAGTATGTAGAGTTCACCTCTGAGCTACCCCCGGATTTAGAGCAAGCCCTAAAAGATATCACCTAGAATGTTTGGGTGGTGAGGTGGTAAAATAGGGGATGTTCAAGTATAAAGAATTGAGGTATATAAGTTGAACAGTCATTTAGCTGAAATATTCGAGGATGAAGTACTAACAAGTAAAATTAAGAAGCGCTTACCCTATTTCTACCAGCTTGCTGAGTTAGAAAGCTCAAGAGCAGGGAAAATTGGAATGGAAGTTGGGTCTCTTCGTGAAAAGATTATAATCGCTTTGCTTATCTATAAGTTTGGAGAAGAGAACGTCGAGACAAACATACCTATTACCGAGACAGAAGTCGACGTGAAGTTATTTGGGCAGCCCATTTCTATAAAGACAATCACTGGTAAGGGGCTGAGCGGAGTTAAGCTGATATGGACGGTTGACGCCCAAAAAGCAATAGAATTTCGCGGAGGTTATTATCCATGCTGTGATATTATACTGACGCAAATTGTCTGGAATAGCAGAGGAGGGTTTTATTACATACCGCTAGAAGCTCAGGAGAGACTACTTAAAGTGATGGGAAGAGAAGACTATATTAAACTTCCCATACCCGGTACAAATCCGAGGGGCGTTGAAATTACCCAAGAAGCCTTATCGCGCTTGATATGCAGTGAAGAAGCTAAGGTTATTGAAATAAACTGGCAAAGATCAGAAATAGACTATCACCCTTATAAAAGATGGGTTGATTATTGGAGTGAGAAATGAATGAGGCGGGATTTAGTGGGGGGAAAAGAGGCACGCAAACAAGCCCCTTCGGCTCACCGGGGAGGGTAAATCACGATTCAACTGCTTTTTATACCAGTAAGTTGTATGAAGGCTTGCCAACGGAGGAAAAAACTGAACATGTAGAAGTGTCTGTCCCGTCGCAATTTTTGGATAAAATCTTCTGTAAAACCAGCGAAAACATGGCGGAATTGCCAGATAATAGTATTCATCTGATGGTTACTTCGCCACCTTACAATGTTGGAAAAGAGTATGACGAGAATCTGACGCTCCAGGAATATAGGCGATTCCTGCAACGGGTGTGGAAAGAAGTTTATAGGGTACTTGTTCCTGGAGGCAGAGCTTGTATTAATATTGCGAATTTGGGAAGAAAGCCCTATATTCCTCTTCATGCCTTTATTGTCGAGGATATGTTGGAGTTAGGTTTTCTGATGAGGGGTGAAATTATTTGGAACAAAGCGGCTAGTTCTAGCCCTTCTACGGCTTGGGGAAGTTGGCTATCAGCTGCCAACCCAACTTTAAGAGACGTTCATGAATATATCTTGGTTTTCTCTAAGGGCATGTTTAGCAGAAAAAGTGCTCCCCGAAGACGAAGTACGATCTCTAAAGAAGAGTTTTTGGAATTTACTAAAAGTATGTGGACATTTCAAGCAGAACCAGCTAAAAAGATTGGACACCCTGCACCTTTTCCCGTAGAACTACCCTACAGGTTGATTCAACTTTATATGTTTGAGGGAGAAGTAATTCTAGACCCGTTTATAGGTAGTGGGCAGGTAGCGATAGCGGCAACAAAAACAAATCGCCATTATGTAGGGTATGACATAAGTGAGGAATACACAAAATTAGCAGAAAGGCGAGTCGAGGAATTTCTATTGGTATTTAAGTCTCCAAAAATTTCGAACCTTGAAGAAAATGACCAAACAAGTTAGAACACGTTTTGCCCCCAGCCCCACCGGCTATCCCCACGTAGGTAATATCAGGACAGCCTTATTTGCCTGGCTCTTTGCCAGACATCATGGCGGCAGCTTCATCATTCGCATCGAGGATACGGATGTTAGCCGCAAGGTCAAGGGAGCAGTAGAAGCTATCCTTGACGGGCTCAGATGGCTGGGGCTGGACTGGGACGAGGGCCCGGAGGTGGGGGGTAATTATGGCCCCTATTTCCAATCGCAGCGTCTGGAGATATATTCCAAATTGGCCCAGCGCCTGATCTCACAGGGCGACGCTTACTATTGTTACTGCTCACCCCAACGGCTGACGGAGATGCGTTCCGAGCAAATGAAACGCAAACAGCCCCCCGGCTACGACCGGCACTGCCGTGATTTGAGCCAGGAAGAACAGGCTCGGAAGCAGGCTGAAGGCATTACTCCTGTCGTTCGTTTCAAGATGCCGCTTGGGGGGCAGACCCGGTTTACCGACACCATCAGGGGTGAGGTAACCTTTGAAAACAACACCCTTGATGACTTTGTCTTACTTAAATCCGATGGCTACCCTACGTACCATTTGGCTAATGTCATTGACGACCACCTTATGGAGATAAGTCATGTCTTGCGAGCTGAAGAATGGTTATCCAGCGCTCCCCGTCACCTCCTGCTGTATCAGGCTCTGGGGTTTGAGACACCGCAATTTGCCCACCTACCGATGTTGCTGGGGTCTGATCGCACCAAACTGAGCAAACGCCACGGTGCGGTCTCGATAGTTGAGTACCGTGACCAGGGCTATCTAACCGAGGCTATGGTAAACTTCCTGGCTCTGCTCGGCTGGTCTCTAGACGATAAGACTGAGATTCTCGCACGTGAAGAATTAATAAAAAATTTTTCGCTGGAGCGGGTTAGTAGAACAGCAGCCATATTCAATAAAGATAAGCTCAACTGGATGAACGGCCTTTATATCCGCAACCTGAGTTTGGAAGATTTTACTCAGCAAGCGCTACCCTTTCTGGAGAGAGATTTGCCACCCGATGTAATACGCCCCCTGCCTAAAGATTACGTCAGACAGATAATGCCGCTTATCCAGGAACGGGCAAAGACTCTAGGCGACGTGCCAAAGCTGACTAAATTTTTTTTCGAGCTACAGCTTAACCTTGATTTAAACAATTTAATAGTTTCAGGAATGGACAAGCAATCAACTGGGGAAGCATTAGAGGTAGTGAAAGAAAGACTTGAAAAGCTTGAGCAATTTGATGCGAACTCTCTAGAGGAGTTGCTCAGACCTTTAGCCAAAGAACTAGGACTTAAAACTGGACAGCTTTTCGGTACACTAAGGGCAACATCTACAGGTGAGAGTGCAACACCACCCTTGTTCGATACTATGGCAGTACTGGGGAAGAAGCGCTGCCTCGAACGGATTGAAGCTGCCCTGGAGAAATTGTATGGGTTAACCGAGTAGAAAGGATTTAGGAGTAATGGCTGGAACTGAATATTTACATCCTGAAGGTAATCTGGCTGAGTTATGTTCTAAGAGCCTTTATACCCTTGACGGGTTGTGGTTTACTCTCTTAGAGAAGAAATATGGCTTGGAGGTTGCTCTGGATATAGATGAGGAGGTTTGGCGGAGGTTCTGCCCGATACACATTGGGAGAGTACTGCAGGCCTTTCCTATCAAGACTGATAATCCCATTCGAGCGGTGATTAGTCTGCTGAAGTCTGACCCGGTTCTATTTATTTTTAAGCCAGAAGTAGTGGAGCTAACCGATAGTAAAGCTGTGTTCCGTATCACTGATTGCCCACCACAGAAAGCCAGAGTAAGAGATGGGAGAGGTGAATTCCCGTGCCAACAAGTGGGGATGATTATGTTCAAAGCCTACGCTGAGGCTATTGACCCTAGGATAAAATTGACCAATTTGGCTTGCCCACCAGATACCCACCTCCCACAGTACTGGTGTGAATGGCAGTTTGAAACCTAAGCTGTAATGGAGTTTGGATTGGGTAGGGAAGATGCTTTATCTGGCTATCGTGTTCTTGATTTGACTGATGAGAAGGGCATGCTTTGTTCCCGGTTGCTCTCTGATATGGGAGCAGAAGTTTTCAGAATAGAAAAGCCTGGGACGGAGTCAGCCAGGGTTTTTGACGAAGCAAATCGAGGTAAGCTTAACATAACTCTTAACATTGAGAGCAAACCGGGGCAGGATATATTTAAGCGATTGGTTAAAACTGCCGATGCAGTGATAGAGAGCTACCCCCCAGGGTATTTAGAGTCATTAGGTCTTAGCTACTCCAGACTTAATGAAACCAATCCCCGACTGATTATGGCGTCTATCACCAATTTTGGGCAGGATGGCCTTAACCGGGATTATAAGTCCAGTGATATGGTAGCTAGTGCTCTGGGTGGGCGAATGTATGTTTGCGGTGAGCCGCAGATGCTGCCACTCAAACCCTTCGGCAATCAGGTTTACTATACTGCCTCCATCTTGGCTGCTATCGGTATTGCACTGGCACTGTGGAGCCGACACACTACGAGCAAAGGACAGCACATTGATATTTCCCTGCAAGAGTGTGCAGCAACTACTCTGGACCATGTCCTGGTACGCTATTTCTATGAGGGGTTGGTGGCAAAGAGACAGGGTAGTCTTCATTGGAATAACGCTTTTCGCATCTTCCCCTGCCGCGATGGCTATATTCTGCTTTCCCTGCTTCAGCACTGGGAGACGCTGGTGGAGTGGCTTGAGTCTGAGGGCATGGCTGAGGATTTGCCCAATGAGAAGTGGCGAGAGAGGGAGTATCGGCTCAAGCACCTTGGCCATGTAATAGAGGTTTTGGAGCAGTGGACAAAAACCCACACTGCAACCGAGCTGGTGGAGCTGGGGCAGCTAATGCACTTCCCCTGGGCTAAAATAGCTTCAATTCCAGAGTTGCTGGATAGCCCTCAATTAAAGGAACGTGGTTTCTTTGTTGAGGTAGAGGACCCGCAGGCAGGGAGAAAATATAAAGCCCCGGGGGCGCCCTGTAAGTTAAGCCGCTCTCCATGGCAGGCAGGAGAACGTGTGCCCAGTATCGGTGGACACAATATGAAAATATATCACGGGGAGATGGGGTTATCTGAGGACGAGATAGAGGCTTTGGTTAAAGACAGAGTTATTTAGTTTCTGTTATCCTATTAGTTAGCGGTGCCGTATGAAAAAAAGAAGTATTAAAGACTGGTTTATAATTCTGGTGGTACTATTAGACGAGGTTGTCGTAGTCGCCCTGGTTTTCTTAGTTCTATGGCTACTGGGAATAGAGATTCCTTTACCGGTTACGATTACGGTAGCCCTGCTGCTCGGTGTCCTGGTTTTTATAATGCAGAAGGCAGTTATTCCTACTCTGCACAAGAAGAGAATTACTGGCTCAGAAGGGATGATAGGCCTCACCGGCACAGTGATAGAACCGCTGACACCAGAGGGAATTGTCAGGGTAGAGGGCGAAAGCTGGAAGGCAAAATCGGTTGGTGACGATATAGCGGTTGACGAAGAGGTGGAAATTTTAGGGCTGGATGGCCTCACCTTAAAGGTTAGCCGTAAAGGAGATTAATGAAATGTGCGCGATGTCAGTGATGAGCGCTGCGGAACCCGGATATGTGGGTTTTTATCGGTCGGGCGAACTCAAACGCCGTGCTGAGGCGCTCGTAGCCCGGTTGAATTCGTGCAATATATGCCCCAGAGAATGTGGCGTCAATCGGCTGGAAAATGAAACGGGGTTTTGCCACTCCGGCTACCGGCCGATAGTCTCTACCGTTTGTGCTCACCACGGTGAAGAGCCGGTCATCTCGGGAAGCCAGGGGTCAGGGACGGTTTTCTTTGGTAACTGCAATATGCGATGCGTCTATTGCCAGAATCATCAAATAAGTCAGAATTATAAGGCTCAGCAATCCAAGGAGATAGACCCCCATACTCTGGCTGAGCGTATGCTCTATCTTCAGGATGAACTAGGTTGTCACAACATTAACTTTGTGTCCCCTTCGCACTTTGTGCCCCAGTTGGTACAGGCAGTGCTTGAGGCAGTGCCTCTGGGGCTTCGGCTGCCACTGGTCTACAATACCAGCAGCTACGATTCTATCAAATCTCTGAAGGCGCTTGATGGGATAATAAACATTTATCTGGCAGATTTGAGGTATGCTTCCAACAAATGGAGCAGGAAGTTTTCTCGGGTTTCAGATTATGTAGAGTGCGCTCGCGCTGCCATTAAGGAGATGTACTCTCAAGTTGGTGATCTAGTGGTAGATGATGACGGTATTGCTCAAAGAGGGCTAATTGTTCGGCACCTGGTACTGCCTAACCGGCTGGCTGGTAGTCAGGATTCACTCACCTGGCTGGTGCGTGAGGTTTCACCCAAAGTTACCGTTAGTATTATGTCTCAATACTTTCCAGCACACCGAGCCTCACGGATCCCCCTTCTTTCAAGGACAATCTCATCAGCAGAGTATTCAGAGGTTGCTAGACTGGTAGATGAGTTAGGCTTGGAGAATGGTTGGGTACAGGAAATTGGTGCATCAAAAGATTACTTGCCTGATTTTGCATGTGAAACCAACCCGTTTTCTTTTAAGGTGGGCAAGCTAAAATGAGGCTTATAATTTTCAGCTTTGCTTCCTTTTCCGCTTAGTAAAGCCGAACCGAACTTTCTTACCGTTAAGCTTGTCCTTTTTATTTACATTTTCAATGAAAGATTTCAGGTCGAGAAGGGGTTTTTCAGTCATAACGATGTCCTTTTTAAACAGATTACATGCTATTGTATCATATACCTGAGGGCAAAGCCAAATGGTAAGTTAGATTTTTCTTGACACTTAGTCGGCACAGTGGTAAGCTTAAAATGGGGGTAAGGGGAAGTGCCTCTAACTAGCTCCGCTATTCTATTTTGCCTCCAGCCTTACCCTACAAGAAGAGAGAGGTAAGTGATGCGCTGGGGTTCATAGTAGCCCTCATAATAGTAATGCCAATTGTCCTCTCCCAGTAGGCTCGTTTAGTATCTGAATACCAGTGGTATTTACCATGCAGCTGAGGAAAGTCAGCCTAGAATAGCTTTTACCGGGGCTTTGAAAGGGGGGCTTTGACTCCCCTTTTTGATGTGAAGTTTACCTTGTGTTACAATCCAAACTACAGTTTTCTCGGGAAAATGGGCGTGGCTAATTTTGCTAACCGGGGGGTTAATGAAGGAGACATGAGGAGGTGTTAGTATGAGCTTTGAACCAAAGATTGCGGGCTTTCTTTGCAACTGGTGCTCCTATACCGGCGCTGACCTCGCAGGCACTTCGCGGAAAAAGTATAGCCCCAATGTAAGAGTGGTACGGGTTATGTGTTCAGGAAGGGTCGATCCTACTTTTATCCTTAAAGCCTTTGATGCTGGGGCTGATGGTGTTCTCATCTGTGGCTGCCATCCCGGCGACTGCCACTACGCCGAAGGGAACTACAAGACAGCGCGGCGTATTTCATTGCTTAAGAAGATGCTCTCTCAACTGGGGATTGAAGACGAACGAGTACGGCTAGAGTGGGTGTCAGCATCAGAGGGAGATCGTTTTGCCTCCATCGTTGATGATATGACAGAAAAAGTACGGCGGCTGGGGCCTTTTAGTCCTAATCACGGAGGTAACAATGGCTAAACCGAAAATAGCTCTATACTGGGCTGCTAGCTGTGGTGGTTGTGATGTGGCGGTCCTGGATACTAACGAAAAGATACTTGATATCGCTAATATTGTGGACATTGTCTTCTGGCCAATCGCTATAGACTTCAAATACCATCATGTTGAAGCTATGGAGGATGGGTCTATTGATCTATGCCTGTTCAATGGTGCGGTTAGAAATTCGGAGCAAGAGAAAATCGCTAAGCTGCTCCGGGCTAAATCCAAGGTAATGGTGGCTTTTGGCGCCTGTGCCTGCTTTGGTGGTATTCCGGCGCTGGCCAATTTTACCAACCGTGACGAAATATTCGAACGGGCTTACCTTCAAGCGCCGTCAAATGCCAACGCTAATAATATTTTCCCCCAGACTCTGACCAACGATAATGGATACAAACTGGAGTTGCCCGAGTTCTTTGATACCGTTTCAACCCTGGCTCAAGTGGTAGACGTCGATTATTTTGTGCCTGGCTGTCCACCGCCGGTAGATATTATCCTGAAGTTAGTGAATCTTTTTGCTACTGGTCAATTACCACCAGTAGGGTCAGTAATCGCTTCAGATAAGTCGCTCTGCGACGAGTGTGACCGGATAAAAGAAGACAAGAAGATAACCAATATTTATCGACCCCACGAGATTTTTCCTGACCCGGAGAAATGCCTTCTGGAGCAGGGGATAATATGCTGCGGTCCAGCTACCAGGGGTGGCTGCGGCCTCCGGTGCATTAAGGTTAATATGCCTTGCCGCGGCTGTTTCGGACCACCGCCGGGGATTATTGACCAGGGGGCAAAGCTGGTTAGTGCTATTGCTTCTATCTACCAGGGTAATGAAGAGGATGAGATTGCCATGATGGTGGCAGAAGTCCTCGACCCGGCCGGTACCTTCTACCGTTTTGGGCTAGCGGATTCAATGCTGAAAAGAAAGCGCCTCCCACAGCTTCAGAAGGAGGGTATAAAATGAGAAAAATTACTATTGACCCGATTACTAGGCTCGAGGGCCATGGCAAGATAGAGATTTTCCTTAATGATGATGGTGATGTGGAGAATGCTTTTCTTCAGATACCGGAACTTCGCGGTTTTGAAAAGTTCTGTGAGGGCAGGCCGGTTGAAGAAATGCCGAGGATAGTCCCGCGAATTTGTGGCGTCTGCCCCGGTGCTCATCACATGGCATCGGCTAAGGCAACCGATGCTGTGTATCACGTAGACCCGCCACCAGCCGCCAAGAAACTGAGGGAGCTATTCTACTGTGCCCACATGATTCACTCTCATATAGCGCACTTCTATGCCTTAGCTGCGCCAGACTTTGTTCTTGGCCCCACTAGCGACCCGGCAAAGAGAAACATTCTGGGGTTAGTAGAAAAAGTAGGGCTTGAAGTTGGGGCAGAGGTAATAAAACATCGGGCCTATGCCCAAGATATTCAAGCAGTCATTGGCGGTAAGGCGACACATCCCGTCTGCGGTTTACCGGGGGGCATGAGCAAGGCAATCACCGAAGAGGAACGGGCAGACTTCGAAGAAAAGGCCAGATCATTTGTGGAGTTTGGTAAATTTGGGTTGAAGCTGTTCGATGACTTGGTATTGGCTAACAAGGAATATCTGGACTTGATAACCGGTGATATTTACACAATGAAGAGTTACTACATGGGAATGGTTGATAAACACAACAAGGTGAACTTTTATGATGGTGACCTTCGTGTAGTTGACCCCGAAGGGAAAGAAGCCGCTAAATTTAAACCGGCTGATTATCTAGATTATATTGCTGAACGTACGGAGCCCTGGTCTTATCTTAAGTTTCCTTTCCTGAAAAAGGTAGGCTGGAAGGGGCTGGTTGACGGTAAGGACAGCGGGGTTTATCGAGTAGCACCGCTGGCGCGACTAAATGTGGCAGATGGTATGGCAACGCCGTTGGCTCAGGCTGAGTACGAGAGAATGTTTGATACCCTGGGCGGCAAGCCGGTGCACGCCACACTGGCGTTTCACTGGGCAAGGTTGATTGAAATATTATACGCTGCTGAGCGGTTTTTAGAGCTTTGCCAGGATAGTGAAATCACTAATCCTGATGTTAGAACTATCCCAACCGCTACCCCTGACGAGGGGGTCGGTGTGGTTGAGGCTCCTCGCGGTGTCCTGATTCACCACTACCAGACAGATGAAGAAGGTATTATTAAGAAGGTGAATCTTATTGTAGCCACTGGTCACAACTATTCGGCGATGAACATGTCAGTAAAAAGGGCGGCTCAAGGGTTAATTAAGAAAGGGCAGGTAGCATCAGAAGGGCTCCTGAACATGGTGGAGATGGCATTTCGTGCCTATGACCCATGCATGGCTTGTGCTACCCATGCCCTGCCCGGGCAGATGCCGCTGGAGATAGTAATCTATAATAGCCGAGGAGAGATAACCGAAAAGCTGAAACGGCGATAACTGTTGATCCAGTTGAGTTCAGAACAGCTAAGGTTTTATAATATAGAGTGAAAACACTGATTCTGGGGTTGGGCAACCCGATTCTTAGTGATGATAGCGTAGGTCTCCGTGTTGCCAGAGAGCTTGAAGGTAGATTTAACCAATCAGATGTAACTGTGATGGAGACCAGTGTAGCTGGTCTGGATTTTCTGGACCTGCTGGTTGGCTATGATAGAGCTATCATAGTTGATGCTATTCAGACCGAAGGGGGAGAGGTGGGGCAGGTATATCGGTTTGAGCCTGGGGTATTTGATGATACTAGGCATGCTAGCACACCCCACGATGTGAACTTTGCTACTGCTCTTGAGCTTGGCAACCGACTTGGCCTAGATTTACCCCAGAGAATCACTATCTTTGCCATTGAGGTGCAAAACGTAAGTTGTTACAGTGAAGAGTGTACGTCTGAAGTAATGGCAGCGATACCTGTCTGCATTACCAAGATTATCAAGGAGCTAAACGGAGACCAAGATACATAGTTTGGTAATGGCGCAAAACATTTTGGAAGTTTAGTAACATCTTACTATGGTAGGGGTTAAACAACCATGAGCGATCCAAAACCCCAACCCCCTGACCTAAAGAGAGGATTGTTTAAGATTAAATAATTCTAATTATGGTATTAAGAAGGAGGCCAAAGGAATAATGGAACAAACAGATAGACGTGCGGTGTTAATAGTGGACGATGAGCCTGTCGTGCGGGAGTCTTTGCGAGACTCTTTGAGAGACAAGGGTTACCAGGTAGTCACTGCTGAGGATGGCGAACAGGCACTAAAGCTCATCAGTGAGCAGAGTTTTGGGGCTGCAATCGTGGATCTTATGTTGCCAGGTAAGAATGGAATTGAGGTACTAAATGAGGCCCAGGAATACCAGCCTGACCTTAAGGGAATCATCATAACCGCTTTTCCTTCAGTAGAAACAACTACTAAGGCGATAAGGGATGGCGCAGTGGATTATCTGGTTAAACCTTTTGCTCTTGAAGACCTGGAGAAATTGATTAAGCAGGCTATGGGTGGAGTAGAGCCAGACGTGAGCCAAGAAGTTCTCGGGCAGGTCACTGAGGGAACCAAGGCTGAAACTACAGGGAACACAATTGCCTCAATGATGGATGAGCAGCGTGTTTTCCCCGCTTCTGAAGGCTTTAGTCAAATAGCAGCGCTTAGAAGCATGAAGGAGTACAAAGCACTATACAATTGGTCGGTGGCGGACCCCGAGGGTTTCTGGGGTCAGATAGCAGAGGCTCTAGATTGGTATAAGAAGTGGGACAAGGTCCTCGTCGAAAATTTCGAGGAAGGTAAACATGAGTGGTTTGTCGGTGGTAAGCTAAATGTCTGCTATAACTGCTTGGATAGACACCTTAAAACTTGGAGAAGAAATAAAGCAGCACTAATCTGGGAGGGAGACATAGGTGATAGTAAGACTCTTACCTATCAGCAGTTGCATCATACGGTCTGTAAATTTGCCAATGTACTGAAGAAGCACGGTGTTAAGAAGGGTGACCGGGTATCTATCTATTTACCGATGATTCTTGAGTTGCCGATTGCTATGCTTGCCTGCGCCCGGATTGGTGCAGTACACAGCGTGGTTTTCGGAGGTTTTAGTGCTGAGGCATTAAGAGACAGGGTACTGGACTGCGAGTCTAAGGTACTTATTTGTGTTGATGGATACTATCGTGGTGGCAAAGTTATCAGGAGTAAAGACAATGCCGATACGGCTCTGAAGCAGTGTCCCGCAGTGAAAGATGTGATCGTGGTCAAGAGGGCTAGCCCTGAAGTAAAAATGGAAGAAGGGCGTGACTACTGGTGGCATGATGAAATGACTGCTGGGGATATCAAGCCACGCTGTAAGCCCGAATGGATGGATGCTGAAGACCCTTTGTTTATCCTGTATACCAGTGGCAGTACCGGAAAACCTAAAGGCGTTCTTCACACCCAGGCTGGTTATCTAGTGTACACTTATCAGACTCTTAAATGGGTATTTGATATGAGAGAAGAGGATACCTTCTGGTGTACTGCTGACATTGGTTGGGTTACCGGACACAGCTACATCGTATATGGTCCGTTAGCCTTTGGTGCGGCTAGTATTATGTTTGAGGGTGTTCCTACTTACCCTCATCCCGACAGATTCTGGGAAATCGTGGAAAAGTATCAGGTTAACATCTTCTACACTGCCCCCACTGCCCTCCGCGCCATAATGAGAGAAGGGGATGATTGGGTTAACAAACATGACCTTAGCTCGTTACGTCTGCTGGGTACAGTTGGAGAGCCGATTAATCCTGAGGCGTGGATGTGGTACTACAATGTGATTGGTAAAGGCAAATGCCCGATTGTAGACACGTGGTGGCAGACAGAAACCGGGGGTATACTGATTAGTCCTCTCCCCGGAGCTGTTCCCACCAAGCCTGGCTCAGCCACATTACCGTTTCCTGGTATTGATTTAGCAGTACTTAGGGAGGATGGTTCTGTTGCTGACGTGAATGAAGGTGGTTACCTGGTGATTAGGCAGCCATGGCCGGGCCTGATGCGGAGAGTCTACGGCGAACCAGAAAGATTCAAGAACACCTATTTTGTCCGGTTCCCGGGTGTATATAATACGGGAGACGGAGCCAGAGTGGATGAGGATGGTTACTACTGGCTAATGGGGCGAATAGATGACGTTATCAATGTATCGGGTCATCGTCTTGGAACGGCCGAGGTCGAAAGTGCTCTGGTATCTCATCCCGCGGTGGCAGAGGCTGCAGTTGTTGGCGTGCCTCACGAAATTAAGGGGCAGGGCATATATGCCTTTGTCACTCTGAAAGTTGGCGTAGATAAGTCTGACGCCCTCAAGAAGGAGTTGGTGATTCATGTTCGTAAACAGATTGGCCCGATAGCCACACCAGATAAGCTGCAATTTGCTGATGCTCTACCCAAGACCAGGAGCGGCAAGATTATGAGGAGGATTCTAACCAAGATTGGTGCTGGTGAGGTTGATAATCTTGGCGATACCTCTACCCTGGCTGATCCATCAGTGGTTAAGACCCTGGTGCAGGGAGCACAATAAGAGAGAGTATAGCAACTCGGTGAGCTGTGTATATCCTGGTTTTCATCCAAGGGGGGCTAGTCTTATTTTAATCGCTAGCTCCCTCTTGATAAAAATAGAGAGGAGATTATAGCTGTGTCAAAAGATGATATTCAGTGGGCCAATCCCGGTGCCCTGGGGTTGGCTGGATTTGGCCTTAACACTGTCCTGCTTCAGATACATAATATCGGGCTTATTGAGAGTATACTGCCCTTAGTATACGGTTTCTTCTGGGGAGGGGTAGCTCAGGTCATCGCCGGTATAATTGATGGTCGACGAGGAGACACCTTCGGCCTGACCGCTTTCACCTCATATGGCTTATTTTGGATCGGCTTGAGCTTTGCCTTTTTGCTTGAGTGGACAGGAGTAGTTGCCCTGGATGCTCCTGGGCTGGCCTGGGTATGCATACTCTGGGGTATATTTACTGCCTATATGACTATCGGTACCTTTAAGATGTCCTATATGCACATTTTTGTCTTTGCTACTTTGGTATTGCTCTTCTTTTTGCTGGCAGCACATTTCTTTGGCGCTTTGCCAGCTATTATCCCCGGAATAGAGGGAATCTTCTGCGGCGCTGCTGCCACCTATGGTTCAGCGGCCGTGGTGTTACGTGATAAGTATGGGCGCTGGGTACTGCCTATCGGGTTGCTTCCCAGGGAGTAGTTACTGGAAAGCTAGTCTTTGATAGGTAAGGTTGTAGAGGGGCGAGACAGATTCTAGTGGCGATGAAAGTCGCAAGTGGAGACGTAAACTAATTTACGTCTCCACTTTTTTGTTTGGTAGAATCAATCAGTGGGGGCACTGCCTTTACCTACCTCACTTGGGCCGCTTGCCTATCTAGTCTAACCTTTGTCCTCTCTAGTTCTATCATTCTCAAGTTCACCATATTTTCGTGTAAAGCTTATGTTTGCCACGCTGAACGGTGCTGGCAGAAATCGCTCTGCAGGTTGAATGGCAGCGTTTTTCTACTGTTGCCTGAATAGGCGTCTTCGTGCCTCGGTCATAGTTACCTCCTCAAATATAATAACCACTTTGGTTATATTGAGTCCTCACTTCTAATCTAAGGCGGAAATAAAACCAAAGCAACATTCTTTTGGAAATATTTTTTGCCCCTGCAGAGCTTGACTACAGTCAAATTAGTGCTGATATATTGACAATAGTATTATTTTGTGGCACAAGGTTGACGTTGTCAATAGTATTGTTTAAGCAAGTTATTGGAAAATGGTACTTTAGTACCCCCTTGATGGACTTGACAAAAGTGTGATTAAGTGCTAACATGTTGACAATAGTATTATTTTGTGGTACAAATTGATGTTGCCAGTGGTGTTCTTGCTTGTGCCACCAGTTGCTCTAAGCGTGCAAGCGGAGGTGTTTGCGGTGAGTTATATACGGGGGGGGGAAAGTGGCTTCATGGAAGTAATACTATGGCTCAAAAGTGAAATAGATGCGCGGTCATCCTTTCGGAGTTTTAGGAGCGAATATGAAAGCCAGAAAGCGAGACAGTGTCAGCATCTCCAAGGAGACAAAGGCGGTTTTGGACTCAATTAAGCGTCCGGGACAGAGTTATGACGGTGTAATCCAAGAGCTGGTCATACTCTGGAAGGATAAAGAGGGAAGGGAGGGGAAATGATACCGGTGTGAATATGGAAATCATGAGCCTGAACGGAATGCTCGCTGGACAAGGGGGAGTAAATTCTTAACAGGAGGTGAGTGATGTTCAGGAGGAGATATGGAGCTTAACCGAAGGAGGTGATGTATATGTGAGCAAGATTGGAAAGGTTGAAAATGTTGATTATCTAAGGCTAACCCCAAATATTAATAGGAGGATACAGTTAATTATGAAAAGGAAAGTTTTTAGTGTTTTGTTTGCCCTGGTAATGGTGCTGAGTATGGGTCTTATGACGGCAGCGCCGGCCATGGCAGCCACTGCGGTGACTGATGTGTGGGTGCAGTTTACCGAAGCAAACTATAACATAAATCATGCTTCAACCGCTGTTGCCGCAGGTTTTACCGTCCACTTCACGCCAACTTCTGATATGAGTCGGGGGGTGGACACGATTACGGTGTGGGTTCCCGATGGCTCAACCGACATGGGTCCAGCAGCGTTTACCCTGGCTAGCGCCAATACCACCATGGCCAATTATACGGTTGACCGTGACGGTGAAGCCAGCGCCTATAGCGCTACCGCTTGCACCAGCGCTGCCACCCTTTCTACCACCGGCTTCCGGATAACGGTAACCACCCCGGTGGACCTGGATGCCGGTAGTGCGTGCTCTTTTAAAATAGCGGCCGCTGCCGCAGTGAAAACCTCTGCCAGTACGTCGAGCACGGATTACCATATAAAGGTGTACACCAGCCAGGACACCACCCCGGTGTTATCTGACGGCTTTGATCTTGATGACGACCCTCCCGGTGCGCCTGTGTTGGCTCTCAGCCCGACCACCGCTGGTTCGGCAGGACAGTACACCTTTACAATGACCCTTGGCACTGAGTTAGCGGCAGGCGTTGGTACGGTGACGGTTATTTTCCCCTACGGGACCACTGTGCCCAGCTCCATTAGTGCCGACAATGTGTCATGTCAAAACAATGACGGTAACTGGGAGGCATGCACCGTTGCTCCCGTTGTCAACCAGAAGGCGCGTACAGTAACCATCACCACGCCTGTATTACTGGCCGCAGCGGCAAGTCAGAGGGTCAGGTTTGCCACTGGCGCCAACATTGTGAATCCTACCACCGTCCAGACCGATGCCCGTACCGATTGCTATGTCAGCACCAGTGCGGAGGAGCAGTTTATTGCGGAAGCCGACGGTTACAATGTTACTGCCGGCATCGCTACCAAGATAGGGTTCAACAATGATGCCTATCCGGACTCCTATTCCGACAGCGCCACCATGATAAACATGTATTCCTCCATACTGTATGTGCAGTCTCAGGACGCCTACGGAAACCTGAAGCATGTGACGACAGGTGATGAACCGACGGTAAGCTTCGCCTCAAGCAACGCAAGCACGGGCATATTCTATGACGCCGTTGACAGCCAGATTTCCAGCAAGCTGCTCGTTGATGGGAAGGCTAGCATTTACTACCGGGACACCACGGCGGGAGAGGTAACTCTAACTGCGTCAGCCACCGGCTACACCTCTGGCACCTGGACAATGACCATTGCCGACGGGGTCTCGCTGTACGACAGTAACGACAACCTGATAAAGACCTTCGCCCCAACCTGGGCTTCTGGTACGGATGAAGAGACCGACGTTCATAGTGGGGACTACATACAGAACGCCATCAATGCGGCGGTAACCGGTGACACGGTGAAGCTGGGCGGCACTGCTGATGCCCCAGCCATATACGAGCTGGATAAGTGGCTTACTCTAAATAAGAAGATTACCCTGACATCGGCGACCAGCGCCGCATACACCACGATTAGACCTGCCACCGAGCCGCTTAATACCCAGTCTCTCATTGCAACAGACATAGCGGTAGTTCCGGGCATCACTGGCACTGCTGCCAACCCGGTAATCATTGATGGTCTCACCTTTACCCGTCTGAGGGCGGATAAAGAGTTTGACCAGGCCATCTTTAACAACGAGTGTGACTATGTTACAGTGCGGAACTGCGTATTCGACTACATAATCCCGGACAACGAGGCAGACAACGAGCGTGGTTCTGTAGTCGGCTTTATCCTTCATCCTGATATTGTTGGGGGCGGTGCTACTAGCATAACCTCAGGTACGATAAGCAACAATACCTTTACTAACTGTTGCCCCTTTGCCGCACCCAGTGGCGAGGCGGCAGTTATCTGCGTAATGACTAAAGATACTGCTCACGTAAGCACATCGATAACCGGTGTAACCGTAAGCGGCAACACGCTGACCGACTGTAATGGCATCGCTATAACCATAAACGGTTATCGGGGGGTTACAGCGGAAGGTACAACGGAGGCCTACATAACCGCCGATGTCACCGACAATATCCTGACTAACCCGGTTATAGGTATCGACATCCAGCGTCAGACTCATAGCACCAATGTACTCCGCAATACCGTCACCGGTGCCTACTGTGCCGCGCTGTATGTTGAAACTTACGACACTAGTGACCACGACAACCTGGTGATAAAGAACAATACCTTCACCGGGGCTGCCGGAGCTGACAAGACGTACTTTACTTCCATGAGCGGTGCTGTTGTGATAGAGGCCGATGGTACCACTGGTGTTGATACTGGTGCCAATACTGTGCAGTACAACGCCATCTACGACAACGATGCTGATTACAGCATCTATGTAGCATCAAATATTGGCGCCCAGGACTGCAAGTACAACTACTTTGGTGACGCCACTGGTCCTGCTTACACTGCGCTTACCGGAGCCACCGTTAGCAAGTCCAACACTGGTGGTGCTGGTAAGAAAGTCAGCGATTACGTTACCTACTACCCGTGGCTGCACAAGTCTCTGGCAGATGTGGTGGTGGACAATGCTTCCTACCAGGCGTCCACCATGAGTCTGGTCGCTGGTTGGAACACTCTGTCCACGCCGGTAAAGCTCATCGCGGCAGCGGATGCTATTGATGAGTTGATCCCGGCCCACATGACCGTCGGCTACTACTACGATGCCACCGCTACTGTCCCCGGCTGGCAGCAGATAACCACTGGCAAGGTGCTGAGCCCGTGCGATGCCGTCTATGTCAAGATGAGCATTGCCACCGATGTGCTGCTCAAGTTTGATGCCAGCGCCTGGACTATGCCGAGCAAAGACCTGGCGGCGGGGTGGAACCTATGTAGTCTGGCATACCTGGCCAGCGCAGGTAAGAGTGACTACGCCACAGTGGCTTCAGTAGTCAATACAGCAGACAACCTGCCCGGTTACTCTCAGCTAATCAGCCCGTCACTAAATGCCACTCAGACAGATATGTACGGCAGGGCGGGCACAAGCTGGGCTTACGCCTATGGTGAGACGGCTCCTGCTGACAGGACTGGTGTCAACACCTGTTACGCCGGTCTGGGCTACTGGATCTATATGCAGAATGCGGCTACTCTGGCAGGATTTGAAATCACACCTATAGCCCCAGACCTTGACTAGAGGAACTGCCAAGTGTAGTGCATGACATGACCAACTAGATTGGGGGAGGGGGACCCAACTCCCCCTCCCCCAAAATTTTAGGGGATGTGGGGTTGGGAAACAGAAAGACTAAATTGGGGAGGAAAAAAATGAAAAGAAAGCGAGGATGGCTCCTCTACCCATTGATAATACTGGCGGTGGTCCTTTGTGCTGTCCCTGCCTATGCCGCCGTACCGATGGATCTACCGTCTATCCCCCATGCCTTCTACGGGACACTCACTATAGGTGGTTCTAATGCCCCAGTGGGGACGGTAGTGACGGCTAAGGTGGGAGGGGTGCAGTGTGGCAGTATCACCACTACGGTCGCCGGTCAGTATGGTGGCTCAGGGGCCTTTGATGCAAAGCTCACTGTTACGGGTGAAATTGAGACCGGGGCTACTATATCCTTTTTTGTCAACGGTGTAGATACTACTCAAACCTATGCCTTCAGCCCTGGAGGGGTAACTGAGCTTAACCTGACGGTAACACCACCCGATGACACTACTGCGCCATCGGTAGTGATAACGGCACTGATACCTGACCCAACTAGTGACACCACGCCGACATTCACCGGGACAGCAACAGATACAGAATCTAATATCGCCGGGGTGGAGTACAAGGTTGATGCTGGCAGCTGGACGGCAGCTACTGCCAGTGATGGCACCTTTGACAGCTTAAGTGAAGGTTATACCTTTACTACCGCTGCACTTAGTGATGGAGCACACACGGTATATGTTAGAGCAATCGACTCTGCCACCAATACCACTGCTGAGGCAGACTATGCCAGTGACGGCTTTACTGTTGATATCGGAGCGCCATCGGTAGTGATAACGGCGCTGATACCTGACCCGACCAGCGGCAATACCCCAACCTTCACCGGAACGGCAACAGATACCTTATCCAATATCGCCGGGGTGGAGTACAAGGTTGATGATGGCAGCTGGACGGCAGCTACTGCCAGTGACGGTATCTTTGACAGCTTAAGTGAAGGTTATACCTTTACCACTGCTGCACTTGCTGATGGAGCACACACGGTGTATGTCAGAGCAACTGATGCCGCCAGCAACACTACTGCTGAGGCAGACTATGCCAGTGATGGCTTCACTATACAGTCGGTTACACCAGGAGATGCCACTGGCGATGGTGTTATCGATGCTCTTGATATTACTAAAGTGGAGAGGATTATTGCCGGGCTGGATACCGAAACATCCGGGGCTGATGCCAATCAAGATGGCAATGTCAATGCCTTGGACATTACCAAGGTAGAAAGGTTAATTGCCGGGCTGGATTAAAGGCAGACTAAAGGTAACGTGCCTTTTAATAGAAGCCTAGAAGAGTACCAGCCTCTGTTAAAAATTGGCTACTTCCTCTGGAAGGAGGGAGTAGCGATGTAAAGAGGAGGATAGCAGTGAAAAAATTAATGACAATCCTAGGAATAGTAATCATTGTGGCGCTGCTTCTAGGTGGTGGGACAGTGGTCTCGGCAGCAGCGCAACCTGCGGTTACTGTTAGCATTGATGCCCCCAGTGAGGCAGCTGCTGATAGCGACTTTACGGCTAATGTAGATATCACTGAGGTGACAGACTTTGACGCCTGTAACTATGATGTCTCGTTTGGT